>Ga0209239_1000155_pt1 | contig 41208 bp, 30 predicted proteins | sample GraSoi013_2_20cm_FD_185824 | JGI IMG/M metagenome (GOLD analysis project Ga0209239, IMG submission 185824) | Grasslands soil microbial communities from the Angelo Coastal Reserve, California, USA - Sample 10_02_2013_2_20cm (SPAdes) (version 2) | ecosystem: Environmental > Terrestrial > Soil >...
CCTCTCTGTAACGCCGCCGGCTGAACTCCCATGTCAGCAAGAATGTTTACGGTGGCCTGTTGCATGTTGAGGTCGGTCGGCGTGATATTGTCTATCGCATGATTGTTGTCCAGCCCCCAAGACCACTGGACAGTACCCGCCCCGAAGACAAGGGCTCCACTCGCGGCGCGGTAGAAAGTCAGATGGTGGGTTGCCGAACAAGTGCCACTGCTGTTGTAGCCGATGAGGCAAGTCGGCACGGTTAATGTCGTGGTCGAGAGGGGCACAAGACCTGCCGGACGGAATCCGTTATCGGCATCCACATCCCACTCGTAGCCAAGCACGCCCGCCGGCAGCGTAGCAACTTGCCCGGGCGCCAAGGACGCAATGCTGGTATTCCTCCAGAAGCGCATTCTACCGTCTGCCTGCGGCACGGTGATGGAATCTCTGCGCACTTCGTTAACCAGGAAGCTTGTGCCGCTCAAAGCGTTTTCTGGACGGCCCCCATCGGCTGGCGGACTGAATCGCGAGTCTCGCCACATGCCGGTCCAAATGGGCGGATCCGCGGGATCGATGACTCTGTTCGCCAATGTCTCCTTATAGCAAACCAGCGTGCGGTATGGCGTACTTGTGCCGTCAACGCTTGATTCCCAGCGAGTCTTCCAAAAGATCTCGTTGCCACTGAAGAAAGCCAGATTCACACCGGCCGCCCGGGCAGCTTCCACATTGGCGCGTTGTCCGCCCGACCAATATTCGTCATGACCGATTGACATGAAAACTTTGTGCTGGGTGATCAGCGCGCGGTTACGGTGCGTATCCACGCCCGTAAAATAGCTGACGTCGTAGCCATTCGCTTCCAGCCAGCGAATCATGGGATATTCCGCGCTGAAAAACCAAGCATACATATTTGGCACGTTAAACGGCCGGTTGTAGCTGACTTTGTACGCGCGACCGAGCTCGCCGGAATAAAAACTGTATCCCCCATAGTCGTTGTAAGCGTGCCAACTAGTGTCCGACGTTTGCGCCAAGACGTCGGAATGGCTGGCATCGTTGCGCACAACAAAAAGCATGGGACTCGCCTCACCGGTATCCTGGCGCACGAGCTGAGCAAAATAGACTCCCGACGTAGCCGCGCTGGGCACAGTCCAAGAGGCGGATGGGGCCCAGTTGCCGCAGTCGGTTAGTCCGGTAGAGCCATCCCACAGGCAAGGAGGCTGGCTTTGCGGGAGCGCCACGGAAGGAGATACGGAAGCGACGAAGCGCGCTCCATTCCCCTGGTAATAGCCTATTCTGTAGATATTAATGCTGTACGCTGCGGCGCTGGTGTTGACTTTGAAGAACACCGTTTGGCCAACGTTCACGCTAATATCCGTGGTAAATCCCTGTATGTTGCTCGAGCCTGCTCCCGCTACATACCACTGACCAGGAGGATTGCCAGGCAGACAATTCTCCGCTTCAATCGGATTTGCAGGAGCATCGCATGTGGCAAAGGCTGAGGCAGCTCCACATGCGTTCATTAATATGAACAGCAAAACAATTCTGAATAAAAAACCGATCTCGCCGAATTCCCTATGCTGGCAGCGTTTTGCTTCTTGTACAAGGCGGATCAGCAGTGCTAGGTTCTGAGCATGACACATGGCCCTAACTCGTTTTCAGATCTGGAGTGGTGGCTGGGCACGGTTGAGGTCAAAGAACAAGAAAATGAACAGGACGTGGGAGAGTCTTGTTCCGCCTGACTTGTACTCCAAGCAGCGGTCCTCTCCTGCTAGTTTTCTCGTGGCGCTATTCCGTCAACGGAAGAAGATACTTGTCTCTAAATCGGCGAACACCTCCAGAAGCCCAGATGGCCAAGACAATCAACGCAGCGCTGTAGATCCCTGCCGCGGAAACACCCCTCAGAATCCCAGTTTGAGTTGAGGAGAAAAGAAGATATGCCGTCATGCAGACGCCGGCAATAATAGGCTTCCAAATGATCTGCGAGAGCGGGATCCCGCGGAATAGCCGCGACACGGGGATATAGTGCTGGCAGCAATCCACCAATCTCGTCACTAGCAGCGCGATCGCGGCCCCGCGCAAACCGAAGAGGCGGATCAAAGGCCAGCCGACTAGCAGATTGACTACCGTATCCACTGCGACGATTCTTAGGGTGATTCTCTCACGATGGCTGGCTACAAGCGCTTGACCTAGAACACTCGTGAATACTTGCGAGATCAGCACCCAAGCTACAATTCGCAACGCAGGGAACGCTTGTTGAAATACAGGATTCTTGTAGAGGATTGACAGAGCCCAATCGCCAAGGAAGAAGAGACCAGCTAGGGCGGGGAGCGCCAGGATCAACAGAACTTCAATGACTTGCGCTGAGATGCGTTTCAGGCTTTGAAAACCTGGCTCTGCCTTTCGGCACATGAGTGGGAACACGCTTTGTCCGATGCTCTGGTAAACCAGCAGCAGCGGTACCATCAGCTGCGTCGCCGCGCTGTAGAGGCCAACTTCCATTTCTGTCGCCAATTTGGATAGGAGCAGGACATTTAGACTGCTCATAACTGCAATGGTGCCTTCGATGCCAAGAAATGTAACCGCAGACCGGAAGGTGGCCAGACAAAAGCGAAAGTCAAACGGATCCGCCTGCATGGGAAATTTTCGGAAGAGAATCCAGACTTCAGTCAGGGCTGTGACGAGAAAGGACGCTAGTAGAGTCAGGATGATCGCATATAATCCACTCTTCCTCGTTAAGAGCAAAAATGCGCAGCCGACCTTGGCTACATTCACGGGCACATTCACGTAGGGAATGAGGTGCATCCGCTCCCAGGCTTGAAAAATGCCATCGCAAATCGCTGCTATTGCGTTCGGAAGGAGGCCGATGCAGAGAAGCAAAATGGCCAGAGTAGTGTCGGCCGGATAGTGCATTAAACGAAGGAACCCAAACAACAAGGCTAAGGAAGAAAAGGAAGAGAACGTCACAATAGCGCAACCCGTGGTGAAATATCGACCCGTCTGGCTCCGATCGAGAGAGACTTGCCGGATTGTGAGTGTCTTCAGACCGGCTACGGCAAGTACTTGGAAGATGTAGAAGAGAGTAAGCGCCAAGGAAAGCTGGCCGAACTCGTGCGCGCCAAGGTGTCGAGCGACTAGGGCGTACAAGATAAAGCTCGTCGCCCGGTTCATCGCATCGCTTGTGAGGATCGAAAGGGCGTTGCCGCTCGTCTTGCGGAAGTTCAAAGACACGGAAGGACCCTAGTTGAGGACTTTTCTACAGTAGAATTGCGGCATTTACCGGATGGCAAAGCCTTGCCGGTTATTCGCAGCATACGTTGTGATCTTCCCTTTGCAACGTATCGCCGCATCGTTCGGTGAGCGTCTGATCGGCAGAATTCGTACTGGATGAGTCCGCGAATTCGGAGAAAAGGCGCGAATCCGGCGATGGATAGAAATCCCACAAGTGGTGATCGGTTGCTTGAAAACCTCCCGGGTCGAGGAATTCTTCTTCTGACATCGCTTGGCATCGTCACCTTCTTGTTGTTGCTAGTGTATTTTCTGAGGCATGTCCCCCGGCTTACCGTTGCGAACCCTGAGTCTGCCGCCCCCAACTGCACGCTCTTTGTTTCGCCAGCAGGAAAGGACGCCAATTCCGGCACAAGCACCACTTCGCCAAAGTCACTCTCCGGCGCCGCTGCCGTCGCAAGGCCCGGATCGATCGTCTGTCTTCTCGGCGGCGATTACTCTCTGAACTCGTCCTTCAAGCCACGCTCCAGCGGCACGGCTTCTTCTTGGATCGTCTACAAGAATTATGGCGATGGCCCCGTCAACATCATCTGGAACGGCGCCGCGGACGCTTCCGCTATGTTCTATCTCGGCGGTGGCAGTTTCCCTTCCAACCCTGCTTATCTCGAATTCCGTGGGTTCAACCTAGATGGCAGAGGCAGCGCCGCCGACGGCTTTTTCTGCCGCGGTTCCCATCACCTTCGTTTCATCTCGAACTCCATCTCCAATACCGGTGGTTCCGGCATCGCCTCCATCAACTGCGACTACCTCACCGCCGATCACAACGTCGTTCATCACAACGGATACATGCCTTTGACTACGGCGGTACCCGGCGATTATGGCTGGACGAGCGGGATCTCCTTCAATAGTGCGCAGTGGTTCGACTCCTATTCCGGGTTTCACAACATAATCTCCAACAACATCGTCGCTGGGGAATACGACGGGTCCAGCCATCACACTGATGGAAACGGGATCATCTTGGACCTCAGCAACGGTTCGTACGATTACGACTCTGCTGATACACCCCCCGCGCTAATCATCAACAATGTGGTTTACGGGAACGGGGGAAGATGTATCGTCGCGTATGTTGTCACAAACTTCTGGATCGTGAACAACACCTGTTACAAGAACAATCTCGACCCCGAAATCAAAAACGCCGGCTCTCTTACGACCAACAATTCCAAGAATGGGAGATTTATTAACAACATCGCCGTAGCCTGGAAGAGCGATCAGCCACCCTACGAGCAGAAGAATCCCAACAGCGACATCCTTTATTACTCGGACTTATACTTCGGAGCCCCCAACAATTTCGTCTATTCAGACCCTTCGCAGCTCATTGAAGCAGATCTCCTCTTTGTCTATGCACCTGTACTTGATCTTAAGCTTCCCAGCCAGCATGCGAGTGTCCCGCACCCCTCTCAGATAGGAAACGGCTTGGCTTTGTCGCCGTCCAGCCCTGCGATTGGCAGGGGCATCGACCCCACGGCCCTGCCCAAATTGCCGAAAAACATCATCACGGACTTAAGGAAATACGTCTATACGGACATCGATGGCAAGAAGCGTCCACGTGGAGGACCTTTTGACCTAGGGGCTTACCAGTCGTCCAAAAACTTAAGTAAATAACCGATAGAGGTCTTCACCAGCCTTCTCGGTGACGCGATCGGGGACCATATGGTCGGTAAATCGATTCGTCAGCGTGCCCAGGAGTTGTCTCAATTCCTTCTCGGCCGGGGTCGCCGGACCGTTGGGCGCGTGCCGAAGAAAGGAAATGGTCTTTTCCTCCGTTCCGAATTTACGCTTGTAACGCACCAATCCTTCCTGGTCGATGTCGCTCAAGCCAAAATCCAGATACGAAAAGCCCCGTTCCTTTCCGCGTTGAATCCCTTCCCAGATCAGCAAATCGTTCGGCCGAGAAGAAAGGTCATCATGGAGGGACGCATTGAACTTGTAGTAGAGCGTGTCTTTCCAATCCAGGAAGAAATCACCGGCCACAATCTTATCCTCGTGAATCGCCAGAAGCAGAAATCCGTGATTCGCATCCACGAACTGCCGCCAGATATTCTGGAAGAAACTATAAGGTTGCGCGAGAAGACCGTACTTATACTTCCTCACTTTCAAGTGCATTTCAAAAAAGGACCGCAGTTCGTGCTCTGACTCGGCGACACGAACGGTGAGCGTGGCCCGCTCCGACTTACGAATGGCGCGATGTGTGGAATCGTGCATCGCATTCCACAATGCTTCGAGTTCCGGACGCAGGTCCAAGCGGTGCCATTTGGCCTGTTTCGCAAGGGTGAACCGTTCGTCGCTAAGCGGCAGGCTGTTGTGCAAGCAACGCAGGTTGATGGGGCAGCAATCGGGCAGCAAACGATCGATAAGGAGGCGCCAGGATTGCTCGTCACTTACTAGCGGGTCGCAGTAATCCGAAAATGGAAGCGCAACGATTCGTTCTCCTAACATGTCTGAAATCTTGCAAAAAGGTAAGCCAGCCTGAGGTTCTCCCCGGTCATTGAGCACAAGATAAGCGCTCAGTTCCCATCCATAGGTGTCCGAGAGCACGCGCATCCAGCTCGGAGAGTGAAAAACGCTGCTTGGGGCGTGCATGACCAGCCTGCACCACAATGGGTCAGTCCGAGGATCGACGCAGACAACCTTCAAGTAACTTACCTCCGGAAATTTTTAGATTCACATCGCAAAGAGAGTGTCGACGAGGAACGGAAGCAGGCTTCGGGAGCGTTCACCTCAGTCCACCCAGTTCCCCGATTTATAGCTCGGCGCTTGTGCAAGTGACGAATGTTGCGGCTGAACCGTGCTAATGGGCTCTTGGGAAACCTGTTCCTCTATTTGGGCTGCTCGAGGAAGAACCAGCCGGTAAGCGCGCAGAAGATTGGGAATCGAATATTCCCATGCCAATTGCGTCTTTATCCTGCGAGGGCCAACCTCTCCGAGAGCCGCCCGGCGTTGCGGATCGTCCATAAGCTGTGCGATCGCTCTAGCAAAAGCGCTTTCGTCATTTGCAGGTACGTAGACTGCCGCATCCTGTGCGGTGAACCGATGCTCCGTCAAATCAAAGGCAACAATCGGTTTTCCCAGCGACATGTACTCCATAATCTTGAACATAGTGGAATGATTGGTGTACGGATTAGACGGCGAGGCATCCACACAGATGTCCGCAGCGGAGAGATAGCGGCGAAGTTCCTCGCCGAAGACGAACCCCATGAACTGCACGTGTTCGTCAAGGCCAAGCTGATGTGCCTGCGCCTTCAGGCTTGCCCAGGCATCTCCGCCGCCGATGAGTGCGCAATGAAAATCAGTTCGGCGCAGATCATGGACAAGGTGTTGAAGAACCCGCAGCAGACAGTCGACACCGTCCTGAAAGCCCATGACACCCACAAAGCCGATGATCGTCTTTCCCATCCCTCGTAAACCACGGTCAGGCTCGCTGCCATTGAGACTGCTCAGCTCGATTCCATTGCGAACGATGGTTATACGGGTTTCCGGCACACCTCCGCGTTCCACGGCGAACCTTTTGTACGATTCATTCGTGACGATAACGTGATCGGCAAAAAAGCAGGTCAGCTTCTCCAGCCATATGAGCACGCGATAGACAACGGAATTCCCGCGGCCGGATACCCTGGCTTGATACATTTCCGCAGACAGGTCGTGATGGTCATAAACAAAACGTTTGCCGAACAACTTGTACAGCATAGCGATAAAGACAAAGGTATCCGGCGGATTATGCGCATGGATAACATCAAAGCCTTCAGTTAGGAAAACCAGTGCCGTTAGAAAAAAGCTGGCTGCCATGGACCAGCCGTACTCCCAAATGTATCCCAGAAAACCGATGGCAGCGCGTGGCGCCGGATAGCGATATACGCGAACTCCGTTCACTGTTTCACGATGTGGCTGGTCTTTACCGGCCGGACAAATAACCGTTACGCGATAGCCTGCTGCGCTTAACGCATTTGCTTCCCGGCGGACTCGCAGGTCCTGAGGGAAGGTCATGTTTTCCAACAGCATGAGGATTCGGTTATTCACCGGCTTGTTCACGGGGATTTCCCTCATCAGCTTCACTAACTCGGCCATCCTCATACCGCCTGAGCGGTCAACGCTGGGGCCTTTCGCTGCGGTCGCACACGGGAATCCGTGAAAATGCGTTGCCACAGTTCGATGTTCATGAGTCCCCACAGAAGCGAACTGTGATCGGCGAAACCATTTTCGTGTTGCTGAATCAGATTCTCAACGAAGGCGGGATTGAAGAGTCCTCGGCTCTTCAAGGCGGAGGGAGAGAGGAGGTCTCTTACAAAGGACCGCGCTTCATTGCGAAGCCATAAAGAGGAAGGCATTGGAAAGCCTTGCTTTTTCCGATGAATGATCTCCGGAGGAAGCCAGCGCTGACTCACTTTTTTCAGCAAGTACTTACGAACTAAGCCCTTCAATTTCAAGGTCAAAGGCAGGGAGGCGGCGAACTCCACGAGCTTGTGATCCAGCAGCGGAACGCGAGCTTCCAGGGAGACGGCCATGCTCATCTTGTCTCCCCTCGCCAAGAGCAGGTCTGGCAACCACAGTTTCGTATCCACGTAAAGCATGCGGTTTACGGATGCGGTAGCGTTCGTGGACGCGAGATGTTGCGCGAACACGTAATCCGCATCGTAGCCGCTTAAAGATGCCTTCAGGTCCTTTGAGAGCAACGCCTGTTTCATCTCCGAATTGAAGAGCGGGAACCAATTTACGAATCGAGTGACCTCCTCAGGCTGGCTTAGCGCGTAGAGAGCCAGCTTTTGGCGGCGCAATCCAGGAAGTCGCGAACCTGCGGCCAGTGCTAAAGACCTTACGGCCTTGGGAATCCGCTGGAAAAAGGATGAGAAACGTTCACCGCTGTATCGCGCGTAGCCCGAGAAGAGCTCGTCACCGCCCTCTCCCGTAAGGACCATCTTTACGTCGCGAGCAGCCAACTCTGCGACCATGTAGTTGGCCAGTGTCGCGTGCTCCGCGAGCGGCTGATCCAAATGCCACGCAACTTTTTCAGCAAGGTCAATGAGGTGGGACGGACGGATGAAAACCTCGTGATGGTCGGTGTGAAATTTGTTCGCGACCGCGCGCGCGTAAGGAAGTTCGCTGAATGCTTGTCCTTGACCTTCAAATCCGACTGAGTAAGTTTTTACAGGTTCGTTTAGAAACTGGCTCATTAAAGCAACGATCGTGCTGGAATCCATCCCCCCGCTCAAGAACGCTCCGAAGGGCACGTCACTAATGAGGTGCATCCTCACGCACTCGCGCAGCAGGGCTTCCAGTTGTTCGGCATATTCTTCTTCCCGAACATTCCGATCGTTGTGATTGGTAAACGACAGGTCCCAATAACGGCGAACCTCCACGCCATTCGCGTCGCACTTAAGGATGCATCCAGGTGGGAGCGCGCAGATGTCTTCAAACATCGTTTGTGGCGCTGGAACATATTTCAGAGACAAAAAATTGTTCAGGCCTTCCGTGTTTAAGACTGCTTTAACAGACGGATGTTGGAGGATCGCCTTGATCTCAGAACCAAAAATCAACCTTCCACCGGCTTGCGTGTAATACAAAGGTTTGATCCCAAGGCGGTCACGCGCCAGCAGGAGCCGCCGCTTGCGCTTATCCCACACTCCGAATCCAAACATCCCGCGCAGGTGCTGAACGCACTGTTCGCCGAACTCCTCATAAAGATGAACGATTACTTCAGTGTCGCTTGCGGTCGCAAGAGTATGCCCCCGGCCTTCAAGCTGTTCTCTGAGAGACTGGTAGTTATAAATTTCGCCGTTGAAGACAGTCACGACAGTCCCGTCTTCGTTGTTTATTGGCTGCTTTCCTCCATTCAGATCGATGATGCTGAGCCGCCGCATTCCGATTGCGAGGTCCCGGTCTAGAAACCAGCCCGCATCATCCGGCCCACGGTGGTGTAAGACCTGGAGCATATCGTCCAAAACCTGTTGGTCCACAGGCTTCTGGGTCTTGTATTCGTAAATACCACAGATTCCACACATGGCTTGGGTTCCGGCCCCTATGAGTTGGGTTTACTTGCCGGCAGAAGAACGCGGGCCCGTGTCCGGTGCGCGGTGCGACCGCCATGATTTCGCAAAACCTGTTCGTAAACCTGAATGATTCGCTGGGCGACCGCAGGGCCGGACAAATGCTGTACGTGCTCCCGCCCGCGCGTCCTTTGACGGTGGCGCAAAATATCAGTGAGACGCTCGCTGAATTCTTGCACGTCCGGCTCGCAAATGTGACACCCGTCCGTGTTGCCAATAATTTCGCGGACATCACCCACATCGGTGGACACAATCGGCAAATTGCAGGCCATGGCCTGCTTCACAACGTTGGGCGAGCCTTCCTGATAGGAAGTAAATACGAGGGCATCACATGCATTCATGAAGAAAGGCAAGCGGTCTTGAGGTTCCTTATGAACAACCAGCAATTCGATCTCAGAATTTTGTCGGCGCAGGCGGTCCACGACCTCCTTCGCCAAAGGAAAGCGCTTGACTGGTATGTCCGGGCTGGCCGCGAACAGCAGATATTTTTTTCGGAGATCCAAGCCCAGTGCGATTCGAGCTTGTTCGCGGTCCATGGGCCGAAAAAGTTCGAAATCTACTTCATGGGGAATAACGTAAACGTCCTTTCTTTTAAGCCTGCTTGCCATCCCTCGGCTTTTGACAATGACGCCATCCGCCACATGGCTCAGCAGACGTCCGCCGAAGACCGCGAGTCTGCTGAACAAGGTCTGTTTCCCCCGCACGTTCACTGTTCCCAGAAGGTCGTCGCCGCAATAACTCACGACTACGGGAACTTTCCATTGGGTGCGCGCAATAATACCTACATAACTGTAATGCGCGTGTACCAGATCAATCGCACTGGCCGCCAGTCGCCGGCGCAATTCCAGCACCGCCTTGGGATACATTAACTTTCGCGAGGGCCCCTTCAGATGGAGGAGTTCAACTTCCACTCCAGCGCGCTTCAAATACTCAACCTGCGTTCGAACGAACGTTCCTCTGGAGGGATTTTCACTCGCGGGATAAATCGACGTGGCAACCAGGACTTTCATAGAGTTTTACGGTTAGTGGACTTCAGCCTTGAACGCAGATTGACGCATGTTGTTTAGATGACGGAAATTCAATTTAAAGAGGCGGCGACTCTTGTCTCGCCAGAAGGTTGTCGCCATCCATGCGATGCGCTCGAATTCTTGTAGAGTTTGCTCCACGTGGCGTAATTCAACAGCAGCCAGAGAACCGACGAGTGATCCCGTTCACCTTTGCGATGCTGGGCGATTAACCGGCTGATGGTCACATAGTTAAAGATACCAGGCGCCAGGTGACCGTTTGTCGCACTCAGGGAATCGCAAATCATTTCATACAAGCCCCCGCGCAGCCATTCACGCAAAGGCACGCTGAACCCATGTTTGCGTTTTTTCAGTGTGGCCGCGGGCAAATAGCGGCGGACCGTATCGCGAAATATGGCTTTCGTTTGCCAGCCGCGCAGCTTCAGCGAGGGAGGCAAGCTGGCAGCGAACTCCACCAACCGATGATCGAGCAGTGGTGAGCGAACCTCCAGGGAATGGGCCATGCTCATTCTGTCCACTTTGACGAGCATATCTTCCAGCAGCCTGTGACGCAGATCGATATAACTCGCCTTGTTAAGCGCGGGGAGATCCGAATGCATCGCCGCGATGACATCGTCTGAATACAGTGGGGCGGAAACCTGGGAAGTCTGCGCCAAAAACTCTCTGGTGAAGAGCTCTTTCAGCAGATCCTCGCTACAGAGAGCGCCCTTGCTAACATACATCTGCTCGAACGGAAGTAAACTATCCTCAAGTACTTTTACAGTGCGCAAGGCGCCGTACTTTTTACCGGCGGGCAAGCAGGCTGCTCCCGCTCGTGCAAAGGCAGGCAGAATCCCTCGGTTTAGCCAGGATGGCAGACGCTGATAATAGCTGGCAAACCGCACGCCCTGGTGGCTCGTATAGCCCAAGAACAGTTCATCACCGCCGTCCCCACTAAGAATCACAGTCACATGTTGGCGCGCCAGCTTGGACACGTAATAGGTAGGTAGCGACGAAGAGTCTCCGAAGGGCTCATCAAAATGCCGCACCAGGCTTACCACGGTTTCCGGCAAATGCGCCTTCAAGTCGGCTTCGTTCAGCCGTAAGACATGATGGTCCGTCTTAAAATGGTCCGCAACGACTTGCGCGTCGCGGGATTCGTCCCACTCCGGCCGATCAAACCCGATCGTGAACGTCTTGAGCGGCCGCAACCCTGCTTTGTGGGCATACGCGACGACAGCGCTAGAATCCAGACCTCCACTTAGAAACACGCCCAGTGGTACTTCGCTCATCAAGCGAATGCGAACACTCTCCGCCAGGAGGGCGTCCAGCTCTTCCGCAACTTCCCCTTCTGGCCGAGAGGCTCGGTCGCTCTCCTGAAAGTTCAGATGCCAGTATTTGCCGGTAGTGACCGTGCCGTATTGATAGGTGAGCCAGTGCGCCGCAGGCAGCTTTCGGATGCCCCTGAACATGGTTCTTGGTTCAGAAATGAAGCCATGCCGAAAGTAAGGAACGACACCTTCCGGGTCAGGGTCGGCCAACTCTGGGACCGCGGCCAGAATGGCCTTGATCTCCGACCCAAATACCAGTCGACTGCCCAGCTGAGTATAGAAGAGCGGTTTCTTGCCAAGTCGATCGCGACCCAGAAGCAAACTCTGGGTTCGTTGAGCCCACACCGCTACCCCAAACATGCCCCGCAGCGGGGTCAGGCAGTCAGCGCCCCTTTCCTCATACAAATGCGCGATGACTTCCGTATCCGAGGCAGTGCGAAAGGTGTGCCCGCGTCCAGCCAGTTCCGACCTCAGATCGAGATAGTTGTAAATCTCTCCGTTCAGAACAACCTGGACCTGGCCATCTTCGTTCTCCACCGGCTGATGGCCGCCCGCCACGTCAATTATGCTAAGGCGTCTGATGGCCAGGCCGACGCCGTCGCGTACGAAGTACCCGTCCTCATCGGGACCGCGATGCCAAATCGCGTCCGCCATGCGCTGGAGCGTGCGCCGTATTTCCGCGCTCGCCATTGCTGGGTCGATGATGCCTGCTATCCCGCACATATGGATTTCTGAGCAACCAACTCTCTAAGCTGCTCCCCGTGAGCTTGGCTGCTTGCGATTTCAGGGGGCGGAACAGCCGGCGAGTTGGTGCAACACCCTCGGAGCTCCGGATGAGAAGACAAACCTCAGACCGCGCTGGAAAGTGGAATCTGCCGCTGATCAGCCATGCAAATCCTGTACATCGCAGCCAGGAGGCCGGCAACCAACCAGAGCAACTGTTGAAGGGGACGATCCCGGAATAAGTCCACACCCTGGTGAAGCATATGACCGGCAATGGCCGCAACAAGGCCGAGCGCTAGCGGTGAGAGGACAGAGTCCCCGAGCTTCCAGCACTGCCAGCCCTTACGCAGAGTACTCAGCAGAAATGCCAGATAGGCCAGCAGGCCACCAATCCCCGTCTCCGCCAGGATCAATAGGTATTTGTTGTGAACGGCCCAGAGCCATTCGTGACGAAACTCGGAAGTCGCATATTGGTCCATAGCCGAGGTGAAATTATTTGCGCCCACTCCCAGCAGCGGGTTATCCGCAATCATCCGAAATGCCAGCTTGTTCAAAGGAATACGGGACTCCGCCGATCCTTGGTCGTTGCCGAAAAGACGTTCCGAAATGACGCCGTGAAGGGGCAGGTACAGTAATGCAATGACTACGAAGATCGCGATGGGCCGTTTCAAAGAAATGCCGCGCTGGCGCCACTGTACGAAGCACAGCACCACGATCGCAAAGACTAGGGCAATCCACGCTCCACGCGAGAAGGTGAAAATTAGCGCGACGCCGCCTAATCCAAGCACCGCCGATGCCAGCCATTTGTACATCTTGCCTAGATTCGCAAATAGGATGCCGGCTGCAAACGCAAGCATCACGCTGAAGTAGGCGCCCGCTACGTTGGGCACTCCGATCGTGCCACCGATTCTCATGCGCCCGCTGTCGCCAAGGCCTTCGGCGATGATATGGATTGGGAAATCCCACGTCGTCGAGGCTGTCACCGTGAATTTCATTACGGTGATGACCAGGCTCTCAAACAAGCATCCGCCCAGTAGCAACGACACAACGAACAGGACGTCCTGGCGGGTTCGAACATTATTGGCAACATAAAAGTAAATGAGGCAGGCTTCAAACAAAAGGTACAGTTCGAAGAGCGAGAGGACTTGATCTCCGGCAACAAGCACTGAGAGTGCGGCGATGGCGAGATACACTAGAAGGGGCAAATTGAAGTGAGGCGAGGAACGCTCTCTCGTCGTTCTTCTTGCCAGTGCCCGGACGACCCAGGATATGTAAAGTGCCGCTAGGGCGAGCGTTGTCGCCGAAATACTCAGTCCTTTTAATGCTCCTCGCGCGGCATCTAGTGGCCTGTAGAAGAGATATGTGCCAAATTCAATGGGGATGTCCAAGATGACGACCGCCAGGAGGAATCTTTGAAGACTCCTGGAAGTCAAAGCAAGAAAAGGACTCAAAATGGCGACTATCAGAGAGTCCGCGCCGAATGAGCGGAGACGCGCGTAGGTCGCCGCTCCCCCTGTGTGGCTCGGGCTCGAAATTGCGTTGACCGCTCGTGCCTGCAACTCCTTCCCCAGGTCTAACCTCCTTTCGCTGATTGCTCCAGGTGTGGTATTCCCGGCAGACTCACGCACTAGCGCTCGGGCCCTGGTCAAGAGACTTTGACACCGAGTGAGCATCTTGCCCGGCGGACATGAAATCGCGTATCGCCTTGGCGACGTATTCGATTTGATCTTGCGTAAGTTCTGCGTACATCGGCAATGACAGAACCTGCTCGGCACACGATTCGGTGACCGGGAAATCTCCTCGCTTGTGCCCCAAATCTCGATACGCCGGCTGTAGATGGATTGGAATGGGATAGTGAATGCCCGCGCTAATGCCCCGCGTAAGGAGGTGTTCTTTCAGTGCGTCCCGTTGCTCGGTGCGAATCACATAGAGATGCCAGACGGATTCGGCGCCTGCCACCTCGTGCGGAAGTACGACGTTGCAACCATCCAAGAATTGGTGATAGAGAGTCGCGTTGCGGCAGCGTGCGGCATTCCACTTTTCCAGGTATTTCAGCTTCACGCGCAGAACGGCGGCCTGCAAAGTGTCGAGCCGTCGATTGTAGCCGCGGAACTGGTGATGATATTTTTCTTTCTGCCCGTAATTGCGCAGCATTTCCAAACGTCTTGCGACCCCAAGGTCATTTGTGACCACCGCGCCGGCGTCGCCGTAAGCTCCCAAGTTTTTGCCTGGATAGAAGCTGAAAGCCGCTGCATGCCCCAATGAGCCCGCCCGCTTCCTCTTGTACCGCGCGCCGTGGGCCTGGCAAGCATCTTCAATAATCACCAGCCCATGCTTGTCCGCGAGTTGACGAATTGGATCCATATGTGCGGGATGGCCATAGAGGTGCACGGGGAGAACCGCTTTCGTCCGAGGAGTAATGGCGCTCTCGATGGCTGAGACATCCACAGTGTGGGTGGATGGATCGACATCCACCAGGATTGGCGTTGCGCCAACGTGGGAAATTGCCAGTGCGGAAGCAATGAAGCTGTTCGCAGCGGTGATTACTTCGTCGCCGGGCCCGATGTCAAAGGCTCGGAGGGCCAGCTCCAGAGCCGACGTCCCCGAATCCATGCCAACTGCGTATTTCGCTTCACAAAACGCAGCGAACTCTTCCTCGAAGAGGCTTACTTCACGTCCCAGGATAAAATCAGTTTGCTGTATTACTCTGGACGTCGCCTCATTGATTTCTCGTTCGATGGTGCGGTACTGAGCAGCAAGATCAACGAACGGCACTTGTGGCTGTTTCGAGTGCATTAACATTTGGGTGGACATAATCACCTTTGTTTTCTACCTCCACTTGGAGTCCCTTGCATTCAATCGAACGATTTACGGCTTCAAGCACTCGCACAACGTCTCGGCCTTCAACCCCACTGCTGATGGGCCGCTTCCCGGTTCGCACACAATCCAGAAAATGCCGGCACTGATGCTTCAGCGGCTCAACCGGCTCGATGCGGGGACTGATGATGTCGCCATCCCGGATCTCGAATCGAAATTCGCCATAGTTCAGTGGTTCGTGTTCAACAGGACTGACGCCCTTCTCAAACACGCGTACCTGCTCAACTCCGTTCAGGTCATTGAAGACGATCCTCTTATCACTTTTGACGACCACGACCTCTCGAGCTTTGTCTGGATCGGCCCAGCTAACATGAACGTGAGCAAGAACATTGTCAGGATAGCCGAGCGAGATGAACCCAACATCGTCACGGCAGTTGCCTAGTACCTTGCCTCCAACCGCACTCACCCATTGGGGCGTGGTGCCGAGGAGGTAGTTGAAGATCGCGATGTCGTGGGGGGCGAGGTCCCAAAGGGCATTAACGTCGCGTCGGATGGGGCCCAGGTTTGTCCTGCGAGCGTATAAATAATAAACTCGGCCACGGTCGTCTTGCACGTACTCCTTCACCTTCCGGACACCAGCGTTGAAGATGAAGGTGTGCCCGACCATCAAGATGGCGGAGTTGGATTCAGCCAAGTCAATCAGCTTCTCAGAGTCGGCAGCAATGATGGTCAGTGGTTTTTCCACGAGGACGTGTTTCCCAGCCATTAACAGGCGGCGCGCCACGTTAAAGTGCGTCGAAGCTTCAGTGCAAACGACAACCGCTTCTACGTCTGGCTGCGACGCCGCATCCTCAATCTGCGTCGTCAGGTACACTCCCGGAAACCGTCGCGCAACCTCATTCAGACGTTCTGCACTCTGGTCGCAGACTGCCAGTACGCGCGCATCCGTCAGTTCGTTGAAAATCCGGACATAATTCATACCCCAGTAGCCGCACCCAATAATGGCGACTCCCAACGGTTTCGCGCTTTCCAGATGTTTCTTGCCTCCGAGTGGAAGCAATGTGGTGTTCATTCTGCACCTCTCCTGGATACTACCGCTGGGACGGTAAGACAAAGAATTTTGAGATCCTGCCAAAGGGACGTGTTCTGAATGTACTCGAGGTCCATACGGATCATCTCCTCGAAGGAAACCTTGCCGCGCCCCTTCACTTGCCAAAGGCCAGTGATCCCGGGCAGCGCAGCCAGTCTCTTGTGATGCCCGTTTCCATAGCAGGCGACTTCGTAAGGAGGCACCGGACGAGGCCCCACAAGGCTCATGTCTCCTTTCAATACGTTCAAGAGTTGCGGCAGCTCATCCAAACTGAACTTCCGCAGAAATCGGCCGAGTCGCGTCACTCGGGGATCATTGGTGAGCTTGAATGTCCCGCCATTTTCCGGCGAGGGTTGGGCACGACCTTCGACAAAGTCTCGAATGTACGCCTCGTGAATTGAGGAATCAGCGTTCTTCACCATGGACCGGAACTTGTACATCGTGAAATTCTGAACGAGCCAGAATGCACGTCCCCCCGCCGATTGCCGTTTTGCTCCAACGCGTTCCTGGGTGAACAGCACTGGGCCCGGTGAATCCAGCCTGATCAGGACAGAGATCAGCAAGAATAGCGGGAAAAGAAAGACAAACAGCACACCTGCAAAGATCAAGTCCAGGCAACGCTTGCAGGTGAAATAGAAATTTCTTTCTGATCGGTCGGCCAGCAGGGCTATCCGGCTTGGCCATTGCCAAGTTTGTTGTTCAGCCATTTTGTCTAACCATTCTTTCTGAAATTAGGGCGGTGAGTCGGGTGGGCAGGATTTTCTTAGGTCTATTAAGAGGCGCCTGCTTTTGAGGGGACGAAGCTCATCACATTCGAAACAGCCCGGGTTTGTAATCGCGTTTAACCTCACGAGATGTAGAATCTATCTTTAGAGCCTCCGGTAGATCGCGTCGGGAATTGGAAATGCGCGATTGTTCAACACAACTCCAAGTACGCTCACGTTAGCAACCGCTAGATTATCCTTCACGCGCCGCGCCGCTTCCTTCCGCGTGTTATTTGCCTCCACCACCAGCACGACACCATCGGTCCAACGACTAAGCTGCATCGCGCTGGTTTGCAGTCGGAGCGGTCCCGAATGGATGACGACATACCGGAAGGTGTCGCGCAGTTCTTTTATTCTTTCTCGCAATCCTTCTGCCATGGTGGGAAAACGTAATTCAGTAGCTGACTTCCCGCTTGGCAGCAACCACAGGTCATGGTCCGGGATTTGCTGGGCGAAATTCTGTATGGGACCGGATTCAACGGTGGCTTCGGCCAATCCTTTGCAATTTTCCACACCAAAGTATTCATGCAGCGAGGGCGCCCGGAAATTTGCATCCACAACACACACTGGCCCTTCGGCACGAGACGCAAGGATCTTCCCCGCGCGGGCGCAGATCGAACCACAGCCCGACTCGCTTTCAAGACCAGCAAACAGCGCTACCCGCGGCGAACCCTGAGTTGTTCCGGGGAAAACACGCTGAACTAACTTGAATTCTTCTTCGCGCGCGATCGCGTCGATACGCTTATCTTGCTGGCTACCGCGCGCCGGTAGCTTCCGTTCCCACTTATTGGCGGCGCGCTTAATTCCTTCAATCCATTGGAATGAGGGAGAGAACTTTGGACGGAAGCTCCGCTGCGCCTCTTCCCTAAATGGGGCAGTGGATCCCACACCCGTCGGGCTAGTCGGCACGCGAAGTTCCTGTTCCTCAGGCGCTGCTTTCGGTAAGGAAGGGCTCTCCACTGCATTCTGCATGGAATTCTTCTCAACATAGTCCGCAAAATCGTCAATCCAGCTGGTTGGATTTTCCGAAGGTCGAAATATGGCCGCAAAATCATCGTTTTGCGCAACACTCGCTTTATTATGCTCCAGCACAGAGCTGGGGTCGGGCCACGTACTGAAAGCTTCGAGAGGAGGCTCGTTAACTGTCTCGAAGACGTCGGGCAAAGATGCATTCAGCATGATTCTCTCGAAGGTCTCTTTATCCAGGGCAAGACTTGCTTCATCCCTCGCCGCCGGAACAGTATCCTCCCCCTGGATCGCTGTTTCGAACAGGGTCTGAACGTTACCTACTCGTTGGAGAAGCTCAAAGTTCTTGCTCATAAGTGTTCGGTTGCTCCGCGCTGCGATTTCAACATCTGTACCCGCTCGGAAGTGTGTTTCTCACTTTGCCCACGACATCGGGAGCTGGATTTCTTGTCCTACGTGAAGATGGTCAAGGTCTTTTAGATTTGGATTAAGCCTGCGGATTTCGGACAAAACCTTGCTGTCATATCGCCCTACCATAGACATGCAGAGATCTTGCAAGGTGTCTGTCGGTTGAATCACATACGTAAATGTCCGAATTGAACTCTCCCCTGCCCTTGTTTGAGGCGCCTTCGGGGAAAGCACGCCGGAGGAAACACTGCGCGCTTGTTGTTCAGACCTGGGTTCCAAACCCCGAGCCGGAACAGAACTTGCACTGTCGACCGGGAGGACAGCAGAAGGCTGCGCAGTTGCCGGTCGTATCCGCGTGCCCAGGAAAATCCCCAAACTGCCGATCGCAACCAAAAAGATCGTCGTCTGAAGAAGGTGACGCCGCCGGAAATTTTCGCGAACGCGGGAATAAAGGGACTTTCGCGATGAGCGAGCGTTCCGAGCAACGGGTGGCGCTGCCCCTTGTTGCGAAACTGCGGGTCCCGCGACTTCGAAACCGGTCGATAGGTCCTCGGCGGCTTCCTTCGCCACACCGGCGTCAATTTGCCTCATTCGCATCGCACAACCCAACGACAGCGCATTGAAGCAAAGGTTGTTGATGAGTCGTGGTATTCCCCGGCTGCGTTTGGCGATCAGCTCCAAAGCTTCACGAGTAAACAACTCAGGACCTTGATACCCCGCAACCTTCAGACGGTGCTGAACGTAACGGACCGTCTCGTCGAAAGGAAGCGGATCCAGCCGCGCCTGAACTGCAATGCGTTGGCGGAGCTGGACCAGGCTCGGTCGCGCCAGCCGCTGTGCCAGCGCCGGTTGACCGGCCAGAATGATCTGAAGGAGTTTCTTGTCCGGCGCTTCAAAGTCCGAGAGCAGTCGCACGGTCTCAAGCACTGCGTCGGAGAGATTTTGCGCCTCGTCAATAAAAACTACTACTCGCCTTCCTACTTTCGTCTCGCGAAACAGGAATTCGTTTAGTTCCGAGTGCATCCGTACAATGTCTTCGCCCTTGTTCTCGATGCCCAGGTCATCCAGCAAGTAGCGAATCAACTCTCGGGAGTCACACTGCGTCTGAAACAGGAACGCGCTGTGGACGTAGCCCTTCCATCGCTGCAGGAGCTGGAACAGCAGCGTGGTCTTGCCCATCCCAGGCTCCGCAACGAGGGATAGAAAACCGCGTCCGGTTTCAATACCGTAAAACATGGATGCCAGCGCTTCTCTATGCCCGGGACTGAAATAGAGGTAGCGCGGATCCGGCGTCACGCCAAACGGTTGGTCGCGCAGCTTATAAAAATCGAGGAACATGGTTTCTAATCGCCATTCTTCGGAAACGCGGCAACCACGGGGCTGCCCAGGAAGGATTCGACCTCTTCCGGCGTCCGCAACGACGGATCCCAGCGGTCCGCGACAACAGCCAGAATTACGCTCGCCAGGCTCCCAAGGACCACGCCAAGAGCCATGACCAGCAGCCACCGCGATTGGGATGTAAACGGTACCGTGGCGGGTTCCGCTACCACCACGTTTGAAAAGCGCTGTCGGTCCAGTGCGTCTGAAATTCGCGCCTCCTCTGCTTTGCGGAGGTACAACATGTAATTCTCTTCGTTTGACTTGGCCGTACGGAGCATGTCCTGCTGCAGGAGTTCCTTGCGGTCCAGTTGCTCATTCTCAGCCCGGTACGTCCGAATCAGCGAAGACATAGCCCCCGCGCGCGCCTCTGTTGCTGCGAGCTCCGTTTTTGCCTTCGCCAGTTCAGCTCGCATCGCATCATAAGTGGGATCGCGGTCCGTTGTTTCGTCTCTCAGGGGCGCTTTTTCTGCCGCAGTGATGGCCGCGCGCGTCGCTGCAATTTCCTGCTCGACTTCCTGCACCGGCCGGTATGTTGGCTCGAATTTTGTCAGGAGCTCAGTGCGCTTCAATTCCAATTCCAGGAGCTTGGACTTCATGTTCTGCATAAGTTGCGGATTGTCTGACGTACGCACCTGCGTCGTCTGACGGTTGGGAAGCGAGGCTAGTTGAGCCCCGAGCGTGGCAATGCGTTGTCGGCTCTCTGCTATCGTCGCCCGCGCAGCCTTCTTGTCGGCTTCGAATTCCGCGAGCTTGCGCACGCTCATTTCTTTCTCAAGCGTCGGATTGACGACACCCTGGTCCCGGCTGAAACTCGTCAGTTTTTCCTCGGCGCCCTTTAATGCCTTGCGATATTCCTCGGCCTGCTGGTAGAAGAATTCATATTGCCCCGGAGCCCGATGCATGGCCAGGTGCTTTTCCAGATACAGACTGGCCAGCGAATTCAGCACCTTGGCCGCCATCTGCGGATCTCTCGCTTTGTAAGAAACGCTAATTAGATTCGTCAATTTAATCGGCTGGACTGTCAGCGCTTTTTCCAGTTTGATCACCGCGCGCGCAATTTTCTGCTCGTCGTTCTCCTCCGCTTTGCTCCAGAAAGGAACTGTGTTCAGGGACTGAAGATTACACGCAACCACCACCTTGCCGAGCAAATCCTTGGACCTGATCAATTCCGCTTCCGACTGCAGTTCTTCCTCGCTTACTTCCGTCCGCCATTGCACGGGAGTTTCGCGTTCCGGCGACACGACTTGCTCGGCCCGTTCATGCCTTACCAGAATTTTCATCTGGGCTTCGTATTTCTTGGGCAGCAGAAACGCAATTACGGCGGAAACCGCCACGATCCCTAGAAAGGTATTAATGATCAACCGGCGCTGGCGAAAACCGATCACCAGAAAATCCCGAGATGTGAAACTCTGCTTTTCCTCGTCCGCGTGAGTGTTCAGTGTTCCTTCGATCATTGCTTTGACCTCACTCCTGTGAGAAACGGCTACAGAACGCCCGGATTTGCATACAGACCGAGCGATGAGGTTGGGATGAATCTCCCGATCTTTGACATTGTGTTCTTCGGGACGTAAAGAAAATCGCCAGGTTGCAAGTAGGCGTCCTCGTTCAGGTTCGCATCTTTCAGCATCTTCTTCATGTTTAGTTTCTTGACCTGAACCCAGCCATCCGGCACACGGTGAAATAACACGACCTGCGAATGTTTCGCTGAATCTCTAAGGCCTCCGGCAATGGCAACTGCCTCAGTCGCGGTCGTCTCTCCGCGCAAATCAAATTTCCCGGGATGACCCACTTCCCCGCCCACAATGAAGAACGGTTTCTCAAAATCCTTCAACTCAACGTTGATTACCGGATCGTGCAAAATCTTTCCGTAAACGGCTCGCAGCGAATCGTTCAATTCGGGCAGCGTCTGGCCCTCCACGCGTATGCTGTCCACGCCACGTAGCGTGATGTAACCGTCGGGTTGCACAGTGACGGTCTGATTGAACTCCGGTGTGAAAGGAAAATTCAATTCCAGCACATCCGCTGAGTGCAATTGGTATCGTCGATTGCGGTGCTGCAGCTGCGGTGATTGCCCGCGCTCTCCGGTTCCATCTGCGCTGGGGCGAGTCCCTTGTTGCGAAGGGGAAGACGCCGGCGCTTTGACGTCTTGCGCGTCCGCCACATATGCCGCGCCCGCTATTGCGCAAGCTAGCAATCTAATATGAAGTACATATTTTCGAAGCATCGATACCTCATTGGCCTTCCAAATCCTGCATTCGGGCGGCTTCATCGCCCCTCGAACGACTCGCCCGCCAGGCCGCGCGTGCTATCAAGCGGCATTTGATGTATGGAGATAGATTTTGCCGGACCGGACGGGGCATCAATGAGTGAAGCCCTTGCCCCGGCATGTACGCTGCTGATCCATCTGCGGTCAATTTCCACCGCCACCGAGCGCTGCAACAGGCTGACGGATAGCACCAGTTTTAGTCCGGACTTGATCTTGAGGACCATTCCAGATAAACCCTGCAGCGGCCCCTCCTCAATCCGAACCACGTGCCCGACCTCCAAATACGGCCAGGGCATAGTCGGGAGACCGCTCTTGCCGACGCGCTGGATCGCAGCAATTTCCGGCTCTTCCACGGGAATGGGGGTTTTGCCTACTCCGACAATCTGGATCACGCCCGGTGTCATCAATACAGGTAATCGGTTGTGCGGGTTCATCCGGCAGAAGAGATACCCGGGGAAGAGGGGCAGATCGACCTCTTTTACCCGATCGGACCATCGGCGAATGAACTTGCTGACGGGCAAATAGCACTCGTAACCCGCGTTCTCCAGCAACAGGGTCGCATTCCTTTCTCTGCCGGTCCTGGCCAGGATCGCGAACCACGGCCACTGCTGATTGCGCATTCCCATGACAACTCCTCTATAGATGCTACCGCCCTTGGAGTCCCAGAAATCCCAGGACCCGGTTTCGGCAAATGCCTAGCTCCCCTCGGACACACCGTCTCAACTCACACAACATTCACTTTCGAGGGGGTAGCTTGGCTCTCACGAAAAAGTAGCCCATGCCAAACCCCTTCACAATCCGGTCTTAACCTCAAATTGCGCAAGGGACAATTCCCCAGACACAGAAGGAATCGTTATTTCAGCGCTCTTGCAGTACTTCAGGGCGGTTGGATGTAAGCAATTCACGCAGGATCCCCTTTGCTCCTGGACTCAGGTATTAACCTGAATCCAAATCCTTGATTCAACTGATTGTCCCCCTCGCACACCTCTCCATATCCTAACTAGGGATCATTCCTCGTCCAGCCCAGTGGAGAGAATGTGGGAATAATACTCATCTGACCGGAAGACATGCTATTCGACTCCCCTGCTTATTTTCTCTTCCTGATACCCGTCGTGCTCTTGTACTGGCGTCTCAACCAACGCGCCCAAAATATTTTTCTCCTCCTGGCAAGCTACTTTTTCTACGGATGGTGGGATTGGCGCTTTCTCGCTCTGATGATAGGCAGCACCACCGTGGACTACCTGATCGCTCAGAAGATTGCTCCGTCTCGTGCGGATCCCCACCGGAGGCAATGGTTCATCTTCTCTATCGTTCTCAATTTCACGATTCTTGGGGTTTTCAAATACTTTGATTTCTTCGCGGGTTCCTTCTTAGGCGCCCTCGACAGACTTGGCATTCACAATCTTCCCCTGCCCTTGATTCGCATTATCCTGCCGCCCGGCATTTCGTTTTACACGTTCCAGGAAGTGGCCTATATCGTGGACGTTTATAAAGGAAGAATTGAAGCCTCCAGGTCCTTTTTCGACTATGGTCTTTTTATCAGCCTGTTCGCCCACCTGATCGCCGGTCCGATCCAGAGACCAGGACACCTGCTGCCACAAGTCCAGAAGCCCCGCACTTTCGATGCGGACCGGTTCTTCGACGGGCTGATGCTGATTTTTTCCGGCCTCATTCGCAAATGCGTCGTCGCAGACAATTGCGCCGTTCTGGCAAACGCGGTTTTTGGCGGGCAATTCGGCTCGTCAAACTTCTGGCTCGTATTGCTTGGAACCTACGCGTTTACTTGGCAGGTTTACGGGGACTTCAGCGGTTACAGCGACATCGCGCGCGGCAGCGCACAATTGCTGGGCTTCCATTTTATGGTCAATTTCCGCCAGCCTTTCCTCTCGAATCGTCTCCAGGAATTCTGGCGCCGTTGGCATATCAGCCTGAGCACCTGGCTCCGGGATTACTTGTACATTCCTCTCGGCGGAAGCGCTCATGGACAACGGAAGACCGCCCGGAATCTCTTCATTACCATGGTTCTCGCCGGCCTTTGGCACGGCGCAAATTGGACATTCGTCATCTTTGGCGCCATTCACGGAGTCGTGCTGGCTGTAGAGCGTTACTTCTTTCCTGCCCGCTCCAAATCAGCGCGGCCGGATGTTCCTCCACGCTCCCCTGGCTTCTTAGCACTCTGGGGCCAGAGAATTCTCACATTTAATATACTTGGCTTGAGCCTGGCCTTTTTCCGCGCCACTTCCCTCCGCGCTGCTGTGCAACTATTGGCAGGACTCTCAAATTTCGCCTGGCGGAGTGAATACGCCTCGGCGTTCTTCATGCTTTGCCTCTTCTCCATTCCACTCTTCGTGGTGGACCTGCTATTGGAGGCCAGCAACCACGAATATCCTTTCGCAACTTCACCGTATGCCGTTCGAACGGCCCTCGCAGCCGCTGCGCTTCTCGTGCTGGCACTTTTCTCAGGGAGCAATCTCAATGCCTTCGTCTACTTCCAGTTCTGAATCCCGCGCCCTCTTCTATTCCAAACTTCTGGTTGGGATCTCTGCCCTGCTCATCGTTTTATTTGAATTCTTAAGCGGCTATCTGCTCAAACACCACTCCGAAACTTACGACCGCGTTTCCCACCAATATGCCGAAGCCGTCAAGATGCAGCCAGCAACGCCCGGCCAGCCGACCTCGGTTCTTATGATAGGAAACTCTCTGCTGCTGGAAGGCGTCGACGTAAACCGTTTGAAGGAATTGACCTCTGGACAGATGCATATCTGCCCCATCTTCCTTGAGGCCACTGGCTACTATGACTGGTTCTATGCGTTGCAGCGCCTTTTTCGGGAAGGTGCCAGACCCCAGGTCGTGGTCCTAGGCGTTGGAGTAAATAGCTTCCTCGCGAATAGCGTACGCGAGGACTATGTTCCATTAATGCTATTTGATATGCGGGATTCCCTTGGGGTGGCTTCCGCTCTCAAGATGGATCGGACAGCCACCAGTAACCTCCTGCTGGCTCATTCCAGCGTCTTCTGGGACACGCGCACTGTCCTTCGAACGCAGATTCTCAGGCATGCAGTTCCTCATTACAGGGAGCTCGTCTTGCTCCTGAAGCCGCAGCCTTCCATTCCGTCACCGGCACAATTTCAAACAATTGCGAATAGTCGTCTTGAGCGCCTTCGTGAGTTATGTGAGTCCCATGGGGCCAAGCTAGTCATTCTTGTTCCACCGACTCCCTCGTCCGTGGATGCCGTCCATCAAATGACGATGGCTGCACAAAGAGCTCGCGTGGACGCGTTGGTACCCATTGATCCAGCCGCTCTTTCGGTCAAGTATTACCAGTCCGATGAACTTCATCTCAATCCCGAGGGCGCCAAACTTTTCACCACGGCTTTAGCAACTTTTCTTCCTCGCTCTGTGGACCATGAACAGGCAGCCTCTCCCAATTAGCGAACGCGAGCTCTAGCCGTCGGATGGTCCGGTTGCACTGACCACTACCGAGGATCGTGTCACTGGGAAGTCCGCAAGACACGATCCGGCCAGGAGCTAAGACTCCAACCCTATGGTATTCTGTCGCCGTGCCCGAGTGGCGGAACTGGCAGACGCGCCGGACTCAAAATCCGGTGGCCGCAAGGCCGTGATGGTTCGACCCCATTCTCGGGCACCAAAATGCAATTCTTACCAGTTGTTTCTTTCTAATACCAGTAAACTGCACTCAAGGCACAGCATCGCCCTCGCAGCAGCTTTTTTTCGATGCTTTAGAACGAAACTCTGGCGCTCAGCTGGATTTCGCGCCCCGGCGTCATCGCCATGGTGATCGTTCCAAACTGCGGCGTGTTTACAAAGCGGTTCGGCGTGCCGAGGTTTACATTATTCAGCGCGTTGAATGCTTCCGCCCGGAATTGGAAACTGGTTCTCTCTCTGATCCGGAAAGCTCTCGCCAGCGCAAAGTCCAACGTCTGTATCGGCGAGCCATACACGGAATTCCGCCCCGCATTGCCGTAAGTAAACGCCGGTGGCGCTGCAAACGCGGCGGGGTTAAACCACTCCGCGGCCGTGTGAGTTCCCGGACCAAACACCGGCTGTCCGGTAACGTTGGCTCGTATCGGGTTCTCTCCCAGAACCGTCCCGGAGTTCGCGGTGTCTCCAAACACAGAGATGGTGAACGGCATTCCCGATTGCGCCTGGTAGATCGTCGACAAATGCCAGTCCTGCGTGACGAGGCGCATCCATTCCTGCTTCCTCAATGCAGGGACATCGTAAACGCTGCTCAGCGCGAAGCGATGCCGTACATCGCAGCCGGGGCCCTTCTCCAGGTTTAGGTTCCTATTGTCTTGCGGGATGGACGACTCGTCCATCGGGGAACGGAAGTCCGGCGCGTTGGTGAGATTCTTCGCTAGTGTGTAGTTGGCCAGGAAGCTGAGGCCATGAGAATAGCGGCGCCGCACATTCACATAGCCCGCGTCATACCAGCTCTGCGCCGTGTTCTCCAGCAAATTGATCGTGCTGACCGGGAATGTTTCGCTTTGCACCACGGCAGCGGTGCTGGTTGGCGTCAGCATCGTGCCCGGCACAAACGTAAGTGTCTTGAAAGGGCGGCGCGGCCCAAGGGGACCAGGTCCGGGAAGCGTGTTGTTGATCAGGTGCGCCCTTTGCAGATGGAAACCGCGTGAGCCGATGTAGCCGACTTCCAATGAAGTGTTCTGACCGAAGCTCTTTTGCACCGACGCGTTCCATTGCTGGACGTACTGCGCGGGGGCATGGGAATCAAACGCAGTAAAGCTTACGGTAGTCGGCGTCAGCGTCCCCGTTCCCAACACGGGCGTGCCGAAGTTCATGCCAGTGTTGAAAAGCGCGGCAGGGGGCGTGAAGTTATCGGCTTGCTGCGTCTCAGGGAAAGCGTACGGGACATTGTGCCGCTGGTTGCACCACGTGTTTAGGTCCACCGGCGTGAAAAAGATTCCATAAGCGCCATGGAAGACCAAGCCTCTATTTGGAAGATTCTTGGCAATTCCAAAACGCGGCGCGAAGTTGTGCTTATTCGCGTACATCAAGCCTTTGGGGTTGCCCAACTGTCCCCCAATGAAAACGGAAGGAACGCTATTGTTAAAAATCAGGTTCGTGTTGGTGCTCTGCTTGTCGTAGAGAGGGCTGGCGTACTCGTAGCGAAGGCCAAGGTTAAGAGTCGTCGTCGGCGTCACTTGCCAGCTATCTTCGGCAAAGCCCGCCGTGCCCCACGCGCGCAAATCCATTTGTGGCACGCCAGCCTGGCGCTGCTTCACCGCCGGCAGGCTAAGCAACAGGCTGGCCAGTCCGGACCCGCTTCCATCGTTGAAACCAAATTCGGTGGTGTACCCCGTCGTGTACTGGTAAAAGCCCCGGTTTTGAAAGAATCCCCACATCGGCCAGATGTAACGATGGAATTCGCCGCCAAACTTCATACCGTGACGGCCGCGCTGCCACGCATAGCTGTCTCGCACTTCAATGGTCGTGTCCCACGCATGCATGGGCGTTGCCGCAAAAGTGTCGCCGATTCCCGTATATCCTTGAACCGCGAACCAAGGCGCGCCCCACGCGTTCTTGCCTCCAAATCCGATTCCCTGAATGCCTAACGCCGTGACAATATCGTTGACTCCATCATTCTGCGAGGTCCGGTCCATGGATAAGCGCGAAAGCGCCAGCGACACAGTGTTAATTCTGTTGCTCGCAAAAACGTGGTTCCAGGAACCCACCGCCTGCTGCGACAGATTGTTAAAGTTCACGCCAAATCCAGGCAAGTTTTCCGTCGTCGTGGTCATCCCGCTGCTCGGCGAGAAGCCATTTTCCCCGCCGGCAGAGTACCGAGCCAGCAGCGTGTCTCCGTTCGTAAAGTTATGGTCCACACGAAACGTGCCCTGATCCTGGAAGTGCGTCTCGTTGCGCACATCGAGATAATTATTTGAATCCGCTGCCCCAGCCACCATCATCATGTTCGGCATCGGCAAGTATTGGAGCAAGAAGCTTTCAAGAAGAGGATTGATCCTGCCCGACGGGATTTTGTTGTTGGAAAACTGCGAACGCGTATAGGGGAAATTCGAGGGCCCGGTCGGCAGACTCGGATTGTAATTCGGGTTCTGCACCGCGGTGGTCGGGTCATAAATTTTGACGTTGGTCATGCTGAAATCCCCCATGACTTCAGCCTGTGTCGGAACGGTCAAAATCTGCGCGTCGGCCTGTGCCAGGCGCAGACCCTCGTAATTGACAAAGAAAAATGTTTTCTTCCCGATGAGCGGCCCTCCGAACGAAGCGCCGAAATTATTTTGCACCAGGTGATTATTGCCCATGGATGCGAACGTGCTCGCATCCATTGCGCCGTTACGCAAGAATTCGTACACCGTCCCGTGGTATTGGCTCGATCCGGAATGCGTCACGATATTGATCTGGCCGCCCCCCGCGCCCCCCATGTCGGCGGTGTAGCTACTCGTCTCGACCTGAAATTCCTTGACGGCGTCGGGAGAAGGACTCAAGTTCTGCGTATTGAATGTCGGATCGGTGTTCGTGGCGCCGTCCAGCAGGAAAAAGTTAGCATTGGGACGCGCGCCACCTATCACCGCAGCGGACCTTTGCCCTGGCCGCCAATACAAAGGATTCGTGGATCCCGTCTGCGCCCCAAACCCGACGTGCGATCCGGGCACCGTGAGCACGAGGTCAATCAACATGCGCCCATTCAATGGCAGCTCGCGAATGGACGTGGGCTCGACGACTTCACCGACGCTGGCGTCGGTCGTTTGCAAGACTTCGCTCCCTGCTGTGACCCTCACTCCCTCCGCGACCGACCCAACCGTAAGTGTGATCTCCAACGCCAGTTTCTGGCCCACCTCGAGGCGCAACATCTGCCTTGCCGTAGCAAGGCCCGATGCCTCGACTTTCAGTTGGTAGTCATCCGGCAAGAGTGCTGGGGCCTCGAAGAGTCCTTGCTGGTTCGTGGCGACGCGGCGGATTGCTCCCGTGCTCGCGGCCGTAAGCTCAATCGCAGCCCCGGCCACGGGGAGATGCTGCGAATCGGTAATGGTCCCCGTGAGAAGAGCGTAGTTGCTCTGGCCAAACCCGGGCACCGCAAGTCCCAGAAGAAGTAGCAGTATGCAAGATCGCCTCATGCGGTTTGCCCCTCCAAAGAGATACAAGCTCAAATGAGCGCGCGCTTCCGGGCACAAGAAACGAACCGTTCAGCCTTCGCGAGATAAATGCGCAGCCCCCGTTGCGCGAAACTCTACCGATGACGTGGAGGAGGAGCAATAGTAGGAAAGCACTAGGGATCGCCTAACGTCCCGATTCTCTGCAAGTAGGCCCTTCCGGCGGCAATCCAACACTCCCCCGTCCTCCACATTTTTTCCACAGACCTCGTCTGGACTCCCTTTCACCCAGGCGCTAGCCTATAGAGCCCGTTCGGCAGGGGTCTTCTCGCGACGAAGACATCCGAGCGGATTTCCGAGGCTGTGCATGGCTACAGTTACGCCGCTTCCCTCCTGTTCTCACGCGGAGCACCGCGGCCTGTCTTCATGGATGGATCGCGTCATCAAGGAGCTGGAAAACGTCCGTTCATCTCCTGACCCGGACGCCGTTCACGATCTTCGTGTAGCTATCCGCCGCTGCCGCTCGGTGGCAGCCGTGATGGAAGAGGTAGACCCTGACCGAGCTTGGCCGGCCATGCGTAAAGTCCCGCGCAAACTCTTCCGCGAGTTGGGCGCGCTTCGCGACGCGCAAGTCATGGATGAGTGGGTAAGAAAGCTCGCTCCCGAATCGGACCCCGTGCGAACGCACCTGCAAACCGCATTCGAAACGAACGAACCAAAGCTGAAAGAGAACGCCATACGCCTGGCAGGCAAGTTCGACCAGAAAACCTGGAAGCGTCTCGAGCGCACGTTGCGCCAGCGCTCCCGCCTCGTGCCCGTTGGGAGCCTCGCAGCCGAGTGTCTCGCCCTCGAACGATTCGAAGTTGCAAGGCAGCTTCACGCCAAAGCCTTGCGCACCGAGAAACCCAAGCCCTGGCACGCCTTGCGCATTGGGCTAAAACGTTTTCGCTACACCGTGGAAAGCCTGCTTCTCGAGCATTACGTTGCTTGGAGCGACGATCTCAAGCGCGTTCAGGACATGCTTGGCGAAATCCATGATCTTGACGTCCTGGCCGCTGTCGTCAAAAAGTCGGACCTTCACGAAACTGAAGACTCTTTCCGTCTCTGGCAGGAATTCATCGAACGCGAGCGCAAAGAGCGCATCGAGACATATCGCCAGCTCACTCTTGGAAAGACCAGCCTCTGGAACACTTGGCGCTCCGGCCTCCCCACGAATGGCCGTGTTGAGGCCGCCGCTCTGGCTCGCTTGCGCGCCACCGCCCGCGCCGTTGATCCCCATGTGCGCCGCACTTCCCAGGTTTCCCGCGTCGCCATGGCCGTCTTTGATGCCTTCAAGCGTGCGGAAGCCGCTCCTGCGTTCAGCGACGCCGCTCTTCGCCGCATTTTGCTGGCGGCGGCTCGCCTGCACGGCATCGGCGACGCGGATACTCGCAAGTCTCCCCAAAAAGCCGCCCGCAAATTTCTTCTTGGTGTGGCCGTTCCTCCCGGATGGAGCAACGAAGATTGGGAGCTGCTCGCACTTGCAGTTCGTTACCATCGTGGGACCGAGCCTCGCTCGAAGAAGGGTCCGTTCTCCAAGCTTTCCGCGGAGCAGCGAAACAATGTGCGGGCTCTAGCTGGCGTTTTGCGTTTGGCGCGCGCGTTTCGCAAGTGCGGCGTCCTCAGCGGCTCAGGGTTTCGCGCCGAGAAATCTGCGGACGCTATCGTCCTTCGCGTTCCCGCCCTCCCCGATGATGTCGGAACCGCCGCGCGCCTCGCCGCTGGCAAGCATCTCTTGGAAGAGTACCTGCGTCTGCCATTGATCGTGAAGGCCGCCGCGAAGCCGGAAAAAATCGTTACACTCACGCCCCAGCAAGTTCCCGAATTTTCGGTTCTAGCTTCCGATTGAAGCGGCCGCTCTACTTTCCCGCTCGCCTCAGCAACTTCGGTGTCGCCAGCCACACCAGTTCCCCAATTGGCGGTGAGAGCCGTTTCAGTTCCAGATAAGCCACTCCCGCTTTTTTCAGCGCCGTCAGATGTTTCTTCGACCCTAGCGCAGTGGCAATAACGTCGTCGAGCTGTGGTGCATGCCCAAACAGAAACACGGTGGAGGCTTGCTTCTGTTTCACAAGCTCCCGAAAAAGCTGCGAAGGCTCCCCTCCTGGCAGCAGCAAATCCGTCCGCCGGATTCTCTGCTTGGCGTAGTCGAGCGCACTCGCAAAAATCTCCGCCGTCTGTACCGCGCGCACGTACGGGCTTGTCAGGAACAAATCGCCCGTCACTCCGAGCGCCGCCACGCCCTTCGCCACCTGTTTGGTCTTCTCGACGCCTTCCTCCGTCAAATACCTTTCTGGGTCCGGAGGACATTTCGGATCTTCGCGGTCAATGGCGATCCCGTGCCGAACGACGTAGAGTTGCATCCTCTTCTCCTCTTCTCCTTCAGTCGATCGACTCCAGGCGCGCCTGGCGCATCGCTATCCACTATGCCGGCGCTTGCCGGAAATACAGCCTCACATGGAATTCCTTTTCGAACAGTTCCGCGCTGTGAGACGCGTCCCGCAAATCTTCAACGGCATCGCCCCGCGCGTGTACTTGCAAACTGACGGCGCCGCGCTGAAAGGAAGCGCGGATCTTCACCGCCTTCTGCCGGTGTGAATGATCGAGCGCCTCTGCGATTCGCAGTATTGCAGCCAGCCGCCGTGTGATGCGTTTGTCCGCATTGTTCAGCGAAGAATACGCCGTGTGGTGCCCTGCCGGCTCCGACTTCCGATTGTGATAGCGCACCAGTGCTGCCACTACGGCTCGATCTCGCCCTTCCAGCCCGGGGATGTCGCCGTTCAGCGTCAGGTACTCTCCGTGTTTGTGATGCCCGCGGTGGCTGATCATGTGCCCGATGTCGTGCAGAAGCGCTCCCGCCTCCAGCAGCACTCGTGACTGCGCCGGCATATGATGCACCGGCTGAAGCTGGTCGAACAGTTGAATGCTCAGTTCCCTAACGTGTTCCGCGTGCTGCTGCTCGTATCCAAGGCGTCTTGCAAAACTGCGCGTCCCGACCAGCAATTGCCGCGCCGTAGCGTTGTAATGATGCGGTTCCTTGCGCGAGAACGCGTCACGAGCGATGTCATCCAGCAATCCCTCGCGCACGCCCACTCCGGGAATGCTAAACGATCGCAGGTTCAAGTAGCGCCCCAGGGTGATCAGCGTGATCGCGGCAATTCCCATCACGTCCGCGCGGTCTCGCCTCACCGCATAAGTCTTCATGCGCTCGCGCACGTCCCGCTCCAGGATGTCGGGCAACCGCTCACGCAAAAGCGAAAGCTCCAGCGTCGGCAAACCGTGTTCGCGGGGACCGGGCGCCACGATCGCCAGCGTTTCTGCGTTACCGCCCAGCACCGCGGCGATACACTCGCCCAATACCGGGCGCGGCGTCAATTTCGCTTCCAGCAATGCTCGGACGTATCGCCTTACTTGTTCCTCTTGTGCTGGACGAATCACTCCGGGGAGGTTCAGCGTGGTCATCAGCCGCACGCTGCCCACGGGCAACTGTGCGGTTTGCTCCACGGTGTGATCTTTCAGAATGGTGACCTCCAGGCTCCCCCCGCCCAGGTCCGCGATGCACCGTGGCGGCGTCTCCGGTCCCAGAGCCGCCTGTACCGCCTCCCTGCCCAGCCGCGATTCCTCTGCGGCACTGATGACTTCCAGTAGGATTCCTGTTTTCAGCCTGATATGACGGACAAACGCTTCGCGGTTTCTCGCTTCCCGCGTGGCGCTGGTCGCCACCGCGCGGTAGCGTGTTACTCCGAATTCATCCATCACTTCGTGAAAATGCCGGAACGCCTTTACCCCCTTTTTGAAGACCTCTTCGCTGAATTGCGGCCGCAAAAAAACGCCTTCCCCCAATCGCAGCGAATAGCGTTCACTGTGCAGCGGTTCGATGTCTAGCGCAGAGTAAGCCCGCGCTACGGATAGGCGCACTGCGTTGGAACCGGCGTCGATTGCGGCGATGTGAACCGGCTCGGACATTCCCGGTCTTACCGCCAAAGATGGGCCAGGGCGGCGGAAGGAGTATATTTCGTCGCGCGAATCCCCAATTGTTCGGCGATACGCTGGCGTAACTGCTTGTTTACAGTCGACACGCTGGCCTCGCCGTCGAGTTCGAGGAAGTTGTGTTTCTTGGCCATGACTTCGAATTCGCGCTTGATCATCGTCTGATAGCGGATAAAAGACCAGTACAAATCGTGCGAAAGCGACATGTCCCGTCCCGCTTCCCAATAACTGATCGCCTGCGCTTTCTTAAATTCCCGCCCGAACGCCGTCTCCGGCCGCACGTTCAGCCAGAACGTCAGGTGCGGCCTCAGCGCCATCGCGTAAAGCCCGCTCATGTAATCGCGATTGATACCCCGCACCACACCTCGCGCAATCAGCGTGAAGATAAATCGGTCCGCCAGCACCACCGTGCCGGATCGCAGCGCCGGCAGGATGCGGTGTTCCACTTGATCGAAAAAGTCCGTTGCGTACATCAGCGCCAGCGTCAATCGCGTCGCGGCATTCTTGGCCAGCAGTTCATCGATGTCACGCCCCACCAGATTCGAACGGCGCAGGCCGCTTGTCTGCACGGCAAAGCCTTCCGACTCCAGCCATTCTTGCAGCAAAGCAATCTGTGTCGACCGCCCTGATCCGTCCATGCCTTCAATGACGATCAGGTTGCCGGTAATTTCGCTTGGATCGACTCCGACGAGTGGCTCGCCAAAAAAAAACTGCGACGAAGCATCTTCCGCAACTGCTGCAGTTTTCGCCCCAGCCGCTGGCGGCGCGGTTGAGGCAGCGGTAGCCGACGGTGTTTCCGTCGGAACAGCTGCCGGCGTTTTCTCTTTTTCTTGGTCCGGCATGGTCACTCCGGTTCTGGAAGACGGGGAGCAAACCGTTTGAGTTCAATTTTGGAGGCCACGATGTCGCGCATCTGTTTTTGCAGTTTGTTCACCGGTAGCGTGCCGTCCAGCACCACGAAATTGTCGGTGTCCACCATCTTGTCGTACTCCTCCAAGATTCGTGCCTGGAACAGCCGGAAACTCTCCGCCCGGTCATACGACATCCCCAAATCCATGCCCGCTTCGTAGTATTTCAGCTTTGGACGCCCGCTCAGGATGCGATGCACAGCCACGTCCAGCGGCGCGCGGAAATAAAACGTGATGTCTGGAACCGGCGCGAACCGGTACAGGTTTCGCAGCCAGCGCGCCGGGCAGCCTCGCGCCGCATCCCGCGCAAATGCCGTGTAAATGTAGCGATCCGCAAGCACCAGGTAATCGCCCTGCAACAACGGCATGATCTGCCGCTCGCAGCGGTCGGCAAAATCCGCGGCATGCAGCAGCGAAAACGTCGTTGGCGTCAACAAACGCCGCTGTTTCCCGCGCCGCGTCGCAGATTTCACCAGCGGCGAAGAATTCCACTCCGTGAAATGCAGCCTATATCCGCCGATTTCCAGCCACCGCTTCAGCAAATAAAGCTGCGTGCTTTTGCCCGACCCATCCGTTCCTTCCACCACGATCAATGCGCCCGGATACGCGCGGCTGGGAACAGGCTTGCCTGGCTGCGGAAGTGTGGATTTCGCCGGCTCAGTCCGCGGCGGCTTTTGTACGACGTCTTGTGTTTCGGTCATCTTATCCGCGAGAAGCTCGTCTGCTTGGGACAGTAATCCTTCGTTGTTACTGTGGCATTACAACACACGCCTCCGCTTCCGGCAAAGCGGCGGGCCGTCAATTAGAAAATTGTGACCTTGATGTGCAGGAATTTCTTCGGATTCTGCCGGAAATCGCCGACGAGCAGCCGCATGTCCCCGGTCAGGCCCGCCAGGTTGTCGTACAATTTCGGGTCGGAGAAAAGTTTCCCCGCCGTCGTGGTATTGTCATTCAGTTTCGCGGAAGCCGTAGCCAGGTTCGTGCTTGTTTCGCGCAACCTGTTGTACAGGGTGTCGTCCGTCACCAGCTTGCCTAGCGAGCCCTTTCCCGCCCGCGCGTCGCGCAGCATGACGTTCCCGTGAGTCACCGCCTCCTTCGCCTGATCGTACAGCGTGGGGTCATACATCAGTTTCCCGATCGTCCCCTTTTGCGCGCGCACGTCCGCCAGGATCACGTTCACGTTGTCCAATCCTTTGTCCACTTTCGTGTACATTTCGTCCGACGCTACCAGCCTTCCAAGCGTTCCCTGCCCTGCTTGAATGTTTGCCATCATCGCTTCGCCCTTCGCAAGCATGTTGTTCAGGTGGTTGTACGCCTGCTGATCTGTCAACAGTTTTCCCAGCGAGCCCTTCCCTTCTTGCACGCCTTGAATTAGGTCCCGTACCTCTTCTGAAAGTGCGTTAAGGTTTCCCAGCACCTCCGCGCTCCTCTCCACCACTTCTTTCATCGCCTTCTCTTCTGTGCCGGGAATCACGCCGTTGTCACCAATGGGAGTCCCCGTAATACCTCGCGTGATGTTCACGTAACGGTTGCCCAAGAGCCCTTCCGTCACCAGGCTCGCGATTGAATCCGTCAGAATGTCACTCTGATATCGCTTGTCCACGCGCATCACTACTTCGATGTTCTTGTTCTTCTCTAAGCTCTTGCCCGGCGTTCGCGGCAACAGCCGGATCGACTCCACGTTTCCCACTTCCACGCCGTCAAGGCGCACCGGCGCCCCATTCGACAAGAGTGATGCTTCCGGCAGATAGGTCTTCAGCCGGTATTTCGGCCCCAGAATTCCACCGCCTGTCACGTAGAAAATCCCCGCCGCAAGCACGAAGAGGCCGACCAGCACGAAGAGGCCAACCCGCAATTCCGTCCACGTCAGTTGTTTTCTATGCGCCATCGCTGCTTCCCTCCTTCGCTATCGTGAAACAGATTACTCTAGAATTACGTCAGAAAGCGCTTTAGATACGGGTCTTCGGAGCAGGCAATCTCTCCGGGTTCCCCTTCGAAATAAATTCCGCCGTCGCGGTAGACTAGAAATCGAGTTCTCGCCGCGTTCGTGGCTGCCGCGCCATTGCCATTCTGCGAGTTGGGCACCACTCGTTTTGTCTCAGGATCGAAATGAAAATTCGCCAGCGCAAAGCCATCCTGCAAGCGATGTGTGGCCAGCAGCGCCGTCACTCCGTATACATCGCGAAGCCGCAGAATCAGCCTGATAATCGTTTGCGACGTCACCGGGTCGAGCCCTGCGGTCGGCGAATCGTATAGTACGATGGTTGGCTGGTTGATCAGCGCCCTGGCAATCGAAACGCGCCGCTTCATGCCCCCGGAAAGCTCCGAAGGAAGCATATCGACTGTGTGTTCCAGCTCTACGAATCTTAGGACTTCCAAAACTCTGGATTCGATCTCTTCTTCGGCCACGCGGTCCTCGCGAAGCCGGTACGCCACGTTCTCCCCAACCGTCATCGAATCGAAAAGCGCCCCCTCCTGAAACACAAATCCAATCTTCCGGCGGAACGGCAGCAACTCTACTTCACTCATCTCCGAGATCTCATTCCCTAGCACGACGACGCTTCCGCTGTTGGGCGCCAGCAACCCCGCGGCCATTTTCAATGTCAGTGTTTTTCCCGTTCCTGTTTCTCCCAGCAGGATCAGTGTCTCCCGCTCCTGCACTTGAAACGTCACTCCGCGCAGCACTTGGCCCTCGTCGAATCCCACCCACACGTCCTGGAACGTGATGGCCGGTTCGAACGCCAGCCCCTCTTTTGTCAGTGCGCTCATCAAGCTAATTCGTAATTATAGCGGCAAATGCGGTATGCGTCGGAAAGGAAACCTGCCTGGAGTTTTGCGTGGACGGCCTCCAGCATCAGAAAATCTTGTCGGACAGATACAGCGAAAGCTTCGTCATAAACGTGTCCGCCACGATAATCAGTACCGAACTGACCACAGCCGCCGACGTCGTGGCGCGCCCCACCCCCTGCGTGCCCCCGCGCACCGTCAGCCCCTTGTAACACCCGATCGTGGCGAGAATGAAACCAAATACCAGCGGCTTCGTAAATCCTTGCATCAAGTCCGCGAAATCCAGCGCATCGATCGCGCGCCGCCAAAATGAAACAGCGTCCAGACGCAGGGTAAATACGGAAGCGGCACATCCCCCCAACAGGCCGATGAAATCCATGATTGCTGTCAGCAACGGAACCATCAGCAGCGCGGCAAGCAACCGCGGCGCTACCAGTTTGCGGCTAGGGTCCGTTCCCATCGCGCGCATCGCGTCAACTTGTTCCGTCACCAGCATCGACCCCAGTTCGGACGCGATTCCCGTTGCGCACCGGCCGGTCACCAGCAAACCAGTGAAAGCCGGTCCCAGCTCGCGCACCAGCGCAATTGCTACCACGTCTCCTGTCAGCGAAGTCTGTCCAAAGCGAATAAACTGCGCCCCGGTCTGCAGCACCATCACTCCGCCGATGAAAAATCCCGACAACAGGATGATCGGCAGCGACCCCGCCCCAATAAAATCCATCTGCTCCAGCGTGTCTTGGAAGTAGTGGGGGCTGGTGAAGATGTTGCTGAATGCGCGGCCGGAGAGCAGCGCATAGTCCTGAACGGCGGCCACCAACCGCTTCGCCGCATCTCCTAATACTTCAACCACGGAGACGGCTTCTTCCTCTTTTGTCTGGCGGCCGGTGACCTGAAGATGAGTATCTGCCACGAGTACCTGTTCGCGTTGGCTTTCCGCGACGAATTGCTCGGACAACTACATCATCGAAAGCCTAACTGTGTGGCAACAACACGTCAAGTCAGCGGTTGGAAATTCCGGCTATTCTAAACAATATCAGTAACATAAGCCCCGTCGTAGCCCCGCATTCTGAGTAACACCGGCTCGCCCTAATTTCATTCGTAACGTAAAGCTACGATCGGATCGACGCACATGGCGCGCCGCGCGGGGATGTAGCACGCGAACAGCGCGACGGCGGAAAGCAAAATCGCGACGGCTCCGAACGTGAGCGGATCGGACGCGCCGACTCCATAAATCAATGTGGTAATGAGGCGCGTGAAACCAAAGGCAGCGACGACTCCGATGCCGACGCCGATCAGCGTGATCTTCAATCCCTGTCCCAACACCATCTGCAGGACGTCTCTTCTGGACGCACCAAGCGCCACACGGACTCCAATTTCGTGCGTGCGCTGGCCGGTCAGATAGGAAATCACGCCGTAGATTCCGACCGCAGAAAGAATAAGAGCAAGCGCCGAGAACACGCTGAGGAGAAACATGGTCAGCCGCTGCGTGGAAATCGAACGAGAAACGATTTCTTCCATGGGCCGGACATCATAGAGGGCCGCGCTGCTCACGACTTTTTCGGCGGCTTGTCGAATGGAGCTTGTGATGTCTCCCGTGTTGCCTGTTGTTCTGGCGACATACCCGCTGCCATTGGCCAAAAGCGTCCAAAACCTATCGGGGACTTGCCAAACCGGAAGATAAAGCTGGGCTTGCAAATCCTGATGTTGGCGCGAACCCAAACCCCAGTGTTCGACGTGACCGACCACGCCGATGATCTCAGGTTGCATATCGAGCAAACCGACGTTGAGGTGTTTGCCGATGGGATCCTGATTGGGAAAATATTTGCGGGCGAAAGTGGCGTCGATGAGCGCGACGGAGGGGCTGTGCTCGTCGTCGCGGTCGGTGAAGGAACGGCCGCGCTTGACAGGAATGCGCATGGCCTGGTGGTAGCCTGGATTCACAAGATAAAAGAGCGCGAAAGGCATGTCGTTATCGTTCGCCGGCTTGGGCTGGCCTTCGAGCCAGAAAGGAACTTCGGAATCTCCGGTCATTGGTAACGAACCGCCCATCATGGAAACGGTCTCCACGCCGCGAACGCTCTCGAGTTGCCGCAAGGTCTCTCGGTACATGGCGCGAAGCTGATCCGGCTTGGTTGCGGAACTGGAAGTCGAGGAGATCGCGAAAGTTAGAACGTTGTGAGGATCGAAACCGGGATTCACGTTGCCAAGCGCGGATAGCGTGCGAATCATCAGTCCCGCACCGATGAGAAGAACCACGGCCATGGCCATTTCGCCAACGATAAAAACACTTTGTGCGCGATGGCGTGCGCCGCTCGAACCGCGTCCGCCTTCTTTCAATGTTTCGTGAGTATCAGGCCGCAGCGTCTTAAGCGCGGGAATCAATCCAAAGACGATCCCGGTCAATACAGAGATGCCAAGCGTGTAAAAGAGCACGTGGCTGTCGAGAGCAATCTCCTCCGAACGGGGCACATTCGTAGCCAGAGTCGCGAGGAGAACGCGGACGCCTAACTTTGCGAGGAGCAGGCCAATGCAACCGCCGGCGATACCAAGCAAGACGCTTTCCGTAAGCAACTGGCGAATCACGCGCGCGGGACTGGCTCCGAGAGCGGCGCGAATCGCAAATTCGCGAGTGCGTCCGGTAGAGCGTGCGAGAAGGAGATTGGCAACATTGGCGCAGGCGATCAAGAGAACGAAGCTGACGGCTCCGAGCAGCACGAGCAGAATTCCTTTTACGTTGCTGACGACATCCGCTTTGAGGGGAATCAACGAAACGCCTGTGCCTTTGTCGGCTTCCGGATACGCGGCGGCAAGATTTTCCGCGATGCGATTCATGTCCGCGCGGGCCTGCTCGATAGTGACGGCGGGCTTCAGGCGCCCGATGGAGTTCATGCCCATGCTGATGCGCCGGTCACGGAAAGTGGGATCGGTCCACTGGCCGATAGGAATGTACACGTCGGTGGGACTGAGGCCGGTGATACGGCCTTGGGCCACGCCGATGATTGTGTACGACTTGCCGTTCAGCGTGATGCTCTTCCCCAAAACGTCCCGCGACAATCCAAATTTGCGCTTCCATAGCCCGTCACCGAGGATGGTGACCGGACCGGCGCCCGCCTGATCTTCTTCGGGACGAAACGTGCGGCCAAGCAGCGGCTGCAGGCCAAGGGCGGGAAAAAATTCCGCGGAAATCATGTGAATGTGAACGCGCTCCGGCTCGCCGGCGCCAACCATGTTGTAGTCGTCGGAGCGAAAAGCGCTTAAGGCCGCGAACGAGTGATTGTCTTTCTGCCAGTCGAGGAAATTGGGATAAGAGATGGAGCTTTCCTGGAACGTCCCCGTCTTCGAGTAGGCAGCGAGGAGTTGGTCGGGATTCGGGAACGGCAGCGGATTGAGGAGCACACCGTTGACGACGGAGAAGAGCGCGGTGTTCGCGCCGATGCCCAAGGCCAGCGTCAGAACAGCGATCGCCGTGAAGCCGGGATTCTTTCCCAACACGCGCAATCCGTAGCGGACATCTTGCCAGAAACTCATCAATAGACTCTCTCCTCAGATAACACACCCAGGGCGGTGCAGGGCGTCTGGAATAAGAAACGAGAGTGGGGCGCCTTTTGTTCCTGAAAGCGAAGATGTTCCGTCATGACGATGCTTTCCTTGGGTCGGGGAGACGGCCGGCCTCGACAGCGCGGCGATAACAGGCGGGGCCCCGAATGCTGGAGCCGTCCACCGGGTCGCTCCAGTCGCTGAAGTCGAGCTCGATGCGCTCTTGCCCAGGCTTGACGGAGTTGCCTTGGGCGATGGCGGGAAGTGTGCGGAGGAGGAGGCTGGCGGTGTAAGCCATGACGGCAGCGCGGCGAGGAGAGACTTTGTTGCGGGCCTGGAGCTTATAGAGTTCGCCGAGAGAGTGGTTGATAGCGACAGCGTCGCGGAATTCCTGGACGTCGCCGATGAGAGCTGGAGCGAGGTCAGCCTGATCGAGTTCTCTCTGGCGGTCGGCGAAATGCTTGGAGCAGAGGCGGGAGTCCGGATCAGAGATGGCCATGCGACAGCGGCGCCCGCTGGGAGTGCGCTGCTGGCAATGGAGCAGGACAGAATTGGAATTGATGGTGATTGTTTCGGATTGCGAGTTCATGGGAGTTCCTTTCGGTGGTGAGCGGGGGAGGTTCCATTGTGGGAATTGTTGGTACCCACCCCGGCAGTTTTGAAGCTGTGAAGAAACTCTCTGAATTTCAGTCTTGCAAAAAGAATCACGTGCCGTAAGCTCACGGCATGAGCCAAGAAAATATGACGAGCAAGCAGCCGTTGATCCGCTACGTGAACCGTCAGCAGATGAGCTGGCGTGCGGTAGATG
>Ga0209239_1000156_pt1 | contig 40645 bp, 32 predicted proteins | sample GraSoi013_2_20cm_FD_185824 | JGI IMG/M metagenome (GOLD analysis project Ga0209239, IMG submission 185824) | Grasslands soil microbial communities from the Angelo Coastal Reserve, California, USA - Sample 10_02_2013_2_20cm (SPAdes) (version 2) | ecosystem: Environmental > Terrestrial > Soil >...
CGAGCGTGAGCATTTCCTCGCGCCTTGTGCCTTGCGGCCTGAGGCTGTCAAACGCGCTTGCGCCTTGCGCCTTGCGGCTTGCAACTTACGGATCATGACCGCTGCCGCCTCGCAATTCGGTCTCTCCGCGATCGGCCAGATCTTCGTCCGCGCCCGCGATCTCGACCGCGCCGTCCGCTTCTATCGCGACACGCTCGGCATGCCGTTTCTCTTCCAAGCGCCGCCGCAGATGGCGTTTTTCCAATGCGGCCCGACCACTGTGATGGTGGGCGTGCCGGAGAGCCCGGAGTTCGACCATCCCGCCTCCACCATCTACTACCTCGTGCCCGACATCGACGCGGCACACGCGACGCTGCGCGGCCGAGCCGTTCACTTCATCAGCGAGCCGCACCTCGTGCACCGGGCGGCGGACTACGAACTGTGGCTGGCTGATTTCCGCGACTCCGAGGGGAACGTACTGGCGCTGATGGCGCGGAAATCGCGGGCGTAGCCGCCGTCCTGGCTCGGGCTTCCGGCCCTGGGTATCGTTCGGAAGCCACCTGCCACCGGGAGCCCGAGCCCAGTGATTCCCCAACGCCACCGGATCGTCCTCGTCGCGCTGCTGGCGGCCGCCTGCCGCGCAGGCGCGCCCCGCGCGGAGCTGCCCCTCCCCCCGCCCGCTCCGGCGCCCGGGGACACCACCTGCTCGATCGCGGCCGGTCGGACCGCCGCTCGCGACACCGTGAGGCTGGCCGTCACCGACCCCGTCGACCCGGGACACGCTCCCCTGCCCCGCACCGACGCGGAGCGGCTGGTCTTCGGACAGCTCTATGAATCGTTGATCCGGGTCGACTGCCAGGGACGTCCGTTGCCCGGCCTCGCCGCGGCCTGGGAGGAGGCGCCGGGAGATCGCTGGGCGTTCACGCTGCGCGACAACGCGCGATTCTGGGACGGGGCGCCGGTGACGGCACGTGACGTTCTCGCCTCCTGGCGGTCACACGACGCGACGCTCGCGGCGAGCCTCACCGTCACCGGCGACCGCACCTTCACGGTGGCGCCGTCCGCCGCCCCGTTCCAGCGCCTGGCCGACCAGGCCTTGGCGATCACCAAGCCCGCGCCGGGCGGCGGCTGGCCGATCGGCACGGGCCGTTATTGGATGACGAGCGGTGATCCCGCCTCTCCCGACGCCCTCGTAGCTCAACCGATGGCGCGCTCGGGACAACCCGTGGTGAAGATCGCCACCGGACCGGCGAGCGCCGCGCGCGATGCGCTCGACGGCGGAGCCGACGTGCTCATCACGGACGACGCCGCAACGCTCGACTACGCGCGGACCTTGAGCGGGTTCGTCGACGTCCCCCTGGAATGGAGTCGGACGTACGTGCTGCTCGCCCCGGGGCGGGACAAGCCGGTGGCCGGTGACCTCCGCCTGGAAAGCCTCCGCGAGGCGGTACACGGAGACGCTCGCCCGGCGGAATGGTCGGGTCCGGGCCGCTTCTGGTTCACCGATCTGCAGCCGTGTAGCGCTCAGGCGGGGCGCGACACGCTCGGAGGCGCCGGTCGGCGGCGCCGCATCGTGTACAACCAGAGCGATCGCAGCGCCGCCGATCTCGCAGCCCGGCTCGTTGGCCTGGGCGCCCTGGGCCGGGGCGCCGTCGCCGCAGGCGTGTCGGCGAGCGCCTTCGGATCCGCGCTACGGGGCGGCACCGACGCCGCGTACGTGCTCGAGCTGCCACGCCGCGTCTACGATGCGTGCCGTGCGGCGCTCGAGCTGCCGCCGTGGAGCTCCGCCGCCACCATCGAGCCGCTGCTCGACGTCCGCTCGCACGCCGTTGTCCGACGTGGGCTCCCTCGCATGACCCTCGACTGGGACGGCACGCTCCGCCTCACCCCGCCATGACCTTTCGCGCCCGTCTCCTCCTCGGATTCGGCGCCGTGGTACTCGTCCCCCTGACCGTGTTCGGGTTGCGGATTCGCGTCGTGATGGCGAACCGCCTGACCGCGGAATACCAGCAGCGCGTGGCCGCGCTCGTATCGGTGATCCGCGCGGACCTGGATCAGCGGAGCGCGGGGATTGCACTCCGGCTCGCCGCCCTGCGGGACGCCATCCCCCGAGACAACCGGTTCCGCGCAGCGCTGCAGGGGGGCGAGCGTACCTACCTGCTCGACTACGCCGGCGACGCCATGCAGCTCGCCGGGCTCTCGCTGCTACAAATCCAGGACGAGACGGGCCGTATCGTGAGCTCCGGGCATTTCCGCAACGAGTACGATCAGTCCGACCCCGCGCTGCCGCGCCTCCTGGCCGCGGCTCCGGGACGCACCGCGCTGGTCCAGGCACGCACGGCGGAGGTCCCCTTCTTGGCGCTGGCACGCGTCGACTCAGTGCGGCTCGGCGGCCGCGCCTTCACGCTCGTGGGGGGGATCGCCGTGGACTCGAGCTTCCTCGCACGCCTCACGCCCGATCCCGAGCTGATGGTCGCGGTCGCCCTCCCGGGCGATTCGTCGTCGGTCGTCGATCCCACGACGCGGGTCGTCGACAGCCTCACCGTCCCGTTCGTGGCCGAGGGCGACTCGGCGCGGCTCGTTCCCGCGCGGATCGTGGTCTCGCACTCGCTCGCCTCGCTCGTGGCGCTGCGCCGCGGGGTCGCGCTGTCGTTCCTCGTGGCGGTGCTGGTCACCGGGCTGATCGCGCTGCTCCTGGCCTCGTGGCTGTCGACCCGGATCAGCGGGCCCCTGACCGCGCTCGCGGCGAAGACCGCCGACGTGGACATGGACCGGCTGGATGTCGTGTTCGACAGCGACCGGCCGGACGAGATCGGAGCCCTCACTCGCCTGCTTGGAGGCATGACCGAGCGGCTGCGCGCCGGTGCCGCGCGCCTGCGCGAGGCCGAGCGCCGGCTGGCGATGGGCGACCTCGCCCGTCAGGTGAACCACGACATCAAGAACGGCCTGATCCCGATCCGGAACGTGTTCCGGCATCTCGGTCAGGCCGCCGGCGAGAGTCCGGACAGGCTTGCCGCCGCCTTCCGGGATCGCCAGGCGACGGTCGACTCGAGCATCTCGTATCTGGAGAACCTCGCGAGTAACTACGCGCGGCTCTACCCGCAACCCGCCCGCGAGTCCTGCGATGTGAACGCCGTGGTGCGCGAGACCATCAGCCGTGTAGGCGGCACCGGGCCGGCGGAGCTGCGACTGGAGCTCGCGGAGGACCTGCCGCCCGTCCGGACGGACCCCCTCGTCCTGCGCCGCATCCTCGACAACCTGATCGGGAACGCCCTCGAGAGCCTGGCGGCGCAAGCGGGCCGCGTCACCGTCACGACGCGGGCGAATGGAGCGGCCGGCGTCCGTGTTGTCGTCGCGGACACAGGCAAGGGGATGACCAAAGAGGAGCTGAATCGCGCCTTCGACGACTTCTACACCACGAAGCCCGGTGGTACCGGCCTCGGTCTGTCGATCGTGCGACGCCTCGTGCTCGACGCCAATGGCGCGTTGCGCGTGGAGACGCAACCCGGCGCGGGCAGCACGTTCATCGTTGAACTGCCAGGCGAGGGCGCATGAGCGCCGTTCTCGTGGTCGATGACGTACCCGCAATGGCGGAGCAGTACGCGTACGACCTGAAGCGCGTAGGCGGCTACGACGCACTCGTCGCGCACACCGGCCGCGCGGCGCTCGACCTGCTCGAGCGCGAGGCGGTGGACTGCGTCATCCTCGACCTGGAAATGCCGGGGATGGACGGCTTCGAAGTGCTGCGGACCATGGAACGCCGGGGGATCCGGATTCCGGTGCTCGTGTACACCGGAACGGGCAACTTCGACCGCTGCGCCGAGGCCATCCGGCTCGGCGCACGGAGCTTCATCGACAAGGCCGAGCCGATGGAGCGGGTGGTGCAGGAGGTCGAGCACGCCCTCGAGCAACAGCGCCTCGCGGGGCAGCTCGCCGTGCTGCGGGGTCGCCTCGATTCCGAGGCACCCCTCGTGGGTGCGAGCCCCGCGATGCAGGAGCTCAAGGACGCGATCGGGCGCGTCGCGAAGATCCCGAGCCCGGTCCTGATCGTGGGTGAGAGCGGGGCGGGAAAGGAGCTCGTCGCCCGGGAGCTGCACCGCCTAAGCGCCAGCCCGGCGGGGCCGTTCATCGCGCTCAATGCCGCGGCCCTCCCGGAGAACCTCGTGGAAGACGAGCTGTTCGGCCACGAACGGGGCGCCTTCACGGGCGCCGCATCGCTCCGTAAGGGTGCGTTCGAAGCCGCGTCCGGCGGTACGTTGTTTCTCGACGAGATCGGTGAGCTCCCCATCGCGGCGCAGGCGAAGCTGCTGCGCGTCATCGAACAGCGAGAGATTACCCGGCTCGGCGGTAACCGGACGGTCGCCGTGGCGGCGCGCGTCGTGGCCGCCACGAATCGCGACCTCGAGACCGAAGTGCGGGCCGGCCGGTTCCGCGAGGACGTCTATTTCCGACTCAACGTCCACGTGGTCCGCGTCCCCGCGCTCCGCGAGCGGCTATCGGACGTCCCGGCACTCGTCGAGCATCTCCTGGCGGCGACCTGCGCCCGCTTCGGCATACGACCCAAGCGGGTCGACCCCGCGGCGCTCGACTGCCTGATGCGATACGACTGGAGGCGGAACAACGTGCGAGAGCTGCGGAATGTCGTCGAGCGGATGATCATCGCGACGGACGGGGAGGCGATCGGGGTAGACGACATCCCTGCCGACATCCGGGAAGGGGCGGGTCCCCAGGGCAGCGCCACCGGGGGAGGGGCGGCACCGACCACGTTCCATGCCCTCAAAGCGGAGGCCGAGCGCCAGATCATCGTCGCGGCCCTGGCGCGCAACGACTGGCACATCACGCGGACGGCGCAGGCGCTCGGCCTCGCCGATCATGCGAGCCTTTTAAAGATCATGCGGAGACATGACATCAGCCGCGGAGGTGTCGACCCGGACACATGAGCCTCCCGACGGCCGTGTCCGCCCGGACACGAAGGCCTTTTCCCGCAGACGCAACTCCTTGATCTGACGACTGATCACCGCAGACCAATCGCTGGCCTCCGTCCTGCCTTACAGCGGGCGTCCACGGCTGTTCGAACGGCGCTCGCCGAGCGCTCAACCAGGAGGAGGATCTCATGCGGAAAGTCACCATCGTCCCGTACGTCATCGCCGCGTTCGTCGCCGGCGCGTGCGGGGACAAGCATTCTCAGTCGAGCGACGCCAACGCGGCCGAAGTGACCACCGTGTCGCCCGAGGTCTCGAGCGTTTCGACACCCACCGGTCCTGCCCCCGCGGGAACCGTGACGTTCGACGGCGCCCAGGCCGCGTATACCGAGAAGCGCTACGACGAAGCGGTCCGGCGGTTCACCAGCTACACGAGCGAGCACCCGGACAACGTCTGGGGCCTTTACATGCTCGGCCTCTCGGCCTGGAAGACGGGCGACCGCGACGCCGCGGTGCGGGCATTTACACAGGCGCTGGAGAAGGACTCGACCCACGTGAAGAGCCGCCTGAACCTGAGCCGGGTGCTGATCGAGCAGGGCAAGGCGCAGGAAGCGCTGCCGTACGTCGAAGCGGCGCTCAAGATCGACTCGACGTCGAATGAGATCTACCGCGTGCTCGGACGGGTGAAGGGCGAATTGGGGGACTCGACCGGGGCGATCGAGGCGCTCAAGCGGGCGATCGTGCTGGACGAGCGTGACGCCCGGTCGATGAACAACCTGGCCAGGGTGTACATCGGTCAGGGTCGGTTCGAGGACGCGCTCGGGCCGCTCGCTCGGGCGATCGAGATCGATTCGACGGTGGCGGCGTTCCATACCAATTTGGGGCGCGCGCTGGAGCGCACGGCCGACCGCGGCAGTCTCGCGGAGGCGTTCGTCGAGCAGGTGAAGACCTGGCGGTAGCCTATACCGCGCCGAGCTCTCGGCCGAGCGCAAGGATCTCGTCTCGAATTCCCTTGCGCTCGGCCAAGAGCCGCAAGAAGGCCCACCGCCGGAATACGAACAAGCTGAGCGCACGTGTCCCGCCGATGATGCGGTCGAGCCGCTCGAAGAACACCAGAGCTGCGTACGCGGCCAGCGGCGCGACGGCGAAGGCCAGCACCCCCACCTCCATGCCCCGCCACCGCCAGAGCGCTGCCGCCACGCCGATCCACGTGAGCGGAAAGAGCAGCATCGCGGCGAGTACCTTGATGCTCGCGAGCGCATCCTCCGCACCCTTGGCCAACCCGGTCGCGACGAACCCAACCGCCCGGTAAGCCGGATAGTGCACGACGACGCCGACCAGCGCGGCCGGCAGGAGCAGCACCAGTATGAGCGCCGCCCTGCCGACGTACCCGATCACGCGGCCGAGCATGAAGCGGCCGGGCGTGAGCTGGTGCGGGTCGAGCCCCGCCGCGGCGAGCGCGGCTTCGTACCGATCGATCCGGGTCGTCAGAGCGGCGAATCGCTCGGGCCACTGGGCTCGCACGACGACGTACCCTGCGAGGAGGCGGCGGCGCAGCGCGAACTCGTCCGCGAGGGACGGCGGACTCGCCGGCGCCTCATCCTGCGCGCTCACGATGCGCTGCGCCCGGTCGACCAGCGCGTGCGCCTCCGCCTGCTCCGCCTGGAGCGTCACCGCGGCCAGCGCCTGCTCGATCCGGGCCGTCAGCTGGCGCACGGGCCCCGCGGGCGGCTCTTCACCCGGCCCGAGCGCGACCGGTTCGACCGCGAACGGCTCCCCGAAATACAGCAGCGCGGCGCTGCGGAATGTGCGCTTCGCCCGGTAGTACAGGCCCGCCGGCACGATCCGGATCGGGGACGACGCCGCGAGGCCGCCCGCGGCCCCCAAGGCGATCCGGGCCGCGCCCGTCTTCAACGGCCTGAGCTTGGGATCCGAGTGCGAGGCGCCTTCCGGGAAGATGGCGATCGCCCCGCCGCGGGTGAGCACGGCCCGCGCCGCGTCGAACGTCTCGCGGTTCTGTGCGGGGTCGGAGCCCGCGTCCTGACGCCGGTGGACCGGGATCGCCTCGAACGCGCGACAGAAGAATCCGATCACCGGCATCCGGAACAACGGGGCCTTGGCGAGGAGCGAGACGCGTCGCGGGGCGAGGCACAGAAGGAACGCGGGATCGATCAACCCGCTGGGGTGGTTCAGGACGAAGATCACCGGACCGCGTTGGGGCACGCGCTCGACGCCCGAGACTTCGATGCGGCGGAAGAAGATGCGCAGGATCAGCCCGAACAGCGCCCGGAAGAGCGGCCTCACGGCGACGGCTCGCCGCCGGCGCGTCCTCCCTGCCAGGCGGCGTAGGTCCAAACGATCCCTCCAACGAGCACGGCCAATGGAATGATCAGCACGGCCTCGCCCAGCGAGCGCGCGTCGGAGAGCACTCCGACGAGGGACGGAGAGGGGACGTCCCCCAGGAGGTGGATGGTGAAGATGCTCAGGGCCACCGCCGTGGCCCGCATGTGCGGGTCCACCACGTTGACTATCATCGAATTGATCGGGCCGGTGGAAGCGAACAGGCACAGCTCGGCCGCCACGATCGCCGTCCAATAGACGACGGGCTGTGGGGCGGCGAGCGCGACCAGCGTGAGCGGCGCTGCGACGAGCGTGACCGCCCCTGAGACCCAGAGGTACGCCTGCCGCGAGACACGAAGGAAATAGTCGCCGATCCAACCTCCGGCATACGTCCCGACGAATCCCGTGACGACCACGACCGCCCCGAACTGCACGGTCGCCTGCGCTTTCGGAATGCCGCGCGTGCGCTCGAGGAAGGCCGGGGTCCAGAAGGCCAGCGCGCCGATCGCAAACGTGTAGGCGGCGTAGCCCAAAACCGTGAGGACATACGGGCGGTTGCGAACCAGTGCGGCATACGCGGCACGGGCGGCGCTGCCGAGCGAGGATACGGCGTGGCGGCCGAAGGCGGGGCTATCAGCCGAGTCTTGGGCGCCCCGGGGCGGATCGTACAGCCGCAACGCCAGCGCGGCGAGCACCAGTCCGGGCACGCCGGCGACGAAGAACGCCTGCCGCCACCCGAAGTAGCGGTCGACCAGACCGCCCACGATGTATCCGAGCGCCGAGCCGATGGGGATCGCGGCGAAGAAGACTGCGAACACCCGGCCGCGCCGCGCGCGCGGGAAGTAGTCGGCCAGGAGCGCCGGCGAGATCGTGCCGTACGCCGCCTCACCCACGCCCACGGCGGCGCGGGCGGCGAACAGCGACGCGTAGCTCGTCGCCAGGCCCGCGAGCGCCGTCGCCACGCTCCAGATCGCTACGCCGAGGCCGAGGAGGCGCGTCCGGGACCGGGCGTCGCCCAGTGAGCCGAACAGCGGCGCGGCGATCATGTAGACGATGATGAAGCCGGTCATGAGCGACCCGAGCTGCGTGTCCGAGAGCTGCAGCTCCGAATGCTTCATGCTCTCGGCGAGCGCGGCGACGATCCACCGGTCCAGGTAGTTGAACAGGTTGATCAGCGTGAGGACGGCAAGCGCTCTCCTGCCGAGGCGAGCGAACTCCGGCCCTACAAGTGGGCCTTCAGCCACGCCGTGAACAAGCCGTACAGGTTTTCCCGCGTGTTACCGCCGGTGATCGCGTGGGTCTTGTTCGGGTAGATCCGCATGTCGAACTGCTTGTTCGCGGCCTCGAGGCGCTCCACCAGGCGCTCGCTGTTCTGGAAGTGCACGTTATCGTCGCCCGTGCCGTGCACCAGCAGGAAGCTGCTCCTGAGGCTGTCGGCATAGGTGAGCGAGGCGCTCTCATCGTAGCCGGTCGGGTTCTCCTGAGGCGTGCGCATGTAGCGCTCGGTGTAGATCGTGTCGTAGAAGCGCCAATCCGTGACGGGCGCGACCGCGAGCGCGGCTTTGAACACACCCCCGCCCAGAAACACCGTGCGCGACGTCATGTACCCCCCGTAGCTCCACCCCCAAATGCCGATCCGATCGGCACTAACGAAGGCCTGCCGGGCGAACCAGCGCGCCGCGGCGATCTGGTCGGCCGACTCGTACCGGCCGAGGTGCAGGTAGGTCGCCTTCATGAACCTCGCGCCGCGGCCGCCGGTCCCGCGGTTGTCGACGCTCGCGACGAGATACCCGTCCTGCGCCAGCATCTGGTGCCAGAGGTACTGCGCGCCACCCCACGCGTCCGTGACGGTCTGAGAGCCCGGCCCCCCGTACACGAACATCAGCAACGGGTAGCGCTTGGCCGGGTCGAAATCCCGCGGCTTGATGATCCAGGCGTTGAGCTCCACGCCGTCGGACGTCGGGACCCTGAGGAACTCCGGTGCGCGAAGCCGCAGTGCGTCCACTTTGCGCACCAGCGCCAGGTTGCCCGCCAAGGGCCGGACCAACGTCCCGTCGGCACGCCGCAGCGTTTGCACGGGAGGCACACCGGCCCGCGAATAGGTGTCGACGTACAGCTTGAACGTGGGATCGAACGCAACGCCGTGCGTGCCCGGCTCCGTGGAAATCCGCGCCAGTCTGCTCCCGTCGAGACCGACGCGGAGCAGCGGCCGACCGAGCGGCCCGTCGATGGCAGCGGTGCAATACAGCACCTTGGACGGCTCGTCCACACCCAGCAGCTCGAACACGTCCCACCCACCCGGCGTGACCCGCCGGACCAACGAGCCGTCTCGATTGAAGAGATAGACCTGGTCGTAGCCCTCCCGCTCGGAGACGAACAGGAATTGCCTGCCACCCGCGATCCAGCGGGGCTGGTTGGCGTCGACCCATGCCGAGTCGCTGTCGCTCATGATCACACGCGCCGCACCGGTCGTCGCGTCCGCCAGCAGCAGGTCGAGTCGGTTCTGGTGACGGTTGAGGCGCGTGAGCCAGACTTCGGTTGGCGAATCGGCGAAGTCCATCGCCGCGACGTAGACGTCTTTGTCCGGGCCGAGGTCGACCCACGACGTGCGACCGGTCGCCAGCTCCGTCACGCCGATCTTCACCGTGGAGTTCGCCGCGCCCGCCTTGGGGTAGCGCACCGGCACCAGCGCCGGATAGAGCGAGTCATGGTCGATCAGGTAGAACGGTCGAATGGCCGACTGGTCGAGCCGCCAGAACGCGATACGGCGCCCGTCGGGACTCCAGCGGAAGGCGTCGCGCAGGTCGAGCTCCTCTTCGTACACCCAGTCGGAAGTGCCGTTGATGACGTTCTCGCCGCCGTCGGTGGTCAGCGCCGTCTCGGCGCCCGTGGTGAGGTCGGTCACGTAGAGGTTGTTGTCGCGGACGAAGCCGACCATGCGCCCGTCGGGCGAGAACTTGGCGAACTGCTGATAGCCGGGCCGGGCGCTCACCGGCACGAGGCGCTTCCCGACCAACTCCCACACGAAGAAGGTCCCCTTGGTGTTCTGACGCCAGACGCGGGCCGAGTTGGTGAAGACGAGGAGCTTCGAGCCATCTGTCGAGAAGCGGTATTGCTCGATCGCGATGGGCTTCCCGCCCCCGGGCGGCACCAAGTCGGCGCCGCGGACCAGCAGCTGCTTCGTTCCGGAGAGGGCATCGACCCGATACAGATCGGTATTGCCCGTGGCGTCTTCCTCGATGGCCGTGTACGCTTTGCCGTCCTTCATCCAGGCGACCTCAACCAGGTCGCTCGCGTACTCGCGCGAGCCCCAGATGGCATGGACCGTGAGCGGCGGAGCCTGAACGCCCTGGGCGGCCAGGGACTCCGCAAGCGGGATAAGGACGCAAACGGCGACGAACCGGCGGACCGCGGCTGACACCATAGATGGCACTCGGCGGGAGGTTTGGGGTGCCCCAAAGCTATCCGCCGACGCCCAACGTGGAAGATTGGACGGATGCCCTGCTTGGGAGCACGTTTCCTGCACGAATGGCGGGGTTGCGATGTTCACCAGTCCCGACAGCCGATCCAGTGCTGCGCGGGTGCTACGCTGTTGTGGCCGTGCAACGATTCGCTCGGAGCCCCGGGACGGTGCAGCCTAGCGGAGCCGAACTCCCTCGCCTGAGTGCCGCGCACTGGCCGATCGGCGCCTACCGCCGGGAGCGTCTCCCTGAGCGGGTGCTGCAGTTCGGCACGGGCATGTTGCTGCGCGCCCTGTGCGTGGCGTCGGTGGACGCCGCGAACTCGGCGGGCGCCTTCGCCGGCCGCATCGCCGTCATCCAGAGCACGCCGCAGGGCCATGCACGCGCCATCAACACGCAGGACGGTCTGTTCACGTTGGTCGAGCGCGGGCTCGAGCGCGGAGCGCCGGTCGAGCGCACGCGCCTGATCGGCGCGATCTCGCGCGCCCTGGTGGCGGAGGCCGACTGGCCCGCGGTGCGCGACGTGGTCGCGCGGCGGGAGCTGCAGGTGATCGTGAGCAACGTGACGGAGGCGGGGTTTCGAGCGGACGCAAGCTTCCCTGCCAGACTGACGGACCTGCTGCATACGCGGTTCGTGCGCCTGCCCGATGGCCCGCCCGTGTACGTCATCCCCACCGAGCTGGTAGACGACAACGGGCCGCGCCTCGCCGCGATGGTCGACCGCTTGGCCGACGGACTCGAGCGCGCGCCTGAGTTCCGCCTGTGGCTCGGGGCCCGGGTGCGGTTCTGCTCCTCGCTCGTGGACCGGATCACGACGGGCACGCCGGCCCGGGACATCCGTGCGGCTCTCGAGCGGCGTCTCGGATACGCCGACGCTCTCCTCACGGTAACGGAGCCGCACTCCCTCTGGGCGATCGAGGCCGATCCGGCAGCATTGCGGGCGGCGTTCGCGATCGACGTCCTCCCCGAGTCGGTGATCATCGCTCCGGACATCGGTTTCTACCGGGAGCGCAAGTTGCGGCTCTTGAACGGCGCGCACACGACGACGGCGCCGCTCGCACTTCTCGCGGGCGTGCGGACCGTGCGCGAGGCCGCCGAGCACCCACGGCTGGGCGCGTTCCTACGGCACATCTTGTTCGAGGAGATCGTGCCCGCAACGGACCTCCCGGGCGACGCAGGCGTCGCGTTCGCGCAAACCGTGATCGATCGCTTTCGCAACCCGTGGCTCGATCACGAGTGGCGCGTGATCGCCGCGAATCAGACGACGAAGCTGCGGCTCCGCGTGGTGCCGTCGCTCACAGGGTTCGCCCGGAAGCGAGGAGCGGGGGGGATCGCCCCGCAGGGCTTGGCGCTGGGTCTAGCGGCCTACTTGCGTTGGGTCCGCTCGCACCCCGCCGGCGATGCCGATCTGCCGCTGATCGAGCGGCACTGGCGGACGGCGACCACACCGCAGGAACTGGTCGCCAGGGCCCTGGCCGACGCGGACGTGTGGGGCGTCGATCTCGCCGCGCTACCGGGACTCGCCGAGGCTACGACCCGCTGGCTCGTGGTGTTGGAGCGTGACGGCGTAGACGCGGCGCTCGATGCGCTGCCCGGCACGCCGGAGCACGCAGCCACGGGCCGCACCTGAATATGACCCTCACGGCCACGACCCTCCCCGGTCTCGATCCGCTGCTCCAGAGCGGCGTCATCGCGGTCGTTCGCGTGTCCGCGGCGGTCCGGTTGGGTCCCGCCGCGCGCGCGCTGGCGGCGGGCGGCGTGGGCGCGGTCGAGGTCACACTGACGACGCCGGGCGCGATCGACACGATCGCCGACCTTGCCTCCGATACCGGTCTCGCGGGGTGCGTCATCGGCGCCGGCACCGTGCTCGACGAGTCCGCGGCTCGCTACGTCATCGACGCCGGCGCGCGTTTCGTGGTGAGCCCCGTGCTCGATCCGGCCGTGATCCGCACGTGCCGCGACCGCGGCATCCCCTGCATGCCGGGAGCCCTGACCCCGACTGAGCTGCTCGAAGCGTGGCGTGCAGGCGCGCCGGTGATCAAGCTGTTCCCCGCTGCCGCGGTCGGTCCGAGTTACGTCCGCGACGTGCTCGCGCCGTTGCCGTTCCTGCGACTCGTCCCCTCGGGCGGCGTGTCGCTCGAGAACGCCGGCGAGTGGATCCGCGCCGGCGCCGCCGCAGTGAGCGTGGGAAGCGCGCTCGCCAGCGCCGCGCTCCTGACCGACGAATCGACGGCAGAGCTGACGGCGCGCGCCCGGTCATTCGTCGAGCGCGTCGCCCAGGCCCGGCGCCACCCGGGCCACGCGCAGTGACGCGGGTGGTTACGTTCGGCGAGCTGCTCTTGCGGCTCAGCCCACCAGGTGAGCAACGCCTGTTCGAGTCGAGCGACCTCGTGACCTGCTTCGGCGGCGCGGAAGCGAACGTCGCGGTCGCCCTGAGCCATTTCGGCGTGCCCTGCACCTATGTCACGCGGGTGCCCGACAATCCCATCGGGGACGCCGGCGTCGCGGCGCTCGAGCGAGAAGGCGTCGGCACCGAATGGATCGTGCGCGGCGGCGAGCGCCTGGGTATCTACTTCGTGGAGCCGGGCGCCGATCTGCGCGCGATGCGCGTCGTGTACGATCGGGCGGGCTCGGCGTTCGCCCGGATCGAGCCGGGTGCCGTCGCCTGGCCTCGGGTACTCGCGGGCGCGGACTGGTTCCACACCTCGGGGATCACCCCCGCGCTGGGCGACGGCCCCGCCGCCACGCTCGCGGGCGCGATTGCCTGCGCGCGCGCCCAAGGCACGCGCGTCAGCTTCGACCTGAATTACCGCGAGGCGCTGTGGCGCGACCGCGATCCGCGCCCGATCGTCGAGCCCCTGGTGCGGCAGGCGCAGCTGCTCGTCGGCAATGCCGCCGCCCTGCGCGCCATGCTCGCGATCGACGCAGACGAGGGGTCGCTGGCGACGCGGGAGCGCGCGCGCGACCTGGCGGAGCGTCTTGCCGGTCGCTTCGGGGTCGAGCGCGTCGCGCTCACGCGACGTGAGATCCTCGGACCCCGACGACACGGCTGGAGCGCCGTGCTGTACGACGCGACGACCGGGTCGTTCGCACAGAGCCGGCGGCACTGCGTGGAGGTCGTGGACCGGGTGGGCGGCGGCGACAGTTTTGCCGCGGCGCTCATCGCACGGCTCGTGGGCGGGGACCCACCGCCCCAGGCCCTCGAGTTCGCCGTGGCGGCGAGCGCGTTGAAGCTCACCGTCCCCGGTGACTTCAGCCGCGCGAGCGTGCGGGAAGTCGAAGCCCTGCTCCGCACATGATCCCGACCTTTCGCTGGTTCGGCGCCGCCGACCCGATCCCACTCGCGCACATCCGACAGATCCCCGGCGTCACGGGCGTGGTCAGCGCCTTGTACGACGTGCCGGTGGGCGACGCCTGGACCCGGGCGCGGCTCGGCGCGCTCAAGGCTCAGATCGAGGAGGCCGGACTCTGCTTCGCGGTCGTCGAGAGCATCGCGGTGCACGAGGATATCAAGCTGGGGCGTCCCGGGCGCGATCGGCTCATCGATCACTATAGCGCCAGCATCGCAAGCATGGGCGAGCTCGGCATTCCCGTCCTGTGTTACAACTTCATGCCGGTCTTCGACTGGACGCGCACCGACCTCGCCATGCGGCTGCCCGACGGGTCGACGGCGCTCGCGTACGACGATCGGGCGCTCGCCGCCATCGATTTGTCGCGCGGCACCGGGGAGCTCCCGGGGTGGGCCGCGGCCTACCAGCCCACCGAGCTGCAAGCGTTGCTCGCCGCCTACCGCGACGTGGACGGGGAGCGGCTGTGGGACAACCTCGGGTATTTCCTGGAGCGCGTCGTGCCGGTGGCCGAGCGGGCCGGCGTGCGCCTCGCGATCCATCCCGACGATCCTCCCTGGCCCATCTTCGGATTGCCGCGGATCATCACCAATGCCCGAGCCTTGGAGCGCCTCGTGGCGCTGGTGGACAGCCCGGCGAATGGCGTGACGTTCTGCACCGGTTCGCTCGGCGCGAGCCCCGAGAACGATCTGCCGGCCATGGTGCGCCGGCTGGGCGGGCGAGGGGGAGGGGGGGGGCGCATTCACTTCGCCCACTGCCGCAACGTCCGGGTCACGGGGGAGCGGCGGTTTCACGAGACGGCCCATCCCTCCGCCTGCGGCAGCGTCGACCTGTTCGAAGTCCTCCGCGCCCTAAAGGAGGTGGGATTCACAGGCCCCATGCGCCCGGACCACGGCCGCATGATCTTCGGCGAGACAGGGCGCCCTGGATACGGGCTGTACGATCGAGCGCTCGGCGTGACGTACCTGCAGGGTCTGTGGGAAGCCCTCTCCCGGAGCGACGGGTGAGCGCGGCGGTCGCGCCCCGGCGAATTGGGTACCGATGGACGGTGTGCGCGCTGCTCTTCGCGGTCACCACGATCAACTATGTCGATCGTCAGGTGCTGGGCATTCTGGCGCCCACGCTGCAGCGCGAGCTCGGGTGGTCCGAGGCCGCGTACGGTGACGTGGTGTCGTGGTTCAGCCTGCCCTACGCCTTCGCCTTCCTCGCGGCGGGGCGGCTGTTCGACCGGATCGGCGTGCGACGCGGGTTCGCGGCAGCCGTGGTCGCGTGGAGCCTGGCGGCCATCGCGCACGCGTTCGCGCGCACGACGGCCCTGTTCTCCGCGGCGCGCGCCCTGCTGGGCGTGGCCGAGTCGGCAAACTTTCCCGGCGCCATCAAGGCCGTCGCCGAGTGGTTCCCCAAGAAGGAGCGGGCGCTCGCGACCGGCATCTTCAACGCGGGGACCAACACGGGTGCGATTATCACACCCCTCCTTGTCCCGTGGATCGCGCTCAGGTGGGGTTGGCAGTGGGCCTTCATCGCGACAGGCTCACTCGGGTTCGTGTGGCTGCTCCTCTGGCTCGCCGTGTATCGCAGTCCCGACGCGAACCCACGCGTCTCGAGCGAGGAGCTGGCACACATCCGCAGCGACCCGCCCGACCCCGAAAACGCCCGCGTGCCCTGGATCCGCCTCCTCGGCTTCAGGCAGACCTGGGCGGTCGCGGCGGGGAAGCTCTTGGCCGATCCGATCTGGTGGTTCTACCTGTACTGGCTCCCGAAATTTCTGGACGCCCGGTACGGGATCAAGCTGGCACAAGTGGCGCTCCCACTCATCGTCGTGTACGTGGTGGCCGATGTCGGCTCGGTGGGCGGAGGGTGGCTTTCGAGCACGCTGATCAAGCGCGGCTGGACGGTCAATCGGGCGCGCAAGACCGCGATGCTCACGATGGCGCTACTGATCGTGCCCACGGCCCTCGCCCCCCTGGCGGGAAGCCTGTGGGGGGCCGTGGCCATCGTGAGCGTGGCGGCTGCGGCGCACCAGGCCTGGTCCGCCAACGTGTATACGCTGGCGAGCGACATGTTTCCCCGGGCGGCGGTGGGATCGGTCGTGGGGATCGGCGCATTTGCCGGCGGCATCGGCGGCTGGGCGTTCCAGCGCGTCACAGGCCGGATTCTCGAGGCCAACGGCAACAACTACACGCCCATCTTCATCATCTGTGGGCTGGCCTACGTCTCGGGCTGGACGCTCATTCATGTCCTCGCCCCGCGGCTCGAGCCCGCGACCCTGGAAGAACCCGCCCGCGTGTGACTCTCCGCATCGGCATCCTCGGTGGCGGCAACATCAGCGGCACGCACGCGCGGGCGGTGCGGGAAACGCCGGGCGTGGAGCTCGTGGCGTGCTGGGGGCGCGACCCGGAGAAGACGGCCCAGATGGCTGCGCGCTATGGGGCGACGGCCTATCGCGATCTCGACCGCTTTCTCGGGCACCGGCCGATGGAGCTGGTGCTCGTGGGAACGCCCTCGGGGCTCCACGCCGAGCACGCTCGGGCGGCGGCGCGGCGGGGGTTGCACGTCCTGGTGGAGAAGCCGCTCGATGTCACGACACAGCGCATCGACACGCTGATCGAGGAGTGCGACCGGGCTGGCGTGAGACTGGGCGTGATCTTTCAGGACCGCGCCGCGCCCGACCTCGTCTGGCTGAAACGGCTCGTGGCGGGAGGGGCGCTGGGCAAGTGGCATCGCCCGCCGCAGTACTACGCCGGCTCGGACTGGCGCGGGACGTGGGCGTTGGACGGCGGCGGAGCGCTGGCGAATCAGGCGATTCACTCCCTCGATCTTCTCCTGTGGCTGCTGGGAGACGTGGAGCGCGTGTACGCGGCGACCCGCACCGCCGTGCACGCCATCGAGGTGGAAGACACGGCGGTGGCCGTCCTCGAGTTCGTGGGCGGCGCCGTGGCGACGGTGGCGGCCGCGACGTCCGCCTTCCCGGGCCTCCCGCGACGCGTCGAAATCACCGGGTCCGAGGGCACCGTCATCGTGGAGCAAGACCGCGTCGTGTCCGTGCAGCTCCGGACGCCGGTGCCCGGCCCGCCACTACAGGAGGACTGGGACGCGAATGCGAGCGCGACCTCCCCGGTTGTGACGGATGTTCGTGGGCACCGGCGGGTGCTGGAGGACTTTCTGTCCGCCGTCCGCACCGGCGCGCCCCCCTTGTGCGACGGGCGCGACGGCCGGCGCTCGGTGGAGCTCGTCGAAGCGATGTATCGCTCGGCGCGTCTGGGAGGACCGGTGGCGGTGCGCTCGCTCTCCGTGGCGCAACCGTGACGGCACGATCTCGCTCGCTCGGGCTCGATCGCTCGTTCGGGCGGCTCCTGCCACGGAGCGTCGCGCGGGGCGCGATCACCCGTCTCGGCCCCGCCCTGGCCCTCGTGGTGGTGGTCGCGGCGTTCGCGCTCCTCGCCGAGGCGCCGTCGCGATATCTCTCGCCCACCAATCTCCGCATCGTACTTTCCCAAACGGTGATCGTGGCCCTGGGGGCGATCGGGATGACGATCATCATCATCAGCGGCGGCATCGATCTGTCGGTGGGCGCCACGATCGCGTTGAGCGGCGTAGTGGCGGCGCTCGGGATCGGCGCCGGCTGGCCCGTCCCGGCCGCGGCGGCGGCCGCAGTGCTCGCCGGCGGATTGGTGGGGCTCACGAACGGCCTGCTCATCACAGGACTGCGCGTCGTGCCGTTCATCGCCACGCTGGGCATGCTCGGCGTCGCGCGCGGGGTCGCCAAGTGGCTGGCGCACGAGCAGACGGTCAACGTGCCCCCGACTTGGCTCAACGACCTGCTGGTCACGTTCCCGCGAGCCGCCTGGATGGTGCTCCCTCCGGGCGTCTGGATCACGCTGGCGCTGGCACTGCTCGCGGCGACCGTACTGCGCCGCACCGTGTTCGGGCGGCGGGTGTTCGCGGTCGGGTCCAACGAGCTGGCGGCACGCGCCTGCGGCATCGCCACGGACCGGCTCAAGATCATGATCTATGGCTCCGCCGGGCTCCTGTTCGGGTTGGCGGGCGTGATGCAGCTGTCTCGCCTCCGGCAAGGGGATCCCACCGTGGCGATCGGCACCGAGCTCGACGTCATTGCCGCCGTGGTGATCGGCGGCGGCAGCCTGCAGGGGGGCGAGGGGAGCGTGTTCGGCTCGGTGGTGGGAGCGCTGATCATGGCCTTCTTGCGCAACGGGTGCCAGCAGATGGGCTGGCCGAACTACATCCAGGAGATCATCATCGGCGCCATCATCGTGCTGGCGGTGGCGGTGGACCGGCTGCGCGCCGGCTGGGCGGCATCATGAATAATGGGGAATGCGGAGTGCGGAATGCGGAATGTCAGGGGAGGCGTCGCTCGGCGAGCGACTTTTCATGTCAATTCCGCATTCCGAATTCCGCATTCCGCACTCGGTGCGGGGGGCGGCCGTGCAGATAGTCGACTCCCACGTGCACTTCTGGGACCCCGGCGGGATTCACTACCCATGGCTCAAAAGCGTGCCGGCGCTCGATCGGGCTTTCCTTCCGTCCGACTACGCGGCCGCGACGGACGGGACCGCGATCACTCAGCTCGTATTCGTGGAGGGCAACTGCCGACCCGAGGAGGCTCCGCGCGAGCTGGAGTGGGTCGAGCGGCTCGCGCAGGTCGAGCCGCGCATCGCCGGCATCGTGGCCTTCGCCGATCTCACCGAGGGGCTCGGGACTCTGGGCTCGGGGCTCGAACGGACGCTGGATGAGCTGGCGAGCTCGCCCAGGGTCAAAGCCATTCGCCACAACATCCAGGGGCAGCCACGCGGGTTCGCCCTGCAGCCGGCGTTCGTGGAGGGAGTCCGAGCGGTCGGACGCCGGGGCCTCACGTTCGACCTCTGCGTGACGCACGAACAACTGCGGGAAGTCACGGACCTGGTCCGCCGCTCTCCCGACACCCGCTTCGTTCTCGACCACTGTGGCAAGCCCGCGATCCGACATGGGCGGCTCGAGCCGTGGCGATCGGACATCGCCTGCCTCGCAGCCCAGGAGAACGTGTGCTGTAAGCTCTCGGGACTCCTCACCGAGGCCGAGCCGCAGCGCCGGCGCGACGAGGACCTCACCCCCTATGCGGCGTCGGTCGTCGAGTGCTTCGGGACCGAGCGCGTACTGTACGGGAGCGACTGGCCCGTCGTCACCCTGGCCGGGAGCTGGGGTGACTGGTACGGGTTCACCGAGCGCTTTACCGCCGCGTGGACGGCGGCGGAGCGACGTCGGTTCTACGCCGACAACGCGCTTCGCGTATACGCATTATGAACGAGATCGAGGGCAAGGTCGCGATCGTGACGGGCGGCGGCTCGGGGATCGGCCGGGCGATCGCCCTCCGCTTCGGGCAGGGAGGGGGCGGCGCCCGCGTGGCCGTGGTGGACATCGCGGCCCCCGCGGCGGAGGAGACGGTACGCGGCATCGAGGCGCGCGGCGCAACCGCCATCGCCGTCACCTGCGACGTGAGCCGGCCGGCCGACGTGGCGCGCGCGTTCCGGGCCGTCGCCGATCGGCTCGGACCGCCGGACATTTTGGTCAACAGCGCGGGCATCGCGCACGTAGGGAACGTGGAGCAGACGACGGAGGAGGATTTGGATCGGCTGTACGCCGTGAACGTGAAAGGCGTCTTCAACTGTATGAAAGCCGCCGTGCCCGCGATGAAAGGACGCGGCGGCGTGATCCTCAACATCGCCTCGGTGGCCTCGACGGTCGGCATTGCGGACCGGTTCGCCTACTCGATGACCAAGGGTGCGGTACTGACCATGACGTATTCGGTCGCCCGCGACTACGTCGCGCAGGGGATCCGCTGCAACGCGATCGCCCCGGGACGGGTCCACACCCCCTTCGTCGACGGCTACCTGGCGAAGAATTATCCGGGCCGCGAGCGGGAAATGTTCGAGCAACTGTCGCGGACGCAGCCGATCGGTCGCATGGGCCAGCCGGAGGAGATTGCCCAGCTCGCGTTGTTTCTTTGCTCCGACGCCGCGGCGTTCATCACGGGTTCGAACTACGCCATCGACGGCGGCTTCGTGACGCTGAAGATGTAAGCCATGAAACTCATCCGATTCGGCCCACCGGGCCGAGAGCGGCCCGGCCTGATCCTGTCCGACGGCAGGCGCATCGATGCCTCAGGCGTGGGTGCCGATTACGACGAGGCCTTCTTCGCCTCGGGCGGTCTCGAGCGGCTCGCCCGCTGGCTCGCCCAGGACGGCGCGGCCGCGCCGGTCGTCCCGGAGGACGTGCGACTGGGGCCTCCGATCTCGCGGCCCAGCAAGATCGTGTGCGTCGGCCTCAATTACCGCGACCACGCCCGCGAGTCCGGGATGGCGGTCCCCGATGAGCCGGTCCTCTTCTTCAAGGCCACGACCGCGATCAGCGGTCCGAACGACGACGTCATCATCCCGAAGCACGCCGCCAAGGTGGACTGGGAGGTGGAGCTGGCGGTCGTCATTGGTCGCCGGGCGGCGTACGTCGAGCGGGAGCGGGCGCTGGCGCACGTGGCCGGATACCTGCTTCACAACGATTACTCGGAACGGGCCTTCCAGCTCGAGCGCGGCGGGCAGTGGGTGAAAGGCAAGAGCTGCGACAGCTTCGCGCCGCTCGGACCGTTCCTCGCCACGCCGGACGAGGTCAGGGACGTACACGATCTGCCGCTATGGCTCAAGGTGAACGGCGAGACCAAACAGTGCAGCTCGACCCGCGAGCTCATCTTCGACGTGCCGACGCTTGTGAGCTACATCAGTCAGTTCATGACGCTCCTGCCCGGCGACGTCATTTCCACCGGCACACCTCCGGGCGTGGGACTGGGCCAGAATCCGCCGCGCTACCTCGTCGCTGGCGACGAGGTGGAGCTCGGTATCGAGGGACTGGGCACCGCGCGCCAGCGACTCCGTGCCTACCGCTAGGAGGCCCCTCGAGGGCAAGACGGCGGTCATCACCGGCGCCGGGAGCGGCATCGGGCGGGCCAGCGCCCTGCGCTTCGCACAGGCGGGCGGACGCCTGGTGCTGGCGGACGTGCACGATGCCGAGGGGGACGGCGTGGTCCGGGCCATCGCGCAGGCGGGCGGCACCGCGTGCTTCGTCCACGCCGACGTGAGCCGCCGCGCCGACAACGAGCGGATGATCGACGTGTGTGTCGAGCGGTACGGCCGGCTCGACATCCTGTTCTGCAATGCCGGTGTCAACCTGCCCAAGCTGCTGCCGCACAGCTCCGACGAGGAGATCGACCACCTCCTGGCCGTAAACGTGAAGGGACCGCTCTACGCCGCCCGGCACGCCATTCCGATCATGCTCAGCCAGCCCGACGGCGGCGTGCTGCTTTTCACGGCGAGCAAGACGGGTCTCGTGGCGCAGACCGATTCGCCGGTGTACTGCGCGTCCAAAGGCGCCGTAGTCATGCTCGCCAAAGCGCTGGCGCTCGACTATGCCACCCGGCGCATCCGCGTGAACGCCCTCTGCCCGGGAATCATCGACACGCCGATGCTGCGCGACTTCGCGGACGCCATGCCCGATCCCGACGCCGCCTGGGCGGCGTACGCCGCCGCGCAGCCGCTGGGACGCCTGGGCACGCCCGAGGAGTGCGCCGCCGCCGCGCTGTGGCTCGTCTCCCCCGAGGCCTCCTTCGTCACCGGCGTCGCGCTGCCCGTCGACGGCGGCTTCACGGCCATGTGACCATGCCGAGCACCATCACCCAGATAGACGCCCTGGATATCCGGTTCCCAACGTCACGGGAGCGGGACGGCTCCGACGCGATGAGCCCGGACCCCGACTACTCCGCAGCGTACGCCATCCTGCACACCGACCGCCCTGACGGCCTGGAAGGCCACGGCCTCACGTTCACCGCCGGGCGGGGCAACGAGCTATGTGTCGCCGCCATCCGCTCGCTCGCGCCGCTCGTGCGAGGTCTCACGCTCGAGGAGATCAAGGCCGACATGGGTCGCTTCTGGCGGCGGCTGGCGAGCGATTCGCAGATGCGGTGGGTGGGACCCGAGAAGGGGGTACTCCACCTCGCGACGGCCGCCGTCGTGAACGCGGTCTGGGACCTCTACGCCAAAGTGGAGGGCAAGCCGCTGTGGCAGTTGCTCGCCGGGCTCAGTCCCGAGGAGCTGGTGCACTGCATCGACTTCCGCTACATGACGGACGCGCTGACCCCGGTGGAGGCAGTCGCGATCCTGAGCAAACGGGAGCCGACGCGCGCTGAGCGAGCAGCCGAGCTCCAACGCACCGGCTACCCGGCCTATACCACGTCGGCCGGCTGGCTCGGCTATCCCGACGACAAGATCAGCCGCCTCTGCCGCGAGGGCCTGAAGCGCGGGTGGTCGCACTTCAAGATCAAGGTGGGGCGCGACCTCGCGGACGACCTCCGGCGCGCGGCGCTCGTCCGCCGGGAGATCGGGCCCGACCGGAAGCTCATGCTCGACGCCAACCAGGTGTGGGACGTGGGCGAGGCCATCGCCTGGATGCGCGAGCTGGCGCGGTTCAATCCCTGGTGGATCGAGGAGCCGACCAGCCCAGACGACGTGTTGGGTCACGCCACCATCGCGCGGGCCATCGCGCCGATCGGTGTCGCGACCGGAGAGCAGTGTCACAACCGCGTCATGTTCAAGCAGCTCATGCAAGCCGGTGCGATCCGCTTCTGCCAGATCGATAGTTGCCGGCTGGGCGGGGTCAACGAGGTCTTGGCCGTGCTGCTGCTCGCCGCGAAGTTCGGCGTCCCCGTCTGCCCACATGCCGGCGGCGTGGGCCTGTGCGAGTACGTGCAGCACCTCGCGATGTTCGATTACATCTGCGTGAGCGGGTCGCTCGAGGACCGCGTCGTCGAGTACGTGGATCACCTGCACGAGCATTTTGTGGACCCGGTCGTGATTCGCGACGGCCATTACATGCCGCCCACGGCGCCGGGCTACAGCATCACGATGAAGCCCGAGAGTCTGGCGCGGTACGCGTTCCCGCACGGCGAGGCGTGGTCATCATGACGCACGGAGGTGTATGTCGCTCTGCCACCTAGTCGCCATCGCAGCACTCATGCAAGCTCCTACCTCGGAGACGCCCGCCCAGCGCGACGCCCGCATGGGCTGGTGGCGCGACGCGCGCTTCGGGATGTTCATCCACTGGGGCGCCTACGCCGTCGCCGCCGGCACGCACAAGGGGGAGCGCATCCCCGGCATCGGGGAGTGGATCATGAGCCGGGCACACGTCCCGATCCCGGACTACGAGGAGTACGTCCACCGCTTCAACCCCACGCGGTTCGACGCAGACGAGTGGGCGCGTATCGCCAAGGATGCGGGGATGAAGTACATCATCATCACGTCCAAGCATCACGACGGCTTCGCCATCTTCGATTCGAAGGTGTCGCGCTACGACATCGTCGACGCCGCGCCGTACCACCGGGACGCGCTCAAGGCGCTAGCGCAAGCGGCCCACCGCGCCGGGCTCAGGTTCGGCGTGTACTACTCGATCATGGACTGGCATCACCCCGACGCGCAGGGCCCGAACTTCCCTGACTACAACTCGCGCACGTACACCAATCCCGACTTCGGTCGCTACGTCGAGACCTACATGAAGCCGCAGCTCAAGGAGCTGCTCACCCAGTACCCCGAGATCGACGTGCTCTGGTTCGACGGCGAGTGGATCGCGGACTGGACGGACGAGCGGGGGCGGGATCTCTACAACTACGTGCGCGCGATCCGCCCAAGCCTGCTCGTGAACAACCGGGTGGGCCACTCGCGCCAGGGCCTGAGTGGGCTCAACAAGCAAGGCCAGGTCGATCTCGGCGACTTCGGTACGCCCGAGCAGCAGGTGCCGCCCGAGGGGCTCCCCGGCGTCGATTGGGAAACGTGCATGACCATGAACGACACCTGGGGATTCAAGTCCTACGACGACGACTGGAAGGACACGCGGACGCTCGTCCGTACCCTGATCGACGTGGCCTCCAAGGGCGGCAACTTCCTCCTCAACGTGGGCCCCACGGCCGACGGGGTTATTCCCGCACCCATCGTGTGGCGTCTCCACGAAATGGGCGAGTGGCTGAAAGGCAACGCCGAGGCGATCTACGGCACCACCGTGAGCCCGTACGGGATGCCGGCGTGGGGCCGCTACACCGCCAAGCAAGGAAGAGTCTACGCCCACGTCTTCGATTGGCCGAAAGACGGTCGGCTGGCGCTGACGGGGATGAAAGAGAAGCCGCTGCGCGCGTACCTCGTCGCCGACGGGAAGTCGCTCACCGTCGAGCAGGCGGACTCCGGGCTGGTGGTGCAGCTCCCCCGCGTGCCACCGAGCACCATCGCGTCGGTCGTCGTATTGCAGGTTCCATGAAAGCCGCCGTCCTGGTCCAGCCCGGCCAGATCGAGCTTCGGGACGTTCCCTGCCCCGCTCCAGGACCGCGCGACGTCCTGGTGCGTGTGACGGCGGTCGGGCTCTGCGGCACGGATCTCCATATTTTCGCCGGGCACGTCAATTACAACCGCGACCGCCGGGGGCGGGCGATCCCCCTGCGGGACGAAGCGCAAATCCTCGGGCACGAGATCGCGGGCGTCGTGGAAGAGGCGGGTGACGCCGTGGACGATCTCGGCGCCGGTGACCGCGTGGTGGTCGACCAGGGGAGAAACTGCGTGAGCGCAGCGCGCTCGCCTGCGTGCGAGTACTGCGCGAGCGGAGACTCGCACCAGTGCGAGTTCTACCGCGAGCACGGCATCACCGGTCTTCCGGGCGGATTCGCCGAGTACCTGACCATCCCGGCGGTCAACGCCGTCCGCACCGACGCCGATCTGGATGCCGTCACCGCCGCCCTGACGGAGCCGCTTGGCTGCGTTGTCCATTCGGCCGACGTCCTGCTCCGCACGCCGGCGCGCTACGCGCTGGAGGGCGGCAGGGGCACAGGCGGCAAGGTTCGCCACGCGGTGATCTGCGGCGCCGGTCCCGCTGGTCTGCTCTGGGTGCAATACCTGCGCAACGTGCTCGGCTACGACGGATTGCTGCTTGTGAGCGAGCCCGCCGCCGTCAAGCGCGCGCTCGCGCAGCGCTTCGGAGCGGACACGATCGACCCCGGCGCCAGCGACCCCGCGGAGGTCGTGCATGAGCGAACGCACGGACGCGGCGCGGAGCTCCTCATCGAGGCCACGGGGTCCGGGCGGGCCTTCGCGGCCATCCCGGGGCTGGTCCGGAAGCAGGCCACCGTCGTCCTCTACGGACATGGGCACGCGGGCGTGGACCTGAGCGTCTTGAGCCCACTCCAGTTCCTCGAGCCGACGCTGCTCACGCCGGTCGGCGCCTCCGGTGGGTTCGAGGGCGACGGCCGACCGTCCACGTATGTCCGCGCCCTACGGTTGATCGAGCGCGGGCAGGTGGACGTCGCAACCTTGATCACGCACCGCTATCCGTCGCTCGACGCCGTGCCGCGCGCCTTCGCGGGCGAACACAGCGCGGCCGATTACGTGAAGGGCGTCCTCACATGCGCGTCTCGCTGTTCGTGACCTGTCTGGCCGACCAGCTGTGGCCATCGGCGGCGGTCGGCGCCGTCGCCCTGCTCCGGCGACTGGGGTGCGCGGTGGAGTTCGACGAGCGCCAGACGTGCTGCGGGCAGCCGGCGTTCAACACGGGCTACCGCCCGGCTGCACGCGCCCTCGCCCGGCGGCAGATAGAGATCTTCGAATCGAGTGCGGCCGACGCGATCGTGAGCCCGTCGGGCTCGTGCAGCGCGATGGTGCACCATTACGACCAGTTGTTCGACGATGCGGGCTGGCGGGCGCGGGCGAAGGGCGTGGCGGAGCGGACGCACGAGCTCAGCTCGTTCCTGGTGAACCGGTTGGGCGTGGAGGACGTGGGCGCGACCTTCTCCGCGCGGCTCACCTGGCACGACGCCTGTCATGGCCTGCGCGACCTGGGGATCAAGCACGAGCCACGCCGTCTGCTGCGCCACGTAAGGGGAGCGGAGCTGGTCGAGCTGCCTCCCCCGGGCGCCGAGACGTGTTGCGGCTTCGGCGGAACGTTTTCGGTGAAGTACCCGGAGATCTCCGTGGCCATGCTTGACGAGAAGGTGGACGCCATCGAACGGGCCGGCGTGGACGCCGTGGTGTCCGGCGACGTGAGCTGTTTGATGCAGATCGCGGGCCGGTTGTCGCGCCGGGGATCGACCGTCCGCGCCCTGCACCTGGCGGACGTGTTGGCGTCCACGCCATGACCTTCGACCGCGATGCACGCGCGGCGCTGGCGGACGGCCAGCTGCGCGGCGCATTGCGCCAGGCGACGACGCTGTTCGGCGAGCGGCGTCGCGCGGCCCTCGCCACAGTGCCGGATTGGGAGAGCGCCCGCGACCGGGCCCGCGCGATCAAGGACGAGACGTTGGCGCACCTGGATCGCTACCTCGAGGAATTCGTGGCGAACGCCGAACGAGCGGGCGCACGCGTGCACTGGGCGCGCGATGCCGCCGAAGCGTGTGACATCATCGGTGAGATTGCGGAGCGGCGTGGCGCCCGGACCGTGGTCAAGAGCAAGAGCATGGCCTCGGAGGAGATCCACCTGAACGCCGCCCTCGCCCGGCGGGGCATCGAGCCGGTGGAGACCGACCTGGGAGAGTACATCGTCCAGCTTGCCGGCGAGACGCCGTCGCACATCGTGGTTCCCGCCATCCACAAGACGAAGGCCCAGATCGCCGCGCTGTTCGCAGACAAGCTCGGGATCGCGCCCTCCGACGACGTCGCGACTCTGACGGCCGCGGCCCGCGCCGCGTTGCGGCGCCGCTTCGCCGAGGCGGAGCTGGGGATCTCGGGCGTCAACTTTGCCGTCGCCGAAACCGGCACGATCCTCATCCTCGAGAACGAGGGCAACGCGCGCCTCACGACGAGTCTCCCGCGCACGCACGTCGCGCTCATGGGGATCGAGAAGGTGATCCCGCGCTTCGCGGACCTGGACGTGTTTCTGCAGCTGCTCCCCCGATCCGGGACCGGCCAGGTGCTCACGGCGTATCAGTCGCTCCTCACGGGCACGAAGCGCACACCGGAAGACGAGGGACCCGAGGAACTGCACATCGTGCTGCTGGACAACGGCCGCTCGCGCATGCTGGCTTCGGCGGTCACCCGACAAGCGCTCGCCTGCATCCGATGCGGCGCGTGTCTCAACGCCTGTCCGGTGTATCGTCAGATCGGCGGCCATGCCTACGGGTCGGTCTATCCCGGTCCCATCGGCGCGGTGCTGAGCCCCCAGCTCTTCGGGTTGGCGCGCTCGGCTGCCCTCCCCTACGCCTCGAGTCTGTGCGGGGCTTGCCGGGAGGTCTGTCCGGTCAAGATCGACATCCCGGCGCTGCTGCTTCATCTGCGCGGCCAAGTGGTCGAGCGGGGCGCGGGCAAGTCGCGCGTGCTCGAGCGCCTCGCGTTTCGCGCTTACGCGGCCGTGATGCAGCGGCCGCACGTGTTCGAGTGGGTGGTGGGCGTCGCCCGCCGGCTGCGCATCATGCCGCCGCTCGCGGCGTGGACCAAGTGGCGCGATCTCCGTCCCCTCGCGCCGCGCAGCTTTCGCGAGCAGTGGCGGGCCGGTTTGCGCGATCAGGGAGGCGCCGATGCGTAGTGGCGACGCGCGCGCACAGATTCTCCGCGTGATCCGCGAAAACTTGGCCCAGGGCCTGGAGCCCTCACCCCCTCGCCACCTCGCGGCTCCAGGGTCCTCACCCCCCGTCCCCCTCTCGGTGCCAGAGTCCTCACCCCCTGTCCCCCTCTCCGTTCCGGAGAGGGGGGAAGGCCGGCGTTCCCCCTCTCCCGAAGGGAGAGGGGGTCAGGGGGTGAGGATCCAGCATTTCACCGAGCAGCTGTCTGCCGTGGGCGCACAGTGGACTTTCGTACGGAGCGAAACCGAAGCTGGGGCCGCGCTCGCTCGCATCCTGACGGAGGCGGGCGCCCGGCGCGTGGTCGGCTCGGACGCGCCCGTGGTTCAACGGATCCTTCAGGCCGTGGGGAATGGCATCGCGATCGATCGGCTCGAGCAACTGTCGCGCGACGACCTATTCGCGTGCGACGCCGGCGTCACGACCGCGCAGTGGGGGATCGCGGAGACCGGTACGCTCGTCTTGGAATCTGCTCGCGAACGGAGCCGACTCCTGTCACTCGTGCCGCCGATTCACGTGGCTCTGCTGTCCACGCGGTGCATCTGTGAGTCGCTGGGCGACGCGCTCGCCCGTGTGAGCACTTCCAGCCACGCGATCACGTTCATCACCGGACCGTCACGCACCTCCGACATCGAGCTGACCCTGGTGGTAGGGGTGCATGGTCCCCAAACAGTCCACGTACTCCTCATGGAGGAATCATGACGTCGAAGCTGCCGGTAATCCTCGTCGCCGCCCTTGTGATCTGCGGGTGCGGTGGGTCCGGCGCCGGGCGGCGCGGCTCCCAGGCCGGTGCCGGGCGGCAGCTCAAGATCGCCGTGATCCCCAAGGGCACGACCCACGAGTTCTGGAAGAGCATCCATGCCGGGGCGATCCAGGCGTCGCGCGAGCTAACCGACCAGGGCACACCGGTCGGCATCATCTGGAAGGGGCCGCTGCGCGAGGACGATCGCGAGCAACAGATACAGGTCGTGGAGAGCTTCCTCAGCCAGGGTGTGCAGGGCATCGTCCTCGCGCCGCTCGACAGCCGCGCGCTGGTCCGCCCGGTCGAAGAGGCCCGGCGCGCCGGGGTCCCCACGGTGGTCATCGATTCCAGGCTCGAGTCGGACTCAATCGTCAGCTTCGTGGCTACCGACAACCACAAGGGCGGGCAGCTGGCCGCCGGCCGGCTGGGTGAGCTGCTCGGCGGCAAGGGCAAGGTGCTGCTGCTGCGCTACGCCGAGGGATCGGCCAGCACGACGGAGCGGGAGCGGGGGTTTCTCGAGGAGCTGCACGCCCGCTACCCCGGGATCGCGCTCGCCTCGGCCGACCAGTACGCCGGGCCCACGCGCGAAACGGCCAAACGCGCCTCGGAGAACCTGCTCAACCGCTACAGCGGCGAAGTACAGGGCATCTTCACCCCCAACGAATCCTCGACGGTCGGCATGCTGCTCGCCCTTCAGGATATCGGCCTGGCGGGCAAGGTCCGATTCATCGGCTTCGATGCCGCCGCGACACTGATCGACGCGGTCCGCACGCGACAGCTCGACGGCGTCGTGGTGCAGAATCCGATGCGCATGGGATACCTCGGCGTCAAGACTATGGCCGATCACCTCCTCGGCAAGCCGGTCGAGCCGCTCGTCGACACGGGTGTCATGCTGGTCACGGCGGCGAACCTCGATTCCACAGCCACGCAGGCGTTCGTGAACCCGCCGGTCGCGCGCTATCTCAACGAGCCATGAGTATGGGAGCCGGGCGGGGGCCGGTGCTCGAGCTGCGCGACCTCGCGAAGCGGTTCGGCGCGACGGTGGCCCTGGACGGAGTGGACCTCGAGCTTCGCGCCGGGGAGGTGCACGCCCTGGTCGGCGAGAACGGCGCCGGCAAGAGCACCCTGATGAACATCGTCGCGGGCGCGATGCGTCCCGATCGGGGCGAGATGCACGTCGACGGCCGCCCGTACGGCCCGCGGACGCCGCTCGAGGCGCGACGACGCGGCGTCGCGCTCATCCATCAGGAGCTGTCCCTGTGCCCGCATCTCTCGGTGACGGAGAACATCCTGCTCGGCGCTGAGCCGGCGCGCTGGGGGTGGCTCGACGCGCCGGCGGCGCGGCGGCGGGCGCAGGCCCTCTTGGCCCACTTCGAGCATCCCGACCTGGACCCCGCCGCCCGCGTGAGCGACCTGCCGCTGGCCGCGCGGCAGGTCGTGGAGATCTGCCGGGCGCTCGCGGCGGACGCCCGCATTCTCCTGATGGACGAGCCGACCAGCAGCTTCCAGCGTGCCGAGATCGACCGCCTGTTCGCGCTGATCCGGCGACTCGCGGCGCAGGGGATCGCAGTGATCTACATCAGCCACTTCCTCGAGGAGGTCCGCGAGATCGCCGAGCGCTACACCGTGCTGCGCGACGGCAAGAGCGTCGACAGCGGGAGCATCGCGGCCATGAGCACGGCCCGTTTGATCGAGCAGATGGTGGGGCGGCCGGTGGCGGGGCTGTTTCCCGAGCGCGCACCCGCACGACGGGAGGACGTCGTCCTCGCCGTGCACGACATCGCCGCTCCCCCAGCTCTGGTGCACGCCAGCTTCGAGCTACGACGCGGCGAGATCCTCGGGATCGCCGGGCTCGCGGGGTCGGGGCGGACCGAGCTGGTGCGCGCCCTGTTCGGACTCGAGCGAGCGACGTCCGGCGAGATCGCGCTCCGGAACCGCGCGCTCGCCGCTGTGGGGGCGTCCCCTGCGCAGCGGCTCGACCAGGGGTTCGGATACTTGAGTGAGGATCGCGCGCGCGAGGGCCTGGCGCTGCCGCTCTCGATCGCCGACAACCTCACCGCGACCCGTCTGTCCGCCTGTTCGAGGGTGGGGGGCTGGCTCGATCTCGCCCGGCAAGGCGCGGCGGCGGGCGGGTGGATCGACGCGCTCCGTGTCCGAGCGGCGTCGCCGTGGCAGCCCGTGCGCGCGCTCTCGGGCGGGAATCAGCAGAAGGTGGCGATCGGCAGGCTCCTGTTCCAGGATGCCGACGTGCTCCTCCTGGACGAGCCGACGCGAGGGATCGATGTCGGCAGCCGGGCGCAGATCTACGAGACCATCGTGCGCTCGGCCGCGGCGGGGAAAGCGGTGCTGCTCGTGAGCTCCTACCTGCCCGAGCTGTTCGGCCTGTGCCACCGGTTGGCGGTGATGAGCCGGGGGCGCCTTTCCCCGGTGCGTCCCATCGGGGAGTGGACGCCGGAGAGTGTACTGGCAACGGCGATCGGGGGAGCGACGTGACCTGACTCAACCACGCGCCCAACCCTCCGTTGCGTTAGCGCGACACGACACGCCGTCTGATCGGTCCCAGGAAACCCACGCCGTTGCTGCGACGCCACATCTCGAATTGTGTCTTATCTCACTTGTTTTTCGGTCTGGGACTTGCGACCGCCTCGCGCGGAGCTCGGACTTCGTCTAGCACATCCAGTCCTACCCGCCGTGCCTGGAGAGACGCATGAGCCCTACCACCATCCGTCGCGCCTTGTCTCTGATCACGGCCGTTGCCGGAATGGTCGGCCCGGCGGCGCGCCTCGTCGCCGCGCAAACCGAGGGCTCGATCCGCGGAACGGTCGTCTCCAGAGCCGACCAACGTCCCATCGCTGACGCCCGGGTGTTCGTCGCGGGGACCAATCGAGCGTCGGGGACGAACGCGAAGGGTGAGTATCTCATCGCAAACGTTCCCGCCGGCACCCATGTGGTACGGGCGCGGATGATCGGATTCGGCGAATCGACCGACACGGTCGTTGTAACGGCCGGCGAGGTCGCGACCGCGGACTTTTCGCTCGAGGCGAAGGTTATGGCGCTCGACGCCGTGACCGTGACTGCCCTGGGGATCGAACGCTCCAAGCGCGAGACGCCGTACGCCAGCACCGCGGTACAGGGTGCGGAGGTGAACAAGACCAGCCCCCTCACTGTCCAGTCGGCGCTGTACGGCGAGGTCCCCGGCCTCAAGATCCAGCAGAACAGCTCCGGGCCCACCGGCGGGACGAACATTACCATCCGGGGCATCAAGACCATCCTTGGCAACAACCGCCCGCTGATCGTCGTGGACGGCATCCCGATCCGGGACGAGAACTCAGGCTACAGCGACGTAGGGTGGGTGTACGATCGGGACTTGGGGACCGGGATCAACGACATCAACCCGTTCGACGTCGCGTCGGTGAACGTGCTGCAGGGCGCGAGTGCCTCGGCGCTATACGGCTCCCAGGCAGCGAACGGAGTCATCCTGATCACCACCAAGCAGGGCGCGAAGAACAGCGGCTTGGGGATGGAATTCAGCTCCTCGTCGGTGTTCGACAATGTCGCGATCCTGCCGGACTACCAAAACGAGTTCGGAGGAGGGATCAACGGACTGATCCTTCGCAATCGCCCGAACAACGGCGAGTTCTTGATCGACACCACGACCGGCATACCATACGCGGCCTACGGGGGCGGTATCGGCGCTGCGCACAGCTGGGGTCCCCCGATGCGCGGCCAAATGGTCATGTGGTGGGACGGGCAGATGCGCCCGTTCTCGCCGCAGCCCGACAACTACCGGGACCTGTATCAAGCGGGGCGGACCCTCGAGAACAGCGTGGCGTTTTCCAATGCCACGGATCGCAGTCGCTATCGTCTCGCGTACACCCGAAACGACTGGACCGGCACGTTCCCTGGTTCCCAACAGTCACGGAACACCGTGAGTCTCACCGGTGACTTGCAAGTGTCGGACCGGCTGCGGGCCAATCTCGCGTTCAATTACTACGACAAGTCGCTCACGAATCCGCCGCCCAAGGTGTACGTCGCCTTCTCCTTTCCCCGGTCGCTGAAGGCAGACCTCCTGCGGGCAGACTACAAGACGGCGGCCGGGTACATGACGACGGCTCGGGACTACCCTCGACTCCACTCCACGGAAGAACAGCTGATGCGAGAGGTCTTCTGGGAGGGACTCCAAAACCAGTACCAGGTGGGACAAGACCGGCTGGTGGGCTCGCTCAGGCTGAACTACGCACTCAGCGACTGGCTGAGCCTGCGCCTACAGGGCGGAACCGACTACGCCGACAACACGATCGAGTACGACCAGCGCACGTCCCAGCCCGCGAGCCTCGGGCCGTCGGGGGGCTACCAGGTGCGGCGGCGGCAGGATCGCGTGCTGTACGGCGACGTGCTGCTAAGCGCCCGGCGCAATCTGACGCCATCGTTCGGGCTTGATCTTCAGGTGGGCGCGGCGACGACGCAGAACCGGACGGGTGAAACGGCGGCGTGGAGCAACGGCGGCCTCGTCGCCGAGAACTGGTTCAGCGTCAACAACTCCGCGAGCACCCCGGGCCAATACGCCGGGCGTGGCCAAGACCGCACCGACGGGGTGTTTGGCAGCGCGACCCTCTCCTATCGCGATTTCCTCTATCTGACCGCCACGGGGCGGAACGACTGGACCTCCACACTGCCGCGCGAGAGCAACTCGTATTTTTATCCGTCAGTCGGGGCAAGCTTCATCTTCAGCGACGCGTTCCGCCTTCCCTCCCTGATCTCGTCGGGAAAGGTCCGAGTGAACTACGCGGACGTGGGACGTGGCCCCCAGCGCTACCTCGCGAACAACGTCTACAGCTTCACGACCTGGGACGGCGGGATTCTGCTCAATAGCTTCTCCGACACGGTACCGCCGCTCGCGTTGAAGCCAGAGCGCAAGCAGGAGACCGAACTCGGCCTCGAGATGGGATTCTTCGACGAGCGGTGGCACGTCGACGGCTCCTTCTACCACCAGCGCAACGTCAATCAGATTGTCCCGCTCGGGATCGCGGCAAGCTCCGGGGGGACCAACCTCGTCGCGAATGCCGGCGTCATGACGAACACCGGACAGGAGCTGCAGGTCTCAGGGATCCCCGTCCGCACCAGCGACTTCGAGTGGAGCACCACGCTGAACGTCAGCCGCAACCGCAACGAGGTCCGCATGCTCTCGGCCGGGCTCCAGGCACTGGTGCTGCAGAATTTCGAGGACAACCTGTTCATCGAGGCGCGCCTCAACCGCCCGTTCGGTGAAATCTACGGCTACGACTTCCGGCGGGCGCCCGGCGGCCAGAAGATCGTGGACCAAAACGGCTTCTACGCGAAGAGCGACACGCTGAGCCTCGTCGGCAACATCATGCCGACCTGGCTCGGCGGGCTGAACAACACGTTCCAGTACAAGGGCGTCTCTCTCTCGCTCCTCTTGGACGTTCGCATCGGCGGACAGTACGCCAGTACGTCCGACTACTACGCATTGGCCACGGGGCGGGCGAAGGAAACGCTGTTCGGACGGGACCAAGCGCACGGCGGCCTGCCGTACTACATCGACGCAGCCGGGAACTACGTGCCGCTGCCGAGCCACGACGCGACCGCGCCGGGGGGAGGCACCGTCTATCACGACGGCATCATCTTGCCCGGCGTGAAGGAAGTGTTCGACGGGAGCGGCAATGTCATCGGCTACGCGTCGAACGACAAGCTGGTTCCCGAGTGGGAGTACTACGAGACGAACTTCGACTGGAAGACCCAGGGGATTTATCCGCAGGTCGTGTACAAGAACAACTACATCAAGCTGCGCGAGCTGACGCTGAGCTTCGACCTGCCGGCCGCGTGGACCCGGCACGTCCCGGCCCGGAACCTCCGGCTCTCGCTCATCGGACGGAACTTGTTCTACGTCTACAAGACCGTCCCCAACGTCGACCCCGAATCGGCCACATCCACCGTGGACTTCCGCCAGGGCCTGAACGACTACGGCGCATACCACCCGACGACCCGCAGCATCGGGTTCAAGATCACGGGCTCGTTCTGAGATGAGGACGCCATGACACACACCATCGAGAGGACCGCTCGTCCCCTCGCGCTCCTGATCATGCTCGCCTCGACGACGGCGTGCCGGGATGCGTACGACGCACTGTTCCTGGACCCGGACAAGTCCACGACCGCCCGGATCGAATACGTGTTCACCCAGGGCCTGATCGACGCGGACTTCCCGATCCATTACGGTGAATGGTACTGGCAGGTCTACAACAACGTCGCCGCCTGGGCGCAGGTCTCGGGCACCGTCAACGACGTGAACATGATGCGGCCCGCAAGCGACCAGTGGCAGAACAGCTGGATCGCCTATTACGCCAAGGCGGCGATGGATATGCGGGAGATGCGCGTGCTCTACGACGCGCTCCCCGAGGACCAGAAGGCGAGCTACGAGGTGTACCTGCACCTCGGCAAGATCGTGAATGCCTTCACGACGGCACGCACTACCGACCTGTGGGGCGACATCCCGTACTCCGAGGCGTTCACGGCGCGCCAGACGGTGGGCCAGAACCTGTTCCCGAAATTCGACTCGCAGGAGTCGGTGTACGACGCGATTCTCAAGGACCTGAAGGACGCCTCGGACTCGCTCGCCAATCTGGCCGTCGTGCACCCAGCGCTGGCGACTCAGGATCTGTTGCTCAAGGGCGATGTGATGGGCTGGCGGGTGTTCGCCAACTCCCTGCGGCTGCGCCTCGCCATGCGCCTCTCGGAGGTGGCGCCGGCAAAGGCCCAGGCCATCGTGGGAGAGATCCTCGGGAACGCGACCGCATACCCCCTGGTCGAGACCAATGCCCAGAACGTTGCCTGGTACATGGACCGTACGTGGGTCTTCGACCACAATTCCCTGGGCAACCGCAGCCGCGCGACGAGCGAGCTCCCGCAAAAGACGTGGGCGCCGAAGCTCATGCTCGACATGATGGTCGGGGCCAACGATCCTCGAGTCCCGGTCGTGTTCGACACGGTGTTCGACACCCTGAGCATCACACCCCGCTACGTGGGACTGCCGTCCGCGCCCGACGCGCAACCGCCGACGGTCGACAGCACGCGCTTCTCACGCCTCAACGTGCGGATGTTCCGCCGCAACGACAGTTTCCCCGGCTACGTGATGACCGCGGCGGAGGTGTCGTTCTTGAAGGCCGAGGCGTACATGCGCGGCTGGGTCTCGGGCGGGGCGGCTGCGGCGAAGGCGGCCTACGACACCGGACTCCGCCTGTCTATCAGAATGTATTACGACGCGTACAACAGAAACACGTTGGCGCCCGATGTCGCGGTCCCCTCAGACTCCGCCGACAGCGTGTTCATCAACGGCCCGAACGTCGTCTACAACGACAGCCTCGAGCGCATCGCCACACAGAAGTGGATCCATTTCGGGATCGTGCAGCCGTACGAGGCGTGGGCCGAGCAGCGGCGCACCGACTTCCCGGTGCTGCCTCCCGACATCCTCGGAGGCTTGGTACTGCTGCGCACGGTACGCATCGTGTACCCGTCTACGGAGATCACGAATAACAGCCAGAATTACGAGGCGGTCCGGGCGAAGGACACTCCCTACACGCGCGTTTGGTGGGACGTGAAGTGAGCTACCGAGGCGGAGGCGGGTACAGCAGCCGCGCCCGATGAGCTAGCACCACGTCTCCCGGGATCTTGCGCAACAGCTCCCCGTAACGCGCACTCCCGTCCGCATACGCGACTCTGGCGCGCTCGAGTAGCAAAACCGCCCAATCCGGCTCGGTCGGCGTGATCTCTTGGCCCGGCCACTTGAGCGCCGTGTCGGCGTAGGGTGCCACGTAGTCGAGCGCCTTGCGGATGCTCCCTCCCCCTCCAGGCGCCTCGTAGGACCAGAGGTCCACGCCCACCTGACCCCCCAGCTCCGCCAGCCGGCATAGTCCTTCGAGATTCATCGCGCTATACGACAGCGAGCGGGTGCGCACCAGCTCGAACGGCTGCCGGCCGTCGGCGGTGACCTGGGCGCCGATGCGTCGGGTCTTGCTCGTCTCGAGCGTCGAACGCGCGAGCGCGGTGTCGCCGGTGAAGAGCGCGAGCGTCGTGACCTGCGCGTCGTACCATGTCCCGTGATTGTTGCGCGCGCTCTGCTCGGCCCTCCCGATGTCACTAGTTCGCAGCCACTGGAGGTAGGCGGACATCCATGCGCGCATCCCCTGCGCATCCGCATCCCTCCAGCTCGGCGAGCGCTCGAGCATGCCGATCGCGTCGACTAGACCAACGAAGGAGCGCGTTTCGATGATTCCCGCAGCGCGGCCTTCGGTCACACCGGGAATCCGCTGGCCGTACCGGAGGTGCGGGTTCATACGCGTGGCGGGGTCGAGAAACCACACGCGCAGGAGCAGCGCGGCACGGTCCGCGTACCGCTCGTCGCCGGTGAAGTAGTAGGCGAGTGCCAGCGTGCTGACGGCGCCGGTCAGCGCGGCGAGTCGCGGGGCGTCGTAGCCGGTCCGGATTTCCGGGTTGCGCTCGCCGTCGCGGCGGATGTAGGGGAGGCCGTTCGGCTTGGTCGAGTCCGGCCACCAGTACGGGCCCATGCTCACATAGTCGTGCTTGTCGCCGCTCGGCGGCGTGCGCTGCTTGTCGATCACCGAGAACCGCCCCGCCTCGAGCGCCGCGTCGGCCTCCCTCACGAGCCGGTGGTAGGCCGGACGGGGACCTGAGTCGCCGGCCACGAGCTGTAGCTTCGCCCGCTCGAGGGCGTCCCCGCGTAGCGAGTACACCCGGGGCCGTGCGGCGGCAGGCGTCGCCCGGAGGGGTGATTGCGCCGCGGCGCCGCTGAGCTGGAAGCCGAGGCCGCACAGGACGAGTGTGGCGAGGCAGCGCGACACCCAGCGGACCGCCGCCGCGCGGGGGTATGCGCCTGTCATTGGATCGGCCGACCGGCGGCGAAGTCGAACAGCGTCAGGCGCCGCAGCTGGTAGTACGCCCGCCAGTAGCTGCGGAGCGCCTGCACGAATTGGGTCAGCGCCTGGTCCTTCTCGGTCTGGGCGATGTACAGGTTGTCGATCGTGATCTTCCCGATCACGTAGCGGTTGTAGGCTACCTCGAAGCGCTTCCCGGCCACGGTGTCGGCCTTCGCGCGCAGCGCCACGTCGCGACGCGCCTGGGACAGCTCGAGCGCCGCAAAGTGCGCCTCGTGGGCTGCCTCGTCTACGGTCGCCCGGGTCTGGGTCTCGACTCGCTCGCGATCGGCCTCGGCGGCCTGCACGCCCTCCCGATGCGCGCCCCACTGCATCAGCGGGACCTGCAGGGAGACCGAGAACTGGCGCGCCTCGAGGAGATCGCGATACACAAGACTCGCCGCGGGAGCCGTCGCGTTGAGCCCGTAGCTCGCCTGCACCGTCGCGCCGATCCCCGTCGCGAGCTTGGCGTCGGTCACGCGCCGCCGGGCCTGCACCTCCTGCCATTCGACATCGCTCACCAGCGCGCGATTCCGGATCGCCGCGGCGACGGCGCCCGCGGTATCGACCTCGAACTCCGGGACGCTCCGCGGCACGGCGATATCGAGCGGCGCGCCCGCCGGCAGGGCCAGCGCGAGTCGGAGCGCAGCCGTGGAACGGTCGTACTCGAGCCGCGCCCCTTCGAGCGCGGTGCGAGCCCGCAGCAGGGCCAGCTCGCTCTGCAGCAGGTCGTTTTCGCCGATCTTGCCGACTTCGAAGCGGCCGGTGTTCAGCCGATAGAGCGTGTCATTCACGGCGGCATTCGTGACCGCGTTGTCGAGCGCGACGCGTGCGGCGTAGACGTCGAAGAACAGGTCGGTGGTCCGGAGCGCGATATCCTCCAACGTCTCGAGGTACAGCCCCTCGTTCCGGTCCGCGAGCGCGGCCTGCTCGCGTCGGTCCCATGCCATGACGTTGGGCCGGAGAATGTCCTGTCGGAGGCCGATCGTGACCGGCGCGGACGACCACGACTCCAACGACTGCTGGCCGCTCACCGTGAGCCGCGCGAGCGCCGACGAGATGAACAGGTCTCCCCCGGTGACGGGCAGTTTTTGGGAAAGCTCCAGGTCGAGCATCGCGTTGGTCTGCTGCTGCGGCCGGAACAGCGTGCTGCCGTCGGGCTGCAGGACGGGAATGATCGACCGATTGTAGTTGTAGGTCGGCACCGCACCGCCGAGCGACAGCTGGGGTAAGAGTCGCGACCGGAACGCCTGATTGCGGTAGCGCGACGCGTCGCGCGCCGCTCTTGCCGTCCGCGCCGCCGGGCCACCCGTGCGCGCCAGGTCGACCGCCTGCTCCAGCGTGAGCGGTTGCTGGGCGCCGGCGGGGGGGAGCGGCGCGACGAGAACCAGGGAGGCAGCAATGAGCGGCGACGGGGCGGGAATGCGGATGCGCAGCGCCATGGGAGTCACTCGTAGCGAAGGCAGACCACCGGATCCTGACGTGCCGCGCGATACGCCGGCACGATTCCGAACGCGATGCCGACGGAGATCGACACCCCGAAGGCCACCAACACCGACAGGTACGACACGATCGTTTGGATGCCCGCGAAGCGCTCGATGCTCGCGGAGAGGATCGACCCGATGATGATGCCGGCCACGCCCCCGGCGACGCTGATGAGGACGGCCTCACTGAGGAATTGCAGCAGGATGTCGCGCTCGGTGGCCCCAACCGCCCGGCGCACACCGATCTCCCGGATGCGCTCCAGCACCGAGGCGAGCATGATGTTCATGATGCCGATGCCGCCGACCAGCAAGGAGATCGACGCGATCGCCCCGAGGACGACGTTGAAGATCGCCTTGGTGCGCTGCTCCTGGCGGAGCAGCATCTCGGGCACGGTGATCTCGAAGTCCACGACCGTGTTGTGTCGCCGGGCGAGCATTCGCTGCGTCACGTCGGCCACCCCCGGCACGAGCTTGGAGTCGGACACATGGGCGACGATCCGGTCGACCTGGTTGCGGTTGGTGCGCTCCTGTCGCTGCTCCTCGCTCTCGGGGCTCGAGTCGGCGGTCACGACGGTCGTGGAGCGCCCAGCGCGCTCGATGTCGCGCTGCGTGACCTCGGCACGGTTCCGGAACCGGAGCAGCATGGTGCGCACGGGCGTGTACACGTCCAGATTCGCGTCGCGGATGCCGAGGCGCTCGACGGCCTGACGACTCACGCGCCGATCCGCCAGCACGCCGACCACGGTCAGCCACGTGCTGCCGACCTTGAGGGAGCTCCCGAGGGGATCGTCCGTCGTAAAGAAGCGGGCGCGCACGCCGTCGCCGATGATGGCGACGGGGAGGCCGCGCTCCACCTGGAGCGGGGTGAACCACGCGCCCCTGGCGAGCGCCACATTGGTCAGCCGGAAGTACGTCGTATCCACGCCGACCACCCGCCCCGAGCGGTGCCGTCCCTCGCGGGTGAGGGTGGTGTTCACTACGATCTCCGCGCTCGTCACGTCCACCGCGGGAATCACCCGCGCGATCGCCTGCGCATCGGCATACGTGAGGCCCGGCGAGAATTTCTTCACCTCCTTGGTCGGCTCGGCCTCGACCGGGCCTTCCTTCTGCTCGACGAGGGGCGTGATCACTACGTTGTTGGAGCCCAGCAGGCGGAGCTGCGCCAGGATCTCCTGTTCGGCTCCCTTGCCGATGGCGAGCATGGCGATGACCGACGCGACCCCGAACAGGATGCCGAGCGAGGTAAGTGAGGCACGCAGCTTGTTGCGGCCGACCGCGTCCACTGCCGTGTGGAGCGTGAACGTCACCCGGGCAGCGAGCGGGCCACGGACGCGCACGTCAGTCCTGGTGGGCCAGGCGCACGAGCTTGAGCTTGGCGCGGTCGGCGGGGGGAGGCGGCGTGAGCAGCACGCGCTCGCCCTCCGCGAGGCCGCGCTCGACGACCACCTCGTCGTCGTTCATCGCGCCGGAGGCGATCTCCTGCTTGACCACACGGCCACCCGACTGCTTGAACACGAACGTGACTCCGCTGTCCGAGCCGAGAGCCTCGAGCGGCACGTAGAGCACCGTGTCGATCTTGAGCGTCTCGATCGCGTTCCCCGTCGTCATGCCGGGGCGCAGCGTCGAATCGGACTGCTCGACTTTGACCTTGACTTCGAACACCTTCGCGTCGGTGTTGGGGCGCTGCTCCCCGACGTTCGCTACGCTGGTGACCGTCCCCGTCAGCTTCTTGGATGGATCGGCATCGAGGGTGATCACGACCGGCTGGCCGGCGGCGATCTTGCGGACGTCGATCTCATTGACG
>Ga0209239_1000161_pt1 | contig 40155 bp, 32 predicted proteins | sample GraSoi013_2_20cm_FD_185824 | JGI IMG/M metagenome (GOLD analysis project Ga0209239, IMG submission 185824) | Grasslands soil microbial communities from the Angelo Coastal Reserve, California, USA - Sample 10_02_2013_2_20cm (SPAdes) (version 2) | ecosystem: Environmental > Terrestrial > Soil >...
CCAAGAAGGTCGTCAACGTCAAGGAACAGTACAATACCGACCGCCTTCGCCCGCAGTACGCCAGCTTCGAAATGCGCCCGCTCTTCCTCATGACCAACGAAGTGCGATAGTCTCTCTCCCGACATCTTGGGTGGATAACTCTGGCCGTCGAGGGAGGCCCCATCTACGTACTCGGGATTGACGTTGGTACCGGAGGAACGCGCGCCCTCATCATCGATGGCACCGGCCGCGTGGTCTCTTCCGCCACGGAAGAGCACCAGCCCTTCGCTTCGCGGCAAATCGGTTGGGCCGAACAGCACCCCGAGGATTGGTGGCGTGCCACCTGCATCGCGGTTCGTAAAGCTATCGCGAGCGCCAATCTGAGCGCCGAAGAAATCGCTTGCGTCGGATTCTCCGGTCAGATGCACGGCGCGGTGATGTTGGACGAGCAGGGAAGCGTCGTTCGTCCCGCTTTGATCTGGTGCGACGTCCGTACGGAAAAGCAATGCCGCGACCTCACAGCTAAAATCGGCCAGGAGCGCCTGATTCAGCTCACCTGCAATCCGGCGCTGGCGAATTTTACGCTTACAAAATTGCTTTGGGTCCGCGAGAACGAACCGGCGAACTGGAAACGCGTTCGCTCCGTCATGCTTCCGAAGGACTACGTCCGCTTTCGCCTCACCGGCGAGCGCGCCACCGATATGGCCGACGCTTCCGGCACCCTGCTCCTCGATGTGGCTCATCGCCGCTGGTCGCGGGAAGTGTTGCAAGCCGCCGAAATCGACGAGCGCTTGCTGCCGTCCCTTCACGAATCTCCCGCCGTCTGCGGGGAAATTTCCAGCAAGGGCGCCGCGGAAACCGGTCTGCGCGTGGGCACGCCAGTTGTGGCCGGCGCCGGCGATCAAGCTGCCGGAGCCACCGGCATGGGCATCGTCTCGGCTGGAGCCGTCAGCGCCACCATCGGCACTTCCGGCGTCGTTTTTGCCGCCACCGATCGCCCCGCGCTCGATCCTCATGGCCGCGTCCACACGTTTTGCCACGCCATCCCCGGACGGTGGCACGTCATGGGCGTCACGCAAGCCGCTGGCCTCTCCCTGCGCTGGTTCCGCGATACCTTTGCAACAAATTCCAGCGGCGCTCGCGAAACTTACGACCAGCTCACAGCAGAAGCAGCCAAAATTCCCGCTGGTTCCGACGGTCTGTTGTGGACTCCCTATCTGATGGGTGAGCGCACTCCGCATCTCGACTCCAGCGCGCGCGGCGCGCTCGTCGGCCTCAGCGCTTCGCACACACGCGCCCATGTCGTTCGCGCCATTCTCGAAGGCGTTGCCTTCAGCCTCCGCGACACGTTCACTCTTTTCCGCGAAATGAAAGTTCCCGTCACCAGCATCCGCCTCGGCGGTGGCGGAGCGCGCTCTCCGTTATGGCGCCAAATCCAAGCCGACGTTTACGGCCACGCCGTCGAAATCGTCGAAGCCGAGGAAGGCGCGGCCTACGGTGCAGCGCTTCTTGCCGGCGTTGGCGCGGGCCTCTGGCCCACCGTCGACGCCGCCTGTGCATCCACTGTCCGTGTCGCTACGCGCGTCAATCCCCAGCCCGCCGTCGTCGCCACGCTAAACGCCAGCTATTTCGCCTTCCGCCAAATCTATCCCGCAACCAAAGCAATCTTCGCCTCCCGCTGAGTGTCTCGGTCCTCTCCTCAAAGATTCTCCGGCGCGGTTTTCAGTAGTTCCCCCGATTGATGGCCAGTCCGCTCGGGAGTACATACCTGATGAGCTATAGTCGCTCGGTTTTCAGTAGTTCCCCCGATTGATGGCCAGTCCGCTCGGGAGTACATACCTGATGAGCTATAGTCGCTCGTCTATAGTCGGCTTTGTCGCAGAAGCGTGTTATATCCGGGGTGTCCTATGGGCACGTGTTCTTCGATGACGTCTCCGGTTTTTCCGGTGACCACCTTCACCTTTCCCAGTGATCACCAATGCTGGGCCAGAAGAGCTTGTGCGTCCACTGGAGCTTCCTCTCGCGTTCCATAACGCCGGTTAGTTTCGCCTTTGGAAGCTTCCAAAGACTTTTTTTGCCGCATCTTGATTTGCTTGTTCCCTTGCTGAGTCTGGCCGTTACGGCGGCGCGTTCGCGAAAGGAGTTTTGATCATGAATTCAAGAAAATTCATCGCCACATTGGTTTACGGCGGACTGGTGTTGCTGCTTGCCCTAGGAATTTGTTCCCCACGAGGAGTGGCAGGGCAACTCGTGTCCGGGGTCTACAAAGTGATCGAGACGACGGATCTCGGAACGCAGATGCGCGTCACCATGCACATCCGATTGATGAACGCTGGCGACGACAGGGTTTTTGTGATCCAGGCGAGACTGCGCGAGTTCCTGCCCCATGGAAAAGCGACGGATGACCCTCTCGGAGTGATCTTGGAGCCTCACAGTGGCTCGGAATTCACCCAACAGTTCACCATCCCAAAGCAGGAATTCGAACTTTGGGGCAGAGGCGCGCGACCTCACTTGGGACTGAAAGTGCAGATTGGTAAGACGGAAACAACGATGACCGTAACCTTGATGCGGGACCCTGGGTCAAGGTGAAGGTCATGCGCAGAACTGGTTCAGTTGTTTCGCTCATTGCATTCTTGATTTTCCAGGCGCCCTTTTCTCGGGCACAGCACACGATAACGACCGTGGCGGGCGGCGTCCCAAACAACCTACCGGCGTTGCAGGTCGGTCTTGCCGGCCCACTCGTTGTATCCAGGGATTCTGCCGGCAACTTATTCGTGGGCGCAGGGGGCCTAATGAATGCTATCTATAAGATCGACGCATCCGGCCAATTGACGACCGTCGCTGGCAATGGCACGGACTATGGCTTCAGCGGAGACGGCGGTCCCGCGACTAGCGCCGGGATTCGTTCCCCTGGTGCAGTGTACGTTGATGGTTCCGGAAACATTTTCATCGCCGATACTTACAACGATCGCATTCGAGAAGTTGTAGCCGCTACGGGTAACATTCAGACCGTCGCCGGAAATGGAACTTATGGGTTCAGCGGCGACGGCGGCCCAGCCGCTAGCGCAGAACTCAGTAGCCCTGCCGGGGTTTTTGTAGACACTGCCGGAAACATCTTTATTGCCGACTCGGGTAATCTACGAATCCGGGAAGTGGTTGCAGCCACGGGGAATATTCAGACCGTGGCTGGGAGCGGAAGCTGTTGCGGAGGAGGGGACGGTGGGCCTGCCACCAGCGCGGCACTCGGCGTACCTTTGGCAGTATTTGGGGACGGTTCGGGCGACATCTTCTTTGCTGAGACGGATGCAGGGGGTCGCAATCGCATTCGGGAAGTTGTTGCGGCCACCGGGAATATTCAGACGGTTGCCGGAAATGGAACCAACGGGTTTAGCGGGGACGGCGGGCCAGCAACTAGCGCCGCGCTCGGTTTTCCCACCGGAGTATTTGTAGACCGTTCAGGAAACATCTTCATTGCTGATACCACCAACAATCGTATCCGGGAAGTGCTGGCGGCGACTGGAATTATACGGACCGTGGCCGGGAACGGAATGCCCAGCTTCAGCGGGGACGGCGGCCCAGCCACCAGCGGGGGTCTTGTTGACCCAACGGGTGTGTTGGTCGATGACGCAGGGAACATCTTTATAGCCGATGGCAATCGCATCCGAGAAGTGGCGGCTGCCTCGGGAACTATTCAAACCGTTGCCGGGAACGGAACCTGTTGTTTTAGCGCGGACGGGGGACCGGCCACCAGCTCTGAACTCGCCTTCATTTATGGCGGCGGTGTTTCGGTTGATCGCTCCGGAAACATTTTCATTGCGGACCCCCAGGATAGTCGCATTCGGGAAGTGGTTGCCGCTACCGGAAATATTCGGACCGTCGCTGGAAACGGAACGAACGGGTTTAGCGGGGACGGCGGGCCAGCCACTAGTGCGGAGCTCGATTTTCCTATCGGAACATTTGTAGACCCTTCGGGGAACATCTTCACAGTCGATGGCAATCGCGTCCGGGAAGTGGATGCGGCCGCGGGGAATATTCAAACTGTCGCAGGGAATGGAACCTTTGCCTTCAGCGGGGATGGCGGCCCAGCCACTAGCGCTGGAATAGGCCCAGCCTCAGCATACGCCGATAGTGCCGGAAACATCATGATTACCGACAGTGCCAACTCCCGCGTCCGGGAAGTTGTTGCGGCCACAGGGAATATTCAAACCGTCGCCGGGAATGGAGCCACTAGCTTCAGTGGGGATGGCGGCCCAGCCACCAGGGCAGCGCTCAGTCACCCCCACGGTGTGTTTGGTGACGCTTCTGGGAACATCTTCATTGCTGACGCGGGTAACCAACGCATCCGGGAAGTCGTTGCGGCCACAGGGAATATTCAGACTGTGGCTGGGAATGGGCAGTTTGCGTTTAGTGGAGACGGTGGCCCAGCCACTGGCGCCGGGGTGGACGCCACCGACGGTTTGTTTGTAGATAGTGCGGGAAATATCTTTATCGCAGATTACGTTAATAATCGGGTCAGAAAAGTGGATGCAGCCACAGGGATTATTCAAACCGTCGCCGGAAATGGCGTCGGTGGCCTCAACGGTGACGGCGGCTCGGCGACCAGTGCTGAGCTCTTTTTTCCCAGCTCTGTTTTCGGCGACCGGCAAGGAAATCTCTTGATTGTGGACAGTGGCAATAACCGCATCCGGCGCGTGACCGGTCTCGTGGCGGTTGTGGGCGTTGGCGTTGCCCCGGGAACGTCAACTGTGACTCCCGGCGCAACGCAGCAGTTCACCGCCACCGTCACCAACGCTATCAACATCGTCGTTACCTGGAGCCTCTCTGAAACGGGGTGCACAGGCAGTGGCTGTGGCACGATTTCGCCGCAAGGTCTTTATACCGCGCCTTCGGCCACAGGCAGTCCACTGACAGTGACGGTGACCGCCACTTCCGTCGCGGACGATACTAAATCTGCCACGGCAACCGTAACCGTCCCGGCCAGACAGGCCAGTTCGGTAGCAGTATCTTCCTCTGCCAATCCTTCGGTTTTGGGACAAGCGATCACCTTAACGGCGACAGTCCATCCTTCTTCCGGCTCAAGCATGCCCACAGGAAGCGTCACCTTCCAGGACGGAGCGGCGATTCTCGGCACAGCACCGCTCGACTCCTCTGGATCAGCCACACTGACAGCTTCTGCGCTTGCCGTTGCTGCGCATCCGATCACCGCGACTTACAGCGGCGACAACGGCTTCTTCGGCAGCACCGGAACTCTGACTGAAAACGTTTCCTACGCGTTCCACCCGCTGTACAGTCCGACAAGAGCGGTTCCCAGTGGCGCGGCGTTCCCGATCAAGCTGTACCTCTGCGATGCCGGCGGCAAAGACGTCTCCTCCGCTGCCGTGGCGTTGCATGCCAGTGGGATCACCAGCGCGTCCGGCTACTCCGGTGGAGCAGCCTCGCCGAGTAACGCGAATCCCGGCGGCAATTTTCGCTTTGATGCGTCGCTGGGTCCGGCTGGCGGATACATTTTCAACCTCAAGACAACCGGACTCGCGCTTGGCACCTACAGCCTGCAATTCACTGCCGGAAGCGACCCAATCCCTCACGCCGCGAATTTCGCCGTGAGGCAGTCCCAACAGCAAACGGGAGACCACACCACTGGAACCCGCTGAGCGGGCTCCAGCGTCCGCTTTCGGAAACAAAGCTTGTTCGGAGACCCACACAAGTCGCTCCGAAAGCTCGTTAGCCGCTGTTGCGTAAACGTACAACGGAAGAAATTCAAGGGTTTCGTGGGTTAGGGATTCAAGTTTTCACCTAATTGCCAAGGCCATAGGAAGAATCAAGAATCGCGCGTGCTTCTGGTCCAGTGTGTCGGACAGGAAGCACGGGGCAGGACGATCCTCGACTTGGGGTCCGGTGTGTTCGCAAAGAAGCTGCTTCTAGGCAAAAAACCAGTCGTGCCAGGCATTTATTTTGCATTTTTGTTCAAGCTTCAGACGCCAAATCCCTCAGGTCACACCTAACAGATCGCCGGGTGATTTCTAAAGGCGATCCAACAGTCTTTTGCCGAAACCCGCTGAATAAGAAGGCCGAATCATGTTCAAGTTCACGCACAAGAGGAGTCCGAATTTCGCAGGAAAGCCATTCTGTGAAATAGGAGGAGCAAGCAGGAGCCGCAGGAATTTCGGAAGTGGATGGGCAGTGAGCGCGAGGAGAATGAAACTGGGATGGTTACTCTTGGTTTTGTTGTGTCCGGCTTTTGCCTCGGCGCAAGTGCGCGAACTATGGGTAGCTCGGTACCATGGATCGGTCGATGGAAGCGCTGATCGCGCCGTGGCCATGGCGCTCGATAGCGCCGGCCATGTGTACGTGACCGGGCAGAGCCAGGGCGCGGGGACGGGGATTGATTATGCGACCGTGGCGTACGATCCCAAGGGCAACCAGCTTTGGGCGGCGCGCTACAACGGACCCGCAAATGGGGATGACATTGTCAACGGCATCGCTGTGGACAGCAAGACGGGCCATGTCTACGTGACGGGGCAGAGCCAGGGAACAGAAACCGGCTCCGACTATGCCACGGTCGCATACGATTTCCAGGGCAACCAGCTTTGGGCAGCTCGCTACCACGGATCAGTGGTCGGGAGTAGCGATGGTGCCGTCGCCATTGCCGTGGACACTAGTACGGGCAACGTATATACAACCGGGCTGAGTGAAATCCCTCCCTCCTCTAACGCAAGCGGCTCCATAGGTTCGCGTTATGCTTCCAAAACTGTAGCCTACGATTCCAGAGGCAACCAGCTTTGGGTGGCCATGGACTGCAGCGACCAAGCGCCGTTTAAGTGCGGTGATCCCAAGGCCATCGCCGTCGACAGCAAGTCGGGAACTGTGTATGTGACTGGCGGTCGTTATAATCCTATGTTAGGTGATACATCCTTTGGGACTCTCGCCTATGACAGCACGGGAACCCAGCTTTGGATAGCCGAGGTACATGGCGAATTCGCTGAGGCCGTTGGCATCGCCTTGGGTCCCACAGGAAATATTTATCTTACAGGGCCGAACCTCCTTCCCTCAGGGCGGATCTACACGACTGTCGCGTATGATCCTGGCGGCACGCAATTGTGGCGGAAGGCCTATCAAATGGCAGTAGGCCCCGACAGCATTCCCAGCGCCATCGCCGTCGACAGCAACACAGGCAACGTGTATGTGGCAGGGCAAGGTCGGGGATTTGGAAGCACGGATTTTGCGACGGTGGCGTACGATTCCAATGGCAACCAGCTTTGGGTGGCCGACAACAGCGAGGGCCTAGCCAATACTATCGCGGTGGACAGCAGGACGGGAAACGTGTACGTGGCTGGGGAGAGTCAGGGCGCGGGAGGTGGCCTTGATTACGCCACCGTGGTTTACGATTCCAGTGGGCACCAACTGTGGACAGCCCGGCACAGTACTGGCTTCCCTTGGCCCAGTCCGGTTCCGGAGTTCGGTTTTTCCGTGAGTGGGGCCACGATCGCAGTGGACAGCAACACCGGCAATGTCTACGTGACCGGGCAGGGACAGGGAACCGGAACCGGCACTGATTTCACGACCATAGCCTATTCGCAGGACACCACGCCACCGGTAACGGCGGCAAGCGCTTCGCCCGGCCCCAACAGCAATGGCTGGAACAACACCAATGTCACCGTGACTTTGAATTCGACGGACAGCGAAAGCGGCGGCTCAGGCGTCAAGCAAATCCAATATGCGCTCAGTGGCGCACAAACCCTTGACACGCAGGCGGTTCCCGGAAGTACCACCTCGGCACTAATCTCAGCGGAAGGTACTACCACGCTGAATTATTTCGGTACGGATAACGCAGGAAATGCGGAACAGAGCAAAGCTCTCACGGTGCAAATCGACAAGACTCCGCCGGTGGTCTCCGGCATGCCTGCGACCGGCTGTGCGCTGTGGCCGCCGAATGGCCGGATGGTCCAAGTTGGCACTGTAATGGCGGCGGATGCTCTGTCCGGAGTTGCGCCAGGCTCATTCCAAATGACTGGATCGAGCAATGAGCCATCTGATCCGAACAATCCTGATGTAGTCATTACGCCAAACGGTTCCGGCGGTTACGCCGTTCAGCTACGGGCGGCACGGCTGGGCTCCGGAACTGGCCGGGTCTACACCCTGCAGGCGACGGCCACCGACATGGCGGGGAATACGATCACATCCACAGCAACTTGCAGTGTGCCGCGCAACCACAGCACTGCCGTGGCCCACTGACGCGTGTATCAGATCGCGCTGAATGACAATGTAGCCATCGTGTTCCAGTTCGGATTGAATTGAAAAACTCGGGAGGGAAACCGATGGTCCCCCTCCCGAGTTTTTCAATTCACATTTCAGTGAAAATATTTCCTGAACGAATAAAACGCCACGAGAAAAATCGTCACCAGCACAGCCGCTGAATTTCGCGTCCGGTTCGTTTCTTTCTTTTTCTCCAGCAGATCGCCAATCGCCGAACTCAGAAAAAAAACTTGCAGCGCCGTGATGATGCTCGCCGCCATCTCCACCAGCGCGTATTGATCGAATAGCGCGAGCAAGAAAACCGTTCCGCTGATTACCGCCGCGGCCAAGCTCATCACCACGGACACTGCGTGTCGCTTCATTCGTGCTCCTCACTGCTTCGCCGTCGCGTTACGCCGCGTTCTTTGCACGCACGACGTCCATTACCTGCTCGCGCAGAGTGTTCAGGCTATTCACGATTCGGTCCGCTTCCACATTGACCAGCGCGTACCGCTCGATTTTCGGATCGCCGGACTGCACCAGAATGTGATGATCCTCGCGCAGGTCCGGAAACTCATTCAGTTGCACGTGTTTGCCACGGAGCGCCGCCGCAAGCAATTCGAGCGTCTTCTCCACGTCCGCAGCAAACGCACGGAAAGCCGTTCTGGCCGGAACAGCAGCGGTATGCAGCCAAGCCGCATCCAGCGCCATCACCGCGTGCACAAAACGGTGCGAGCTAGCCAGCAACGCATTCAATTGGTGCATCTGTTCCGTCGTCGTCCCTGGTTCCGCGCCCAGCCGGTCGATCGACGCTTCCAGGTTCGTGCGGGCCATGCGCGCTCTTAGCCGCACACGATCGAGTTCGCGCGCGCTGCTGGTTTCGTTCCGCATATAGGCCTCCGCCAGCGCATGAAAATATTCCCTGTACGCATCGAGCATTGCGGCGATCCTGTCGGAAACTTGCGTGCGTTCCCAGGTCGGCCAGATCCAATATGCAAGCAGCGTCAGCGCGCCTCCCGCCGCTGTATTGATTCCGCGCGCCCAGATCACTTCCTTCGGCGAAACTCCAGTGATCGCGATCAGAAGAACCACCAGAGCACTGATGGCCACTGCGAAGATCCCATAGTTGGCAGGACCGACCCAACGCAGCAGCAGCGTAAACACAAAGATCAGCGCAATCTGCAGCGTCGCGCTCACTGGAAGAAAGCGAAAGAGCGCCGTAGCCAGAAAAAGGCCCACGATCGTTCCACCAATCCGCAAAAGACCGCGGCTGAAAGTAGTCGTAAATTCCGGCTTCAGCACCAGCACAATCGTCATCGGCAGCCAATAAGAACGGTGCCAGTAGAAGGCGCGCTCCAAGCCGTTCCCGAGAGCGACCATCGCCGCCAGGCGTACCGCATGCCGCATCGCGGAAGATTTCAGATTCAGATTGGCGCGCAGCGTAGCCAGCAACCCGCTGAAACGGAGTGACCATTGCTGTTTCGCTTCTTGTTTCGCGAACGCCGCCTGGCCCGCCGGCGTCGCATTTGCAGTCAGATCCAGAGCAGCGCGAAGCTGGCCGTTGAGCGCATCCATCTGGAAACGCGCGTCTCTCGTAACGGCTGCGAGAAAAGATGTCGGCAAACTATCAGCTTCCCGCCGCAGACCCAGCGTGAGCGCTTCACAAGCGGCAAGGATTTCTTTGCATGCTTCCGCCAGCATTCCCGAAGTCAGGGAGTCACTGATCGCTTGCAAGACCTGCTTCGCCTTTTTCAGGTAGTCGCCGAGAATCCGCACTCCAGAATACGCTGGACTCTCGCGTTGCATGCGAAGATGCAATCGCGAAAGCATTAGCAAGCTGAGACGAATGCGCTCCGCCTGGCTGAGCAAAGCGCGGTAACGCACAGCTTCGATGGATGTCTCGCTGTCGAGGCTGGAGAGGGCTTCTTGCGCTTGCGTACTGTGAGCGGTCACCGGTGGCGCCGAGGTCGCGCTCAGTGGCTGTTCCGCGGCGCGCGCAAGTTCGAGGAAAAAATTAGCAAGGGCGCGCCGTTCCGGTTCATAGCGTTGCACTGGCCACAGCGCAACGGACAGTGCCGTCTGCAAGAGTCCGCCGCCGAGCGCGAGCCCCGAGGAAATCAATGCTTGCTGCGCGGTCAGGGGCTGCGCCGCGTAAATCAGCAGTGTAACCAGGCTGATCACTCCGAGGTCTGCGGCCGTTGTGCCCGCAGCCACCAACATTCCCGCCGCGAATGCCCACACCGTGGCGATGATCACGGCCGCCACGTTGTGACTCCCGGAGAGCACTCCGAGGAGAACGGCAAGCGCGCACAAAGCGCTGGAGGAGAGCATCCGTTTGGCGCGCTGCGCGTAGGAATCGCTCCCGTCGGAGTAAGCCACGTTGAGCGCCCCGCTAGCTACCACGACGCCGCCACGCGGCATATCCAGAGCGAATCCCACAATGAGCGGCAGGACCACGCCGATCGAATTGCGCAGGGCCATGTAAGGAGACAGTCTCGAAGAATCGAAGCGCGTCAGCATGCGCAAGAACGCGCGCGCAGCGCCTTCGTGGGCGGCCGGCGCCGCTGAAGGCCGTGGAGCTAATACCGTCGAGGCATCTTGTGAAGGGGAAGCCATCAACAAGCCATAAAGAGCGGACTTGGCACGCCCAATTTCATTGTAGCGAAGGATGCCAGATCATGCTGACCCGATCCTTTGTAACGAAAAGCGCGAATTGTTCATCCAACGCTTCAAAACTCTATTGAGAACTTTGTCGAGGAGCAGACCATGGAAAAGCGTCGTCTTGGGAAAAGTGGTCCCCTGGTTTCCGCACTGGGACTTGGGTGCATGGGGATGTCCTTTGCTTACGGACCGGCTGATGAAGCAGAATCGCTCCGTGTTCTTCACCGCTATTTGCAACTCGGCGGCAATTTTCTGGACACCGCCGAGATCTACGGGCCCTACACGAATGAAGAACTATTGGGCCGGTTTCTGCGCGAAGTGCCACGCGACAGCGTAATCGTCGCCACAAAATTCGGATTCCGCTTCAATCCAAACGGCATCAGAGGTGTCGACAGTTCACCTGAAAATGTCCGGCGCGCTTGTGACGCCAGCCTTAAGCGGCTGGGCATCGAAACGATCGATCTCTTCTATCAGCACCGCGTAGACCCAAAGGTTCTCATCGAAGAAACCGTGGACGCCATGGCCGGACTGGTTTCAGCCGGCAAAGTGCGTGCGCTTGGACTATCGGAGGCCGGCCCGGAAACGTTGCGGCGCGCCGCCAAAGTACATCCCATCGCGGCGCTGCAAAGCGAGTATTCGCTGTGGTCCCGCGAGGTGGAAACGAATGGCGTCCTAGCCACCTGTCGCGAACTCGAAATCACGTTTGTACCTTACAGCCCGCTCGGGCGCGGTTTCCTGACAGGGGCGATCCAAAAACTTGAGGACCTTGACGCCAGCGATTGGCGCAGGACGAATCCGCGTTTCGGGGCAAAAGCCTTGCAAGCCAACCTTAAACTGGCGGAAACGGTAAAAGAACTCGCCAGCAAAAAAGACGCAACCCCGGCGCAGTTGGCGCTCGCCTGGGTTCTTGCCCAGGGCAAAGACCTCATCCCCATTCCCGGCACGAAACGCGTTCGTTATCTCGAGGAGAACATGGGCGCACTCAACATAAAGCTCACGGAGCGCGACCTCAGCGAAATCGCGGCCCGCCTGGCGCAAATTCCAGTGGTCGGCGAACGTTACGCGCCCGATATGATGGCGCTTGTGAACCACGCATAACTGTTCCGCATCAAAATTAAGGACAGGGGCGCGGGGCGCTGCGCCCCTGCTCTATCACACCCTTTGCTGTATTTGCGGGTCGGCCGCGAATCACCAGCGAGATCCTCACACTGCTTCAGTAAGTTGCGCCAGTCGCGTTAGAATTGCTTGCCTTCGAATTGATCCGAGACTCTTAATGAATCGATACGAAACGTGGTTTTGTGGAACGCGGCTGTGGCGATGGATGACACGACGGCAAGTTTTGCCCTGGGTTTTGAAGGGATCGGAACTTGGCGAGCACGTGCTGGAGCTGGGCGCGGGGCCCGGAGCGGCCACGGAAGAATTGGCGCACCTTGCTGCTCGCGTGACGAGTCTCGAGTACGACCATGCGTTTGCGGCGAAGCTAGGGGCACGTGTGAATGGCTCGAATGCGACTGCGATTCAGGGGGATGCGGCGACACTGCCCTTTGCGGATGGCACATTTTCTTCAGCCATCGCTATCCTGATGCTTCATCACTTGCGTTCGCACGAGTTGCAGGACCGGGCGTTTGCGGAAACCTGGCGAGTGCTGCGGCCCGGCGGCGTGTTCCTCGCCTTCGATATTCGGGATGGCTGGCTGCACCGCGTGGGGCACATTCGCAGCACGTTTGTGCCTGTGGCGCCAGCGGGAGTATTTGCAAGACTGACAAACGCCGGTTTTTCAAAGGTGACTGTGGATATCCAGCGCGGCGGCTTTCGAATCCGGGCGCTCCGCGCGCGAGAAGCTTGAGGCTTTACATTCCCTGCGCGGAACGAGCTACCTGCTTGTGGCCAGCGGACCAAGTTCGGAACGCGTCTGCATCACGCGGAGGATGGAATCGCGCGTGACGATGCCAACAATTTGCGGCGCGCCGTCATTTGCGCCGCTCACCACCGGCATTTGATTGATGTCCGCGCTCAGCAGCCGCTCCAGCAAACGCAGGAGTGGTTCCTCAGGCGAGGTCCAGAGGATTTTTTCGCGCGGAATCATGGCGGCCTGGACGGAGTTGTGAGCCCACTCGTTGCGCGGAACGGAGTTGAGCGTGTGAACGTTCATCATGCCGACAAGGCGTTCGCCATCGGTTACGAGATGGCAGCGGCGGCCGGTGCGCAGAACTTCAGCGCCATATTCCTCGAGCGTGATGTGCCCGGGGACTGTGGGCACTTCTTTGCTCATGACGTCGGAGGCGCTGAGGCCGGAGAGGGTCTGCCGGATGGCCACTTGAGCGACGCTCTCCTGCGCGGCGTTTAGAAGGAACCAACCGATGAAGGCAGTCCAGATACCGGAAGTAAAGCCGCCGTAAAAAATCGTGGAAGACCCGATGGTGAACATGAAGTCAGGGTGAAAGGCCGCCCACGCGCCAATGAGAATGAATCCGTAGGCCACGAGCTTGCCGCTCGCGCCCGCTATGCGCGTTGCGCGAGAATAGTTTTGGGTAGAGCCCCAGACAATCGCCCTGAAAATGCGGCCTCCATCAAGCGGGAAGCCGGGAATAAGATTGAATAACGCGAGCCTAACGTTGATGTAAGCAAGCCACGCTGCGAGCGCCCCCAGCATCTCGCTGTAGGGAAAAATCAAAGTCAGACCCTTAAATACGACAAATAGAAAAAGGCTTGCCAAGGGTCCGGCGACGGCAATATTAAGTTCCTGAATGGCCTTGGAAGGTTCGCGCTCGATACGCGCCACCCCTCCGAAAATAAATAGAGTGATGGAGACAACGCGGATTTTGTAGTGCTGCGCTACCACACTGTGGGAAAGCTCATGAAAGAGCACGGATCCAAAAAATAGGAAACTGGTCAAAATGCCTACAGACCAGTGTTGCAGTGTGCTCCATTGGGGATGTTCTTGAGCGAATTGCATGGCGAGGGAAAACGTGATGAGCGCAAAAACAATCACCCAGCTCGCATGCAAATAGATGGGGATTCCGAGAATTTTGCCGATGCGTAAGCCTGAGCCGCGGTTCATTGGGTTATAGGGTTAGCCTAGCACAAGACTACTTTGGGAGCGGGAGCGGCCAAGCGCCGAAACGAAGGCAAGCTATTTTCACGAAGACGAGAGCGGTTACGTGTTTTCGGGTTCTGGTGTGGCGCGTCCGGCGCGACACGGCGTGTGCTTGCCCCCACAGTTTTCTCAACCTTCCTTGTCAATAAGTCTTGTATTTCCAATGTATTGAGGTTGGCGCCTGCCGTGCCATTCCCCAAAGCGCAAGTTGGGAGGCTCGTCATGATCGCCATGCTGCAACTTACGATTCTGGTTCTCATCACGATTTTTGCCGTGGCTGCTGCTTCAGGGCTGCACTGGCTGTTCTTGAAAGCAGCATTTTTGATAATGCGGCCGGCCACCGCCCGAAAGATTCCTGTGCGGGCAGAACTGGTGCGCGGGACAGCGCAACTGACACGGGCCTTTGCTTCGCGGCGGTAAACGCAAGAGAGCGGCTACGGACGCAGGCCGTTCGTTGCAGTCGGCGAACCAAAAGCTGCGTCACAGGAATTCCCCGGCCCAACGTGAGCAGCGGAGGCGCCGGTTAGCGCTCCGCGCAGCGCACCGGAACTGGAATAAGGGGGTACTTCGATGTTGGCTTTGAAATGGCTGTTGATGATAGTTGGCGCCGGCCTCTTCGGAAGCGCGGGAGCGCTAGTCGCCTACGACGTTTATCTCTCCGAGCAACTGCGGCGGCTCTTGTCGCGGAACAAGGCGGATGAATCCGGTGCGGAGGTGGGGCCGCTGGCTCGCCGCCCTTTACGGCCGGTGCGCTGGCGGCTGGCGTTGCAGTTGACGATAGCGGGCGCCCTGCTCCTGGTGATTACGGAGAGTTTTGCTGTGATTCCCGACGGAGCGGCGGGCGTTCGCGTCAGCGAATTCTGGGGCGCGCGCCCCGGTACGTTGTATCCCGGCATGCACCTGATTACCCCGCTGGTGGATTCCATCGCGATCTACGACACGCGCGAACAAGTGTATTCGACGGTGGCGGCAGAAAATCCCAAGCAAAAAGGTGACCTGCTGACGGTGCAGGCGCGGGAAGGACTGAACATCGGGCTAGCCGTTTCTGTGCGCTACCGGCTGGACCCCAAGCGACTGGAGTCGATTCACCGGAATTTGCCGCAGCCCGTCGGCGAGCAGGTTGTGGCGCCGGTGGTTTCCACGATTTACCGGCAACTCGCGCCGAATTACATCACGCGCGAAATTTTTGCCACCAAACGCGAAGAATTGCGGACCACGGCTGCCGACGCCATCACTACGCGGCTGGCGAGCGACGGAATCATCGTGAGGGAAGTGCTGCTCCGCGACCTGCAGCTCCCTCAGGAATACGCCAAGGGACTCGAAGGGCTGCTCTTGAAGGAACAAGAAAACGAGCGTCTGGGCACCGAACAGGAGATCAAGGGAAAGCAAGTAAAGATCGCCGAGCTGGAAGCGGAGGCGCAGAAAGCACGTGACGTGAAACAGGCGGAGGCGCAGGCGCAAGTGCGTGTTCTACAGGCGAAGGCGGAGGCAGACGCGATGCAGTACACCCTGCCGCTGAAGCAAAAACAAATCGAACAAACGAAGCTGGAAGCGCAGGCCCGCAAGGAGTCGACTCTCCAGAATGCGGAAGCTGCGGCGCAAGCCAAGATTATCGACAGCAAAGCGGAAGTCGAGCGGCAGAAGAATCTCGCCGACGCCGAGGCCAACCGCATCCGCGTAACGGCTGCAGCGGACTCCGAGCGCATGAAGTACGAAGCGTCCGTGTTGAAGTCAAACCCCATGCTGATTCAGAAAATCATCGCTGAACGGCTGTCGGACAAACTCCAAATAATGATGGTGCCAATCGACGGAAGGAATTTTTTTGCAAATGACGTGATGCGCTCGGCGTTTTCCGGCGTGGCATCGACCGGCAATTCAGATGATCTGCCGGCAACAGCCACAGCCGCAGCGCAACGCAAGCAGCCGCGCCGGCAGTAACTCCGAGAAAAATATGCGCTGCGAGCAAAAGCTGCGTCAACAAGTTCCGCTAGCCAATACCCCTGTGGGTGGCACGGGATGCAACGCTGGAAGGAGGAGAGACTCTGGCCTTGGCGACCGTAAAACGGTCAAGCTACTGGTGATCGTAAGACGGTCAACAAGCATGAAGGCAAGCACCGCCGCGCTTAACCCTTGCTAGAGATTCTCCTCCGCCAGCAACGCGTTCCGCGCCACCCGGCTAGCGGTCAAAAATTGGCGAAAAGTGAGAGTTTTGGGTCTCATTTTCGATGGCCGACAGTCCTTCGTCATTTAGAGCCGTGATATCATCAATCCGTAACCCATATCTGCCAAGCTATGAGCTTCCGAACTAAATTGCTGCTCGCCGTCCTGCTCACTATTTTTGCGTCCGTATCCGTGGTTGCCTATGCCGTGACGTATTACACCCAGGCCGCGTTCGAAGCCATGGACGCCGAGCGCACCGAAGCCCTCGTTGCCCAATTCAAAAAGGAGTTTGTCCAACGCGGCGAAGAAATTGCCCGGCAAGCAAAAAACATTGCCGAAGCCAACCTCACCGAACGCATGGCTATTGATCTTTCGCACCCCAACGCCGATCTTTCCATTTATTTTCGGGACGCAAACGGGGCTGCTCAGGACCACGGCCTGGACTTCGTGGAATTCGTCAAACATGACGGCGTGCTGGTTTCGTCGGCGCAATTTCCTTCCCGTGTCGGTTACAAGAATGAGTGGATTACATCAGTCAAAGAGTGGAATGAGGCTCCGGCTTTTTTGCGCAAAGAGGAATTGCCTGATGGCGTGGCCCTCTCGCTCACGGTCGTTCGCACCAACAACACCGTAGCGGACAAGAGCCTGTACATTACCGCAGGGCATCGGCTCGACAAGAATTTCCTCGCCTCCCTGGTCCTGCCCGCTGGGATGCGCGCACTCATCTATACCAACCTCAATCCAACTTTTACAGCCACGTCCCTGCTGGCCGAAAAGATCGATGCGGAGCAGGCGGAGCGGTTCACCCCTCTCGTTGAGCAGTTGCAAAAGCAACCTCAGCCCATGATTCGAACGATCGAGTGGACCCGCGACCCCGCCGATGCAGAAACATTTCATGCCATTCCTTTGACCGGCCGCAACAACGAACTGCTTGGCGTTTTCTTTGTCGGTAGCTCGCGTAAGGAGCTGGTCCTGTTAACACGCCAAATCCTGAAGATCGCGGTGGCCGTCGCGGCCGCCGCGCTATTCGTGGGATTGCTCGTCAGCTTCTGGATTTCCGCGCGGATCACCAAGCCCGTCGAGGAGCTTGCCGAAGGCGCGCGCGAAGTTGCCAGCGGAAGATGGGATACCCGCATCGACGTTCGCGGGGGCGACGAGGTCGGCCAGCTTGCCGAAGCGTTCAATCACATGACGCAAACTCTTGCCGCGCAGAAGGAGCGTCTGGTGCAAACTGAGCGCGTTGCCGCTTGGCGCGAACTGGCGCGGCGACTCGCCCACGAATTGCGCAACCCGCTCTTTCCCATGCAGATTACCGTTGAAAACTTGCAAAAGGCGCGGCAACTCGACGCCAAACAATTCCTGGAAGTCTTCAACGAATCCACGGCAACTTTGAAAGCAGAGCTTGCCAATCTCAATACCATCATTGGGCGCTTCAGCGATTTTTCAAAGATGCCCGCCCCGCAGTTTGTGCGCGTAAATGTCAATGAGGCATTGCGCAACGCTGTACGGCTATTCGAACCGCAATTCAATGAAGTCGGCAAGCCCACCATCACTCCGGAGTTGTTCCTGACGGAGCCCTTGCCCGATATCGACGCGGATCCCGACCTGCTCCATCGCGCGTTTCAGAATTTAGTGTTGAATGCGCTCGACGCCATGCCTGCGGGCGGAACGTTGACGCTGAGGACATCGGAAAAAAACGGCGCTGTACGCATCGAAGTAGCCGACACGGGAAAAGGGCTGACGCCGGAAGAGTGCTCGCGGCTCTTCACACCGTATTACACGACAAAATCGCAGGGGACCGGACTTGGGCTGGCCATCGTGCAGTCCGTGGTCAGCGATCATCACGGCACGGTTTCCGTGACCAGCGACGAAGGCCGCGGCACAGCGTTTCGAATCGAACTGCCGCAGCGCCAGGCCAGCCGCACCTCGAAAGTGCGCGAGGCAGCCCCAGAGGCGAAGACCACGCCGTCCACACTGGCCGCGGCTTCCGACTAACGCTTCACAAAGGACCGAAGCTTGCCGCGAAAAGCTCATCTCCTCCTCGTTGACGACGATCACAATACGCTGGCATCTCTCTCCCGCGCTTTTCGAATGGCAGGGCATGAAGCCACTGTCTGTGACAATGCCGCGCGCGCACTCGATCTGCTCCGGGCCGACTCGTTTGACCTGATTCTTTCCGACGTGGTGATGCCGGGGAAAAGCGGCCTAGAGCTGCTGGAAGACTTGAAGAAAGCCGGACTGAAGACGCCCATCGTGCTCATTTCCGGGCAAGCAAATATCGAAATGGCGGTGAAAGCCACGAAACTGGGCGCGCTTGACTTTCTTGAGAAACCTCTTTCCACGGACAAACTTTTAGTAACCGTGGATAACGCGCTGCGGCTCTCGTGGCTTGAAGAGGAAAATCGCGAGCTGCGGCATCGCCTTGGCAAACACGAACTCGTTGGCTCGGGCCCGGCGATGAAAAAGTTGTTGGAGCAAATTGACCGCGTTGCCGCGAGCGAAACGCGCGTTTGCATCCTTGGCGAGACGGGGACAGGCAAGGAATTGGTCGCGCGCGCCATCCATGAAAAATCGCCGCGGCAGGGGCACCCTTTCATTACGTTGAATTGCGCGGCAGTGCCGGCGGAATTGATCGAGTCGGAGCTTTTTGGACATGAAAAAGGCGCGTTCACCGGCGCCGCAGCCAGACACGTCGGCAAGTTCGAACAAGCCGACGGCGGCACTCTGTTTCTGGATGAAATCGGCGACATGCCCTTGGCGATGCAAGCGAAATTATTGCGCGTGCTGGAAGAAGGCGAGGTCGAACGCGTCGGCGCCGATAAGCCTATTAAGGTAAACGTGCGCGCGGTGGTGGCCACCCATCGCAACCTCGAAGACTTGGTGAAACAGAATGCGTTTCGGCGTGATCTTTTCCATCGCGTTTATGTTTTTCCGTTGCAGTTGCCGCCGTTGCGCGAGAGACCGGAGGATTTTTCGGACCTGGTCGTGCATTTCGCGCGCCAGGTGGCGGCGCAGAACGCCTGGAAAGAGAAACTCTTTGCGGAAGACGCCATCGCGGAATTGCGCAAGTACGCGTGGCCCGGGAATGTCCGTGAATTGCGCAACGTTGTGGAGCGCCTCATCCTGCTGGCTTCGAACGAGGACATCACCGCTGCGGAAGTCCGTCTCATTCTCCCCACTTCTGACTCTTCCTCAAGGGGCTCATCCACTTCGTCAGGGGGAAGTGCAACGGGCACGCTGGCGGAGCGCACGGAATCGTTCGAAAGGGAAGTGATGCTCACGGAAATTCGGCGCAACAATTTTCACATGACCAATGTGGCGCGTGCGCTGGGCTTGGAACGCAGCCACCTTTATAAGAAGTGCCAACAACTGGGAATCGACTTGCAGTCGCTGAGAAAGCCGGAATGAATTGGGTTTGCGCCGCAAACTAGATTGCGGGTGAAAATCCGTCCTGCCGGTAGTCAATTAAACAATTTATTTTCAGCAAGATAAAGAAGGCGCGAAGGAACAATCGATTTCGCTTGACAAAATAGCGATATGTAATATTATATTTGCAAATTGCAATAAGGAGTTCTCTCATGAAACTTGGCGACAAACTCCGCTCCCTTCGCGCGGTAGAAGGTTCGTTGCGCGGTCTGGGCCGTTCGATGACGCAACAGGAGTTGGCCTCCGCGATGAAAAGCGAAATTGGCCGCGGCCTTAGCCAGGCGTACCTCTCGCAAATCGAGAGTGGCGCCCGGCCCCATTTGACGCACACAACGCGCGAGCTGCTTGCGCGATTCTTTCGCGTCTATCCAGGCTTTCTGGTGGACGACCCGGAAGGCTACACGCCGGGGCTGCAGTCCGAATTGCGGGCCATCGACGCGAAGGTCGATTCCTGGCTTTTTGCCGGTGCCGAACAGTTCACGTCCGATCCGGTTCTTCAGCGTGCGCTCCTGGCTATCGCGGAGCACGAAGACTCACGCCGGGCGATTTTGCTCCTGGCGGAGATTCTTCGGACGCCGGACCTGGCCGAGCGTCTCGGAGAGGTCTTGCACCAAGGCAATCATCAGAACGGAGGGCAGAAGGGCAACGGTCATCCGCCGCCGTCCGCTTCACTGCGGAACTGACGGAATCAACCGGAACAGTTTCGAGCTAGCAGTTAACAGGGTTTGCGTCTCGAATTCCAGCTCGCGTAGCGCAACGGAAGTTGCGCAGAGTAAATGCCGCGTTCGAGGTGACTTATGACCTGGTCTGATTTTTATCTCGTCTGCTTCATTGTGGGTTTCTCCCTCAGCGTGCTTTCGTTTTTCGCGGGCGCGGTTCACATTCACCTTCCTTTCAGGATGCACTTGCCATTTCACGGGGCGCACCACGCCGGAGCCGGTGCCTCTCATGGCGGGCTCAGAGGCGGAACGCACATTTCCTGGTTCAACGCTTCGTCGGCAATGGCTTTCCTGGCCTGGTTCGGTGGAACGGGCTACCTGCTCACCAGGCATTCGCACCTGCTCGCAGTATTCAGCCTGCTGCTTGCCACAGTCGCGGGCTTGGCGGCGGGATTTGTCGTCTTCCGTTTCATGGTGAAACTCGTGGGCTCGACCGATGCGCCGATGAAGAGTGAAGACTACCGGATCGAGGGTTCGCTCGGCAGCATCAGCATGCCGATCCGGGCAAGCGGCACCGGCGAAATCATTTTTTCCCTGGCGGGAGTGCGCCGGTGCGCCGGCGCGCGCAGCGATGACGGCAAAGCGATCGAGAAGGGTGCGGAAGTCGTGATCGAGCGCTACGAAAAGGGAATTGCTTACGTGAAGAGGTGGGAAGAATTCACGAAGTAGGGGTTTTCTCGGACTGGCGTTCGACACAAACAGTCCGGACGGGTGGAAAAAGGAGGTTTTATGTTCGGGTTGTCAAACGAAGTGATGATCATCGCGGGGTCAATGGTTCTGGCGATTCTTATGATCATGATCGTGATCGCAAAGATGTACCGAAAAGTCGGGCCAAATGAAGCTTTGATCCGGTACGGAATGGGAGGGACGGAGGTCTACTGCGGAAAAGGGGCATTGATCTTTCCGATGGTGCAGACCTGCCGCGATCTCTCGCTGGAATTGATGTCCTTCGACGTCGCCCCGCAGCAGAACCTTTACACCAAGCAGGGCGTCGCCGTGACCGTCGAAGCCGTAGCGCAAATCAAAGTGAAGAACGACAAGGAATCCATTCTGACGGCTGCCGAGCAATTTCTCACCAAGCGGCCGGAACAACGAGAAGCCTTGATTCGCCTGGTGATGGAAGGCCATCTCCGGGGAATCATCGGCCAGCTCACCGTGGAGCAAATCGTCAAGGAGCCGGAAATGGTAGGCGACCGCATGCGCTCCACATGCGCTGATGACATGAGCAAGATGGGGCTGGAAGTCATCAGCTTCACCATCAAGGAAGTGCGCGACAAAAACGAATACATCACCAACATGGGGCGGCCCGACGTTGCCCGCATCAAGCGCGACGCGGAAGTAGCCGCCGCCGAAGCCGACCGCGATATCGCCATCAAGCGCGCGGAAGCGACACGTGCCTCTGCTGTTGCCAAAGCGCAAGCCGACCAGGAACGCGTGGCCGCCGAGACCGCATCGTTGGCCAAGCAGGCCGAGGCGGAGCGCGACCTGGACATCAAAAAAGCCAGCTACCTGGAAATGACCAAGAAGGCGCAGGCGACTGCCGATAAGGCATACGAGATCGAAACCAACGTCATGCAGCAGAAGGTGGTGGAAGAAGCCGTGAGGGTTCAACAGGTCGAGCGCGAAGCGCAAGTGAAAGTGCAGGAAGCGGAAATCGCCCGCCGCGAAAAGGAACTCATCGCCACTGTGCTGAAGCAAGCGGAAATCGAGCGCCAGCGCATCGAAACGCTGGCGAATGCCGAACGCCAGCGCTTGATCAGCGAAGCCGAAGGCCGCGCCTGCGCGATTCGCGCGCAGGGAGAAGCCGAAGCCGAGATCATCTTCAAGAAAGGCGAGGCGGAAGCTAAGGCCATGAACATCAAGGCGGAGGCTTTCCAGGAATACAACCAGGCCGCGGTTATCGACAAGCTGTTCACTGGACTGCCGGATGTTGTGCGCGCTCTCGCCGAGCCGCTCAGCAAAGTGGACAAGGTGACCATCGTATCCACGGGCAACGGTGATGCTGCCGGCGCGTACAAACTCACCGGCGACGTCACCAGAATTGCCGCGCAGGTGCCCGCACTCTTCGAAGCGCTCTCCGGAATGCAGATGTCCGATCTGCTCAGCAAAGTCCGGATGATCGGTGACAAGGCGCCGAAGCCGGAGCCGCCGCAATCGCCGGTCAAAAAGTCCTAGCAATCACTTCCGTCCCGGCGGGTCCCTGGGGACCTGCCGGAGACGCTGAATGGTCTTGGGGGATGGCCATGAGTACGAAAGAAAAAGTTCTCATCGTTTGGCTTCTCGTCGTGATGGCAGCCAGTTTTGTATTCCACCACTTTTGGGTTTGTGCGGTTTATGCGCTCGGCAGGGCCGTCGCGCTGAACATCATTTTACTGCCGGGCCTTGCAAAATTGACGGCGGGAATTTGGGCGGCGCACCTATTGTCCTGATCCAGTTTGCGGGAGCGGCAGGAGCGCCCGGTTGTCTTTGAAGAGTTTGAGTGGTCCGCAACATTCGGTTTGTGAAAGGAGATTCATCATGGGACTTTTAGAACGAGTGAGCACTTTGATTCGCGCGAACATCAATGACATGGTCGATCGCGCGGAAGATCCTGAAAAAATGATCAAACAGGTGATCCTCGACATGGAGAACCAATACCTCCAGGTCAAGACGCAGGTGGCGGTTTCCATCGCCGACCAGCACATGCTGGAAAAAAAGTGGCGGGAGAACGAGGAGTCCGGCAAGGACTGGATGCGCAAGGCGGAAACGGCCGTCGACAAAGGTCAGGATGATCTGGCCCGCGCCGCGCTTGATCGCTTCCAGACCTCGCAACGGCTGGCGCAAAGCTACCGCGAGCAGGTGGACGACCAGAAGTTGCAGGTGGAGACGCTGAAGGGGGCGCTGATGAAACTCGAACAAAAGCTCGACGAAGCGAAGTCCAAGCGCGACCTGCTGATTGCGCGCCACCGGCGCAGCATGGCCCTTGGCAAAGCGGCGCACGCACAAAGCGTGATGGGCGACAATTCCAAGAGTGCCACGTTTGACCGGCTCAAGGACCGCGTGCACCACACCGAAGCGGTGGCCACTGCCGAAGTCGATCTCCTGACCGACGATGTCGGCGAGAAGCTGACGCGCCTCGATCGCGACGCCGAGGTCGACCGCCTGCTTGCCGATTTGAAAGCGCGCCGCGGCCTGCCGCCGGCGTAATGGTGGGAGCCGGCAATCAAAGATGCCGCGTCACGGGTGTCATCATGAGCTGTAGTATGAAGAAGCAGACGTTTATGCCGGCGGAAATGCCAAACGCTTGAAGCCGGCTGATGCCTTCCACCTCTTCAAAGACCATCATCAGGACTGCAGTCCACGTGATTGCCGCGGCGAGTGTTCCTGCAATGGGAATTAGAACGAGGCAGTTTACAAACCAACCGAGCAGCAAGGGTCGCATCACGCCCAAATAGCTTCCGCTGCCATCAAAGAACCACTTTGCAATGAGATGGCACAGGCCAAGCTGTACAAATGTGAGAAACGCCATTACCGCCAGTCCAAAACTGAGGCCCACGATCGCTCCAATAATCATCGCGGGCCCGCCGAAATGAATTGCGCCAAGAATCCGGGGAAGAGCCAAGCCAGTCATGATCAACATTGCAGCCACAACCCAAAGAACGGCACCGTAATAAATCGCATTGGAATCGCGCGAAGCGCGGCGGATGGCGATGTCATCCCACCGTGCAATATTGAAAGCAAGTGCCAAGTAGTACCCTGGCGAAAAACCAGTTGGCGGAGGAGCCGATTCTTCCAGGGTCACAAGCGGAGGAATCCCCGAACAATGGTGGGACAAACCGTAATCCATGCCACACACTTCGCATTTCATGGCGGAACCTCAGAAAATAAATGCCGAAGGACTCTATCACAGCCACAAAGTATTGGACCAGGGTTTGGGACAGGCTCTCACGGGGCTTGCACGGATTGAATCCCTTTGCGCTTGAGGGGTTTCCAGGCGAAGTCGCCGCGAAAATACTGCCAGAGGCCCTGTAACCGCCAGACCATATGCATTTGCCGGTAAGGAAAATGTTCGAGGAAACAGTAGCTGACCAGCCGCGCGACGTCTTGCCAATCGTTATACCGCTTGTAGGTGATTTCTTCCTGCAGGACAGAGCCGATGGAAATCACGGTGGCAAACGCATACCCGAAGATGAGGAACTGCAAAAAGAATTCGCGGCTCAAAACACCGAGCGAAGCCGCAAGAATTATGGTGGCAATTCCCCCGAGCTCAAACACCGGAGCAAACAGCTCAAAGATCCACAAATAAGGCAGGGCAAAACTTCCGATCCTGCCGTATCGCGGCCGGAAAAGCATGTCGCGATTGGGCCACAGTACGTCCAATAGACCCTTTTGCCAGCGCTGCCGCTGCCTTCCCAGAGATTTCAGGTCGGAGGGAGCTTCCGTCCAGCACATGGGATCGGGCACAAAGCGGATCTGATAGCTCGCTCTTTTTTCAAGCAAGTGCCGGTGCATGCGTGCCACCAGGTCAAAGTCTTCCCCGATGGAGCTGGCGCGATACCCGCCGACGGCGCGCACCAGATCGGTGCGAAACAGGCCAAACGCTCCGGAAATAATCGTCAGCATGTTTCCTTGCGCCCAGGCCTCCCTGCCAATCAGAAACGCGCGCAGATACTCGATGACCTGGATCACCTCGATACTCTTGCGCGGCAAACGCACGCGCCGCAGCGTACCGCCTTGTATTTCCGAGCCGTTCAACACGCGGATGATCCCTCCCACGGCCACAACGCGTTTCGGGTCCTCCAGAATGGGAACCATGATGCGCAGCAGTGCGTCGCGTTCAAGGACGGAGTCCGCATCCACCACGCAAACGTATGGGGAGTTTGCCGCATTCAAGCCGGCGTTCACCGCGTCAGCCTTACTGCCTCCCGGCTCTTTGTCGACGACCAGAAGTCTCGTGTCAACATCACTGCGGTACAGTCCACGCACCGGTGCGCTCTTGACTTCCGGAATGTACACCGCGCGGACCAGCCGCAAGCGAAACTCCTCGCGCATTTCCTCGAGTGTGCGATCCTCCGATCCATCGTTGACGACGATGACCTCGAGTTCCGGGTAATCCAGCTCCAGGAGGTTACGTACCGCTACGCGGATGGAGCCTTCTTCGTTATGCGCGGGGGCTATGATCGCGATGGGCGGCGCCATGGGAGAGTCATTGATCCAGCTCAGGCGATGGCTCTCCAAACTGCGCTGATGCGCCGCGCTGGTCTTCAAGGCAATCATCAGCATCAACAAATAAGCGAAATTGCTGGCCAGGTAATACCAGAAGAGCGTGTGGTTCGCGATGTCCAGAAATCGAATCATGGCAGCAATGCTGCTTTATCCGGCGAGCCTTCACTGGCGGCAGTCTCTCCAGCTGGAAGAGTCCCCGTCCGTAGCACTTTCTGCAGACGGTCCCTTACTTCTTCCCTGATTTCCGTGCTGCTCTGAAGTTCCTGCTCCAGCTTTGCCCGCAAATTTGCATTTTCGAGCGCGGTCAAGTAGGCGTGTAATCCGTAGCGATCGCCTGTCTCCACAACCTGTTCGAAGATCGGAGCCATGCGAATGTCGAGTTCCACAAGGGCTTCTGCAGCCCGCAATCGCACCAGTCGATTGGAATCCATCAGTCCGCGCAATAAAGAGGGAATCGCCCGCGGCTCGGAGAGTTTTCCCAGGCTTACGATCGCGCGCAGGCGGACAAACCAAATGGGGTCCCGAGCCAGCTCGTTGAGAAGATCAAACGCCAGGCCAGACTTGGTGTGGGACATCGCGCGAGCTGCGGCGGCTCGCAATTCATCGAGGTCGTCGCCGACAAATTGCAGCAGATCCAAGCCTAAGGACGGAGTCGCGACTTCCCCGAGAACCCGGCCGAGTACTTCCCGCAAGGGACCCTCGGCATGTTGTACATACGGAAGAAGCAACTGCGGGCGTTCCACACAACACTGGATCAACGCGCTCTGTAAGGGGAGCGCGGGCACACACAATCCTTTTTCGCCAACCCATGCGAGAATCTCTTCTCCCGCCTCCGGGCAGGCCGTACGTCCCAAACCTCGCAGTGCCGCCAGCCGTACTTCCAGATCGCGGTCACGCAAGGCTTCCGCCAAAGCGGGAATTCCTTCCGGCGCGCGCGTTCGCCCCAGGGCCACAAGCGACCGCATGCGCCTCCAGCCTGTTTGCCGCCGCGCTTCAAAAATGCGCTTCTCGATCAAACCGCTTTGCCGCAGGAATTTCAGCAGCCGAGCCGATTCTCCCGCCCCGGATGCTTCAAAGGCATCCAGCGCCATGGTCTCGACAATGCGCCGGTCGAACGGCTTCTTACGCCAGGATTCGTAAGGGATCTTGCCGGAAACCAAAGCGTCCCATTGCTGCCGCAGTTCAAAGACGCGCGCGTCGCGCCTCGCGAAATACCGTTTGCGGTATGTTCTTCGAAGCAGAATAAACGCCAGCAGCAATGCATCCGCGACGATTGCCGCGACGATAGCCTTCAGCACAAACGCCGACGGTCCCAGCTTCCAGAGCCGTTCAAAAATTGATTCCATAGCTCAATCCGAAATTCGTGTCCGTTCTGTCTTGGTTGCGCTTCTGGTATGAGGCGAAGCCCGTCACGTCCTGACGGGCGCTAATCTGGAAGCGCAATCCGCCGCCGTACGTTTGCGAAGCGAATCTCCCGATCTGGTCGATTTGCGCGAAATCTTCTGTACCGGCGGCGAAAAACATATTTCCAGACAGTCGCCTCTCACTCCAATTCGCCAGAGGAAATCCCAAGCGCGCCAATCCAGAAGGCTTCCACTCCGCGGCGGTCCCTGTAAACGTGCTGCGAGCGCCGGTGGCTCCCAGAGAAAAGGTCCAGTCGCGCGGCAGATAGGCAATGGCCGTGCCATTCAGAGTCAGAATTCGCGATTGTCGGTACCAATACCAGTGCTGCGCGTAGGAGAATTCCACGGAACGCACGAAATTGTTTTCACCGGTCTTCCATCCATGATCGACGTCAAAAAAAGCTTCGCTCTTCGGGATCACTGCATTGTCATGTCCTGCTGCGCCGCCTGCGGTAAGAGCTCCCCACCTGTGTGAACGTCCGGTTACGGCAGCGGAAAACTTTCCCGCGCGAATTCCTGCCCGCTTGTAGAAACTTCCCGCGAAGTTTGTGCCCCAATGCTGCGTCCATTGCGACGCCAAGCTGACCCATCCGGCGTGATTCGTACTCGTAAAATTGAAGAGGTCGTTGTCCTCGCTGAAGCGCAATGCGTGCCTGGGCTCACCGCGGAGGGAGATCAGCCCCGCCTGTGCCTCTGAGCTGTCGGGGTCCAGTCTTAGCGCTTTCTGGAATTCCATTCGCGCTTCGATTCGCTCGCCCTCGGCGCGCAGCGCCCGCGCTCGCGCGGCATGCAGGTCCGCGCGTTGCGGATCGAGCTCCACGGCGCGGCTCAACGCTCGCAAGGCTTCTTCCATTTTCCCTTCCCGCGAGTACACGCCGGCCAGCCCCATCCAATCGTCCGGATCGTTCCGCGCGAACCTAAGAATTTCCAGGTACTCCTTTTCCGCTTCCGGTAAACGTCCGGACCAGCTCAGAACCCGCGCGCGCCACGCGCGCACATCCATGTCCTGCGGATCTGCAGCGGCTTCGCGGTCAACAATCCTCATCGCCGAAATCCAGTCCCGCGCTTCGGCATATTCCCTTACTACTGCTCGCCAATCCGGCCGCTGCGTTTGTGAACGCAGTGGCGCAGCCAATAGCGATACTCCGGCGACCAGCGCGGAGAATCGGAGCAACCGCAAGCGGAGCCGTTTCCGAATAACGCGAGCTCTGGAATTCCTCGATGTAGATTTCTTACACCCCACAACGTTCACTTCTACAGCAATAGAAAGTCCAATCCTTGGAAGAAGCCCGTTTGCAGGAAAGCGGTAAGTTGCCCAATTTCTTTTGCTTACAGAATGCGCAATCGAAATCGAAGGAATCGTTTCCCTGGAAGGAACACTCTCCTGAATTTGAACCAAATTGGTACAATCAGTGTCCCGATTCTCGATGTAGCCTGCCGAATGAACTATTGCAGGACGCGGATCGTTAAGATTCTTGGAGAATGAAGGCGGCATGAATTCGTTGTTCATCGCTGTGCCAGGTGCTGTCGCGGCGCTAGGAACTGCCGCCGCCTACGGCGCCGCACATCCGCGCTCGCAGCTCTTCGGGCGTACAATTTGCCGCACAAACTCCGCGCGCAAGCTGGCGCTCACCTTTGACGATGGGCCGAATCCTTCGATGACTCCGAAATTGCTCGATCTGTTGGACCGGTACAGTGCGAAAGCGACATTTTTTCTGATTGGGCGATACGCGCGTGAATGTCCAGAGCTGGTGAAAGAAACTGTCGCGCGTGGACACTTGGTGGGCAATCACACGGAGACGCATCCGAATCTTTTCCGGCTTACCCACAGGGAAATCCGCATTGAGTTGCGCCTCTGCCACGACGCGATTTCCAATGCTCTGGGTTCGCCACCAAAATGGTTTCGTCCGCCTTTTGGGTTTCGCAATCCGTGGGTTGTTCCCTCGGCCCGCGAGCTTGGCTACCGTACGGTGATGTGGACATTGCTTCCCGGGGATTGGAAGGAGCGGCCGTTGGAGTGGCTGATTCCGCGCCTGAAGCCCATCGCCGAGCATGCGCAACGGGGCTCGGGAAATGACTCCAGGCCCACTGCGGGAACGGGCGATGTCCTCTGTCTCCACGATGGCACGCATCGCCAAATGGATGGCGACCGCTCTCGCACGCTGGCCGCGCTTGAACATTGGCTGCCCCGCTGGCGTGACCTCGGCCTCGAATTTGTTACAATCAAGGAAGCGGTGAGCGCACCCGCTCTTTGATCATGGACGAGCGCCAGTTTTACACCGAAAAAGAAGAAACCCGGAAGGTGAAGCTGGTCTGCCCTAGTTGCCGCGGCGAATTCGAGGCTCCTGTGCGCTGGAAGGTCTGCCGGAAGAAAAAGGAATTGCCGCGCGGAATCGGCGAAGAAGATAAGAAAAAGTTTGCCAAAGCCAGTTCTTATATGGTCCGCTTGGATGACCTGGTGGCTTGCTACAAATGTCGGAAACGCTTCGAATTGACCGGTCAATCCACGGTTCTCATCAACGATAATCTTGGCGATCCCAACGCCGATCCGGAAAACTTCGGCAATCGCTGATCCCGATTTCGACCTCTAACCGCAGCTTCTAAATCTCCGGATACATCTCAAAAAACGCTTCGATGGACTGGCGAAAAGTGTTCTCAATCTCTTCCTTGCTGCCTTCGATCAAGTGCATCGCTACGCGCGCCGTTCGGCCGTTCTTCAGCACCACCGTGGCGTCCTTCACCTCGCCAAGATCTTCCTCGGGCAGCAGCCTCATCCCATAAATCAACGCCAGCTTCGCCATGCCATTCTCCTGACTGTCGCTCAAGCGTAGCCCTCGTTTACTCGCCGGTCAAACCGCGACTAAAAGAGCGTGTGGGGTTATACTCAGGCATCCGGGATCGCTGCTTGGTGCATCGCATCAAGCAGCGCGGAGGGTTGCCATGAGAGAGCTGCTGCGCCAAGAGTTTCGTAAAACCCTGCTTTTGGTCGCAAGCATGCTGGCAATAGGCCCGTCTTGCGCCGCTCAACAGCCCGAAGGCCCACAGTCCGACGCGCCTCCTCCGGTCGCCCCGAAGCCTGCTCCGGCACAAGCCGCAGGCTCCAGTGAAAAAATCACGGTTCCCTCGGGAACGCGAGTGGGCGTTGTCCTCCAGAATGGGATCTCCACGCGCAGTGCCAAAGCCGGCGACTCCGTCTATCTTCAAACCTCCTTTCCGATTACCGAGAACAATCGCATCGTCATCCCGGTCGGGTCCTATCTTCGCGGTGAATTGCTGGAAGCCAAGCGCCCCGGCCGCGTCAAGGGCCGCGGGGAATTTCGGATGCGCCTCGATACCTTGATCCTGCCAAACGGCTACACCGTCGATCTGCGGGCCGCCCCGCGCAGCGCGGATTCTGGCGGCAAGGAGACCATGGATTCGGAAGGTAAAGTCACAGGCGGCGGCAACAAAGGCGAGAAAGCTGGGACGGTCATATCCACAACTACTGCAGGAGCTGGCATAGGCGCCATCGCCACACGTACCCCGAAAGGCGCAGGCATTGGCGCAGGAATCGGAGCAGCGGCCGGGCTTGCTGCCGTTCTGCTCACCCGCGGGCCGGAGGCCGAGCTTCCGCGCGGTTCCACGATGGACGTGGTCCTCGAACACGACCTGTCGCTTGACGGCAGCCAGATTCAATTCAACAATCTTGGACAATTTCAGCCTGTCTTCCAACCTCCCGTACGACAACAACCGCCGGAACATTAGGTTAGTCAAAACGGCGGGCGGGATACGATTCCATCAGGCATCCTGAAAAGACCTGTCGTCTCTGGCTGACAGAGATGCCTGCCTTCGATTGCTGTCTCGATCCCTGAAATGCGCCCCGCTAATTTCTGCCCCGGCCAAGTCTTCCTTCACCTATCCGTAACTACTTGCCAGAAAAGGTTTTGCTTAAATACGATCGAAATTCGCACGCTCTTCAAACTTTTCGACCTTCTGGAGACTGCCATGCATTTCACTTCGGCAGCCAGGTCAGCCTTGAGGTGTTCAATGCTCTGCCGACTCCTAATGCGCACTACCATCTACAGTTTGGTTGTTTCAATGGCTCCGGCGATGCCCATTTCTTCGCAGCAACCTTCCTCAACTTCCGCGCCAGCGTCAGCGCTCCCATCGCAAGAATCCACCAACTCAGTCGCTCTCGTTTCAAACGGTACTCAAGTCTCCGTCCCAATCGGCACAAGGCTCCCGCTCTTGCTTCGCAACGGCATCAACACCCGCACCGCCAAAGCCGGCGATTCCGTCTACTTCGAGACTGCCTATCCTATCGCGCGCAACAATCGCATCGTGATTCCGATGGGCTCGTTCGTCCGCGGGCAGATTCTCGAAGCCAAGCGGCCCGGACGGATTCGAGGACGCGGCGAGTTTCGCATCGCCCTCGAGCAGATGACCCTTTCGAACGGCTACACCATCGAATTGAGGGCCACGCCTAGCAGCGTGGATCGCGACGGAAAGGAGGGCGTCACTCCTGAAGGAGTCGTCACTGGTCCTGGTGTCGTTGACAAGGACGTGAAGACAGTTCTGTTTGCTACAGCCATTGGCGGCCCTGTGGGAGGCTACGCAAGCCTTTTGGCGGGCAGTCCGTCAAGGGCAAGCCTCGTCATTGGGCACGGAGCCGGCGCCGCGGCAGGTTTGCTGGCAGTTTTACTCACACGCGGTCCGGAAGCGGAGCTGCCGCGCGGCACGACGTTGGATGTCATCTTCGACCATGCGCTCCTGCTGGACGCCGAACATTTACCGCCGAACGATCCCGGCAAACTTTCGCAACCATTCGTTCCTGTTGTCTCTCATGAGGAGCCCCATCGCCGCGAGCGCACTCCGAGGCGAACGCTGCCTGGATTTCCGTTCCCGTTTTTCCGCTTTTAGCTCAAGAGCTTGTACCGTCGAGCATCTCATTAAAGGAACATCAGGCCGTTGCTCTCACGCGGGCATTTTCTTTGTTGCCTCAGCCTTTTCCGCTTGAAATCGCATCGGACTGAAGCGGTCCCAATCCACGCTCACACGCTGTTCCGTAATCCATTCGCGGACCAGTCGCGCCGTAATAGGGGTCAGCAGGATTCCGCTGCGGAAATGTCCCGTGGCCATCAGCAAGCCATCGATGTCCGTCGGTCCCAGTATTGGCAAATGATCGGGAGAGTCGGGCCGCAACCCGGCCCAGGTATCTTCGATGCGCGCATTTGCAAGGCCCGGGGCAAGTTCGATGGCGGCTGAAAGAATCTTCTCGATGCCACCCGCCGTAGTCCGCTTGTCGAAGCCGGCATACTCGACAGTCGCCCCCGCGACGATTCTCCCGTCGTTGCGCGGCACCAGATAGATTTTCTCGGACCACAGCACGCGATCTATTTTCAATTCATCCGCGCGCAGCGCGGCCATCTGTCCTTTTGCAGGACGTACAGGCGCATATGGCGCAACCCCTTCGATCGCCGCCGAAAAGCAGCCTGCGGCGATGATTGTCCACGGGGCTTCCACTTTTTCATTCTGCAGAATCAAGCCGGCGCAGCGATTCTTCTCCCGCCAAATCGCTTTTGCGCCGTTTCCAGAAAAAATCTGGGCACCGCTGTGTTGCGCCGCTTCCAGAATGGCCGCCATCAGCGCGCGGTTGTCGATGGATGCTTCGTCCGGTCGCAGCGCGGCGGCTTCGGCTTCTTCGCTCAGCGCCGGCTCAAGCTCGCGGGCATCTTCGGCGCCCAGCGCCTCAGCACGCAGTCCCAGCCCGTGGTGCAGCGCGATAATCGTGCTGAGCTCTGCCTTCGTATCGTGCGAAAACAGCGCCTCGAGCGTCCCCTTAGGCCGAAAGCCTGTGCTTTTTCCAGAAATCTCTTCGACTTCCGCAACAAATCTAGGATAAAGCGCCAAGCTCGCCTTTCCCAGTGGCACCATCACAATCATCCCCGGACTTTCCGGCGCCGGAGAAAGAATCCCCGCGCTGGCCCAGGACGCTTCCTGCCCCGGTTGTTGACGATCAAAGACCGCCACGCGCAGACCGGCGCGCGCCAGCTCCAGCGCGATAGCTCCGCCAATCACTCCACCGCCTGCGATGGCCACATCGAACTTCTTCATAGTGTCATCTTAACGCAACTAGCAGAGGGCATACTCCGCAGCCGAACGTCTCACTCAGCAAACTCTGTCCAGCGCGAAGTAAGGTGAATGTGGATCGCAAACTAGAGCGAACTTGCGAGTTCCTCGGAGAGCACCTGCGCTTTTTTCGCCAGGCTGCGAGCGCGGCTCCAATCCGTGATCTGTGCGGCTTCCCGCGCGTCCTTGATGAAGCTTCTGATTTTGGACACCAAGTCCGTCTGCGCGGCGGTCAGCGTTTTTCCCCGCGCGGCCCCAAGATTTCTCTCCGCAATGTTTAAACTCTCGTTCGTCTGTTGCTGGGCAACCGCGGATTCTTGAGGCGTAAGCTGTGGGGCAATCGTTGGCGCTTCCGGCTTTTCGGGATCGTTGCCCGCTGTCGCGTTGGACGCTGTGCCGTTGCGCGGCCGCGGCGGCACGGGACGCAAACCTATCAAGCGACCGGGTACAGTCGGCAACTCGAACCGCAGATCTGGTAATGGATCTTCCGATGCGCTGTTTTCTTCCGCCGAGCGCAGTTGCGCCGTGGGCCTCACCATTACCGCAGTAGCCCACGGGATATCCGGCCGCCTCCTTGCGCTACATCCCTCCAGTACCAAGATCGCGCAACAAAGAAGAATGAAAGAGTGTGAAGAATAGCGTGCCAACACCACCAAGGATCGGACTGGGTTTTCCGTCATGTTCAGGCCGCGAGTGGCAATTCGATTCGGAACGTTGTGCCCCGGCCGACCTCCGAAGTAAAGTCTATCGAACCATTGAGAAGCTGCACAATCCGAAACGTGCTCGCGAGTCCGATTCCGCTACCCCCCGGACGCGTGGTGAAAAACAGTTGAAATATTTTCTGTCGGTTTTCCAGTGGAATTCCCTTGCCCGTGTCGCCCACGCTGATTTCCGCCATTTCACCGCGCCGGCTCAGCACCAGCCGCAATTGTCCGCCGTTGGGCATGGCTTCCGCGGCGTTCAGCACCAGATTCAGCACCGCCTGCTTGAGCAAAGCGCGATCCACGTAAACCTCTGGCACATCGATCGGCAGCAATTGAGCTAGTTGGATGTTGGATTTCTGCAGCTGCGGCCGCGCGAACTCCAGCACTTCCTTCAAAAGTTCCGCAAGCTGCGTTTGTTCCAGCCGGATATCCATCGGCCGTGTGAAATCGAGGAAGCGTTTCACCACCGCGTCCAGCCGGTCGATTTCTTTGTCCAACACTTGAACGGCCTGTTGCGACGCACCATCGGACTCCGCGGAAAGCGATTCCTTCAGATTTTCCAGCCACAGCCGCATGGAATTCAGTGGATTCTTCACTTCGTGCGCCACACCCGCGGTGATGCGCCCCAGCGCCGCCAGCCGTTCGCTCACTTGAAGTTGCGTATTGATGCTTTCCAGCGAATCCAGGTCCCGGAGCGTCACCAGCGCTCCCATCCGCTCACCATCTTCCTGGATGGCTTGTACGCTGACGCTCACGCGCTTCGGGCCTTCGCTCGTCGCCAGTTCCGTTTCCGCCGCCACTTCGCTCAATTCGTCGCTTTCAATGTGCAGCGCCTCGTGCAACGGATGCCCGGGAGGAAAAATTTCCGTCACGCGCCGTCCCAGGAATTGTCCTGCTGGTTCACCGAGAAATTTTTCTGCCGCCGGGCTGATCATCACCGCGCGCGCATCCCGCGTGAACAGCAGCAATCCATCTTCGAGCCCGGCCATCACCGAATTCATGTTTTCGCGCATGGTGCTGAAAATTTCGTGTACTCCGCGCAATTGCTGGCCGACCTGCGTAATTTTTCGGCTCACGAGTCCCAGTTCGTCCCCGCTCCCGCCGAAGCCCGTGACCTCCGGTGAAGGCGCGTCGTATTGCCCCGCCGAAATTCGGTCCAGTTGCGCTGAGATGTCTTGTAATGGCTCGAGCGTTGCCCGGCTGACCACCGCGGCGAGCAACGTTGAAATCGCCAACGCTGCCAGTGCAAAAATTCCCGACGTACGCAGGGCGGGAGCCATTTCGTCCAGGAGCAATCCAGTCGATATGGCCACTCGAATATCGAAAGGTTGGCCCCCGGCTTTGAAAGGCAAACTGTACTCGTAGATCCTTGGTTTTCCCCGCAACACGGTGACCTTGTGCAGGAAGCCGCGTTGCATCAGGTCCGAAATCGCGCTGCGGCCAAGGTGAAACTTTCCCTCTTCCGACTTGTCGCTCGAAACCAGTACGATGCCGTCCTTGTCGATGATCGTGACTTCGTAAATCGCCGGTGATCCAATCGCGGCCTTTAGTTGCGCCTGCAGCCCTTCGCTCGATTGCAGCGCGTAACGCACGTAGTCGTGGATATCTTCCGCGGCGTTCGATTCCGGCCGCCAGCCGTGGCTGCTGGCATCGGCGAGGGCGCGTTGCACCCATTCAAAACTGTCTCCCGCCAGTTCTACCGTCCGCTTGTTGGTCTCGCGCAGCACGTGTTCGAGCAACTGCCAGAAGGACACACCTGACAGGACTGCCGCGACGAGCAGCACCAGGCTCGTCATCACCAGCGTAAGTTTTGTCCGCAGCCGCAGCTGCATTCTGCGTCCCTACTCTGCTTCGGCGCGGTCGCCGCCGTATTCTTTCAGCTTATTATGAAGTGTTTTCAGACTGATGCCGAGCAGTTCCGCGGCCCGTGTTTTATTGTTTCCCGTTGCGCTCAGCGTCTGCAGGATCAGTTCCCGCTCCATCGCATCCACCGTCGTTCCCACCGGGAATTTGATCGCGGAAAGATCGCTCGGCCCTTTCGCTCCCGTCTTCCCGAATTCTCCCGGCAGGCACGAGCGCGTAATCAGATCTTTTTCGCACATGATGGCGGCGCGCTCCAGCACATTGCGCAGCTCGCGGATATTCCCCGGCCACGTGTGCCCCATGAAAATGTCCAGAACTTCCGCGCCGATCCCTCGTACGTGCTTGCCATGCTTGCTGTTGACGTCGCGCAGGATATAGTCGACCAGCAGCGAGATGTCCTCCTTGTGTTCGCGCAGTGGCGGCAGATGGATGTGAAACACGTTCAGCCGAAAATATAGATCCTGTCGTAATTGGCCGCTACTAACCGCCTGCTCCGGTTCTTTGTTGGTTGCCGCAATAACGCGCACGTCCACCGGGGTCTCACTCTTGCTCCCCAGCCGCCGCACTTTGCGGTCTTCCAGCACGCGCAACAGCTTCGCTTGCGTCGGCGCCGGCATTTCGCCGATTTCATCGAGCAGCAGCGTGCCGCCGTCCGCCAATTCGAAGCAGCCGATGCGCCGCTCGGCCGCGCCTGTAAACGCTCCGCGCTCGTGCCCAAAAATCTCACTCTCCATCAGCGTCTCGGGGATCGCCGAACAATTAATCGCCACAAACGGTCCGTTGGCTCTCGGCGAGAGCTTGTGCAGCGTCCGCGCCACGATTTCCTTGCCCGAACCGGTCTCTCCCGTGATCAACACCGACGCCGAGCTTGGCGCCGCCGTCTCTACGATGCGCATCACTTCCTGCATGTGCTTGGACGCTCCCACGAGGTCGCCCAGCCGCCCCGTCTCGCGCAATTGCCGCTGCAGCACTGCGAGCTGCCGCGCGTCACGCGCTTTGCCCAGCGCCCGGTCCAGCAGCGCGCGCAGTACCGGCCCCTTCAGCGGTTTTTCGATGTACCAGAACGCTCCCGCTTCGATCGCCGCCACCGCGCGTTCTTCGCTTCCTTTGCCCGTAATGATGATGGCGGGCACGCCGTGGAGTTCCGCCCCGAGCTGCTTCAGCAGGTCCAGCCCGTTCATCCCGGGCAATTCCACGTCCGCGATCAGCGTGTCCGGCTGGTAACTCGCGAATTTTGCCAGCGCGTCTTCCGCCGTTCCCACGCCGACCACATCGCAGCCCCACCGCTGCAAGAGCTGTTCGTAGCCCTTGCGCGCATTGTCTTCATCTTCGACAATCAGCACGCGGTCCTTCCGCTCCACCATTTCCATGGCCCGCACCGCTGCCCGCGTTTCTTCCGGCATGGCTCCCAGCCTCTCTTCGGCATGTTTTAGATGATTGGCGTAAACACTGCTGAGCTGGACACTTCGACTCTAGCAATCTGCCCGCCCCTTGCCAAGTTCTCTGCCGTACTCTAAACCTGCGTGCCGCTCGCGTCTCCGCGACGTGCATTTCGGGGCCTGGGAACACCAACACTTGTCCCCTGCCTGCTTTTATCGGGAATTGTGAGACCTGCGGAAGTGTTCGCGATGCGCAGCCACCAGGTCGGCAAAGCTTTATGCCACTTTCCCAGTGCGTCGAGTACTCAGACGAACGCTCAGCCGCTAAACGTAATCCGGGGTCAGCGTCGTTCTTTTCCCTGAGGGCAAGTACTCGTTCTCTCTGCAGATTTGCGAAAACTTCAATACCACGGAAGCATCGAGCCAGCCTTCTTCCACTTCGCTGAAAAGAATCCGTAACGCTTCCTCCGAAGGGAGAGCTCCCCGGTAAGGACGATTGGTAGTCAGGGCGTCGTAAATGTCCGCGATCTGTAAAATCCTTGCTTTCAGCGGAATGTCCTCTCCGCGAAGACCATCCGGATAGCCGCTGCCGTCCATTTTTTCATGATGATGCCGGATCACCGGGAGGATTCTGCGAAGCGACTTGAGAGGCGCGCAGATTTTTTCTCCAATAATCGGATGCTCCTGCATGATTCTTCTCTCCTCCGCGTTCAAAGGCCCGGGTTTGAGAAGGATGCTTTCTGGCACGCCAATCTTCCCTATGTCGTGAAGCCAACTGGCGATGCGGAGTTCGTGCAGGTCTTCTTCTCCAAGGCCGAGGCTTTCTCCTAATTGCTCGGCGAATCCCACAAGACGTTTCGAGTGGCCGTTCCGCAAGTTTTGTTTTGAATCGACGCTTCGTGCCAGCGAAAACACCACGGACTTGGCCTGCTCTTCCATGTATTTCTTGAGCCGCAAGAGTGTCTCCACGCGGCCGAGCAGATCCCACAGCGATGGCGGCGTAGCCCAAATGTCCATTGCCCCGGCTTCGCGTCCACGCTGTACGTCCCATTGATCCGGTGAGGGTTTCACCAAAACGACCGGCGTGAGCTGATTGAGGGGGTCTTCCTTCAGCCGGCGGCAAAGTTCGAAACTGCCGATGTCCGGCAAACTATCGTAGAGGAGAACCAAGTCCGGCTGCATCTCCAGGCAGCAGCTCAAAGCGGATTCGCCATTTGCCGCTGTATCTACATCGCATTGCTGGCTCTGCAGGAAAGATTGCAATCCTTCGCGATCCGCCGAGACAAAATCCACTAGCAAGATGGCCGGGTTCATGCTTGCCTCGCTATTTGTCCGTAATTGGGGGCTGAACGCGCCGCTCCCCATGCCGGACAACAAATTTTTAATGGATTGGTCTTCCCTCGATCTCCAATCCCTGTACTCGGAGGCCCCCGCCTCCGCTTCCCGGGGAAGAGAATGAATGTCTGGAGTTCGAGCATGCTCTTGAAGTTCCAAAACGGGAGCCCCATAAGTGACTAAGAACTAAGCTCTTACGACGCGCCTGGCGGCCATGGGGAGATTGCCACAAGGAATAATTTTCATAGCTGCTTGCAGTGTTTACCTGATGCCGCTTTCGCGAATCCTCCTTTCGAACTCTCTTCGCCAGCCGGAATTGCTTGACTCTAAGGGGCCGAAAGTTCCAATAAGCCGCGTTGCGGGACATGGGGCCCCAATCTTCGGTCGGTGTTCGTGGTAATCTCTTCCCGTTGGGTGGGACTTCCTACGCCTCGTTCTCGCGGCGCGATCCCGTTCGACCCTGTGCGTAAGGGAGAAGGTTCCCATGACCGCTACCGTGCAGCGAATAAGCGCCCTTGGGGCATGTCTCCTGGCCGGAATCACCTTAGTCTGTCGGCGCCCGGAAACGAAAGCCGCCGGCCCCTGGGACCAGAGGGCCGCCGCCGCTTACCTCGATCAAAGGGCTGGCTGGTGGATGGAGTGGCCCAAGGCCGCGCGCGATCACGAAACCTTCTGCGTATCTTGTCATACGGCGGTGCCGTATGCGCTCTCGCGCCCCGCCCTTCGTAAGGCCCTTGCAGAAGAAGCCCCTTCCGCGAACGAACGCAGGCTCCTGGAAAACGTTACCAAGCGGGTGCGTCTTTGGAAGGAAGTCGCGCCGTTCTACAGCGACGCCGATCGCGGCGCGTACAAGACCGTCGAGTCTCGCGGCACCGAATCGGTTCTCAACGCGCTGATTCTTTCGAGCAATGACGCGCAGCCCAGCGAACTCAGCAATGCCACACGCATGGCGCTGGAAAACATGTGGGCGGAGCAGCAAACCACCGGAAACAGAAAGGGCGCGTGGTCCTGGCTGCGCTTCGCCAATGAGCCCTGGGAAGCGGACGATTCGGACTACTATGGGGCCGCTCTTGCCGCCGTCGCGGCCGGCACCGCCCCCGGGAATTATCTCGCCAGACCGGAAATCCAGAATAACCTCAAGATGCTGCGCGAATACTTGAATCGCGAATCCGCCGCGCAACCTGCCATCAATCGCGTGGCGCTCTTGTGGGCTTCGGCGAAATTGCCCGGACTCCTCGATCCGCAACAGCAGAAAGCCATCATCGCTGAAGTTCTTGGCAAACAGCAGCCAGACGGGGGCTGGAGTCTATCTTCGCTAGCTGGCGGCTGGAAACGAAACGATGGCACCCCGCAGGAAGTAAAGAGCGACGGCTACGCCACGGGGCTGATCGCATTTGTCCTGCAACAAGTGGGAATTCCCCGGGAGAATCCTCAACAGAAGCTGGCGCTCGCTTGGCTGGCCGAGAATCAGAATAAGACCGGAGGTTTCTGGCTGGCCTACTCCTTAAACAAAAATGAAGCCCATCATCTGACTCCCAGCACCGCGCTCTTCATGAACGATGCCGCAACCGCCTACGCCGTCCTCGCCCTCACCGAGGCCACCCAACACTGAATCCGGCCGCCCCGTTCAGCAGGAACTTGCCAATTCGACCTTGGCAATCTGCCCGCCGCTCGCCAAGTTCTCTGGGGTTCTCTCAACCTGTGTAGCTGCGGAGTCTCAAAGGCGTGAATCTTGGGAACGCTTGGAAAACATTTCTACTTGATTTCATAACAATGTCGGCTCCCTCGACCCGAGTAGACTGTGGTTGATTGACGACCAAAGGCTCGGGAGGAAGGAGCCGAACATGATGATTATAGGCATAGATTATCATCCGAGCTTTCAGA
>Ga0209239_1000163_pt1 | contig 39264 bp, 42 predicted proteins | sample GraSoi013_2_20cm_FD_185824 | JGI IMG/M metagenome (GOLD analysis project Ga0209239, IMG submission 185824) | Grasslands soil microbial communities from the Angelo Coastal Reserve, California, USA - Sample 10_02_2013_2_20cm (SPAdes) (version 2) | ecosystem: Environmental > Terrestrial > Soil >...
GACCGCCGCCTGTTCGCGCTCCTGGATGCGCTGCGCAACGGCGCCGATGCGGAGTCACTGGCGGAAAGAAGTGGCATCGACCGGTGGTTCATCGACCGGCTGGCCAACCTCGCGCGGCTGGAGGTCGAAGGCGACGTTCGCGAGCTCAGGCGGGCCGGATTCTCCGACTCCATGATCGCGGCGCTGCGCGGCGATGCCGTTTCACCATCCACACCCACCTACAAGCTCGTCGATACATGCGCCGGCGAGTTCGAGGCGGCGACGCCCTACTACTACTCGTGCTGGGAGGAGGAGACTGAATCGACCCCGGTCGAGACGCAGACCGTGATCGTCATCGGATCGGGCCCGATTCGGATCGGCCAGGGAATCGAGTTCGACTATTGCTCCGTCCACGCCGCATGGGCCCTGCGCGACTCCGGCGTGCGCGCCGTGCTCGTCAACTCCAACCCCGAGACGGTGTCGACCGACTTCGACACCTCCGACCGCCTTTACTTCGAGCCGCTCGACCTCGACGGCGCTCTGAACGTCGCGCGGACCGAGCGGGTGGCTGGCGCGCTGGTCCAGTTCGGCGGCCAGACCGCGATCAACCTGGCCGAGCAGCTCGACCAGCACGGCATCCCGATCATGGGTTCGAGCGTCGAGGCCATCGACCTGGCGGAGGACCGCCGAGCGTTTGCGCGCTCGCTGGATGCGATCGGCATCCCACAACCGATGGGGGGCACCACGACCACGGTCGAAGAGGCCGAAGCCATCGCGGATCGCGCCGGCTATCCGGTGTTGGTCCGGCCGAGCTACGTGCTTGGCGGGCGAGCGATGGAGATCGTGCGCAACCGCGACGAGCTTCGGCGTTACATGGTGTGGGCGATCAACGCCATGCCGCGCGGCCAGGTGCTCGTCGACAAGTACCTGCAGGGCACCGAGGTGGAGGTCGACGCGATCTCCGACGGAGACACGGTCGTCATCCCGGGCGTGATGCAGCATGTCGAACGGGCGGGCGTGCATTCGGGGGACTCATACGCGGTCTATCCGGCGCAAGGCCTGGAGCGTGCTGAGATCGACCGCATCGTCGACTATACGGTCCGCATCGCGCGCCACCTGCGTCTGCGCGGCCTGGTCAACGTGCAGTACGTGGTGCACCGCGGCCACGTCTACGTGCTGGAGGTCAACCCGCGCGCGTCGCGCACGGTGCCATTCCTGTCCAAGGTCACCGGCGTGCCGATGGTCAAGCTCGCGACCAGCGTGATGCTGGGCGAAAAGCTGGCCGATCGCGGCTGGGCGACGGGGCTTGTGCCGCCGCGGGACCTGGTGGCGGTGAAGGCCCCGGTCTTCTCCATGAACAAGCTGCCGGCCGTGGATTCCTACCTCGGTCCCGAGATGAAATCGACGGGCGAAGCGATCGGCATCGCGGGCACGTTGAACGAGGCGCTGCGCAAAGCCTTTGCCGCGTCGGGCATGCACGTCGAACGCGGAAGCGCGGCGCTGCTCACGATCGCCGACGCGGACAAGCCCGAGCTGTTCCCGATCGTGTCTCGCCTCATCCAGCTCGGGTGTCGTTTGGTCGCGACTGATGGCACCGCGCGTGCGCTGCGCGCGGCGGGCTTCTCGCCTCGCGTCGTCGCCAAGATCGGCGAGGAGGGCCCGACCGTCCTGGACGTCATCGTCCGCGGTGAGGTGCAGCTCGTCATCAACACGATGTCGAACATCTATGAAGACCCCGGCGATGGCAATCCGGTCTTCAAGGACGGCTTCGAGATCCGCCGGGCCGCCGTCGAGCGGCGCATCCCGTGCCTCACCTCATTGGACACCGCCACCGCCCTGCTCGAGTCCGCCGTCGTCGCGGCCGACGAGCTGGAGGTGCGAACCATCGACGAATGGCGCGCGGGGAGGACTGATCCTGTTCGTGCTTGACACGCCGGTGACCGGCAAACGCCAGGTCGCCCGGGGCATGTTCGTGATCGGCATGCACGCCCCGGAGATTGCATCTGCCGTGCGTGCGGGCCAGTTCGTCAACCTCGGATGGTCAGCAGGCCCACTTCTGCGCCGCCCCTTCTCGGTCTACCGCGCGGAAGGCGAGCACATCGAGGTGGTCTTGAAGGCGGTCGGCAGCGGCACCGGGCAGATGCTCGCGATGGAGGTCGGCGACCGGCTCAGCTGCCTCGGCCCGCTGGGACGCGGATTCGAATTCGGTGGCGGCGCCAGGGAAGCCGTGCTGGTCAGCGGCGGTCTCGGTGTCGCGCCGATGCTGCTCGCGGCCCGCGACGCGAGGACCGCGGGCATGAAGGTCACATGGGTCCATGGCGCTCGCACGGCCGCCGAGCTGTGCTCCGAGATGGACGGGGACACGGTGATCTGGGCCACTGACGATGGCTCACAAGGTATGGCCGGCTCCGCGGTCGCGGCGGCGCCGGACGCGGACGTCGTGCTCGCCTGCGGGCCGAACCGCATGCTCGCCGCGGCCGCCGAGCGATGGCCGGAGGCGCAGGTGGCGGTCGAGACTTACATGGGCTGCGGGACCGGCGTATGCCTTGGGTGCGCGGTGCCGCTCAAACGCGGCGGCTACGACCGCGCGTGCAAGGAAGGCCCGGTCTATCGCGCCGCGGACATCGATTGGGCCGCGCTGCCGTCGCATCTCCCTTACGCGGTCGTCGCATGACCACGGACATGTCGGTTGCGGTCGGCGGCATGAAGCTGCGCGGCCCGGTGCTTGCGGCCTCGGGCACGTTCGGTTATGGCACGGAAGTGCCGCTGGTGGAGCGTCGCGCGTTGGGCGCGATGGTGTCGAAAGGCATCTTCCTTCGCCCCAGGGAGGGCACCGCCCCGCCACGCATCGCCGAAACGCCGAGCGGGATGCTCAATGCGATCGGCTTGCAAGGGCCGGGCGCCGACGCGCTGGTGCGCGATTACGCGCCTCAGTGGGCGGAGTGGGATTTCCCGGTGCTGGTCAACATCAACGGCGAGTCCGCCTCGGAGTACGCGGAGCTGACCTCGCGCTTGGACGGCGTCCCGGGCGTCGCCGGCTTCGAGATCAACATCTCGTGCCCGAACGTCGAGCAGGGGGGCATGTTCTTCGGCAACGACCCCCGCGCCGCGGCCACGGTTACCGAGGCGGTGCGCAAGCGGACTAAGCTGCCGGTCTGGGTGAAGCTGACGCCGATGGTCAGCGATATCGGAGTCATCGCGCGGGCGGTCGAGTCGGCCGGTGCCGACGCGCTCTGCGCGATCAACACTTTCGTCGGCATGTCGATCGACCTGAACGCGTACCGGCCGCGTCTGAGCTTCAGGACAGGCGGCCTGTCCGGACCGGCGATCCGTCCGCTTGCGGTTCACCTCGCGCACCAGGCCGCGCGCGCAGTCCGCATCCCGGTAATCGGGATTGGCGGGATCGCGCGAGCCGAGGACGCGCTGGAGTTCCTGGTCGCCGGCTGCACCGCGGTCCAGGTCGGCACAGCGACGTTCGTCAACCCGAAGGCGATCGCCGAGGTCCACGATGGGATTGCATCGTTCCTCGAAGCTCGCGCGTTCAGATCGCTTGCCGACCTGCCCCGCTACTTGCCTCGAGACTAGGAGGAAAGAATGTCGACAGAGATTCCGCCGGTCCGGGACGCATCGACCGCATCCAAGCTCCAGGTCCTCGCCACCGAGCACTGGAGCCTGCTTGCGACGCGTTCGCTGACGTACACCGAGTCGCTCGGGCGAATCAACATGTTCTTGGCGATCCTGTCGGGTGCGGTGATCGCGCTCGCGCTCGTCGCGCAGGCCGATCACTTCGGGCCGGCGTTCATCTCCATCGCCGTCTTCATGCTCTCGGTCGTTTTGCTGGTGGGCGTTTTCACGATCGCCCGGCTCACGTCGCTCAACGGCGACGACTTCCGATGGGTGCTCGGGATGAATCGCCTGCGGAGCGCGTATCTCGAGCTCCATCCAGAGCTCGAGCCGCACTTCATCACGAGCCCTTACGACGATTTGCCTGGCGCCCTCCAAACCCTGGGCATCGACGCCACCGGCGCTGATCGTCTCGGATCGCTGTTCCACGGCCTGCAGACGCTGCCAGGGATGCTTTCGTTGATCGTGGCGTCGGTCGCCGGGGCGCTCGGTGGCCTGATCGCTCTTGGTTTCGGCGGTGATCCCGTAGTCGTCGTGATCGCGGGCATTATCTCGTTCGCGGTGCTCTGGGTTTTGACCGCCGTCTGGGGCCGGCGTTCCGTCCGGCGCCTCGACCCGCAGCTTCAACCGAGGTTTCCTTCGCCGCCAAAACCGCCAACTTCAAGGGGATAGCCCGTCAGAATCCAGTAGCCCATGCTGGAAGTCGAAGGTCTCGCCAAGCGCTACGGCGACGTGCTCGCGCTCCAGGACCTGACCGTCAGTGTCGAGGAAGGCCAATGCCTGGTCCTGCTCGGCCGCAACGGTGCAGGGAAGACGACCGCATTGCGCTGCATGGCGGGAGTCCTGCTGCCCAGCGGTGGAATGGTGAAGGTCGACGGCATCGACGCCGCCGACGATCCCGCTGCGGTCCGCGCGCGAGTCGGCCTCATGCCCGAGGTCCCCGGCCTCTACGAGCGCATGTCCGTCAGGGCGTACCTGGACTACTTCGGGGCGATCTACGACATCGAGCCCAACACTCGCCGGAGCCGGATCGACGAGTTGCTCGAGGTCTTCGAGCTCACCGACGCCGGCGACCGGTGGCTGGGCACCTTCTCGAAAGGCATGCGCCAGAAAGTGGCACTCATTCGCGCCACGCTCCACCGGCCGAGACTCGTGCTCGCCGACGAACCGACCTCGGCGCTGGATCCGGACAGCGCCCGGCGTGCGTGGATCTATCTCAAGGATCTGCAGAGGAAAGGCAGCGCGCTCGTCATCTGCACCCACAGCATGGAAGAGGCCGAGCACCTTGCTGGAGACATCGGGATCATGTCCGCCGGCCGCGCGCTTGCGATAGGCAACCTGGTCGAGCTGCGCCGCCGCTCCGGTTTGAAGATGCGCCAAGAGGTGCGCGAGCTGCCGACGCTGCAGGACATCTACCTCGCGATTGTGGACAACCATCGTGATCTGGCCGAAGTTAGAACGGCGTAAAACCGCGCTGGTCGCCGCGCGCGACCTGCGTGACGCCGTGAGCGAGCTCCGTCTCATCCTGGCAATGGTCGGGCTCACGCTTGCGATCCCCATCGGCGCGGGGTCGGGCGTCCGCGCGCTCGCGGCATTCGGCGGCGGCACAGCGGTCGTGGACCGGCTCTCGTTGGTCGGCGCCTTTTTCGTGGTCTTCATCCCGGCCAGCTTCTCGTTGGTGCTCGCCCTGGAGTCGTTTGTCGGCGAGCGCGAACGCACGACGCTCGAGGTGCTGCTTTCGACTCCTCTTCGCGAGGCGGAGATCTATGCGGGCAAGGTCGTGGCGGTGCTGACCGTCTCGCTCACGCTCTGTTACGGCGGCCTGATCGTCTACTGCCTCGTCGCTTTTCCAGGCCTCGGCTATTTTCCCCTCGGTATCCTGCTCGCCCTGGCGCTGTCGACGATCTGCCAGGTCGCCGCGATGGTGGCCGGCGCGGTGATCATCAGCCTCAACGCCCGCACCATGCGCGCGGCCAACGTCATGGCCTCCTTCATCATCCTGCCGATGTCGGTCGTCCTCCAGGTCGAGGCAGCCCTGATCCTGCTCGGCCGCGCCGAGTTCTTGTGGTGCTTCGCGCTGCTGATGATCGTGGTCGCGATCGTCCTGCTGCGCATGGGTTTCAACGGCTTCTCGCGCGAGGCCCTCTTGGCGCGGGACGCTGGGCTGGGGCATCCAATGCGGCGCGCGATGGGCGTCGTGCGCGCGAGTTTCGGCCGGCGGCCGGCTTTTCTGCGGCTGATATGGATGCGGCGCATCCCGGTGCTCATCGCGGCCGCCGGGTTCCCGATCGGCGCGCTGGCCGGGTTCGTGGCCGGTTCGAGCAGCGCCATCCCGCCGGCCGTGGTGCGACCCGTCCTTTCGAGTCTCGTGCGCTCAGCTGGGGGAGGCGGTGCGGTCGAGGAGGCGATGGCGATCTTCGCGCACAACCTCCTGGCTTTCCTCCTCGTGGCGCTGCTCGCGGTGCTCACCCTGGGCCTGAGTGGGTTCCTCCTCACCTTCGCGCCAGGGTTCTTGCTGGGGTTTGCCGCCGCCCTGTCCTCGTGGACCATCGCTCTGTCCGGGATCGTGCCGAACGGCTTGGTGGAGATTCCGGCCGCGATCATCGCCGGCGGGCTGGCGATACAGGTCGGCGCCACCGCCATGCACATGGACGCCCGGGGCGGCTGGACCGCTCGGGTGCTGGCCGCGCTGGCCGACTATGTCCGGGCGCTCCGCTGGCTCGTACCGGCGCTGGCCGTGGCGGCGGTGCTTGAGGTCTGGCTGGGCTGACTGAACACCTGGGGAGTCAATAGCCGGATCGCGAGCACGACCCCGCCGGCCACCGTCGCGCCGATCGCCATCGCCCACGGCGCTCCCAACAGCGCGGCCAGCGCGCCCGCCTGGGTGGCGCCAACCGGCCCCACGCCGATCAAGGCCTCTGCGTAGAGCGCCATCACGCGGCCGCGCAGGTGGTCTGGCGTGATGGTCTGGATGCGGCTGTTGGCGGCCGCGATGAATGAGATCTGGCAGTAGCCGGCCACGAAGAGCGTGACCAGCGAGATCACAAACACGCGCGAGAGGGAGAACTCGAGCAGCGCGGCGACCCAGATCGCCGCCATCCACAGCTGGCGTCGCGGGTCAACGCCGAAACGCGGGAAGAAGGCAAGTGTCAGTGCCCCCGTGAGGGAACCCAGCCCCATCGACGCCAGGAGAAAGCCGAATCCATGCGCGCCGACGTGGAGCACCTGGTCTGCAAACAGCGGCATCAGGGTGGTGCGGTTCATGGCGAAGAGCGAGAAGACCGCCACCGCAATGAGCAGCATTCCGACGACAGGCTCGCTCCGCGCGTATGCCAGCCCCTGGGCGAGCCGCACCAGGAGGGACTGTTCCTCCCGTTGCGGCACTTCCACGGGCAGGTCTCGCATCAACAGCAGGGCCGCGATCGCGGCGACATAGCTGACCGAGTTGAGAAAGAAGCAGACAGGCACGCCGACAGCCGCGATGAGCAAGCCCGCGATCGACGGACCGATGACCGCGGAGGCGTTGAAGACCGAGGAGTTGAGCGCGATCGCGTTCATCAAGTCCTGCTTGCCCACCATCTCGACCTGGAAGGCTTGCCGCGTGGGGACGTCGAGGGTGTTGATCGTGCCGGTCGTCAGGGCGGCGACGATCAGCATCCAGTACTGGGCGTGCCCCGTTGCGCTCATCGCAAAGAGAGCGAGCGGAGGCACGACAAAGGCTGTTTGCGTGAGAAGCAACACGTTTCGTTTTCGGAAGCGGTCCGCGATCACACCGGCAAATGGGCTGCCGATCAGGACGGGCAGGAACTGCGCCGCCAGGACGAGCCCGACGAGAAATCCGTTGTGCGTCAGCTGCAGCGCGAGCCATGGAAGCGCCACGGTCTGCATCCACGTGCCGACTGTCGAGACGATCTGGCCGGCAAGGAAGAGCCGGTAGTTGCGATGACGAAGCGCGCCGAGAATGCGTGCAGGCCGCGCGGTCTCGAGAGACACCAGATGCGATGATCGCACCGTGGCCAAGATCCGAGAGTTGGTCGAGATCAAGGCGCCCCCGGAGCGCGTGTGGGCGGTGGTGGCGGAGGATGTGACGAACGCGCCGAAATGGACGTCCAACCTCGAGAAGGTGGAGAAGCTCGACGACGGGCCGCCGGGAAAGGGAACGCGATATCGATATCACCTCGACATCGCCGGTCACAAGGAGAGGCTCGAGGTCGAGCAGGCGACCTACACCAAGCCGAAGAAGTGTGCTGGCGCCTTCATCAAGGGGCCTTTGAAGGGGACGTGGTCGTACACGTACAAGCAGCTCGACGACGGATCGACCCGGCTGGTCTACGAGATGGACTACGAGCTGACCGGGTTGCTGCGTTTCGCGGGCGGTCTGCTAGGACCCCAGTACGCAGAGGGCATCCGCAGGAACATGCAGTCGCTGAAGAGGTACGTCGAGTCCGGCAAGGGTCCGAAACCTAAGAAGTAATCGCTTCCGCCTCGATCTCGACTTTCCATCGTTCGTCGAGAAGACCTTTGACCACGACCATGGTCGCTGCGGGCCGGGCCCTGCTCATCACTTCGCCGTGCGCCCGGCCGACGGCGTCTCCGTAAGCGGCGTCGGTCACGAACATGCGCGTGCGCACGACGTCGTCCACGGTGGCTCCGGCTTCGCCGAGAGCGGTGACGATGATCTCGAAGCACCGTCTGGCCTGGATGTACGGATCCGGGTCCACCGACCCGTCGGGCCAGACAGGCGCCGTGCCCGACACAACGACCCGCTCGCCGATGCGAATGGCGCGGCAGAAGCCGATCGTCTTTTCGAAGGGCGACCCGGAGCTGACCCGCCGGCGCTCGGTCTTCAGGGGATCAGGGTCGGCGGAACGGAAGCAGCTCCAGCTGCTCGAATCGATCTTGAACCGCGGTACGAAGCTCGGCGACGAGCGCCTTCAGCCGCTCCTGGGATGGGCTGTCCGAGATGTTCACGACCCTGATCCGGCGGAGAGTTGTCTGCAGGGCGTACAGGCCGGCCGGCTCGTTGCCGGTCATCCGGGCGGCCGCGCTGCGAATCTCGCGCGCCACCTCCTCGTGGCCATGCCCACGCATCCAGGTCGCCAGGCGCGCGGCGGCGACGAGCACGCGCTGCGTCTTCGGGTTGAGCGCCGACGGCATGACCTCTCGTGGCCGTCGCGGCTCGAACAGGGCCGCGATCTTGTTGGGCCGGCGCAACGAGGCGATCCGTCGGACCACGTTGCGCGGGCCGAGAATGATGAGAACGCCCGCGCCGACGAGCAGGACGACGATCGCTGCAACCACCCCGTCCAGCATTCTTTGCCTAGGTTACGCTTGGTCGGCGTCGGTTGGGCGGCGGTATGACATCAGGGGCGAAGAACGTGACTCAAGTCGCAGTCATCACGGGAGCTTCCTCGGGAATCGGCGCCGCGACCGCGATCGCGCTTGGCCGGCATGGCTACCAGGTCGTGGTCGGGGCACGTCGCGTAGAGCGCCTCGAGCGCGTGGCGGGCGAGGAAGGAGTGGCCCTGCCGCTCGACGTCACGGATGGGCGAAGCATCAAGGATTTCGTCCGCGAGGTAGGGAAGCGATTCGGGCGCATCGACCTGCTGGTCAACAACGCCGGCGGCGCCGTCGGGCTCAACCCGATCGAGAAGGCGATCGACGACGAGTGGATCACCATGTGGAAGACCAACGTCCTGGGCCTGATGTGGATGACACGCGCGTGCCTACCCCTTCTGCGTAAGGCGAAGCATGGACACATCGTCAACATCGGCTCGATCGCCGGATTCGAGACTTACAAGGGCGGTGGCGGCTACACAGCGGCAAAGCACGCGGTGCGCGCGATCACCAAGACGCTCCGGCTCGAGCTGAACGGGGAGCCGATGCGCATCACCGAGATCGCACCGGGGCTCGTCGAGACGGAGTTCAGCATCGTCCGCTTCCACGGCGACCGCAAGGCGGCCAAAGCCGTCTATGAGGGACTCAAGCCGCTGACCGCGGAAGATATCGCGGACTGCGTGGTGTTCGCTGTGACGCGGCCCCCACACGTGGACATCGACGAGATCGTCGTCCGGCCGGTCGCCCAGGCCACGGTCTCGGTGGTGGCCCGCAAAGCGCCGCGGCGCAAGTCCTAGGGGATCAGAAGAATTTTTCCAGTGGTCTTGCGGGCCTGCAGGTCGACGTGGGCTTGCCGCGCCTGGGCCAGCGGGTAGCGCGCTCCGATCCGCACCTCGAGCTTGCCATGCTCGACCAGGTCGAAGAGGCGGCGAGCGCGTTCGCGAAGAAGCTCCGGCGTGCGTGTGTACGTCTTGATGGTCGGTCGCTGCACGTAGAGAGAGCCGTGCTTGGCCAGCAGCGCAACCGGGAGGGGGTCGGGCTGGCCGCTCGCCGCGCCGTACAGGATCATCTTGCCGAACGGCCGGATGGCTTGGAGGCCTTCATAGAAGGTGGTCTTGCCGACGCCGTCGTAGACGGCCGCCACGCCCGCGTCGCCCGCCATCTGGCGGGCCCGGTCCGCAAAGCCTTCGTATCGAAGTACTTCGTCGGCCCCCGCTTCGCGAGCGAGCACGGCCTTCTCTTCTGTCGACGTTGTTCCGATCACGTGAGCGCCGCGTAGTTTTGCCATCTGCGTCAGCAACAGCCCGACTCCGCCGGCGGCCGCGTGGACGACCACCCAATCGCTTTCTTGGATCGGATACGAGTCGAACGCGAGGTAGTGGGCGGTGATGCCCTGGAGCAGAACAGCCGCCGCGATCTCGGACGAGATTCCGTCGGGGATGGGGACGAGCTTCGCCGGGTCGGCCGCGACTCGTTCCGCATAGCTGTGTGGCACGTCGATCCACGCCACCCGTTGGCCGGTCTGCGTGACGGTGCCGGCACCCTCGACGCCCACGATTGCCGGCGGCTTCTGGCCGTAGTCCAGTCCCTCGCGCTCATAGACGTCTCGAAAGTTGATGCCCACAGCCTCGACGTCCACGAGAACCTGGCCGTCGCGCGGCGCCGGATCCGGCACCTCTTTGTGGTCGAGGACCTCGGGCCCACCATTGCTTTCGAAGACCACCGCGTGCATCAAGCAGCTGCTCCTCCTAGTTGATCAAACCGGCCGCACGGGCCTCGTCTTTCGTCATTCAACAACCGGGGTCACCGTAATTGCCGCAGCAGCCACGTCCGCCCCTTTTTCTTCCGATGTTGGTGACGATCATGCGAACCCTTGCGAGCGGGCCGTACCGCCCGGCCGCGAGATTGCTCATGAAGCTGGATGGCGAGACGCGGATTCGTCGGCTCATTCGTAGTACGTGTTGTTGTACTCGATCCAGCCCGGATTCGGGCAGCCGCCGGACGTCTGCGCGTGTGTGCAGTGCACGCCGTAGCGCGGCCCGGGATCGATGTAGAGCTGGCCGTGGATGACGACGCCGTCCCCTTTGTGGATCGGAACGGCTTGGGCGAGGCTCGTGTTGTGGTCGACCTCGAGGATCTCGCCGGTGGTTGTCTTGACCTGGAATCGCTCGTGGTCGCCGCTCTGCACCGGGTCGTTCAGGACCGTCCCGTCGAACGTGACCTCCGCGCCGCTGGTGTTGTTCTGGATGTCCTGATGCAGGCCTTGGTCGTCGGCCGCTTCACGCCCGCCGCAGGCGATCAGCACGATCGCCATCGCGATCAGCCAGATCCGCCTCACGCCTCCTGCGCTTGCTCCAGCGTGATCTTTCCCTCGTAGAGCGCCTTGCCGAGGATGACCGCTTCGGCGCCGGCCGCGGCCACCTGGCGGAGGTCCTCGACCGAAGCCACGCCTCCTGAATACTGCAGCTCGAGCCTGGTCATCTTGCGCACCCTGGCCAGGGTCTTGATATCGGGTCCCGACATCGTGCCGTCGCGGTCGATGCAGGTGAGGATCAGCCCGGCAAGGGGGAGGTCCGCCCAGCGGCCGACCAACGCCTTCAGGACGACCGGGTCCGTGTCCAGCCACCCACCCACCGCGGCCTTGTCGTCGCGGACGTCGAGGGCGGCCAGGATCCGCCCTGGATTCTGAAACGCGCAACGCTCGAACAGGTGTGGATCGCGGACTGCGGCTGTAGCCATGACGACCCATTGCGCGCCGCCCTCGAGCAAGGCTGTCACCGCCTCCGCGCTGCGGACGCCGCCGGCGACCTGGAACTGGATGTCCGAGTGTTCGAGCATCCGCGTGATCACGGGCTTGTTGCTTGCGGAACCTCGCGCGGCATCGAGGTCGACGACGTGAATTCGCTTCGCTCCGGCGGCGGCGAATCGCATTGCCACCTCAACCGGGTCGTCTGCATATACCGTCGGCTGGTCGTACTTGCCCTGCGTCAGGCGAACGCAGCGCCCGCCAAGGATGTCAATCGCGGGAATGACGACCACGCCGCTCATCGTGTGACCTAGCGGTAGTTCGTGAACTGGAGCGGGACGGGAATGTCCTCCGCCTCGCGCAGCGACTTGATCACAAGCTGCAACGTGTCTTTGTCCTTGGAGGTGACACGCAGCTGGTCGCCCTGGATCCGCACCTGCGCCTTCGGGGCGACGTTCTGAATCCTCTTGCGGAGGTCCCGAGCGATGTCGTCGGTGATCCCGGCGTTCAGCCGGACCTCGATCTGGCCGCGGCCCTTGCCAATGGTTTTCGGGTCGCCCGCCTTGAAGAGCTTCGGTGAAAGCTGGCGTCGAGCCGCCTTTTCGCGCAGCACCTGAAGCGCGGCCCTTGCGCGGTCCTCGCTCGCCGACTCGACGACGATCACGTCTTCGCGGTGGTCGTACGTGGTGGCGGTGTCTTTGAAGTCGTAGCGCGTGCCGACCTCGCGGCGGGCCTGGTCCACGGCGTTGGTCAGCTCTACCGCCTCAAACTCCGAAACGACGTCGAACGAGTACTCAGCCACTGCCGGAGCTGAAGATTGCGTTCAGTCCCAGGGCGGCGGCCAAGATCGCCAGCGCGACTCCGGCCAGGGAGGAGATCGCGAGCAGAGCTCCAATCCCAGCCGTACCCTCGTCGAGCGGCTCCAGCGGCGGCTTGTCATACGGATCAGGGCCGTAATCGAGGTCGTATACGCCTTCCTGGCGCGCGCGCTGGACGAGCTCGTCGAGCACCGGCTTGCTGTCCGGCGGCAGTGGTTTGTCCTCGAGGTTGGCGACGGCCTCTTTGAGGTTGTCCCGGGTCCGGCCGAGCTCCGCCGTCACCATGTCGAGCGTCTGCATCGCGGCTGGGGTCTGGTGCTCGCGGCGGAGGTCGGCGATGATGCCGTACAGGCTCACGAGCGGATTCATAACAGATGAAGGGACGCCCGTGCAGGTGAGCGACGGTGCGCCCTAATACACTTAAACCCGATGGGTGTGGACGCGAAAGCCAAGGCCGCGGTGAAGAAGCCGGCGGCCCACCCGAACACGTGGGTCTTCTTCGACGGAGATTTCGCGCGCTACAACGACGTGAAGCTCGGCCTCATGACTCACGCGCTGCACTACGGCACAGCGGTTTTTGAAGGGATCCGCGCGTACTGGAACCAGCAGAAGAACCAGCTGTACTTGCTCCAGGCCGCCGCCCATTACGACCGGATGAAGCGCTCAGCCAACGTCATGCGCATGACGCTGCCCCACTCGACCGAAGAGCTAGTCAACTTCACCCTGGACCTTTTGCGGCGCAATGAGTTCAAGTCGGACGTCTACGTCCGGCCGCTGCTCTACACGTCGAGCGAGGAGATCGGCGTCCGGCTGCACAACTTGAACCGCGCGTTCTTCATCTACGCGATTCCGTTCGGCAACTACGTCGAGGTCGAGGCCGGCATCAGGTGCATGGTCAGCTCGTGGCGGCGGGTGCCGGACCAGTCGCTGCCTGCTCGGGCCAAGATCACCGGCTCGTACGCCCAGGCAGCCCTCGCCAAGTCGGAGGCGGTGGAGGGCGGGTTCGACGAGGCGATCGTGCTGTCGGTCGACGGTCATGTTTCCGAAGGTTCGGCGGAAAACGTCTTCATGCTCAAGGACGGCGCCTTCGTCACGCCGCCCGTGACCGACGACATTCTCGAAGGCGTCACGCGTCAGCTGCTGATCAAGGTCATCGGCGACGAGCTGAACCTCCCGGTGCTCGAGCGCAGCATCGACCGCACCGAGCTCTACACGTGCGACGAGCTCCTCCTGTGCGGCACCGGAGCGCAGATCTCACCCGTGATCGAGGTCGACCGGCGGCCCGTAGGCAATGGCAAGGTCGGCGAGTTCACCCAGGAGCTGCAGAACATCTACTTCAGCGCTGTCCGCGGCGAAACGCCGAAGTACAAGGACTGGACCATCCCCGTTTACTAAAGAGGGAGGTGAGCTGCAGGCCGGATTTACTCCGGCCGTCACCAAGCGTGCACCTTCCAAACGCCGCCAGACAACATGTAACTCGGAGGGGGCTCCACGGGGGAGGCCTGCCTCCCCCGTGCTGAAAGTCGTGGTTGCTCCAAACGCTTTCAAGGGGACGCTGACCGCCACTGAGGCCGCCGCGGCGATCGCGCGCGGCGTGCGCGAAGTGTTCCCCGACGCGGAGGTGGTCGAGGTCCCGGTTGCCGACGGCGGCGATGGCACCGTGGAGGCGCTGGTCTCGGCCAACCACGGCGACTACCGGGCGGCGCAGGTTGAAGGCCCGCTCGGTGATCCCGTCTCGGCTCAGTACGGTCTGATCGAATCCGGCCGTAAGGCCGTCGTCGAGCTCGCGACCGCCAGCGGCCTGACCCTGATCCCGCTTTCTCGGCGTGACCCACGCCGGACGTCGACCTACGGATTCGGCCAGTTGCTCGAGGCGGCGCGGCGGGACGGTGCGGAAACGATCATCGCGGGCATCGGGGGATCGGCGACCAACGATGGCGGAGCCGGCATGGCCCAGGCCCTCGGCTACAGGCTGCTCGATGCGGACGGACGGGACTTGCCCCGGGGCGGCGCCGCGCTCTCCCGGCTGCGGCGAATCGAATCCGCCGGCTTTGACCGGGGCTGGCGATCGGTGGCCGTCAAGGTGGCGTGCGACGTGACCAACCCTCTGACCGGGCCCTCGGGCGCGAGCGCCATCTATGGGCCGCAGAAGGGAGCCGACGAGGCAGCCGTCAGGGAGCTGGATGCGGCGCTCGCCCGCCTGGCCGAAGTCATCGAGCGGGACCTCGGGAAGCGGGTCGCCGACATTCCTGGGGCGGGGGCTGCAGGCGGAACCGGCGCGGGCCTGGTCGCATTCCTGGAGGCCGACCTGCTTCCCGGCGCACCACTCGTCGTCGACGCCGCCGGGCTCGATGCCAAGCTGCGCGGCGCAGACCTGGTGATCACCGGCGAGGGCCGCGCCGACGAGCAGACCGCCTACGGCAAGGCCCCGGGCGAGGTCGCCAAGCGCGCCCACGCCACCGGCATACCCGTGGTGCTGCTGGCCGGCAGCAAGGGCCCGGGATGGGAGGCGTTGAGCAAGCTGGGCGTCACCTCCGTGGTGACGCTGACGGAGGAAGGAGTGAACCTGCAGCAGGCCCTAAATGAGCCAGGGCGGATGCTTACGCGCGCCGCCGTAGTAGCCTGCCGCACGCACACATGGACGAGGAATTAGGCGAGGAAGGAGGCTCGAGGCCAGCCGGCAAGGAGAGTCCAACCGACGTCGAGCTGGTCAGGGCTTACCGCGAGGGAGACATCCGAGCGTTCGAGGAGCTCCACCGGCGCTACGTCGCGTCGATCTACCGGCTGGTCCGCCGCAAGCTGGGGGATGCGCTGCTGGCCGAGGACATCGCCCAAGAGACGTTCATGAAGGCCCTCCGCATGATGGACCGGGTCGACGAGTCGTTCAACTTCGGCGGCTGGGTCCACACCGTGGCGAGAAACCTCTGCTACGACGAGCTGCGCCGGCGCCAGCGCGACCTGCGCGCGGACGGAGCCACGGAAGAGGAAGACAACGAGCTCATGGCCAACCTGCCTTCGACGGCTCGCGCATTCGATCCCGTCCTCGTCCAGGAGTCGAACGAGACCCGCCGCCAGGTCTGGCATGTGGCGCAGCGCATGCCCGAGAAGTACCGTCTGGTGCTCACCCTGCGCGAGCTCCAGGACATGAGCTACCGCCAGATCGCCCGCACGCTGAAGATGTCCGAAAGCGCGGTCGAAACGCTGCTGTACCGAGCTCGCCTCCGGTTCAAAGAGGAATACCTGGCCTCGCAGCGGGAGGGCGAGCTGAGCCACGAGGAGGCGGTGCCGCTGCTGGCGCCGTACCTCGCCGGCAAGCTCCGCCGGCCGCAGGCCGAGGCCGTACGGAATCACATCGCCACATGTGCCAAATGCGCCCGCCGGATCGGGCGGCGACGCCTGAAAGTCCAGCGCAGGAGTGAAGCCAGATGAGGGTTAGTACAGTAGGTGTGAAATGGCTCGGATAGTCGTCCGCTTCTTTGACGACGAGACCGTCGAGGGCGTCGCCCGCGACCTCGATTTCGACGAACCGGACTTCCTGGTCGAGGTGGATGACGCCGGGGGCCTGGAGAACAACGAGACGGCCTGGATCCCCCTCACGGCGGTGAAGTGGGTCGAGCTCCAGCGGGACAAGGAGCTGGCGGACACGCCGACCCGCAAGGTGGCGATCCGCTTCCTAGACGGCGAGGTGCTGCGAGGCCATCTCGACGGCACCCTCGAGCGACATCGATACGGCGTGGTGCTGCACCTGCACGCGGAGCAGAGCGACAGCCCGGTCCGCAAGCTCGGGATTCCCTTTTCGGCCGTCAAGGCGCTCTTCTTCGTGCGCGAGTTCGACGCTCGCGGGGAGGAGGCCGGCTCCGCTTCCGACGCCTACCTCGCGCGGCGGACGATGGCGCCCCTGCTCGACGTGCTCGAGGAGATGGACATGCTGACGCGGCTTCACCGCGACGGCTTGCTGTCCGACACCGAGTACGCCTCCAAGCGAACCCTGGTACTGGAGAGGCTCTAACTTACCCGGGCGTAGAATTCCGAACGTGGCCGAACGCAACGGTTCGAGCAATGGCAACGAAGGGGTAAAGGGCAGCTTCAAGGTCAAGGCGGGCCTGGCCCAGATGCTGAAAGGCGGCGTGATCATGGACGTCGTCACGCCGGAGCACGCACGCATCGCCCAGGAGGCAGGCGCCTGCGCGGTCATGGCCCTGGAGCGCGTGCCGGCCGACATCCGCAAGGAAGGCGGCGTCGCGCGCATGTCGGACCCCGAGCTGATCAAGTCGATCATGGCCGCGGTGACCATCCCGGTCATGGCCAAATGCCGGATCGGCCATTTCGTCGAGGCCCAGATCCTGGAGGCGCTCGGCATCGACTACATCGACGAGTCGGAAGTCCTCACACCCGCGGACGAGGAGAACCACATCGACAAGCACCCGTTCAAGGTTCCGTTCGTCTGCGGCTGCCGTGACCTGGGGGAGGCGACCCGTCGCATTGCCGAAGGGGCGGCGATGATCCGGACCAAAGGCGAGGCAGGCACCGGGAACGTCGTCGAGGCCGTTCGCCACGCACGCGCCGTCAACGCCGGCATTCGCAAGCTGAAGGGTATGAACCACGCCGAGCTCGTGCACGAGGCCAAGCTCATCGGCGCCCCGGTCGAGGTGCTGGTCGAATGCCAGAAGCTCGGCCGGCTTCCGGTCGTCAACTTCGCCGCCGGAGGCATCGCGACGCCCGCCGACGCCGCGCTGATGATGCAGCTGGGGGTCGATGGGGTGTTCGTCGGGTCAGGCATCTTCAAGGCCGAGGACCCCTTGAAGCGTGCCAAAGCGATCGTCGCGGCGACCACTTACTTCGACAAGCCTGAGGTGCTGGCCGAGGTTTCTGCCGACCTGGGGAAAGCCATGCACGGCCTCGAGATCCCAGCCATCCCGAAGGACGAGCTGCTCGCTGCCCGAGGCTGGTAGCTCCGCCCCGTCGGTAAAGGCTCGGGCGCCACTGATCGGGGTCCTCGCGATGCAGGGTGCGTTCTCCGAGCACGTGCGCGCGCTCGAGGCAGTTGGTGCGCGGACGCGGCTGGTCCGCACGATTGACGACCTGGACAGTCTCGACGGCATCGTGCTGCCCGGCGGCGAGAGCACGACGATGGCGATGCTGATGGAGCGCGCCGGCATGCTCGATTCGGTGCGCGAAGCGATTCGCGGCGGGCTCGCGACACTGGCGACGTGCGCGGGAATGATCTTGCTCGCGCGGGACATCACAGACGGAATGCCCGGTCAGCACGGCCTCGGCCTACTCGACATCAGCGTGCGTCGCAACGGATACGGCCGCCAGGTCGACAGCTTCGAGGCGCCCCTTCACATCGACGGTCTCAACGGAAAGACGTTTCCGGGCGTTTTCATCCGCGCTCCCCTGGTCGAACGCACCGGAGACGTTCACGTGATGGCGAATTACGACGGTCATCCTGTGGCGGTGAGGCACGGACGCATCGTCGCGCTCGGTTTTCATCCCGAGCTGAGCGGCGACCTGCGTTTGCATCGAGAGTTCGTGCGCCTGGCGAACACCGGCGCCCACCAATGAAGGTGCGAGCCGCCGGCTTGCTCGACCTCGCGCGCATCGAAGAGATGCACCGCTCGTCGGACATTCGCTTGAGCGAGGCCGAACCGCCCGCCGCGCGACTGTGGTCGCTGCTCAGCTCGACGCTTTCCGCGCTGTTGCCCCTGTCGCAGGAAACCTTGATGTACGTCGCCGAGGAGAACGGAAAGGTGGTCGGTTTCATCCAGGCTTCCGGGCAGCCGCTCAGCCTCGACCTGCGCCGGGCGCGCGTGCTGCAGGTTCTCAACTTGCAGGTGGCGGACGAGGCCGACCCGGACGACGTGGCGCCTGCCCTCGTGCAGCACCTGTGCAACCAGGCCCTGGAGCGAGGCGCGCTGCGGTTGTTCGTTCGCCTCCCCGACCGCGACCCGCTGCTGCCCGCCTTTCGGATCCAGGGCTTTCGCCAGTACGCGACCGAGCAGGTCGTTTACGCGGAAAAGCCCTCCCAGCGTTCGAACCAGTATCCGGACGGCCTCCGGCCGACCAAGCGCGGCGACGACCGCAAGCTGTACCAGCTGTACCGCAAGGTCACCCCGCAGGGCGTTTCCCAGCTGGAGGCGCCCACGTACCGCGAGTGGAAGGCGCTTCACTCCAGCGAGTTGACCGGAGGGCACGTCGTCGAGCGCATCGAGGTCGTCGGGTGGGTGAGGATGCAGCGAGGGAGCGGCGCCAGGCCGCACACGCTCCAGTTCATGGCCTTGCCCGAGAACGCGCTGCCCGCCGAGCTCGCGGACTTCGGAATCTCGCTCTTGGGTGACTCAGAAGCACCCGCCTGGTCGAGCCTTCGTCACTATGATTCGCACATGATCGACGCCCTTCGCGGGCGTGGGTTCACCGTCTTGCTGACGCAGTTGCTGCTGGTCAAGGACCTCGCGGTCCGGGTGCCAAAACCGGTGCGGGAGAAAGGACTGGTGCCTTCGTTCGGCTGATGGCAGAAGCAAGACAGCAGTCCCGCACTGTGAACTGGGACGAAGAGATCGAGCTCCTCGCGCGTGCGCTGCCGCCCGACCTGGCGCGCGCGCTCCACGAGCGCATCCATCCGAGCGAGCTGCTCGAGATCGTGCTCGACCTGGGTCGCGAGCCGGAGGCGAGGGTTCCCGGTCGCGAGGTGCTCCTCGCGGACCATCCCGTCTCCGCCTCCGACCTCGAGCACGTGGCCAACAACGTCGGCCAGTTCGGCGACGACAATCGCGCGGGGATCGAGCGAACCCTGCATCGGGTGTCGGCCATTCGCAACCGCTCGGGACGAATCGTAGGTCTGACCATGCGCGTCGGCCGGGCGGTGACAGGGACCGGCGAGATCATCCGCGACATCGTCATCAGCGGGCAGAGCATCTTGCTGCTCGGCCGGCCCGGCATCGGCAAGACCACGATGCTTCGTGAGTGCGCGCGCCTGCTCGCCGATGAGCTGCGGAAGCGGGTCGTGATCGTCGACACGTCAAACGAGATCGGCGGCGACGGCGACATTCCGCATCCCGGCATCGGCCGCGCGAGGCGCATGCAGGTGAAGACGCCCCTGCTGCAGCACGCGGTGATGATCGAGGCGGTCGAGAACCATATGCCCGAGGTCATCGTCATCGACGAGATCGGGACCGAGCTCGAGGCGGCGGCGGCACGGACGATCGCGGAGCGTGGCGTGCAGCTGATCGCGACGGCGCACGGCCAGACGCTGGAAAACCTGCTCGTCAACCCGACCCTCAATGACCTGCTCGGCGGCATCCAGAGCGTCACCCTTTCGGACGAAGAGGCGCGCCGGCGAGGCACGCAGAAGTCGGTGCTCGAGCGCAAGGCGCCTCCGACTTTCGACGTGCTGATCGAGATCCAGGACCGCGACCGGGTCGCGATCCACATGCCACTCGCCGACGTCGTCGACACCGCTTTGAGGGGGCCGATGCAGACGCCAAAGATCCGCGTCCGCACACGCGAGGGGCGCGTGATCTCCAATGTCGACGCACCCATCGTCGTCGCGTCCGAGCCGGCATCGGTCTCGAGCTCCCCCAGCAAGCCGCTCGGCATCTTTCCTTACGGCGTGAGCCGGCATCACGTCGAGCAGTCGATCCGCGAGCTCGACCTGCCAGTGAAGGTGCTGGGCAACCTCGACGGCGCGGGCGCGGTGTTGACCCTGAAGAATCACTATCGCCGCCGACCAGACAGCCTGCGTCAGGCGGAGAGCCGCGGCCTTCCCATCCACATCCTCAAGAGCAACTCGGCGAGCCAGGTTCGCGACGCGCTCTCGCGCATTTACGGCGTCGACAAGCAGGACGAGGCGACGACCCGCGCGCTGGCCGAAGCCGCCGCCGCGGTCCGCCAGGTCAAAACGACGCTGCGGCCGGTCGAGATCTCGCCTCAAAACGCCTACCTCCGGCGGCTGCAGCACCAGCTCGTGGCTGAAAACGACCTCTCGGCTCGCAGCACAGGCAAGGAGCCCCAGCGCCGGCTGCGCATAACGATGTCGCCCGAAGAACCCGCTTAGTTACAGTTCGCGCTTATGGGTAAGCGCGGGCTGTTCATCACCTTTGAGGGCACCGAGGGCTCGGGCAAGACCACGCAGGCCGAGCTGCTGGGCGAATGGCTCACCAAACGAGACCCGGTGGTGGTGCGCGAGCCGGGCGGCACCGAGCTGGGCGAGCAGATCCGCGACGTCCTCCTCTACAAGGGCCTCGAGATAGACCCCGAAGCCGAGATGTACCTGTTCATGGCTTCCCGCCGCCAGCTCATCGCCGAGGTCATCGCGCCGGCGCTTGCGGCCCGCAACATCGTGATCGCCGACCGCTACCACGACTCGACGCTCGCCTACCAGGGTGGAGCAAGAGGTTTGCCGACGGTGTGGCCCCCGACCTTCCCACGACCGGACATCACCTTCTGGTTGGATGGACCGGTCGAGGCCGGACTCAGCCGCCATGCGGAGGCGGGAAAGAGCAAGGACCGCATGGAGCGCGAATCGATCGAGTTCCACCGCAAGGTCGCAGAAGCTTATGAGAAGCTCGCAGCGGCCGAGCCGAAGCGTTTCGTGCGCCTGGACGCGACCGGCTCACGGGACAAGATCCACTTCGAGGTGCGTGACCGGCTGGAGCCGCTGCTCCAAGGAATCGATTGAAGCTGATCGTCGCCGTCGTCCAGGGTGAGGACGCCGAGCGCACGGTCGTCGCGCTGACGGACAAGGCAATCAACTCGACGCGGATTGCATCAACCGGGGGTTTCCTGCAGCAGGGAAACGTGACGCTGATGATCGGAGTCGACGACGCGCAGGTGGCCGACGCGCTCCGGATCATCCATGAGAACTGCCACGAGCGGAGCCGCTACCTGACCCCGGTGCCTCCGCTCGCCGAGCCGGGCGAATTCTTCCTGTCACATCCGGTTGAGGTGCAGGTCGGAGGCGCTACCGTCTTCGTCGTTCCAGTGGACTCATTCGAAAAGATCTGATCAACCAGGTGTCCAGGGACCCAGGGATTCCATGATCCGCGTCGAAGGCTTGCGCAAGAGCTTTGGCGATGTGCGCGCTGTGGACGGAGTCGACCTGCAGGTCGAACGTGGCGATGTCCTCGTGCTGCTGGGCCAGAACGGCGCCGGCAAATCGACGACGTTGCGATGCCTCGGGGGCATCCTGCGTCCGGACGCGGGACTGATCGAGCTGGACGGTCTGCGGCTGCCGGAGCGGCTCGATTCGGTCCGTGCTCGGCTAGGGGTGGTACCGGACCAGGCGCGACTCTACGGCCGCAACACCGCTCCTGAGTACCTCGACCACTTCGGATTCCTCTACGGTATTCCGGAGGCGATCCGCCGCCGGCGCATCGCTGATTTGCTCGAGCGCTTCGAGCTCGCGGACCGCAAGAACACGGTCCTCGCCGCGTACTCGCGCGGCATGGCGCAGAAGGTGGCGCTCATCCGCGCCACGCTTCACGAGCCGGATTGGATCTTCTGCGACGAGCCGACCGCCGGCCTGGACCCGGTGGCCGCGGCGGACATGCGCCGCTATCTCGACGAGCAGAGGAGTCGCGGTGCGGCGCTGATCGTCACGACGCACGTGCTGAGCGAGGCGGAGCTGATGGCGGATCGGATCGCCATCATGCGGCGCGGGGTCGTCGTCACCACCGGAGCACTCGACGATCTTCGCCGGCAGGCTGGACAGGGCCGGCGCTTCATCGCCCATCTCGCGCGCCCTGTCCCGGACGCGCAGCCGGTGTCGGATTGGCTTCGGGAGCACGCCCTGGAGCACAGTCTGGGTGACGACTGGCTGCGCTACACCCTGCCGTGGCAGGCGAACGCCGGAGACCGGGCCGATTTCGCGGCGCGACTTCAAGCCCTGCTCGCACAGCAGGGAGCACCGTTTCACGAGCTCGAGGAAGAGGAGACCACCCTCGAGTCGGTGTACCTGAAGGCGATGGCGATGCCTGCTGGCGAGCCACGTGACCATCCCGAACCTTCCACACCGGTTACCTCAGGCATCCGTGCGCCGCGCATGTTCGCCTCGATTCGTAACCAGGGCGGCATGCTGCGACATTCGCTTCCTTTCTACGTGAGCTCGTGGTGGCGCCGCGGCGATCTCAGCTGGGTCGGCTACCTCAACGCTTTCGTGCTGCTGCTCGTCGTCGGCACGTCGCTGTTCGGGCAATTGCCCGGTATCGCAGGACAGGTGGCCCAGCGTTTTGCGGGCGGCCAGGCGTTGCAGGCCGGCTTGCTCTTGCCGTTGTTCTTTCTGTCCTTCGCGCTGCTCGAATCGATCAAGAGCTCGATCGGGATCTGGTGGGAGAAAGCGCAGGGCTCGCTCGAGGTCTTGCTCTACACCCCGATCGACGACCCGTCTCTCATCTGGCTCGAGGTGCTGCCCGGCGCGATCGTCAGCACGGTCTGGGTGACGGTCTGGACGGCTGCCGGGTTGGCCCTCCTCAGCCTGTTCGGCGAGGCCGCGCCTTGGGACCTGCTGCCTGTCTTCGCCTTCGTCGCAGCCGTCACCTCGTACTGGGCGGCGATGGGGCGAATGCTCGGCTTCATGCTTTTCCCCCGCGAGGGCGCCGCCGGTGGCGCCTGGTCGTTCTTGCTCTCGCCGGTCTCGGCGGCCGTGGCGGATCTCCCCCTCGCCCTCTTCGTCTTTCGCTCTCCGCTAGCACCGGCCTCGCTCCTGCTTCCGATCACGGCTTGCGTTGCGCTGACCATCCTCTGCGGCGGAACGTTCGACCGCGAAAGGCTGATGGAGACCGGCCTGAGTCGAATCCGGCGCAGGCGGTCGTGGCTGCCGGTCGGGGTGCTGCGTCGCAATGCCGCCGCGATCGCCGCGGGCGTGTTGCTGGCTGCCGCGCCTGCCGGCATCGCCGGCACGATCAGCGCGAATGCCCACTGGCATTCGTGGTCGGACGTGCGCGCCGCCGCGGCGGGTCAACCGATTGGTTCGCCGCAGACAACCCTCGTCAGCAGCGAAGCGCCGGCGCAGGCGAACGGCGTGACCGTGGCCGCGGCCGGGCTGTCGGGAATCGTGGCGACCCTGGCCCTGATGCTTTTCCTCGTTGCGCTCAGCTTCGCCGCATTTTTTCTGCTCGGCTTTCCGGCCCTCGCCGCGCTCCTTGTGGCCGCGGCCGTGTGGGGAGTGCAGCTTGGCTTTGGGTCAGCGGGCCCGCTACGGGTCTGGCTGGCGGGAGCAGGCGGTATCGCCCTGCTCGCGCTCGCTCTCAACACGGGCGCGGCGCTGCCGATCTACTGGTCGCTGGCGTTCGGTTCCGGCCGCCGCCTGGATCGGCTGCGAGAGGCCTGGTCCAACTACTGGGCGCTTTTCCGTGGCCTGGTCATCCCGGCCTGCGCCCTGTTCGGGGTCGTCGTCTTCCGCCTGCTGGCCGGAGGCTAGTGTGTCTTTGCGCCTGACGCGCCGACCAGCGCCACGCCGCCGATGATCAGGATCATGCCCACCATCGCGAGCGGCGGGACCGGGTCGTTGAAGATCAGCTTGCCGAACACGGCGACCAGCGCGATGCCGACCGCCGACCAGATCGCGTAGACGATCCCCACCGGCAGCGACTTAAGGACGAGGGCAAGGAGGATGAAGCTGGCGATGTAGCCGACGATCGTGATGATCGAAGGGGCCAGCCTGCTGAATCCTTCCGAGCCCCGCAGCGCGAGCGTGCTCGCGACCTCGGTGGCGATCGCTGCGCTGAGCAGCACCCACGGCGTCAATCGGGCTTTAGAGATCGAGTGCTTGCGCGACCAGCTCGCGGTGGTAGGTCGCGTCGCCGAGAGTCACCTCCGACGACTTCGCGCGCTTGAAGTAGAGGTGCATGTCGTGCTCCCACGTGAACCCGATCCCGCCGTGCACCTGGATCCCATCGCCGGCCACCTTCCGATAAGCATCCGACACGTATGCCTTGGCCATCGATGACGCCAGAGACCGGTCCGGTGCGTCGGCGTCGACCGCCCATGCTGCGTAGTAGGTTGCGGACCGTCCGCTTTCGGACAGCACGAGCATGTCGGCCAGCTTGTGCGATACCGCCTGGTAGATCCCGATCGGCTTGCCGAACTGCTGCCGCGTCTTGGCGTACTCGGTGGACGTTTCGAGCACCTTCTGCACCCCGCCGACCATCTCGGCGCACAGCGCCGCGGTCGCCCATTCGAGCGCGCGCTTGAGCCGCGGCCACGCCTTGTCCGGTGCGCCCATGACCGCTTCCGCCCCCAGCTGCACGCCTTCGAAGTGGACTTCGCTCCAGCGCCGTGTCATGTCCAGCGTCTCGAGCGGCTTGACGCTCATGCCTTGCGGCCGGCCCTTGACGAGGAAGAGCGTGATCCCGTCCTCGCCCTCGCCACGGCTGCGCGCGGCGACCACCATGTAATCGGCGGCGCCGGCGTCTGGCACGAAGAGCTTCACGCCGTCGAGCTGCCAGCCGCCGCCCATCTGCTTCGCGCTCAGCGCCAGGCTGCCCGCATCCCAGCGCCCCGACGGCTCGGTAAAGGCAAGCGTCGCTCGCGCGGAACCCGCGGCGATGGCTCCGAGGGCCTCCTTCTTCTGCGCTTCAGTGCCGGCTTCGACCACAACGGGAACCGCAAGGCCCATGGTCGAGAAGAAAGGCAACGGCAGCAGCGCACGACCCGCTTCTTCGAGCACGACGATCAGGTCGAGAAACGTGCCCACGCCCCCGTATTCCTCGGGGATGCCGAGAGCGGTCCAACCCAGTTCGCTGATCTTCTTCCAGAGCGCGGCGTCGTAACCGTCGGCGCTCTCCATGAGCCTCCGCACGACCTTGGGGCTGCACTCCTTGCCGAGAAACTCGCGCGCGGAGGCGCGCAGCATCTCCTGCTCCTCCGAAAACGCGAAGTCCACGAACCGAGTCTAAGTTGTGGGCGGAGCCGACTCGTGAGGCGGAAGCTCGGGCCGCTCTTCTTCCTCGTGCGCCGGCAGCTCAGGCTCGTCCAATTCGGGCGTCGCGCCGTTCTCCGGCGCGGAGGACTGCGGCGAAGCCGCGGCAGGCGGGGCGGGTGAGGCAGGTGGCGAAGGTGGCGAAGCCGGCGCCGCCACAGGCGGGATCTTGCGCACGGGCGGCGCCGGCGTCGGCAGAGAGCGCCGGCGATAGAGGACGAAGAGCCCGAAGAAACCGACAAAGATCGACGCGATGGCAAACCCCGCGCCAAAACCCATGCCGGTGTTCTCGGCGACCGTCAAAGGTCGCTGCAGACCGCCGCTGCAGGGTTGGGGCGGAGCCGGGCATGTCCCGAGGACGGCCTGCTGCAGGGGCAGTGCGAACATGGAGAGGATTCCGAAAACGAGCGCGAGCCCGGCCACGAAGTACAGGGCCGACGTGATCGCTCGCCCCGCCGAGTGGAAGATTGCGCACAGGCCCAGCGCGACGGCGGCGATCCCGAAGGGGATGATCACGGTCGCGATCCGGCTCGAGGTCCCGCCTAACGCAACCGGAAGCACGCCCCCGATCGCCGCCAGCGCGGCGGCCAGCCAGAAGGCCCAGATCAGCTGCCGTTCTTGTCCTGACTCTTGATTCACGTGCGGAATTCTGTCCTGCGGGCCACCGCAAAACAAGCGGATATCAGATCAGAGGCGATTTTTCAGGTTCGGGTAAGGCGTCTGCGTTGCGCCGCCCGGCCGTGACGTGCGCCGTCTGGCGGAGCGCCACCTCTTTGATGAAGAGGGTGGCGATGAAGCTGACGGCGATGATCGGCAGGCCGGCGAGGAAAACGGGATGGAGCGCGTCGGCCAGACCGTGCCGGATGGCCGCCGCGACGGCCGGCGGCAGATGGGCCAGCTGGGACGGGTCGAACACCGCCGTCGCCGTCGCGCCGCGGTCCGACGACTGAAGCTGGTGCAGGACCGAGGCGGGCAGGTACTTCGCCATGGCGCTCTGCATGCCCTGGGTGAGGATGGTGCCGAGGATCGCAAGCCCTATCGCAGCGCCGACGGAGCGAGAAAGTTGCGTCGCCGACGTCGCCACCGCCATGTCTTCGCGACTGACTGAGTTCTGCACCACGAGCGTGAACGTCTGCATCGTGATGCCAAGGCCTAGACCGATGAGGATCATCGCCTCGATCACAGACTGGTTGGTTGTCTCGACGCTGAAGGTCGCGAGCATGTAGTAGCCCGCGCCCATCGAGACAAGACCGGCCAGAAGCGGCATCTTGTAACGCCCCGTGTGCGAGATAAACCAGCCTCCGGCGACGCTCGTCACGATCATCGATACCAACATCGGGACAAGGATGGCGCCCGAATTGGTGACGCTGTTGCCGATCACGCCCTGGACGAAAACGGGCAGGAAGAAGATGGCGCCGAACATCGACATCGCTACACCGACGCTCGCAATGTTCGAGAGCGTGAAGATGCCGCTCCGGAAAAGATGCAGCGGCAGCACGGGCTCTGGCGCGTGGCGCTCGACCCAAACGAACGCGCCGAGCAGGATCGCGGCCGCTGCGTAGAGGCCGACGATCTGCCACGACGTCCAGGCGAACTGCGTGCCGCCCCAGACCGTTGCGAGGAGCGCCGCGGCGATTCCAGTGGAGAGCGTCACGCTTCCCCACACGTCGATCGCGTGCTTGCGCCGCTCGTTGGGCACGTGCATGAACAGAGCGACCACCACCAGCGTCACGATCGCGACCGGCAGGTTGATGAAGAACAGCCATCGCCACGAGAAGTGTTCGGTGATGAATCCGCCCGCAGCCGGGCCGACGATGGACGCGAGGCCGAACGACGCGCCGAGCATGCCCTGGTATTTGCCGCGTTCGCGCGGCGAGATGATATCGCCGATGATCGCCTGGGACAGCGGCATGATGAAGCCCATGCCGGCACCCTGGATGAAGCGCGCGAAAATCAGAAACCAGAAGTTCGGCGCGACCCCCGAGAGCGCCGAGCCGACCGCGAAGACCACGATCCCCGACATGTAGAGGGGCTTGCGGCCGTAGATGTCCGATAGCTTGCCCGCGATCGGAACCACGATGGTCGAAGCGAGCATCGCGGAGATCGGGACCCAGCTGTAGTCGGCCAGGCCGCCCAGCTCCGAGACGATCGTCGGGAGCGCGGGCGCGACCAGCGTCATGTTGAGCGCGGCGACCAGCGAACCAAGCATGAGACCGGCAAAGACCGCCATCACACCGCGATCGACACCAGGCTTGGCGCTTGGGCTGGCCGCCTTGGAGGCGACAGCAGTCACTGCTGCCAATTTACCGAGATCGAGGCAGTCCCAGCACCCGTTCCGCGAGGATGTTGCGCAGCACCTCGGAGCTCCCGGCCTCGATGGTGTTGGCGCGCGAACGCAAGAATTGGTACTTCCAGCCATCGCCGTCGGCGACTTGCGACGCGGGCCCGGCGATGTCCATCGCCGTCTCGGTCATGCGCTGGTTGAGCTCGGACCACATCAGCTTGAGGATCGATCCTTCGGGGCCGGGAATCCCACTGCGCTTGACGGCGGTCACGGCGCGGTAACCGTTGAGCTGCAGCGCGCGCGCCTCGATGGCGTGCTGCGCGATCTTCTGGCGGACCAGCCGGTCGGAGCCGCGGCCCAGCTTCCGCGCCCGTTCAGCGAGCTCAGATGCCGTGATCTGCGCGCGGGTCGCCAGCGCCAGCCCGAGCGTGCCGCGCTCGTGAAGCAAAGTCGTCATGGCGACCGCCCATCCACCGCCCGCCTCACCAAGAATCTGCGTCTTCGGCACCTTCACGTCCTTGAAGAAGATCTCGTTGAACTCCGCGTCGCCTGTGATCTGGACCAGCGGACGGACCTCGACGCCTGGACTCTCCATGTCGACCAGGAGGTAGGTGAGGCCATCTCGCGGATTGGCTTCCTTGCGTTCGCGGGCGAGCAGCATGCACCACTTCGCGACGTGAGCGAGCGTCGTCCAGACCTTCTGCCCGTTGACCAGGTAGTGGTCGCCTTTGTCCTCGGCGCGCGTCTGCAGTCCTGAAAGGTCGCTGCCGGCGTTGGGCTCGCTGAAACCCTGACACCAGATCTCCTCCGCCGAGAGAAGCGGAGCGAGGTATCGCCTTTTCTGCTCGTCGCTCCCGTGGGCGATCACGACCGGCCCGCCCATGCCGAGGCCGATGACGTTGATCGGTTCCGGTGCGTGGGCCAGGATCATCTCGTCGTTGAAGATCAGCTGGTCCATGAAGCTGCGGCCACGGCCCCCGTACTCCTTCGGCCAGGTCATGCCGACGTAGCCGGCGTCGTAGAGCTTTCTCTGCCATGCGCGGCGGTTGTTGATGTACCCATCCATATCCGCCCCGCCGTCGTCCGTCGGCGCATTGGCCTTCAGCCAGGCCCGGACTTCGTCGCGAAATGCCTTCTCGGGTTCGCTCAGATCGAAATCCACATCCATACCTTACCCTCGGCTGATGCAGCAGCAAGCCGGACTGGTTTCGCCGGACGGTTACTGGCTGTGGAACGGGACGGAGTGGGTCCCTAACCCGTATCGACCGCCGGTCGTCACCCAGTGGGCTCCGCCGTTCGAGACGGCCCGATTCCGAGCCAGCATGACGACGGTATTTCTCATCGCGAACGCCATTGCTCTCGGACTCGGAATCCTGTGGACGGTCTTGAACATCGCCTACATCCAGACGCCTAACCCGGACCAGGCCTTCACCGCCGTTTGGGGCGTGCTGGCTCTCGCCTACCTTGCGCTCCTCTTCGGCACGCTCATTCCGGCGGGCGTCTTCTTCAGCATGTGGGTGCACCGTGTCGTGCGGAACATGCCCGCGCTTGGTTCTCCGGACTGGCGGCGCTCGCCAGGCTGGTCGGTCGGGTCGAGCTTCATCCCGATCCTCAGCCTTTTCTATCCGTACTGGGCGGTGCTCGACGCCTGGCGGGCGTCCGACCCTCGGTGGCGCTGGCTAAACCTGACCGCTCGAAAATCCCTGGGAGTCCCGGCGCTCCCCGCGGTCTGGTGGACGCTGTACCTGTTGGCGCTGGTGATGAACCGAGTTTCCGCCGTGATGGACAGGTCGAGTGATGTCGGCACCAGGGTTGCCGGGTCGGCGGTCGACATCGCCAGCTCGGTCGTGCTGATCGGTGCCGCGGTGCTGGCCATCTTCGTCGTGCGAGACCTCACGGCGCGCCAGGAGCTCAAGAACGAGCTGATCTCGAGCGGCCGGCTCGCCTGAAATCGCCGCCGTCAGGCGACGGCCGGGATCACCTCTTTCGCGAGCAGCTCCAATGCCTCGCGGTCGTCGAGCAGCCAGTGCTGGAGCATGAAAAGGTGAATTCCCAGACGGCCAAACTCGCGCATCCGCTCCGCGATCTGTTCGGGCGTCCCCACCAGCCAGGCCTCCTTGCGGTTCTCGAGCACCTCCTCAGGGCTCATCTCGTTCAGGTCGTCGACGACCTGACTCACCTGCGCCGCACGTTCCAGCAGCTCGGTCCGGGTGCGGCCGACAAGAAAACCGGTCATCACGGAGTGCCGAATGCTCGCGGGATCCCGTCCGATATGGCGACAGCGCTGTTCCAGCAGATCGCGTCGCTGCCTGTAGCCGTCTGCGTCGAGCTTCGAGTAGTTCCATTCCGAAGCCTCGCGGGCAACGAGGGGAAGCGTCCGTTTCACGCCTTTGCCCCCGAGTAGGAGGGGAATCGGGTTGCGCAGCGGCTTGGGGCTGGATTTGTTCCACGTTTCGCGAATCGTCTTGATGCCGGCCTCCAGCATGTCGAAGCGTTGTGTCTCCGTATAGAACGGGATGTCGAACTCCGTGTGCTCGTGTTCGTTCCAGCCCGCGCCGACGCCCAGGATGAGCCGGCCGGCGGCGAGAACGTCGACGGCGGCGGCCATGCGCGCAAGCAGAGCCGGCGGCCTGAACGTCATCGGGCTGACCATCGGCCCGATCTCTATGTTCTTCGTCCACTCGGCCGCGAGCGCGAGCGAGATCCACGTCTCGATGCAGTCCTGGTCCGGGCGTCCGTTGAGCGAAGTGAAATGGTCACTGCGGCGGAGCGACGCGAAACCGAGGCGGTCGGTGTCTAGGCAGATCTTGCGCCAGCGGTCCCAGCTGAGACCCTCCTGGCCCTCGATCATGATCCCGACCTGCGCCATCAGCGAGTCATCGTAAGTTGATCCAGCGGGCGGAAGTTCAGGATGCGATCTCGTGGGATGCCCGCCCGGCGGGCCATCCACAACGCCATCGGGACGTATGCGAACTCGGCCGGGGCGTGTGCGTCGGCGTCGATCGCAAACGAGCATCCGAACTCGAAGGCCAGGCGGGCCATCTCGGGCGAAAGGTCCATGCGGGCCGGGTCGCAGTCGATCTCCAACGCCACACCGCGCTTGGCGGCTTCCTTGAAAACCAGCTCGTAGTCGTAAGACGCACCCTCGCGCGAGCCTGGACGGCGCCCGGTCGGATGGCCGATCACGTCGACGTGTGGGTGCGAGACCGCACGCATCATCCGCTCCGTCATGGCCGCGGGTTCCTGCCGCAGCTTCACGTGCGGCGAGGCGATGACGATGTCGAGAATCTCAAGCACCGCGTCCGGCAGGTCCAGCGACCCATCTTCGAGGATGTCGACCTCGATGCCCTGTAGGAGTGTCAGACCGTCGACCTGGCTCTGCACCTCGGCCATCTCGCGCGACTGCGCGACCAGCCGCTCGGCGTTGAGGCCGTGCACGACGGTGATGCGCGGCGAGTGGTCGGTGATCCCGAGATAGCGGTAGCCGAGTGCCTGCGCACCCCGGGCCATCTCCAGCATCGTCGCCCGGCCGTCGCTCCAGTCGGTGTGAGAGTGGACGTCGCCCTGGTAGTCGCCCAGGTCGAGGTCGGATTCGTCGTCGCGGGCGGGCTGCTTGAACTGCTCGCGGAGCCGGTTGAGATAACGACTCTGTCCGGTCTGAATGACGTCGGTCAGGACCCTGGCGATTCCTTCTCCGACGCCTTCGATCGAGGTCAGGTTCTCGGCCCGCTGCAGGTCGACCAGGTTGGGCCGTTGCAGCGCGAGGGACCACGCGGCAGCGGAGAACGCCTTGGCGCGAAACCGCTCCTTGGGATCCTGGCGGAGCAGATAGCCGATCTCGGACAGGACCTGCGCCGCTTCAATCGCATCCAACCCGTAAATTGTGTGAGCAACGATGGCTACACCAAAGCCCAAACCGGGCGACCCGATCCCCGAGCTGGTCGAATCGCTGTTGGTCGAGCTGGGCGAGGACCCGGATCGGCAGGGCCTCAAGGCCACGCCCGACCGGGTGGCGCGGGCGATGCGCGAGCTCACCAGCGGCTATGGCGTCAAACCGGAGGAGGTCGTCGCCGACGCGGTCTTCGACCAGGACTACGACGAGATGGTCGTGGTCAAGGACATCGCTTTCTACAGCCTTTGCGAGCATCACATGCTGCCTTTCTTCGGGCACGTCCACGTCGGTTACCTGCCCAAGGGCAAGGTTGTCGGGCTGAGCAAGATCCCGCGCCTGGTCGAGGTCTTCTCGCATCGGCTCCAGATCCAGGAGAAGCTCACCAACGAGATCGCCGAAGCGCTCAACCAGGCGGTCGCGCCCAGGGGTGTCGGCGTGGTCGTCGAAGCGCGCCACCTTTGCCTGGAGATGCGCGGCATCGAGACTCCAGGTGGCCGGATGATCACGTCCTGCATGCTCGGCACCTTCCGGCGCGACCCGCGGACCCGAGCCGAATTTCTGAACCTAGTCCGTCAGTCCGCCTGAGCCCGAGCCTCAATACATAAACCAGCCTTTATGCTTTAGACTGGCTTATAAAGCAACCTTTATGTTTCTTCAGAACCCGCGGAACGAGCTGCCGGACCACTTCCTGGCCTTCGCCAACCCCACGCGCCTGCGCATCCTGGAGCGCCTGGCCCAGGCAGGCGAGGTCAATGTCAACGACCTGGCCCTGTACCTGCACATGAGCCAGCCCCGTATCTCCTGGCACCTGCGGATGCTCCGAGTCGGCGGCGTGATCCGCACCCGCCGTGAGGGTAGGCAGGTCTACTGCTCGCTGGACCTGGAGAACATCCGGCGCTTTCGCCGGCGCCTGGATCAACTGCTCGGCATGACACAGATTGAAAAAGCAAAAGTTCGTGAGGAGGTTGGGGCATGAGCGCCCAAAAGAACGGTCATCGCAATGGCAAGGTACGAGTTGCCGTCGTCGGCGTCGGCAACTGCGCCTCGTCGCTCGTCCAGGGCGTGCACTACTACCGCGACGCATCGCCCAAAGAGTCCGTGCCTGGGCTGATGCACGTTGACCTCGGCGGCTATCACATCCGTGACATCGAGTTCGTCGCCGCGTTCGACATCGACAAGAACAAGGTGGGGCTCGACCTCTCCGAGGCCATATTCGCAAAGCCCAACAACACCGTGAAGTTCGCGGACGTGCCTCGCGCCGGCGTGAAAGTCCAGCGCGGCATGACCCACGACGGCATCGGCAAGTACCTCTCCGAAGTCGTGCAGAAGGCGCCCGGCGAAACCTCAGACGTAGTCGGCATCCTGAAGAAGACGAAGGCCGACGTGATGGTCAGCTACCTGCCGGTCGGCTCCGAAGAGGCGACCAAGTGGTACGTCGAGCAGGCACTGACCGCGGGCGTGGGATTCGTCAACTGCATCCCGGTCTTCATCGCGCGCGAGCCGTACTGGCAGAAGCGTTTCCTCGACAAGAATCTGCCGATCATCGGCGACGACATCAAATCGCAGGTCGGCGCGACCATCATCCACCGCGTCCTGACCCGCCTGTTCCGCGACCGCGGCGTGAAGCTCGAGCGCACCTACCAGCTCAACTTCGGCGGCAACACGGACTTCCTGAACATGCTCGAGCGCGAGCGCCTGATGTCCAAGAAGATCTCCAAGACTCGGTCCGTCACGTCACAGCTCGACTACGACATCGGCAAAGACAACGTGCACATCGGCCCGTCGGACTACGTGCCCTGGCTGAACGACCGCAAGTGGGCCTACATCCGGCTCGAAGGCCGCTCGTTCGGCGACGTGCCGCTGAACGTCGAGCTGAAGCTCGAGGTGGTGGACTCGCCGAACTCGGCCGGAATCGTCATCGACGCTGTGCGCTGCGCCAAGCTGGCGCTCGACCGCGGTCTCGGTGGAGCGCTCGAGGGACCCAGCTCCTACTTCATGAAGTCGCCGCCGGTGCAGTACAGCGACAACGACGCCAGACGGCTGGTGGAGGAGTTCATCGAAGGTGATAAGGCCGGAGTCAATGGGCGCGACGGGCGAGACCGCCGCACCCCCCGCGTCAAGCCGGCGACCGCGACTGCTCGCCGCTAGTTACAGAGCCGGCGCACGGGCTCTGCGTGTGATGCCGGCCGGGGTCCGGCATGCCGTCGCCGCACCTGGCGGCGTGGCGTGGTTCTGGCTGAGCCCGGCCCAGCGGAGCGCGGCGCTCGACAACTACGCCACGGCGTTGGGCCGCGACCGGTCGGATCCCGACGTGGCTCGCGTCGCCAGGCGCGCCTTCCAGAACTACGGCCGGATGCTGATGGACTTCCTGCTCCTCGGCAGCCTCACGCCGGATGAGTTGATCGCCCGCATGTCCGTCGACGGCCGAGAGCACCTCGACGCCGCGCTCGCCCATGGCCGCGGCGTGATCATGGCCGTGCCGCACATGGGCTCGTGGGACATGGCGGGCTCGTACGCCGGCGCGCTGGGGTACCGGATCTCCGCGGTGGCCGAACGCTTTCCCGGCTCTCTCAACGACGCGGTGGTGGCAACCCGCGAGCGTTTCGGCCTGAACGTCATCCCCCTGGGACGAGCCGCTGTCAGAGGAATCAACGAAGCGCTGGCTGCCAACCATGTCGTCGCTTTGTTGTGCGACCTGGAACAGGGGCCTGGACTCAGTGTGAATTTCTTCGGCCGCCGCGCGACGGTACCTGGGGGACCTGCAGCTTTTGCCCTCAAGACGGGCGCGGCGCTCCTCCCCGCCTGCCAGTACGCGACCGCGGCCGGTCGATATCACGTGCACCTCGACCCGGCGCTGGCGGCGCACGAAGGCGACACAAAAGAGACCCTCATGCAGCGGGTGATCGGCCGATTCGAGGATTTCATCAAGGAGCGTCCCGACCAGTGGTATGCATTTCGGCCGATGTTCAGTCGCTGAGGGATGGGCGAATGGACATGGCGCGGATTCAAAGTCGTGCAGTCGCTGGTGGAGCGTTTGCCCCGGTCGTGGGCGTATGCGCTTGCCGTGATGGCGGCGCGTCTGGCATGGCGTTTCTCTCCACTGGCGCGTCCGCGCCTCGAGTACAACCTCAAGATCGCGTGTCCGGAGCTGCGGGACGACCCGGTGGCGTTGCGGCGTCTGTCCAGGCTGAACTTTCAGAATCACGCCAAGGCTTACGCCGACCTGATGCAGCTTCCGAGCGCGAGGATCGAGGCCATGCGGCCGCTGCTGAAGGTGACGGGTTTGGAAAATCTCGACGCCGCGCGCAGCCTGGGCAGGGGCGTGCTGGCCGTGTCCTGCCATATGGGTTCGTACGAGGTGGTGTCGGCGATCTGGGCCGCGACGCTGGCGCCGGTGAGCTTCTTCGCCGAGGAGCTGGAGCCTCGAGCGCTTTTCGAGTGGTACCGCGACACACGAGCGCGTCTCGGGATCAGCGTTCTGACGCTCGACATGGGAGGCATCCGCAAGGTGCTCCAGGCTCTGCGCGAGCAGGAGATGGTGATCACAGCGATCGACCGCGACATCACGGAAACCGGCTACCTGATGCCTTTCTTCGGCAAGCTGGCGCCGATCCCGCTGGGGCCGGCGTCGATTGCACTGCGTCTCGGCACACCGCTCTTGCCTGTGTGCGTTTACCGATTGCCGGACGATACGTACATGGCCGAGGCTGCGCCGCACGTGTTCGCGAAGCCGACAGGCAACCCGCGGGCCGACCAGGTGCGGGCCACGCAGGAGCTCTTGCGCCAGATCGAGGGCTTCATCCGGCAGCATCCGGAGCAGTGGCACGTCCCGCACCGCATATGGGCGGGATCTCCATGAAGGGAAATCGTGGGGGGATCAGGATCCCCCCACGGGCCCCCCTCTCGCCGCCGCGTCTGGGAGGCGATTGGAATGGCAACGCAAGGGTGACGGCCGGAATAAATCCGGCCTGCACGCCGCGCGGGGTTTCTGCATGAAGGTCGGGCTCGTTTCGCCGTACGACTTCGCGTCGCCAGGTGGTGTTAACGACCATGTCCGCCGCCTCGCCGTCCGGTTGCGACAGCTCGGCCATGAGGCGCGCATCTTCGCGCCGTCCAGCCGCGCCGATGTCGACTTCGACAGCGCGCGCTTCTACAGGATCGGGACGCCGATCGCCATCCCTGTCAACGATTCGGTGGCGCGGATCACGCTGAGCTTTCACCTGGCCAACCAGGTCGCGGCGATCATCGCCGACGAGGGCTTCGACGTCCTTCATTTCCACGAGCCCTTGATGCCCGCCCTGCCGATCACCATGCTGCGGATGTCGACCACGGCCAACGTCGGAACGTTCCACGCCTTTGCGCGATCCAACGTCGGTTACTTCTACGGCCGGCCGCTGCTCCAGCCGTACCTTGCGCATCTGCATCGCGGCATCGCGGTCAGCGAGCCCGCCCGCGCGTTCGTGCAGCGCTACTTCCCCGATTTCCCGCTGCGCGTCATCCCCAATGGTGTCGATCTCAACGTCTACCGTCCGGGCCTGGCGCCCATCCGGCACCTGCGCGACGAGAACCTCAACGTCCTGTTTGTGGGACGGCTCGAAAAGCGCAAGGGCCTTGGCGATCTGCTGAGGGCGTATCGCGCCATGGGCATGCGCGTCCCCCAAACCCGCTTGATCATCGTCGGCGACGGCCCGCTCCGCGGTACTACAACAGCGCCGACATCTTCTGCGCCCCGGCAACGGGCGCTGAGAGCTTCGGCATCGTTTTGCTCGAGGCGCTGGCCTCTGGCCTGCCAGTGGTCGCGACCGAAGTGCCCGGCTACATGTCCGTGCTCGAGTCAGGCCGCGACAGCGTCACCGTGCAGCCCAACAACTGGCGCGAGCTGGCTGCGTCGCTGGTCATCCTCGCCCGTGACGCGGACCTGCGCCGCAGGCTCTCCGATTACGCGCTGCAGAAGGCGCGTCGCTACTCGTGGGACCTGGTGGCGTCCGAGGTCGTCGAGGTCTACCAGGAGGCGCGCCTAGCGCTCGCCGCCCACCCGGCGAAGGCGATGGAGGTGACCAGTGTTCACCACGCGGTTTGAGGCCTGGGTGCGCCGCCACGCGGAGGCTTTGATGACCGCGCTCGGGCGCACTCCACTGACCCCGAACCAGGTCACGGTGGTGGGGCTGGCGCTCACGTTCCTCGCGGCCGGGCTGGCCGCGTTCGGACAGCTTCGCTGGGCGGGCGTCGTGCTCATCTTCGCGGGCACCTGCGACATCCTCGACGGTGCGCTGGCACGATCGACCAATGCGAGCTACCCCTATGGCGCATTTCTCGATTCGACCCTCGACCGCTACTCCGAAGGGGCTGTCTACCTCGGACTTGCGGCCTACTTCGTCACCATCGATCCGCCGCTGCAGGAGTGGCTCGTCCTGTCGACCCTCGCCGCGCTCGCTGGTTCGTTCCTCGTGAGCTACGTTCGCGCACGCGCACAGAGTCTCGGCTTTGTTTGCAAAACAGGTTTGTTCCAGCGGCCAGAACGTGTTGTCGTGACAGTGATCGGACTGCTGGTCGGCGGGTACGTGCTTTACGGCGTCGTGTTCCTGCTTGCGATAGTCACCAACGTCACAGCGCTGCAACGGATCCGCGAGGTGTGGCTGCAGGGCCGGGCGCAACGCCTCGAGCGGGAGCGTGAGATGAAGGCCCGCCGCGCAGCGCCGCATCAGGTTCAATGACCGATCCGTTTCACGGCGTCGCCGGCCATACGCAGGCCCTGGAGCAGCTGCGTTCGCAGGTCAGGTCAGACCGCCTCGCGCACGCATATCTTTTCGTCGGCGAATCGGGTCTGGGGAAGTCGACCACGGCTCGCGCGCTCGCCTCGGCGCTCCTGCCCGAGGCCCCGCTGACCCGGAACCCCGACTTCTGGGAAGACGACCGGATCAAACCTCTCTCGATCAACGAGATCCGCCTCCTGCCGGACAAGCCGCCCGAGTTTCACGAGCTGTCGCTGCAGGCGTTCCTCAACCTCAAGCCCGCGATCGGGGCGCGCCGCGTCGCTCTCGTGGTGAATGTTGGCCGCCTCCGCGACCAGGACCAGGGCGTCCTGCTCAAGACCCTCGAGGAGCCGCACCCCCATCGCGTCATCGTCTTGACGACGCCGAGCCTCAACCCCTTCGTCGTGCTGCCCACTGTGGTTTCGCGCTGCCAGCGGGTGTTCTTCCACCCCGTTCCGGCGCCTGAAATCGAAAAGCTGCTGGCCGCCGCCGGGGTCGAAGCTCGACGGGCGAATCTGCTGTCCGAGCTTTCGGGAGGACGGCCGGGTTGGGCGATGCGAAGGGCGAGCGACGAAAGGGTGATCGAGCTGCACCGCGCCTGGACGCGCCGCCTCGAAGAGATCTTCGGCGCGCCGGCGGATGTGCCCCTGCACGTCGCGGCGCAGCTCGACTCGGAGCAGATGGGCTGGCGCCGAAGCGAGGGAGACGAGGAGGACCCGGCGCTGTTCGCCATCGCCAGCTGGCAGATCGAGCTCCGCCGTCGCATGCTGGGCAGCCGCGGCCGCGAGCAGGGCCGGTGGGCGCGCCTGCTCGAGCTTTCCTACGACACGCTCGGATACCTCGAGCAAAACGTCAGCCCCCGACTGGCTCTGGAAACATTCCTGCTCGAATGCCGAAGAGCCTCGTAAGGAAAGCCCTCGAGGGCTTCCAGCCTTACGTCCCCGGCGAGCAGCCACCTGACGGCGAGGGCTGGATCAAGCTCAACACCAACGAGTCGCCCTTGCCTCCATCGCCAAAAGTCCTGTCGGCGATCAAGGACGCGGCGACCGACGCGCTGAGGCTCTACCCCAGCCCGACCGCCGCACCCGCGCGCGAGGCGATCGCGCTCCGGTTCGGCCTGGATCCTTGGCAGGTGGCTGTCGGCAACGGGGGAGATGAGCTGATCGAGCTGTGTTTCCGCGCCTTTGCCGGCGCGGGCGACACCGTCGCCTATCCGACTCCGACCTATCCGCTGCTGGAACCCCTCTGCCGGATCCACGAGGCCAGGCCTTCCACGCACCCGACGGAAGAGTTCTCCGAGCTCCCGCCGAGTCTCGCGGCGGACCCGGCGCCGCTTAAGTTCATCGTCAATCCCAACTCGCCGAGCGGAGCGCTGTTCGACCGGGACGCGGTCGAGGGGGCGGTCGCCGCTTCATCGGGTGTGGTCGTGATCGACGAGGCGTACGTGGACTTCGCGCCTCACTCGTGCCTGCCCCTTCTCGAGCGGTACGACAATGTCCTGTTGCTTCGAACCTTCTCCAAGTCTTATGGCCTGGCCGGCCTTCGGATCGGTTTCGCGCTGGGCCCGCGCGAGGTCATCGAGACGCTGAGCTCAGTCAAGGACTCGTACAACGTCGATCGCCTCGCCATCGTCGCCGCCGTGGCCGCGATCGAGGATGAGGATCACCACCGCAAGCTCGTAGATGCAGTCGTCCACAATCGTGGAGAGCTGGGCGCAGCGCTTGCCGGTATGGGGTTCGACGTCGTTCCATCCGCCACCAACTTCATCTTTGCCAGGCCGCCAAAATCGGCCGCCGGCATCGTGGCCGCGCTGCGCGAGCGCAGGATCCTGGTCCGCCATTACGATCGTGAGCCGATCGCAGGCTGGATCCGGATCACGGTGGGCACGCGCGATCAGCACGACCAGCTTCTCAAG
>Ga0209239_1000168_pt1 | contig 38916 bp, 23 predicted proteins | sample GraSoi013_2_20cm_FD_185824 | JGI IMG/M metagenome (GOLD analysis project Ga0209239, IMG submission 185824) | Grasslands soil microbial communities from the Angelo Coastal Reserve, California, USA - Sample 10_02_2013_2_20cm (SPAdes) (version 2) | ecosystem: Environmental > Terrestrial > Soil >...
TGAAGTCAGTCCCCATCCCTGCAAACGTTTTGCCGTCCTCATTGTAGGCAATGCCTGCGGGGAGGCCGACTTCGGTGAACGTGCCATTTCCGTTGTTATGGTACAAGAAGCTAGGCACCGAATCGTTGGCGACAAAGATGTCCGTGAAGCCGTCGTCGTCATAATCGGCAAAAGATACCCCTAGTCCTTTGCCTTCAGGGTTAGCAATGCCAGCCTTCGCGGAAACGTCGGTAAATGTTCCGTCCCCATTATTGTGATAGAGGATGTTCGCGACGCCCTTGAAATTGTCGGGGTGGCAGTAGGCCCGCAAGCCGGGTTTCTGTTCTCCACAATAGCGGTTGTTCCGGAAGCTCCAATCCACATAACGGGTCAAGAAGAGGTCGAGGTTGCCGTCATTGTCGTAATCGAAGAACCCGGCGCTCGCACTCCATCCGCCAGCGATAACTCCGGCGCGCTTCGTTACGTCGGTGAACGTGCCGTCCCCATTGTTATGGTAGAGCGTGTTCCCTCCATAGCCTGTCACGTAGATGTCTTCGAAACCATCATTGTCGTAGTCACCCACCGCCACACCCATCGGATAGTAGCTCTGCGCCATCCCAGTGAGGCCGGCTTTTTCCGTCACATCCGTGAATGTGCCGTCGGGGTTTTGATGATAAAGCCGGTTCCAAAACCTGCGATCGGACTTGTCCGGAAGCTTGCCGTCCGGCATCGGATCGTCGATCTTCGCGCCGTTGGTGAAGAAGATGTCCAGCCGCCCATCGTTGTCATAGTCCAGGAGGGCCACGCCTCCTCCCATAGTTTCCACCAAGTATTTGTGGGAAGTTGCGGAGTTTTCGTGCTTGAAATCGATGTTCGTGAACCGAGTGATATCGGTGAACTGCACCTCCGGACCGGCTGTGGCCGCGGTCACACAGAAGAAAAGCCCAAAGGACACGACCCAGCGGCGCGCATTTGAATATCTCCCCATGGCATGCTATCGAATCCACTGGTTGCTAACAATTCCTTCGCTTTCCTGCAGGACAAAAAGGTGATTGGCGTGCGAGTTCAGAAAGCTCTCCTTCAATCCACCAGCCCACGCGAGATCTGCGCTTCCTACCTTCGAGGCGCGGCCCAGACCGAGTCCTGATTCAGGCTGGCCGCTTTCTTAAGGCTATTTTCAGTTCCGGAATACACATGAGCATTCATGGTCATGCTGCCAACGGCCAGTATGATAACGCAGCGTCGGGATGCCACCGAAGCTAATCCTCCAAGGTTCGGAACCGCCTCATTAATAATTGGCAGGACGGATCGTCCGGCCGGAGCTTTGCGGATTGGTAGGAGTTGGGTCGTCTTTCGAGGACTGGCCGGGATTAGTCGTGCCGGGCTGATAGATCGAGGTATTTTGATGAGATTCTGTGGAAATCCCGTTCGCGAGGAGGAACCGCCGTTTGCCAGCCGGTCCCAGTGCTGGCCTGAGGTACTCACTCAGCTTTCTTTCCAGGCAGTTTTCCCCAGGCGTGCAAGATACTTCTTTGATTGTTCGAAAAAACTACTTGACATCAGCGCTTCAGGAGGAGTATCAGTGCACGCAATGCGCTCGGGAAAACGTTTACCGGGAGCTTCAAGTTGTTCGGGGTGAACCTGAATCCTGCGTGAAGACGATCGAAATGGAGCTGGAACAGAGCAAATGATGCACTGGGCCCTTGGTTTCAAACCTCGCACTTAGGGGCGAGTGTTCCAAAAGCCCGGGTCAATTTCGAAACTAACTTTCAAGGCTGTTCCAGGCCGCGCATCAGAGGCTTTCACGCGGGAATGAGGTTGGGCGCGTAAGTTTGGGGGAGGTGTAAAGATGAAGCGGCCATCAACTCTCGTCGTGTTGTTGTTGTGTGTTTTGGTTTTGTTCAGCGGGCAGAGCCTGTACGCCCAGTTGGCCGACCGGGCTGAAATTACCGGTATCGTCACCGACGCAAGCGGTGCGGCGGTTCCGGATGCCAAAGTGTCGATCATCAACCAGGATACCGGTGCGAAAATAGTAGTGGGCACGAACAGTGCCGGCAACTACAGCACGCCGCCGCTCCCTCTAGGTACCTACACTATAGAGGTCGAAAAAGAAGGCTTCAAGCATGCCACCCACCCCGGGATCATGTTGAGCGGCGCGCAGAGTTTCCGCCAGGATGTGAAGCTCGAACTCGGTTCGGTGACTCAGTCCGTCGAGGTCGAGGGCGGTGCCACGCTCATTAACACTGAAAACTCAACGGTGTCTCACACGATCGGCGAGACCTACTATCGCGATCTTCCGGGAGTGATGGGAGCTGACATTCGTCTTGCCGAGTCCCTACTGCAACTGCAGCCGGGCTTTGTGCCCATGCAGCCGAACGGCGACGCGATTTTCCGCGGCAGCCAGTTTACTTCCCGGATCAACGGCGGCCAGACGATGGCAACGGAAAATTGGTTTGACGGCGCGGCTTTCGGCTATGCCGAAGGTCACCAGGGGACGCAGGAGAGCGCGGTACCCTACCCCTCCGTGCAGGAAATGACGGTTGTCGAGAACACCTTTTCCGCACAATATGGGCACACCAGCGGTGGTTTTATCACCTACGCGACAAAATCCGGCACCGACCAGGTGCACGGCAATGTATATAATTTTTTCACGAACGATAAGCTGGACGCAGGGAACTTCTTCTTTGCCGGCATACCTACAATCCCCAATAAGAAACTTCCTTTGACCCAGGATAACTGGGGGGCAGCCGTGGGCGGGCCGGTTCCGAAAATTACCTACGGGGGCAAGACGTTCTGGTTCGTCAACGTGGATGGATTGGACTACCACAGCACAGTCAACACTGGGTTTGTCAATACTCTTCCGACATCGGCGGAGAGGGGGGGGGACTTCAGCCAGTTGTTGGGCCCGCAACTAACGGCTAAATGCGGGGCGGGCACGCTGAATGCGGGTACGACATACAATGTGACTGATCTTCAGGGCAACCCTGTGCTTTCGGGCCAGATATTCAATCCAACGAGTACGACGACCGCCACAGGCACTTTCGTCGATCCCTGCACCGGGAATACTATCACTCGGACTGGTCCGATACGGACCCCTTATGCGGGCAACATCATCCCGGTCGGCGACCCGTTACGGAGTTCGTTGGCGGCTTTTGTGATTCCCAACATCCCGGCGCTCGACCGCAACACTCTGCGGCAGAACGGCTTTGGCGGGAGTTCGGACGACAATAACAAGATCAATGTGAGAACCTGGCTTTTCCGGATCGATCACACGTTCAACAATAAATTCTCCATCAGCAATACCTACTACCAGAACAACCGGCCGCGCACGGCTCACTGTGGCGGGCCGCAAGGCTGCACCACGGTGCACAATGGACAGACGGATTCTGCGGCCAACGACACTTACATCGGCCAGGGATTCTTCCAGCGCATCACCAACCATTTCGAGCACGTGCAGATGAACTGGGTGATCAAGCCGAACCTATTCAATCACACCACGCTGGCCTACGACCGCTGGCATATGCAAGGCAACCAGTTGTCCGGTGGCGTGGGTTGGAATCAGAAGCTCGGACTCGGCCTGCCAAATCAGCCGGTATTCAATAGCGCGGGCTTCCCTCAACTCAATTTCAATGGTCCGGCTGGATACACCCACTATGGCACGCCGTGGGCGAGCGGCGGGAGCGACATCAACAATCGCTATCAATTTCTCGACGACATCACTTGGATTACCGGCAAGCACACGATCAAGGCGGGGCTCGAATTCCGCTATATGACTTTCCCACAAACCGGCTGGGCCGTGAACACTGGCGGCAACTTTAATTTCAACGCCAGCGAAACTGCAGGTTACGACAAGTTTGGCAATAACTTGAATGGAGGCACCGGGGACGGGTTCGCCTCTTTCATATTGGGCCAAGTGGACAGCGCCAATTTCACCGCACCGTTCAGCTACATGCCCAAGATGAAGTATGGCTCTCCTTGGATCAACGACGACTTCAAGTTGACGCCCAAGCTCACGCTGACCCTGGGTCTCCGCTTCGACTGGCAATCGGGATTGTCGGAGCAGCATGGAAAGTTTTCCACCTTCGATCCCACTGCTCCGAACCCGGGTGCTGGAGGCCATCTTGGCGCGACGGTATTTGGCAGCAGCAAGGCCATCGGGAATAGTAGTTGGAGCGTCGGTCCGCGCTTCGGCTTTGCCTATCAGATCAAGAACAAAACCGTGATCCGCGGCGGCTACGGGATGTACTACGCCGGCGCACAGGCAGACTCGTGGGATCCTTACCCGGTGGACGGTTACCAGACCAACCCGGTGGCGCCGAATATCACCAACGGGCGGTTCCCCGCGTTTTACTTCCAAGGAACGGGCAGTTGTCCTGCCGTGTACAGCGGTCCCGGCTCGCCCGTCTCTTGCGGATGGCCGGTAGGGCTTATCGCCTCCCAATTGCCACCCCAACTGCGAGCTGACGTAGCGAATACCGGCGGAATTCCAGGAAATCCCGTGGGCGTCGATCCCAAGACGTACACCATGCCCCGGTATCAGAACTGGTCGATCTCGTTCCAGCGCCAACTGGGCCAAAACATGGCGGTCGATATCGCCTACGTAGGAAACCATGGGACGCGGCTGATTGATGGCCGCAGCTCCGCCGGAGTCTATGACAACATGAATCCCGGCAGCGTGCTCGCCTTGGGAGCGAACGTTCTGGGGGCGCTCTTCAAAAACGGTGTGCCTGACGCGACGGCAGCAGCGGCGGGATTTAACACACCCCCTTACCCGGGGTTTAGCGGAACAGTGGCCCAGTCCTTGAGAACGTGGCCGCAGTACCACCAGATTAACTGGCGCTATTTTCCGAACGGCAACAGCCACTATAACGCTTTCCAGGCCAGCTTTGACCGCCGCATGAGCCAAGGCCTGCAGCTCCGTGTTGCTTACACGTATTCCCGGCTGATGAACAACGGCTCGGAAACTGGTTTGGGTGCCGGGGGACCTCCCGTGCAGAATCCTAGCGATATGAGCAACCTTTACTCGGTCAGCTCCGACGACGTGCCCCACATTTTCACGTTCGGCTGGGTGTACCAGTTGCCCTTCGGCAAGGGCAAGGCGGTCGGAAGGAACGCGTCGGGGGTTTTGGACAAGCTCATCGGCGATTGGCAAATCTCGGGGACGCAGACTTACCAGTCTGGGAGGCCGCTCTCCATCACCACAGACAACGGCGCGCTCGGGGGATTCCTCTTTAACTATGCAACGTTCCCGAACAAAGCCGGGAGCGGACTGACGGGAACGTTCAAAGACCCCAAGACGGACAGTTATCTCAACCAGGCAGGATGGGCCGACCCTGGCGTGCTTGCCTTCGGTAATGCTCCCCGCGAGGATGCGAGCGTCCGTGGTTTTCGGTACTTCAACGAGGACTTCTCCATCTTCAAGGACACGCACTTCGGTGAGGGCCGATATGTTCGGATCCAAGCCGATGCCGGCAACGTCTTCAACCGTGTTTTCTTCTGCCCCGTGGACCAGTTCTGGCTGCCGACTAAAGCAGACGGGACGCCAGGGAATTCCAACTTTGGGCATACGGGCAGCCAGTGTAATGTCCCGAGGCGAGTGCAGCTCGGGCTGCAAATCTTTTTCTAGGCCACCCAACACCCCTTAACCAACCGGTGGATGGCACGCAAAGCGCGGGCCATCCATCGGTAAGTCTTTGTCCCTCCTGAGTTGGGATCCGCCAAGTTTCCTTATGTGAAAATATGATGCTTGCGGCCAGCGGAAAAACGCCTGAGCGGCGAAAGCTACGCAATCACTTGCTAAATTTCTTGCCCCGAATTATGCCGTGGCCCTCTTGGACTACCAGCAGTTGATTTGCGCCAACATTTTTGAACGATTCCATCAGTCCCAAAGGCCATTGGACTTCAACCAAGTCCGCCTGTCCGGCCCGGCCAAGCCCAAAGTGCAGGCGAAAGTCATTTTGGGACATGTAACTGGAACCGCTCATTACCTCATTGATTTGGGAATGCCGGCCAGTAACCACGCGCACGCGAGCGCCAACGGCGCTGCGATTGGACTTGGCGCCGATGCATTTGACCTTTAGCCAGTTGTTCCGCGAGCTGCAATCATTGCGGAGCAGCGAAGGCGCCTCGTTCATGTTTAGAACTGCGACGTCCACGTCTCCGTCGTTGTCGAAGTCTCCGAAGGCAGTCCCTCGGCTGCTGTGCGGCTGAGTTACGCCCGGTCCGGCGCTCGATGTGACATCTGTAAAGCTCCCGTTGCCGAGATTCTTGTAGACAGTCTTTCCTTGTTTGAACGTCACGTGTAGTCTCTTCGTGTCGACCGTAGGGAAGACGTGGCCGTTGGACATGAAGATATCCGGCCAGCCGTCGTTGTCGAAATCGAAAAGGCCAACTCCCCATCCGAGATACTTCGTATTAACGCCCAATCCCGCCTGAAAGACAGCGTCATAAAATGTGCCGTCGCCGTTGTTATGGTATAGATTCGCGGTCTGGTCGGAGTAGTTTGTCTTGACGATGTCGAGCCAACCGTCGCAGTCGTAGTCGCCAACTCCCACACCCATTCCGCCCTGGGCCGTCCCGTTCTCGTTGAAGGCACAGCCCGCGTCGGCGCCTATCTCCTGGAACGTTCCATCTTGATTGTTGTGGTAGTAACGGCTGGGCACTGAGTCGCACGCTACGTAGATGTCCGGCCAGCCGTCGTTGTCGAAGTCCGCCGCACACACTCCGAGTCCGTAAGAGCCCGCGGGCACCCACTGGTTGCTGACAGAAGTCGGCGCCGCTGGGCCGCGCGGGACCGACACACCCGAGTACTCGGAGACGTCCTCAAACGTTCCGTCGCCGCGATTGCGGTACAGGATGTTCGTCCCGCCGCTCATTCCCTGCGGGCCGCATCCGACGGACAGACCATAATACTTGCAGTACTGGTTCTCGCCGGGTTGAGGCGCCACTCGAGGATCGAAATTCACATAGTTTGCAACAAACAAGTCGAGGTGGCCGTCACGGTCGTAGTCCACAAAACAGCAACCCGTGTTCCATCGCGGCGCTGGACCGTTTTGAACAAGGCCAGCCTTTTGCGTGACATCAGTGAATGTCCCATCTCCATTGTTGTGGTAAAGGACGATCCCACCCCAATAGGTCACGACGAGATCGTCATGTCCATCGTTGTCATAGTCTCCAACGCAGCACCCCTGCCCCCACCCCGATCGAATCAGCCCGGCTTTCTCTGTTACGTCAGCAAAGGATCCGTCGCGGTTATTGTGAAACAAGAAGTTGGCCGGCTGATGTTGCTGCGAGATGCCTTCAAATCTCGTCCCATTGACCATAAAGATGTCCAGCCAGCCATCGTTGTCGTAGTCAAAAAGAGCGACGCCACATCCGGTTTCCTCTAGGAGCAAGCGCTTATGCGTAACGTTGCCAAAAACGTTGATTGCTCCGCCCAAACCCGCCCTTGCGCTAATATCTGTGAAAGAAAATCCCGCCGCACGGTCAGGACTGCTCTGGGGTTTCCGGCTAGCAGGTGATGCCGGCGATCTTTGAAGTGCCGCCGCGTCACGCAGCCCTGTCAGCAGTAGAGACGCGGGCACCACGGAGCCCAAACGGCCAAGTTGGCGGAGAAAGTCACGCCGTGATCCTGAGAGATTGCTGGACAGACGAAGGCTCATTTGATCATTCGGGTAACAGCAATCGGAGTTTCAAGTCCGTCTGCGAACTCCGCTCTGCCTCAAGCTTGCGTGACTCGGCAAACTGACTATCGGACTCGGCGGTTCTGCCAAGACGGCGAAACAACAAGCCGAGCTGATAGTGGGCTTGCACGGATCCGGGATCGAGCAGAACCGCGCGTTCGAGTTCTTCCTGGGCTTCGTCATAGTGGTGCTGTCGCAAAAGTATGCTCCCCAGCTTGACACACGAAGGCGCATGCTCGGCGTGACTCCTGAGCAGGTCGCGAAACACTGCAACAGCCCGGTCATCCTCGCCAAGCGCATCATAAGTAAGGCCCAGGTAGTAGGAAGCCGCAACCTGATCGGGCTGCGCTTGCAGGCTTTGTTTGAGCAAGGACTCGGCCTCGGGGTACTTGCCCTGCAGGTAGTTCACTGCCCCGATCGAATACTTCACGACGGCATCATGCGGATGCTTTTGCAGTAGCCGTGCGAAAAGCGACGCAGCTTTGGAGAGGTTGCCTCGAGCGACGTTGGCGGAAGCCAAAACAAAGACGTATGGGTCTCGGTCGGGTTTCAGTGCGACCGCCTTTTCGAGCGCAGGCAAAGCATCCTCCAGCAGATTTCGCTGTAGGCACACTCTTCCGAACTCGAAAAGGATTTCAGGATCTTCAGGATCCAGTTGTTTCGCCGTGACCAGGTACGCCAAAGCCTTCTCTGTATTCCCTTGCCGCTCCGCAATCTCGGCAAGGCCCTGGTCACAAACCGTGCACGCCGGGTTCAAGTCGAGCGCGCATTGAAAGTTCTGCTCTGCTCTGTCCATAACTCCCAGGGACAAGTAGCTTTTTCCGAGCTGCAACGCCAGCGTGGGGGAAGGATGCTCAGCGATCTTTACTTCTTCGGCTTCGATAACCTGTTTCGCCTCGAGGATCATTCCGAACATCGCTAAGACATTGCCAAATTCCAGGGCCGTTTCGTCGGACGCGGCGGGCAACTGCTGCCAGTTATGAACCAGGCCCCTAAGCGCTTCTTTTTCCCCCAGCGAACCATAGTCCGTTGCCAGCAACAGAATACCGTCATCGGACTCACTTAGTTGAGCTACGATCGGGCCTGCCACTTCCAAGGATCGCCGATAGTTATGGAGAGATGCATCAACCTTGGCCAATTCAAACCGGGCGTTGAAGTTCCCGGGATCGAGTTTCACGGCCTGCTGGAAGCTTCTCCGCGCCAAATCCGGTTTACCCTGCAATAAGTAGGCGTTTCCCAGACTCGTTCGCGCGCCCACCAAATGAGGATTAATCGCTAAGGCCTGGGTTAGAAAGCTCGTGCTCTCTTTATATTTGCCTTCCTGCAGCCGAATCGTCCCCAGCATCGCCAAAGCCAGCGCTCGAGTGGGCGGATTTCCCAGGGCCTGGCGCGCTTCAGTTTCCGCCTGGTCAATTTGTCCCTGGCTCAGCAGACGCGCCGCCATCTCAATATGGTTGAGCTGTGCCAACCCGACGATGGGGAAAATCAGAAGTGCAAGACACAGCTTGTACCAGCAGAGTGTGGGCCCAGCCCGGCAAGCGCAGTGCCGGAGGAACTCTGCGCGCTCACCAAAACTGCGCATATTCCTTCATCATAGCAAGCTGCCACAACCGGGGCAACTTCTTAGAGTTTTTGTGAACGTGCGAACACGCGAAAACATTGTGAGCGTGCGTCCGCAGGTGTAAATTCTCTTGTCAACGAGTTGGGCGGTATTCTGCTGAAGTCGTGCAGCTATCTGGGGAGCTCCACAGCTTAATGTTCAATCAGAGAAGACCGCACTTCCGCTCGCGCCGTGGCTTCCTGAAGCGTCTGCTCGCTGCGCTCGTCGGGGGCTATCTGCCACGCTCCCCACGATCATACTGCCTCACAGCGCTTCAGAGCAGTGGCAAGTTTCCGTTTGAGCTTGTCCCGCCTGCGGTGAGCGGGATTACGTGGGTACACCACAACGGGCGCTCCCCGGAGATGTACTTGCCGGAAACCGTGGGTGCGGGATGCGCATTCATCGATTATGACAACGACGGCTGGATGGACATTTACCTGGTCAACAGCGGCAAGTGTGATTTCTTCGATCCCCAGTCACCGCTCCGCAATGCGCTTTACCGGAACAATCGCAACGGAACATTCACTGACGTGACCGAAAAGGCCGGCGTCGGCGGCGGCGGGTATGGGATGGGTGTGGCGGCCGGCGATTACGACGGCGACGGCTTGCCCGACCTCCTTGTGACGCAGTACAACGGCGTCATTCTCTACCACAACAACGGCGACGGCACGTTTACCGATGTGACCAGGAAAGCTGGCCTGCCCACCAAGGGCTGGGCATCGAGTGCCGTCTGGTTTGACTACGACAACGACGGAAAACTTGACCTCTTTATTTGCCGGTTTGTGGATTTCGACAAGTCCAAGAACAAGTTTTGCGGCAACCCTCAGACCGGCCAACGCTACTACTGCATCCCACGCGTCTACGAGCCTATGCCGAGCTGGCTGTTCCACAACAATGGCGACGGCACTTTTACAGACGTCAGCTACGAGTCTGGGATCTCGAAGTCCCTCGGCAAGGCCTGGGGCGTCGTCGCCTGCGACATCGACAACGATGGGCGGATGGATTTATTCGTCGCCAATGACACTGTGGCGAATTTCCTGTTTGTCAATCGTGGCAATGGGAAGTTCGAAGAGATAGGCCTTCAGGCCAACGTGGGCTACAGCGCCGAGGGGCGGCCGCGCTCCGGGATGGGGGTGGACTCCGCCGACTACGACCAGGACGGCTGGATGGACCTGTTCGTCACCAACGTAGACCAGGAGATGTATTCGCTTTACCACAACAATCGCGATGAGACCTTCGACGATATGGCCATTCCTTATGGCATTGGCAAGGTCACGCGCCTGATGAGCGGCTGGGGCGTGAAATTTCTCGATTACGACAACGATGGCACGCCCGACCTCTTGCTTGCAAACGGCCACCCTGACGACAAAATCCAGGAGCATTCCAGCGAAGTGAAATACCGCGAGCCCATGTTGCTCTTTCACGGCACGGGCCGAGGATTCGAGAATGTGACGGCTGGCAGCGGTCCCGTTTTCTCAAAGCCCTATGCCGCACGCGGCATGGCGATTGGCGATTTCAATAACGACGGCGCCCTCGATGTGTTGGTCGCAATCAACAATGGGTCGCCGCTGCTGCTCAAGAATCAGGTTGGCCGGCTAAGCCATTGGTTGGGCGTAAGACTGGTCGCGAAGGGAACCAATCCCGACGCTGTGGGTGCGCTGATTACCTGGCAGGCCGGAGACTTGAAGCGATCACACTTCAAGACGGGAGCGGGAAGTTATCTGGCCTCTCACGACCCGCGCGTGGTGTTGGGCATCGGCAGGCGCACCCAGATCGACTGGGTCGAGGTGAAGTGGCCGCTGCCAAGCGGCCGCGTGGAACGTTTCACCAATCTCCCACTCAATCAATACATTACACTCGTGGAGGGGCAGGGGGATCCGCTGCGAAAACCTTGATTAGTTCTTTGCTGCAGAGAGGTTCCAGATCTTGTAGACGGCCCGGCGACCTTCGTAGAACACAATGAGTAGGTCCGCCAAACCTTCCCAAAGTGGTCTTGCGCCGCGCTACCGTCCCGCCCGAGGAATCCCTTCATCGGAATGCATCTGTAAGAAAGTTGCGGGGTGATTGCGCCGCCGGGGTCCTCTAGTCGCGTTGGCTCTTCGGTTGAGGCGGGTTGGCGGAGCGATTTGCGAGATTTCGCCGCATTTCTTCCAGGTCGCTTGTTTCCTTCTCCAGGCGCGTGAACGAATCCAGAGCCTTTTGGCTATCTTCCACCTTCCCAAGCCGCCGGTAGACGTGGGCCAGAACGTAATAATACGAAGACGCTCGAGGATTTAATGAAATGGCCCGGTTAAGGGCATCGACAGCATCAATCAGCCCTCCCTGTGCTTCCCTCGCTTTTGCCTGCTGGAACCAAGCGCCATCAGACTTGGGATCGAGTTCCCACGCAGCGCGGGCGTACGCGAGAGCCTTTTCGGAATCACCCTTCCGATTGTAATACGCGCTGAGGTTCACATGTGCCGACACGAACTTTCCCTTCCTGGCTTCGTTGATCGCAATGGCTTTCTCATAACTCGCGACAGCTCCGGCGTCATCGCCCAGAGCCTCCTGAGCAAAACCCAGACCATCCAAACTTTCCATGTACGAAGGGTCGATATGGAGTGCGGCTTCAAATTCCTTTCGTGCAACGCTCCAATTGTCCTGGATGGAGAATAATTTGCCCAAGTTGAAATGCATCTCAGCGGATTGCGGGTTGTACCGGATCCCCTGCTCGAACTCCGCCCGGGCGGCGTCGTACCTGCCAATGATCATCAGGTTGCGGCCGAGAATCTTGTGCGCCTCAGCATTTTGGATGTCGAGTTGGAGCGATTTCGTGAGCGCCTGAATGGATTCGCCGATTTTCCGTTGGGCGAACTGGCTGTAGCCCAAGGCATACCAACCCCAAGAGGTTTTCGGGTGCTCGTTGACATAAGCAGCCAGGAGCGGCTCAACCTCTTGGAATCGTCCCGCTCGGATGTAGCCTTCAAATTCGGCGATACCTTGGGAGTCGTCCGCAAGTGCCTGGTCCTTCGAAAGCAACTGAACCTTTTCTCTGGCGAAGACGTCGCCGGGATTGAACTCCACTGCCTTTCGATACGCCGCGGAAGCACCCTGAGCATCGCCTTCCTTTTCAAGAGCCACTCCCAAGAAATGCTGGGCGTCTGAAGATTCGGGCTGGAGCTCAACCGCGTGCCGAAATTTGGCGGCGGCTTGATCCAAATCACCCTTGTCGAGCGCCACGCGGCCTTCGGCGATATCCAAATCAGCGTTCTGCCTCCGGTCGTCGGAAGAAGCCAATTCGCGGCTCTTCTGCAACTCAGCAATGGCCTCATCCTTTTGTCCTGCCCGCGCCAGAGCCAGCCCAAGCTGGTAATGAGCCTTGGTATTCTGTGGCTCAAGCCGCACCGCTTCCCGAAGTTCTCCGATGGATTCCTCCACTTTCCCGTCGCTGAGAAGTGCCTTACCCAAAGCGAGGCGCGCACGCGCAAAGTTTGGTTCGGTCGCGACTACCTTTCGCAACTGTTCGATTTCTTTGCCCGACCCAGAGCTCGGGTCTGAGCTGTAGGCCACCGCGAGATTGAACTGCGCTTTCAACAGTCCCGGGGCGAGCGCTACGGCTCGCTGGAGTTCCCGCACGGCCTCTCGACTATCCGTGGAAATGAGGACGGTGCCTAGATTCGCGTGCGCGTCCGCATAATCGGGTCGGATGCGCAGAGCCTCACGAAACTCGGCGATAGCTGCTTTGTCCTCGTTGCCCTGCGCTAGCACCAGCCCTATGTTATTGTGTGCATCCGCGAAATCCGGGCGCAGGCGAACGGCCTCACGAAACTCCGCCAGAACCTCCTTGCTGTCTGCACCCTTGCGTCCAAGCAGCAGTCCGAGTATGTTGTGTGCTTCGGCGCGGTCCGGCTTCACAGCCAACGCTCCGCGAATGCCTGCAATCGCCGTATCCCAATCGGGGCTGGGACCGGACGAAGCGGAGATATTGATCCCGGCCTCGAATTGTGCCAGCGCTTTATCGAGATCGCCTGCGCGAAGATAAACAGTTCCGAGGTCGATGTATGTGGCGGAGAAGGACGGCAGGAGCGCAATCGCGCATTGTAGGTTTCGTCGTGCGTTCTCTATCTGGCCCGTTTCGCCCAGAGCGGTTCCGAGAAAGGCGTAGCCAGCGCCTGCCGACGGATCAAGTCGAACAGCCTCTTGCAGCTCGGAAATGCCTTTGGTTTTCAAACCGCTGTACCACAGCGCAACGCCAAAATTGTAGTGTGAGTCAGAAAGGTCCGGCCGGAGCGCTACGGCGCGCTCCAAGTGGACCAGCGCAGAAGGCAAATCTCCTCTTTGGCCTAGTATGAAACCGAGCAGATTGTGCGCGCCGGCGTGACTATCATCTTCACTTAGGGCTTCGCTGAGTAGTCGTTCGGCTTCTTTCAGGTCGCCTTGGGCGGCAGTCTGCTCTCCACGCTTGTAGAGGTCGTCTGCCGGACTCGCCAGAGGCTGGCGTGGCTTGCGCAGCGATGCAGCCTGCTTCTTCAGGGCCAAGCCGAGCGCATAATAACCTTCGTGGAATTCCGGATTGATGCGCACCGAGCTCTCAAACGCTTCGATTGCGCCCTGAAGATCTGCGCTCTGTTGTAGCGTCTGGCCGAACACGTACTGAACATCGGCGCTGTCCGGTTCGCGCTCGGCGACCAGCCGTAGATGCACAAGCGCGCCCTTGGCATCACCTCTTTCCCGAAGAGCGACGCCCAGATTCAGGTGCGCCACTAGATTGCCAGGCTCAAGCGCGAGCGCTCTTTGAAAGGCCCCAACCGCTTCGGACAATTCGCCATTCTTGGCTAACGCCGATCCCAGGTTCGTGTACGCCCGCGCGTATTTCGGGTCAAGCGAGACGGCCTTCGTGAATTCAGCGACGGCGCCGGGCAAATCACCTCTCTGCAATGTAGCGACACCTAACCAGTTGTGTGCCTCGGCAGAGGTGGGGCCCAACTTCACCGCGTGCTGAAAGGCTTCGAGAGCATCCGAGAAATCGTTCCGGTCCCAATATGCCAGGCCAAGCGCGACGTAGAGCTTGGGGCTGTCAGGATGTTGTTTTATTTCATCTTGAATCTGGCTGACCGATGCCGGCTCATTTTTACTTAGCTGTGCCCGGCCGGGCAGAATCGAACCCACCAGGAGAACGACCAAGCCTAGAGTTCGATTAACTTTCGCGCGACTGTCCATCGATCCGGGTCCAACAGTCAAAGCTACAAATGAAAGTTGCCAAGCTGCCCAAGGCCTCGTATGATAGCGCATGATCGGATAACGCCGAAGCAAATCCTCCAGGGTTCGAATCGAAAGTCACCCTCACCCGACTTAGAACCGGCAGCAGATTGCGTCGTAGATTCTGTCTCGGCGCCTTTCATGTTGTTTGACCACGGGAACATGGGGTAAGCCTGTCGGCGTCAAACACCAAGTCGACATCGGACCTCTTTCCGAATGCGCTAGACTCAGTAATTGTCATCGCCGCCGTGCGGCCAAAGCCAATGAGCAGTGTCTTTACTCGATCGGCTGACGAATCTGCATGAAATCTGCTAGAACTAAAAGGGTGAGCCCCGCGATGAGTTTGGCTCTGTGGTCATCGCTCAGTTTTGTTCTCTGCGGTTTGTATCTCACTTGGCCTGCGCTTCGAGCCCAGCATCAACCAGGCCCGGCTGTCGCAGCAGTAGAGATCGATGCGGATCGGGTCGAGGGTCAAATAAGCCCCGTGCTCTACGGCCAATTTGATGAATTCATGTTTGAAGGTGTGAAGCGTGGATTAACCGCTGAACTGATTCGCGATCGAAGTTTCGACGAAGCACCAAATGCGATAGGGCTGCCTCGCTATTGGGAACGCGAACCAGATGACCGCAATGATGATCCGGGGCTGCACTTCCACTGGGACGACGCAGTGTATTACCCAACGCGCCACGAATTCATGAGTGAGCGAACCGAACATTCGCTGCGGGTGAATCTTGCTGAAGACGATGGCCAGCGCCGTGGAATCCGCCAGGGGGGCATCCCCATTCGGCAGGGACTCCCTTACCATGGCTATCTGTGGATCAAGACCGATGTATTCAAGGCTCGCATCCATGTTGCTCTGGAAGCGGACAGGACCGGCGGGGAAACCTACTCGTCTGCGGAGATCAGTGATGTTTTCGGAGACTGGAAGAAATACGATTTCACCCTGACTCCTTCAAAGAGTGATGCGCTCGCAAAGATCGTCATCCTGTTAAGCGGAAAGGGCCGCGTCTGGCTCGACCAGGTTTCTATGTTACCGGGCGATGCCGTGGATGGCGTGCGCTCCGATGTCTTCCAGAAGATCAAAGCGTTGCGCCCTGCCTTTATTCGCTGGCCAGGCGGAAACGTTGCTCAGGATTATCACTGGGTGTGGGGCATTGGTCCGCGCGATCAGCGCCTCACATGGACAAACCTTTCCTGGGGCAACGAGCCGGAGCCCAGCGATTTTGGCACTGATGAATTCGTTCGTCTCTGCCGAAATGTCAGCGCTGAACCCTCGATTACCGTGAATGTCGAGGGCCGCGGCGCAACAGCTACTGAGGCAGCGGCGTGGGTCGAGTATGCGAACGGCCCGGTATCTTCCCGTCAAGGCGCCATGCGGGCAGCGAACGGCAACTCCAATGCGTTCAAGGTGAAGTATTGGGAAGTTGGGAACGAAATCTGGGGAGACTGGGTTCACGGGCACAGCGATGCCAATACCTATGCACAGAACTTTGAACGCTACGCCGCAGCCATGTCCGGCGTCGACCCGTCCATCCAGCTAATCGCTGTCGGTGACAACAACATGGACTGGAACCGCACGGTCTTGCGGCTTGCGGGCCCTCATATCGACTATCTTGCGATCCATCATTATTACGGTACCAGGGATATGATGGGTGATCCGTCAAACCTCATGGCTCACCCATTGTCCTACGAACGCTTCTACAAGCAACTTGGTGATCTCATTCATGATCTCGTTCCCGGACGCACAATCAAACTGGCCATCAACGAATGGAACACCTCGTCGCCCGTGCCACGCCAACACTCGATGGAGTCTGCCTTATACGCCGCGCGGCTTATGAACGTATTCGAGCGCAGCGACATTGTGGCCATGAGCGCCGTGTCCGACATGGTGAACGGGTGGTCGGGGGGAATGGTTCAGGCCAGCCACGACAACCTATTCGTCACCCCAACGTACCTCGTCAATGAACTTTACAATCGCCACCTTGGCGCACAACGAATCACCGCGCGCGTAAGCAGCCCTACATTCGACGCAACCAGGGAGGGCAAAGGCGTGCCTTATTTGGATGTAGTGGTGAGCCGCACTGCTGACGGTAAGCACATCTTCATCAAAGCCGTTAATACAGATCCGCAGAGAGAGCTGCGCACCTCAGTCCACATTGCTGGGGCGCAGGTCTCTTCCAGCGCCGTCATTGAGACAATCAACGCGGATTCGATGACGTCGGCCAACAGCTTCGCGACTCCGAACGCAGTTTCACTACAGCAGAAAACGATCAAAATCGGACCGCATTTTCTGGTCGATTTCCCCCAACACTCGGTTTCCGTCATAACCCTGAACATACTGAGTCCAACTGCTTTCCGACGTAGTACCGCAGTCGTTAATTGGGCGCAGAGAGGTCAACGCCTCTCATGGCTGGATCACTCCCGCAGCGAAGTCGCAGTGAAGGGCGACCATCGGGATTCGCGTTAGCGGGCCTGCCCCTTGACGGCGGCGAGAGCGAAGGGAACCTCACGGCCTACATCGGAGAGGTCGACTGCGAACGGCTCTCGCTTCCTAACGCTCGCGCGAGGGTTTTTCTTGTCGTTTCACTTCGCTGCGCAATTCACGGCCGAAGACATCCTTCACCCACTCAGGAACGCTGTGAGTTGTTTTGACTAACTCGCCGGCGATGAAACGTGCCACCAGCCGGTGCCCTCTCCCGTTCGGTGTATTGTCATACACAAGGAGGTCGTCGGCGTGCCTTCGGGCTTCGGGCAGACTTTTCATGGATTCTTGATACGACGCTGGAATCGTGCCCAGCGGCACGGCTTGTCCGCCGCGACTCATCCGAACGAGGATTCGTCCGGCATTCAGGGTGGGGTCTTCCGTGGAAATGAAGACCACCTTCGTGGTGAAACCTGCTCCCCTAGCGCTCTCCAACAGTTCTATGTCCACAACCAGATCCTCAACCGCAAACGAGCGTCGCTCGCGCAGCATCGCTTCGCGCTGAAAACTTAGATGTCCTCGTCCATGGGAAGAGGGAATCCCGTGAGCAAAGCAAACGCTGAATCCGAGGAGAGCTACAGCTATCTTTTTTCCTTTGTGGAGAGCGCCGCCCTGGCACCGTGCCGGATGTGGAGAACGGTCACCACGTCGTTGCGTTTATCCACCGCGTAGATAATCCTGTAGGTGCTTGGTTTCTTCCCAAAGAGCAGATGGCGAAGTTTCTTGCTTTCCCGAATGACTGCACCGCGCTCAGGAAAGCGCTCTAAGCTATAAATCTCGCGGGCCAGACCGTTGAACCATTCAAAGGCGCTTTCGGAGGCTTCCGCATCAATGAATTTATAGATGGCCTCCATGTCTCGCAGGGCGCGGTCGGCCAACCTAACGAGGTATGGCATGGTTGCGCCGGAACATTTCCAGAGCTTCACGCGCCGGACGCACACGACCCTTCTTTATGTCTTCGAGGCCTTGCCGGATTCCCTCAAGCGCATCGGCTTGTGCGGCAATGTCGAGCAGGCGCTGATAGGCTTCGGCATCCTGCACGACCGCTTCCGCCTTTCCATTGATTGTAAGAACCAGCGGTTTCTTCGTTTTCTTGAGGTGCTTCATGAACTTCCCCGGATTGCGCCGGAATGTCGTCATCGCCTGAATGTCTTTTTTGATATCAAACATCATGACCTCGCATCGTCATAATAGCACCCTTAAAGGTGTCATCAAACCACATTGCAACTTTTCTTACCGCCTCGATGCAGCTGAGCACTGCGACAGGCGTAAGATTAGAAGAGCTTCCTGTGCTTATCGGGAAACGCGACCTGGCATCACAGGGCAGGGAACAATGATCTACTCCGACGAACTTCTGGCCGTTGCGAAACGCATCTTCTGTTTTGGCACTCCGGAAGAAGCGCTGGAATTCCCAATACGCTTTCTGACCTATGCGATGACCTACGCCTCGGATGAGGACACTGAGATCCTCAAGAAGTACTTCAGTGACGACGAATTCAAAGCCGCGCTGGATGACCCCGCACCTGGGATTTTCGACCAAAGCTCCTGGACGAAATGGAATCAGCGCTACGGCCGTACCCCCATTCCGCTGCTTCCGAAGCGACGGATCCCAGGCGTGGACCCGGCCACAGTTCCTGATTTCTTTCCTCCCAAATCCTGAGGCATTGATATCCCCAATCAACTGGCCGCGGGACAACTTCTTCCAGGCCGCTAAGCCAAAGAGGTGACAGGAAGGACAGAATGCCTTCTTGGGTTAATCGCGCGCTTCCGCTTTGCCTTTTGTAGCTTTCAGTCTCCCAGCGTTGCCGAGCCTCGTGCTCATCTGCCCACCCTTTCCTCCTTTGTCTGAACTTGGTCCCGGGTCGACCTCGTCCGCATCGTCTGCATTTCTCGTTTACAATGTGATGTCCATGGTGCTATATATACACCATGCTGAAACGAACTGCCCGTGCGAAAAGCGCCAAACCGCCACCTGGCGGAGAGGGAAAGCGATGACCTGGACGGCTTGCTTGGCGCCACGAATTGACACAGATTCTCATTGGCCAGCAGCCGGTGGAACCAGAGTTTTTGTGGACAGAGGCAGGAAGAAGTGGTTTCGGCGAAGGCCAAGCAGGCTTCTGCAAAATCCGCAGCCACAAATTGGAGAGGAAGTAAACCATGACATCTTCGGCAAAGGAAAGCGCTCCCATGAGAGAGACAATCGCACTAAGCAAGCGGGAAGCCGCGGAGATTCTGGGAATCAGCGTGCGAACGATTGAGAGGCTGATCGCGTTGAAACATCTAGAGGTGCACCGTCTGGGCCGTAGAGTGCTGATTCGGCGGGTAGCTTTAGAGGGTTTGTTGCGGCGAGATCATCCGACGAGAGCTGCTTGACTCAGCGACTGCTCGACGGCGGCGAGGCCTATGCAATGACAGATCGTTTGCTAGCGCTCCATGATAGTTACGATGGTCAACAGATACAATCTTCTCTCTTCGCTCACTCAGCGAATTGGCGAAGGCGATCGCGAAGTCCCGCAGAGGGAATTTGTCAAAAAAACAGAAAACACTCCTCATGTGGCAAAGAAAGGCACACCAGAAAGCGGGCACAAGAGAGTTTCTGAAAGCGAGCTGAAAGAGTCTGGGAGATAAGCTTCTAAAGATCAGGAGGAGCACAAATGAGGCAACGTGGAGTTTTCGAAAAGGTTCCAGGGTCCGGAATCTGGTGGATACGCTATTTCGATCAATTCGGCAAGAAGCGCCGGGAGAAAGCCGGGTCGAAGAGCGTTGCGATCAAACTCTACGGTAAGCGGAAACAGCAGGTGTTGGAGGGCAAGAAGCTTCCTGAGCTTTTTCGCAAACCCTCCGTGAATTTCACCCAACTCGTTGACGACGCACTCGCGTACTCTAAGAGAAACAAGCGGTCCTACAAGACGGATGTACCTCGCTTTGCGAGTCTTAAGGAGTGGTTCGGTACTCATCCCGCCGAGGAACTTACACCCAGAGAGATCGAAAACAAGCTCACAAAGGCGGCCGAGAAAGAGAAGTGGGCGCCCTCGACATTCAATCACTATCGGTCCCTCATGTCGCTGAGTTATCGGCTAGGAATTTTGAATCGCAAGGTGACGTCTAATCCAGCACGTTCCGTGACGCATCGCCGCGAGGACAACAATCGCGTTCGATTCCTGACCGAAGAAGAGGAAAAGAATCTTCGGAGGGTCGTGCAGGACAAGTGGCGACGCACCTGCCGGAGCTGGATCTGGCGATCAATACCGGCCTGCGCAAGGGGAGCCAATACGGATTAACGTGGGACATGGTAGACTGGAAGTCCCGAGAGCTTCACATTCCACGGACCAAGAATGAGGAGCTGTTGCACGTACCGCTAAACGACGCGGCTATCAGTGCGCTCAAGGCGGTATTCGAGAGCGGGGGTGAAATAGGGCGCGTGTTTACGTCTGCAAAAACGGGCGAGCCTCTTGAAAACGGCCGCCACTTGTTTGATGACGCAGTAGTAGAAGCGAAACTCAAGAACTTTCATTGGCACGACTTGCGTCATACGTTTGCGAGCCGATTGCGAATGAAAGGAGCGGCGCTCGAAGATATCGCGGATTTGCTAGGGCACAAGAGTTTGACGATGACCAGGCGTTACGCACATCTCGGTCCAAACAAGTTGTATGCGGTGGTGTCATTGCTAGGAGCAAGTGACTCCACAAGTGACACCGAGCAAACGGGTCAGACAGCGACTAGTTCACAAGTTGCTGTGCAATAAAGAGTTTAGGGGCGTAGCTCAGTGGTAGAGCAGCGGCCTTTTAAGCCGAAGGTCGTGGGTTCGATCCCCACCGCCCCTACCAGCCTAACCGATTGAATCGCCATCAATTAGCTGGCTCTATTTTTCCGTGTACCTCCGGTGTACCTTGCCCGCCGCAAAACTGAGTTTCTACAACCCTTTCTTCGGTGTCGTTGGCCATTTCCTATAAAATGAAACCATCCTGAATGACATTTATATCTAACCCGCGCCGTGACGCCAGTGCGACGATCGCTGGATTTGTTTTTCAGGTGAACGTCACGATCCTTCGTTGGCTGGAGCTGCGGGACGAAGAGCATCTCGAACTTGAGTGCGGCGAAGACATTGATACTGTGCAAGGTGGTCCCAATGGTGGTACCCCCGCCGAAACGCGTCTCCTTGAACAGATCAAGGCCCGGAGCGCGCGGTCGGTGACGCTCAGGAGCGAAGAGGCTCTGGAGGCGCTATCGAATTTCTGCAGTCATCGGGCATCAAATCCCACATCAAAACTTAAATTTCGGTACATCACAACGGCTAATAGCGGTGTTGAGCAAGGCTGGGATCGTCCTGAGTCCGGGATCGAAACTTGGTCGGGCCTGCGACGCGGTAGGTACGACGACACAGCGCGCCACGAGGCCATCCAAGCACTTCGCATTTTCCTCAAGTCTTGTGCGCGTCCGCAGAAGGTCTCAGTAGACAGCTGGCAGGCTTTGCAGCAGGTTCTAGCATCCGAAGACGATTCGCACTTAGCCGAGATCATTCTTGCGTTTGAATGGGGCGTAGGCTACGGCGATTACTCGCAAATCGAAAACGATATCCTCACAGCACTCGCCCACGATGGCCAAGTGATGGCGGCAGAAGAGAAAAAGAATGTTTACGAACATCTCTTCGCTTTTGTCTTCCGGCTTTTGTGTCAGCCGGGTGCGAAAATTTTGATGACCAGCCAACTGAAGACGGAACTCCAGACCGCCACGCCAGCTGACCTTGCAATTCTGCAACTGGTTAGAGCTGAGCTTGGCGAGATGTCCATACGACTTGCCAGCGTGGAGGCCACTGTAGCTCATCAAGGACATAATGTGGATGCTCTCAAGCAAACGGTCGGCCTCATTGGCAAGAGCTTAGGCTATGATTCCGCGTTTGCACTGAGTGCAGTTTCCCTCTCAACTGACGTGCCTGATCTCGTAACTCCGCGCACCACACGAGACGCGCTCATCGACGGTTTGCTCAGTCGCGTGCATACCGACGGAATGGTAGCGCTCGTTGCTGAGCCAGGTTCCGGTAAAACGCAGCTCCTTGTCCTGGCCGTTGGGAAGACAGGACGCCGTACGCATTGGTTAAATATGCCCCGGCCTGTGACGGAGGCGCAGGCTTGCATTCTAATCGAGGCTCTGGTCCGGTCAGTTGGCGGTCAGATTCAAAATACGCCATTCCGCGAAAGCTGCGACGCTGCGGCAGAGCAATTTAGGAGCACTCTTGTAGTCATCGAGGACCTGCCGCTAATGATTCCGGGCGGTCCGCTCGCTACACGTCTTGTCACGCTCGTGCGCTGCCTGAGGAGCGTCGATGCATACCTTTTCACTTCAAGTTACTTCCGATTCCCAGCGACGACCGAACAGGCGCTTGGCGAAGTCCACTTCGATGTCCCCCGCTTCACAACTGCTGATATAGCGGACCTTCTTGTTGCGGCAGACGCGCCACAACAGCTTCGCACGGAGAATATCTGTGAGTTACTCGCTGGCGTGACAGAAGGGTTGCCGGTCCTAGTCATGGCTGCCTTGCGCTACCTCGCCAACCGAAATTGGAACTTCACTGCGACGGAACTCGAATCGCTGCTTCGTGGCGAGTTTGCGTTAGCGCATCGGCGTGATGCGAGCAGTTTGTTGCAGGTCACTGTTCCGGACGCGGAAGAGCGCGAGCTTCTCATCCGCATGAGTCTGGCGATTGGCGTCTTCACGATGGAAGACATTGCAAGCGTCGCTCGCGTGCGAAAGGCAATCCCCTTGCCGGGAGAAAAAGTCCAGCGGGCGACAGGTCTCTGGCTGCAACAAGTAGGCAGTGGCCGCTACCTCCGCTCCCCGCTCATAACATCGGGTGTCGCCGAGGCACTAGATCCCGTGACGCGACAAGGCGTGCACTTTGTCTTGGCGTTGAGGATTCTCGCCCGGAAAACCCTTCAGCCTATTGAAGCCTTCGCTTGCGTGAATCACTTGATGATGGCAGAGGATGTGGCCTTTGCTGTTACCGTCGTACTTCAGACCTTGGCAGCGTTTCTTGAACTGGACGAGCCGATCGAAGACGATTTTAGCTTTGCACGGATGTGGCCCTCCAATCAGGCGCTCTCTGGCGTCGACGTAAATCTCAAGATGAGCCTGCGTGCCATGCAGATCGCCGTCCTCGCCAAGCGAGGACAAGATGTCCAGCCGGGGATTGAAACACTCGATGCCCTCATCGCCCATGTTGGGGCACAAGGGTGGGGCGTTGCCGTTGCAACCAGCGGTCTGGCGATACACCTCGTGTGGCGCGATCCCATTCTCGCTAACAGATATCTCTTGCTAGCGCTGGGCAGTTATGAGACAGCACGTCTACCTGACGGCTCGGCCCTGCCGCCCGTGGCCTATCCTCTCGAGCACATTCTTTGGGTATCCGCATACAACTGCAAATCCGACGCGGATGTCGATTCCTGGCTCGCAACCATTTCCCGCTACGCGCCGGCGCAGATTGAAACACTCAGGCGCTCCGATCTGATGGACGACAACATCACAATCCTCTGCGATGGAATCTGGATGCGCGTCTACCGAAAGCCGGAAGCGGAACGAGACTGGGGCCCAGTAACGGAAAAACTCGAACAGGTGGAGGCGACGGCGCGTGTAATCGGCTTCCCGCTGCTCGAAGCGGCCGCCGTGCGGACGCGGATTATGGTTCTGGCCGAATGGGAAGACCAGCTTGATGCGGCCCTCGCGTTGAGCGAATCGTCTCTGAACCGTTTCGACTCCGACGACTGCCGCTTCCTGATTATGGAGGTCACCGGTCGTCAACTTTCTTACGCAGGTAAATCACAAGAAGCCGTGAAATGGTTGGAACGTGCACTCAGCTGCGATGCCTTCTGCCACAGCCTGTGGCGTCGGAATGTCCTGATCACTATGGCAGAGCTTCACGGTTCTAACGATCCCCGTAAAGCTGCGGAATTCACCGCGCAGGCAGTCCAAATTTCCCAGGATGGAAAGCTAGCGGATGCGCTTTACATAGAAACGCTCACGGAGCACGGGATGGCGCTCTGGAAGGCCGGAGAGAGCCGCCGATCCTTCGACATATTTGAAGAGGCCACGAATCGCCTGTTGGCGATTCAAACTGACGCGAACAGCTGGAAGGGGCTGTTTGCTCGGGTCTTCGTCGTCATCGCGTATTTTAGCGCCGTCGCGCTTAACGGAAAGCCGCCGGACGGGCAAAGTGAGCCCGAACGGGGCTTGTTCCTTGCAAGCAACGAACAGGCGCACACCGGCTACCGCTTGGAGCAGTTGGCTTACATCTGTATTCGTCTGGCCATGTTCGCTGATGGCGTACGGGATGTTTCCAGGGCAGCTGCGTGGACATGGAGAGCAATTGAATCTGCAAGACAGATTCCTACCGCATGGGATGGGGTCCGCCTGGCAACCTGGCACGCGATGCCCGCAGCACTGCTGTGCGATGACTTCGTTCGCGCTGCTCAGCTCGTCGACATAGTGATGGCGGCGGATGTTGACAACATTGGGGCTCCAGCAAACACAGGGGCCACGAGAGATGTATCGCAGAAGACATCAGGGATCAATGCTATGGCAGCCTCAGTTCCGTCGGCCGCTCGTAAATCACTTCTGCTCGTGACATCGATGGTCCCCGTTGCGATCCGTCTGGCCGTTCTTCAGTTTCGCGGAGGAACACCCGCGGCCACCGCAGCCTCACTTGCGGCCATCGAATCTGTGATCGCACCCGACGTCCAGCTAGAGAATTTTGTTGGCGAGATAAGAAGGGCTCTTGTCGATGAAACTCATTGGCAGGTGTTGTGGGACGATGCATGTCGCGCATTCCAGGCCCACGAATATGTTCGCGGCTGTGTATTGTGTATCGGCGCGATGAATAGAGCCCCGGTTCCGCAGTCGTTATGCCTACAGGTCACTATTGCACAGAATTTTGAGGGATTCTTCAAACCCTGCCCATCCCTTTATCGAGAAATCGTTGCGCCGTTTTTTGCGGCCTACTGGGAGCGAGCCACGGCGGATTCCATAGGTCTGTTCCGCACTGCTCAGGCGTACACCCAACGACAAGTCCGAGCGGCAGACGGCACAGCCGAAGGAACGCGAAGACTCCTCGATGCCATGCGCTTCTGCCTTGGTGTCAGATTCCCCGAACCCGCGATGAACTGGCTTGACGGTTCAAGCTGAATTCGCAGGGGACCGTCAGGTCGGAAGAGATCGGTGGGTTCCCACTTGTTAATGCCCACGAATACTGCATTCAGTTAATCTGGCCAGTTTTCCCTTGCATCTCCGGTGTACCCTTTCCATCGGTGAGCACGACCGGATCATTACTCCAAGCGGTCTTCAGATCGGCCTCAATTTGCTCCTGTCGCGAGCGTGTCCAGGGTGCGTAGTGCCGCTCCGTAATTCGGATGCTACTATGTCCGAGGAGTATGGAAACTCTATCGAGAGGGACGCCGGAAAGTAACAACTCTACAGCGAACGTATCGCGGAGTCTGTGCGCGTGACCGTTCGGCACTTTCGCCAATTTAAACAGCCGTTGCAATCTCCTTTGCCATTTACCTTTGGCGCTTCTCACGGTTGACTTGCCTGTCCAGAAGAAATAACGAGCGCTGGAGTGGGGAGCTGCATCCAGCGCTTTGATAACCATGGCTGGCAATACGCAGTAAACGGGTACCCCTGTCTTCTCGGTGTGCAGTAGCAGCTTGTTCTCTCGAATGCGGTTTACGGCAAGGCTGGTTGCATCCCCGATTCGCAATCCCGAATATCGCAGCAGCAATACGAATGCGCGGAGGCGCTGTGCGTTGCGAATGCCCGCCTTTTTGCCATAAGGTTCGAGCGCAGTCAGTGTCCGAATCATCTCCTCACCGGTGAAGGGCATGGTCGGCTTGTTTAGAACTCTTGGAGCCTTCAATTCAGTTGCTGGATTGTCGTCAATCCACTTCCTCTTTTCAGCAAAGCGCATGAACGCTCTCAGCCGCTCTAGTTTCTTGAGACTTGTGCGAGGCCCCTCCGTCCACGTTGCCCGAAAGGTTGCAAGTGTGTCCAGGTCTAGCTGCACAAGAAATTGCAGTTTGTAGGTTTCCGAGAAAGCGTCAAGCTGCCGGAAAAGCAGACGATACTTGTATAGCGTGGAGCTATTCAGCCTCCGTGCTTCGGCGTCTGCAATAAATTTTCCATGGGCCTCCTTAATTGTGATTTGCTGTTTCTCCTGGTGCGTCCGTCGATTCTCGGCCTCCCACTCCCGGATCATCTCCTGCGCGCGCTGCCAGTCGCGTAGCTTCAGGGACTCGCGTATCTCTTCGCCGCCGAGAACTCCGTCAACCCAGATGGGACACTGGCAGTGTCGGTATTTCCGACCTCTCGTGCGTTGCTTGCAACCTTTTCGGTGACGACGATAGATGGTCAGCATCGTGGGACTCTCCTACCGGACCCCGAACTTGGACGAAAGCCGATGGTGAACGCGTTCGAGCACGGAGCGGGGAATTCGCAGCGTAACATACCGTCTCTTGTGGCGCGGACTTCGTTCTCCGAGCACAAGCACACCAGGTTCATTCTCGAATAGTTCGCGAACTTTGTCAGGACTCAGGTTCCACATTTCGGCGATTTCCGTAACGGCGTAGTGCCGCTCGGAATGCGCCGAACTGACAACGCCAATGGAAGTTCCCGCGGACTGGGCAAGAGGTTTTTCCTGGCTGTACTGATAGTGATTTGCCATTGGCTACCTCCTGCATGGTGTATATATATAGCACTAGGAGAATTGCGATGCAAGCGGAAGAGTGGTGCTGTGAGACAGTTGGGGTGACGTATAAACTGCGCCCTAGCCGTCTCGGAAGGGTTGGCTTGAGTCTAGCTGTATTATCTGTAATAATACACACCAAATGATTCCTTTCCACGTCGACTTCGCTCCTGGCTCTCCTCTGTATGAGCAGGTCGTCTACGCTGCCACCAAAGCCATCGTCTCTGGCCGACTCCGTCCGGGCGACGATTTTCCTTCTGTCCGTGTCCTCAGCCGCGAACTCAAAATCAATCCGAACACAGCACACAAGGTCGTAACCCGCCTCGTGGATGTAGGCCTACTAGAAATCCGTCAGGGTTCCGCTCCGGTTGTTGCCAATCGCCCTGCCCCAAGCAAAGACGAGAAAACCAACCTCCTCCAGAGCGAAGTGGAACACCTCGTTGTAGAAGCCAAACGTCTCCGCATTGAACTTGACGATGTCCAGGGGGCCATCGCCAGACATTGGGCCCGTCTCACGCTAAAAACGGAAGGCAAGTCCGACTCCAGCAAAGGAGGCCGCTAGCCGCTCATGCCCCAAGCTATCCATACTGACCAGCTCAGCAAGCACTTCGGCCGTGTCATCGCTCTGGACCGCGTCAATCTCGACGTGCCGGAAAGCGCGCTCTACGCCCTGGTCGGCCAGAACGGTGCGGGTAAGACCACTACCATCAAAGTACTTATGAATCTGATCCGGGCGACTGGGGGCTCTGCCACCGTTCTCGGAACCGACTCGCACAACATCCGCGAGAAGTCGTACACCGAAATCGGTTACGTTTCTGAAAATCAGGAAATACCCGAATGGATGAAGGTCGGAGCGCTCTTGAAATATCTACGCGACTTCTATCCCACCTGGGATTCAGACCTCGAGCAATCTCTTGTCAAGCAATTTGATCTCTCGCTCGATCGAAAAATAAAAACTCTCTCCCGCGGCATGAAAATGAAACTGGCACTCGCGAGCGCCCTGGCGTTTCATCCACGTCTCATCGTTCTCGATGAACCTTTTGGCGGCCTCGATCCGCTCGTCCGCGACCAGCTCATCGAAAGTCTACTCGAGCGCGCCGCAGAATCCACGGTATTCATCTCTTCCCACGACCTCGGCGAAATCGAAAGCTTCTCGAGCCACGTTGGCTTTCTCGAATCTGGCAAACTTCTCTTCTCCGAAGAGATGTCCACACTCTCTACGCGCTTCCGCGAAGTAGAAATCACTACAGAGGCCGCTACCCCTCTTCCCGTACAGCTACCCGCGTCCTGGCTCCAACCCAAATCTTTGGGCGCACTCGTTCGTTTTATTGACTCCCGCTTCGACGAACACGAAACTCCCGCCGAAATCCACCGCCTTTTCCCGAATGCCAAGGACGTTCAATTCCGTGCTCTATCTCTTCGCGGGATCTTCTTGGCTATGGCTCGCAAACCCGAAAAGGCCTGACCCATGAGCAAAATCCTCCACATCTTCAAAAAAGACATTCGCCGCCACTGGCCCGAAATTCTCATCTCCCTGGCCATTCTGGGCCTCTACACCCGCCGGGAACTTCATCTTTGGCAGAACTCATCGGACATGTTTTTCTCCTCTCCATTCAGCTTTCTCCTCTCCGGTAGCTATATCCCTTTTTTTCTTGCGCTTTCTTGGGTCTTCCTCATCCTTCGCGTTGTGCACAGCGAAACTCTTGTCGGTGATCGTCAGTGGTGGGTTACCAAACCCTACCAGTGGTGGCAGCTTCTCCTCGCCAAGCTTTTCTTCATCTTTGTCTTCGTCTCCGTGCCACTATTCCATGTCCAACTTCTCCTCCTACATCACGCTGGCTTTTCAACGCTCGCCAATATCGGCCGCCTTTTCCTGATGCAGTTCACCCTCCCGCTCATCATCATTGTCTTTGCCTTTGCTCTTGCCTCCCTCACGAAGAATCTCGCACAAGCCCTGCTGGGCATCGGTATAGTGGTCGTCGTTCTCATCGCGGGTATCTGGCTCGACTCTATCACCAGCCACATGACCGGTGACTCCTCGCGAGCCATAGACACCCTCGAATCCCTCCTCCTCTTCGGTTCACTCATCCTTGTGCCAGTCTGGCAATTCGCTCGCCGGAGAACCTGGACCTCTCGCGCTACCATCGCTGCGTGTGCCGGCGTAGCTACGCTTCTTTCCCTCATTCCTTTCAGCAGGAGCGTCGAACAATCCTACTCACTCATCTCCCTCAGTGACTCTCCCGCACAGTTCTCGATCCCTACCATTCCAGAGGCCCCGGACAATCCATCTGGCTTGCCTAGCTTCATGACAGAAGCAGTCCTGTCCATCCCACTGAATGTGTCTGGAGTCGTTCCAGGCTCGGTCGTTCTCATCAATGGCGTGAACTTGACCGTGGATTCTTCCGATGACGCCCATTGGACCCGTGACTGGGTCGGCCAATACCAGCAGCTTTGGCCTGGGAGCCAACGCCAGAATCTCAACTATCAGGTCAAACGGAAGGAATATGAGAAAGTGAAGGCGAAGCTTCAAAACCTGCACATCCAGCTTGCGCTCTCCGAATATCAGGAGGCCGACGCTCGCACTCTTGTCCTTCCCGCCACCATTTTCCGGGACAACGATCTCGGCATCTGTCGTCTCTCGATGAGAGGCTATCAAGTCCTCGAATGCCGCAAACCCTTCCATTCCCCTGCCTACATGGGCCGTTTTGATGCCCCTCATTCGCCGTGTGGATCTGTCCGGAGATTTCCAAATAACTCTCCCACGAATCTCGATGTGGCATACGCTTGGTCAGGTCCGACAATCGAGGTCTTCCCAGACCCTGGCCTGAATCCGATTGTTGACTACCAAGTGAGCTTTAATCCCGTCCCCCGAATCCCCGATCCCCACAGCACATTGCCAATCGAGTACAGCGCTGTTTTCCTTTGCCCCGGTGCCGAACTCCGTCTCGCTCGCCCTGTCTTCAAACGCCGTTTCCGCATCCAACTGGAACTCCCCGCCGTCCATCTTCAGGATCTCGTCGAGCGTGATTCGTTTGGCGGAGCCGGTGTCTCAATCGACCTACGCACCCCCATGTAGGCATGTAGAGATCCCAGCGATGCAACCGGGACCGTTCTAACTTTTATTAAGACTTGAGCATTTTCAGCGTCATCGATAACTCCTGTATTGGGCGAACGCATCTGCCCGGTCGCAGCACTCAAGCCGCCAAAACAGGACTAGAATGTGGCGATGCGCCGATTCGCTGCTATCGCCCTATTGTTCGTGGGCAAAGCTGCCTTCGGTTCCCCTCCCGACCCGTGCTCGCTCAGTTCGACGGCAACCGATGCCACAGTCACTATCGCCATTCCGGATGGCCGGACCTTGTTTCGAGAGGGTGAAGTTATTCCGCTAGTGCTGTCGTTTACGTCTACGGCGGACAAACGCTACTGGGCCGACAACCGCAATTATGACCGCAGCGGCCGGCTGAGCATTGAGAGCTATTGCGTCGAAACCCGGGCGCGTGATCCGCTCGCCGATTATTTCCGCGCTGGCACCTTTATGGGAGGCGGATTAGGCAACACGCAACAGCTTTCCGAAAAACCATTCACCGCGACTGCCGAGTTGAATGAGTGGAGACAACCTGCGCCCGGACACTATCGGCTGTACGTTGTGAGCTATCGGGTGTGGCGTCCACCGGACCCGGGCGAAGCGACTCCCTACGGCCGCGTCTCGCTGACCCTGCGCTCGAACACGATTGAGTTCGAAATAATCAAAGCGGATTCCGATTGGCGCAACACGCAATTGCTGGACGCCACCGCGGCTTACCAGAACGCAACTGACGACGAGCAGAGAAAAGCAGCGCGTAAACTGCGGTTTCTGAACACGAAGGCATCGGCGGAAACACTCGCAAAGATGTTCTGGGGTTTGAACGACCAACCCGGAGGATGGGATCTGATGTTCGGGCTTTTCGGCTCGCCTTACCGTGCGGAAGCGATTGCGGCCATGCAGCGTGAAATCAACAATCCCGACCACCTGGTCACGCAAGATTTCTTGCACACGCTCACCAAGTTGCAAATCAACGCCGATACCTCGTGGGACCCGCCGGCGTATGATTCCGCGCATCCGGAAGTTTCGCAGGAGTATTGGCGCAAAAGGCAGACGCATGAACGTGAGCTGATGCAGGCGGTGATCGCGACAACCGTAGCGGCTCTCCCGCAGAAAACGGGCCGCGCTCGCGCCCTGACGGTGCAGGCGCTCGCAGAGTCTTCTGATCTGCTTGATGGCTCGACTGCATCGCAAATTCGCAAACAGCTGATCGCTGCGTGGGGAGATCTGCCGGAAAAGACGAAGCAGGAGTTGATCCAGTATCGTTGGCCGCTCATCGCTGGGCCGGACATGTTGCCCACCCTTAAAGAGTTTGCATCGCGCCCGGCGCCGCCCTTCCGGACTATGGACGCGATGGCCCGCGATGCCGCGATCCAACATATCTACGAGCTCGAGGCCACGGAAGGACGCTCGTTAATTCTTCGCGACTTGCGCGACCCGCGGGCACAACCCTCCATTTCGCTGGTTAAACTGCTCACCGCCGATGAGCTACGGCCAATCGTTCAGGAAGCGGTCGGAAGAATCGAGAAGAGCGACGCTCGTGAGCTCGATTATCACTTGGTTGAGCTTTATGGGGACGCATCGGCGCTGGTCGGAATGAAGGCCGTGTTTAACGACCACCTCGGTCAATGGGCGTGCGATCCGCAAACGGCCATGTTGCACTTCTTCCTCAGACTCGAACCGGAATTCGGCGCGAAGGCGGTGGAAGCTTCGCTCGCCGCCAGGAAAGTGACCGGCTGCTACCACTTCCTGTTGCAGGAATTGGGAGACGCTCTGCTCAAGGTTGAGCCACTAGCGATTAGCGCGCTCGACGACACCGACCTCGAAGTCGTCAACGATGCCGCGCTGGCATTGGGGCACTGGGGAACGGCAAGCGCGGAAGCGGCGTTGTGGGCGCGGCTGAAGCGCTTCCACCAGCAATGGCAAGGCCGTGAGGGCGAGTTGCGCGCGACGCCCCCTTACACTGATCCGATTGGGCGCGCGACAGCGCTGGAGAGCACGCTCGTGAACTCCATCGCAACAGGCACAAACTGGATATGCGGCCCCGAAAAACTCGCGCAACTGAGCACCCTAGCTTCGCCTCGGCAGCAGATACAAGTCGCGACCTGGAGTAAGGAATGGGCGCAAGGCCAAGCCTTGATCCTCCCCAGCTGGTATCCCGAGGACCGCTTGAGCTTCGGGGTACTGCAGTATTCGAATTTGGACGAACAACAGTTCAGGGCGAAGCTGTCGCAGGTGCCGCGCGGGATGAAGTTGTACTTTCAGATCTGGAAGCCGGGACAGATTTCACCACCGGTGAGCATGGAAAAGCAGGAAGTAGTGTTTGAGGCGTTGCGCAGTCATGCTGCGCAATTCGGGGTGACAATCGAAAAGAAGAGCGATCCTTAGGATCCTTAGACGACTGCAGGTAAGCGGAACGCCTAAGACAAAGCGGAGTCGGGAGAGGCTTAACATATCTCAGCGCTGCCCTGGGCGAAGATTGGCCGCCGATAAACCAGAGCGGAATTTGACGGCACGATAAAAGCGTTGTAGAGCACGCTAGTGGCCGCAAGCCGACTTTTCGTGCCGACTGGCGGCGAGACCGAATTCGCGCCCAAGCACTTCTCTCAGCCAGTCTGGCGGAGTAGGCATTGTCTTGATTAATTCGCCAGCGATGAAACGTGCTACCAGCCGATGTCCCTTTCCGTCTGGCGTGTTGTCATACACGAGAACGTCATCGGCGTGCTTTCGAGCTTCCGGGAGGCTCTTCATGGATTGTTTGTACGACTCTGGAATTGTGTTCAGCGGCACGGACTGCCCTCCGCGACTCATTCGGACCAGAATGCGCCCAACATTCAGGTTGGGGTCTTCCGTAGAGATGAAAACGACTTTCGTGGCGTAACCAGCGTCTCTAGCGCTCTCCAGTAATTCGGTGTCTACGACGAGATCCTCAACCGCAAAGGAGCGCCGCTCGCGGAGGGCTGCTTCGCGCTGGTGCGAAATCGGGGGGATGAGGGTAGGAAAGGCTTCTTTCAAATGGGCGTCGTAGAACGTGGTCTTACCTGCGCCCATCGGACCGGCGATGACAACCAGCAATGGTTTCTCTTGGCTCAAAAGATGTCCTCATCTCGCTGTTTTGCGTGCAGTGGCGTCGGCCACCCCGCGCTGGAACCTGCCCGCAACTAAAGCTACAGGGTACCGTTTCCCAGAAGACGCAACCTCGACGGTTCTTTTGAGTTTGGGGTCATACTCGTAGCGTGAGCCGTCTGGAAACGTGCTTCTCGGTCCCTCTTGCCGGCCAGCAAGATTCCCGAGCGCCTCTACCAGTCGCCGGCGCTCCGCCGTGCTCATTTGGTCGTAGCTGGCTGACTTCTGTGTTGGCCTAGAGGGAAGTTTGGGCTTGGTTAACCGTTGTTTCGAGTAGTAGGCCGCCAACCCGCTGTTCACGAGTTGATTGATCGAGCAGCGTCGAGTTTCGGCCACGTTATGAAGCTTCCGAATGAGGCGCCGAAGCAGGACTACCTGTGTCTCCCGTGCGGTTTGTTTCTTCTTGCCTTGGAGAGTGACAAGCTTGACGGTGTCGAGGTTGACGGCCAGCAATGCATCGTTGATCGAGGCGGACAAATCGCCCTGGTACCGCCGCTTCTCACGAAGCATCTTGTCGAGGGCAACCAGCAGGCGAACATTGAAAACATCGAAGCCGGGGTTTCTACGTATTGCCACAGGTCGCAGATCCTTTGCGGGGAACCGCCGTGCTCCTGCCGGCGCAGTCCCTTGCATACGATATATACCTGACCCTGCAAAGCGCTTCAACTAGCCTTAAGGAAAATGGATTCTCTTCCTCACGCAATCAGTGGCCCCAGAGAACCGATAACCGTTCTCCTCATGTTTGTTTCCCGCCGTTGAGGACCTCCTCCAGAGTCGCTTTGTTCCGCGTTGCGACCTCTTGTCCCGCGAGGCGAAGGATCTTTGCATATCTGAGCCTCGCCAGCGCGCGGGCCGCAGGTAGTACTTCCTCGGGAGGCTCAATCGTGCAGGTCAACACGTACTGGAGCAGCGAATTCGTCAGCGCAAATTGGACGTGGACTAACGTGTAGAGTGCCTGAAACTCCTTGGCTATTTTTTGCATACTGGCAATCAGGCGGGCCTCCATTTGGCTGTTTGCATCTGTATGGCCGTCCCGTTTGAGCTCGTTTTCACAGGCGGCAAGGATGAACGCTTGTTCCGTGCGGAAGCCTCGATCCTTCGCAGCCGTGCGCACTTTCGTGCGGAATTCTTCGCTCGGGAACGCCAGATTGCGCTCAATTCGACGTTTTCTCATGGTTGATCCTCCCTCTTTTTCGTTTGGCGCATTTGTGGCGCAATCGCCGAAAATGCGCCCACACGTATCGAACTGACCTCACAGAACTTGTCGTTAAAATCGCGGACCAAGTGGCCACATCCCTTTATGTTCCAATACCCGCGACCGACAACAACCAATCCCCGCCCAGCGCTTGCCTCTGTCCCAATCCTGTACCCTAGTTGTTGTTATTTGTCGCCAACTGTCCCCGAACTGTCCCTTGATTGTCTGCAACCTGTAGGCAACCGTCCCCGAGCTGTTCCCTAATTGTCTTCAAGCCGTATGCAAGTGCCCCGGATTGTCCCAATCCGTCCCAAGTGTAGTTTGTTGTCCCCCGCGTACAATTTCTTTGCCTAGCGCTTTCCATGCTGCTATACATATACACCAGCAATGCTGATGTCAACACCAAATCGCTTCCGGCACGCCTTGGAGAAACTCGCCGCCGAACCGCCCACCACGAAAACCGCACTGATGCGGTCCCTCCTTTCCGAAATTGAAGCAGCCCTGGCTTCAGGAAAGACGTGGAAGCAAGTCTGGCAATGCCTCGCCGACGATGGGCTCGACATCAGCTACGAAACGTTTCGGAAACTCCTTCAACGAGTCCGGAAGAAAGCGCGCATGTCCGCGCCGCCAGGGGAGAAAGCCCCCGAATTCCCCAAGGCGTTTGCTCGGGAAACAGCGGGCGGTGTGGCACGCGATCCGCTGGCGAATCTAAAACGATTGGACGAAAACCGGCCTGGATTTCACTGGCGGGCTACGCCGAGGCTGAAGGACTCGGACGGTAAAAAGGGGGATTGAGTAAGAAAAGCCATTGATGAAAGTCGCAGCAGAGAGACTTCGATGCCGCGCTTCACTTCATGGCAAAACGAGCGGGCGGCACAGAGGCTCGCGCTTCCGGATTGTAATAATCGTAGAGGATGGACTCTGAAGACTGTGCTGTCATCGGGAATCGGGCCTTCAGCGAAAAGGAAAACGTCGTGCCACCGGCATGCGGCCAGAGATAGAAGACCACGCGATCAGGTTGAACTTCATAGCTTTGCAGGTCCCAGCCAGAATCAGCGACGGCGGAGTCTAGGGAAGCGCGATCTACGTCCGCGCCCGGAGGCAAGCCGACTTCAGCCAGCATCATGCCGTAGCCGTGAAAACCGACGCGCTCAGCATGAACGGTGCAACGAATGGAATCGCCAGGAGAGGCCGTGGGGCGGTCGAACTGGACTGAGTACCGCAAAGACTCCACGTTACCGCTACGAACGGAAGAAGTGGTCACCGCGGAATCAGTCCAAGGCAGGTAGTAGGTCGCGTTGATATATGCGCTGGCGTGCGTGGACGGGCCGCCACGAATCTCGATGGTGTGCTTTCCCGGCGAGAGGAATTGTGTGAGGTCGGCGCGTTGTGGTGTGAGTTGACGGATATCTGCTGAAGCCGAAAATTGTGGACCGGATTTTCCGTCGACGAAGATGAGCATGGGCGAGCGGGATGAGTCGACAGTAGAGGTGGGGCCCAATTGGTGGATCAACGTTTGCAGAACGTCAACCGTCGCCTGTGTGGAGTACCACACGCCGTACTGATCCTTGTTCGTCAACAGGAAGAGAGTCCCCCGGTTGAGGGAGCGATCAAGCTCAGTCGAAGAATGGCTTTGCTGTTTAGCGATGGCCAGGGCATCGAGGACGAGAGCCGTAGTTTCGATTCGACCAGTGTATCCCCAACCATGAAAGATGGTGTTGCGCTGAAGGTCCCAGTAGCTGGCTTCACCTTCGGAGTGTTCGAGAGAGAAGAGCGTAGCGATCTCTTGGGACGCGTCTTCTGTTGCGGCGAGCTTGGCGAGTGCAATGAGGGCGATGTCGTAAGGGTCGGAATTGGCGTGACTGGATTTCGCGAAGTACTCGATCGCCTTGTGTATCGCTTGGCGCTCAACTTCGATGTCCTCGTTCTTGGGGTTGCGATGTTGAAGATCACGCGCGAGGACCTCGACTACATAGGCCGTCTCGTAAAGTGCAGAAATCTCCAGGAATTTGCCTTTTGAATCTTTCTCCATCCAGGCGCCCTGCGGTGTGGCCTGCTGCAGCAACCAGCGGCGCGTAGCAGCAATGATGTCTGGATCCACTTCTGTGAATTCCGAAGCCTCCGTCAGGAAGCGAAGGGCGTACGCCGACACAGGAATTTCCGGTTCGCCCTTGCCCCACAGGGAGATGCCGCCGGCGGGTTCGCGGTAGCGCAGCAATTTCGCGTAGGCCAGCTTAAGGTAATGGCTCGCCCGGGCATCGAGTGGAGAGGAAGGAAAATGTTGGGACTCTTGAAGCTGTAGCCAGAGCAGGCTGGGATAAGCCGAGGAGATGGTTTGCTCAGCACAGCCATAGGGTCGCTCCATGATTCCTTCGATCGCGTCGCTCACGTGGGCGATCAGATTGGGATAGAGAACCAACTCGGCTTCGACCGATCCAGGAAGAGCGCTCGCCGGGATTTCAATCGAAAGCGAGGTGTTGCCAAGGAAGATGGAACTGGACTGGGCAAGACGTTGCTGGCCGTCAGCATGGATTCGGAGTTTCTTTTCGATGGCGTCGCTATCGTTTGCCGAGGAACGGTTGAAAGCGCTAAGGCGCTGCTTGGCGTCCTTCGTGGGCACTGCGGCGCGGAAGGAAAAAGTCTGCTCGGTGTAGTCTCCGGCGGGAACGTTGAGTTGGACCGTGCGCGGGGAGAGGGTCTGGGACCACGGCTCTGCGGCCCAGTCGAGCGAGACAGATTGCGGCTTATCGAGATAATTGCGCACGGTCACCGGCAATTGGATTTCGTCGCCAACGGTGAGGACTTTAGGAGGTTCGAGCTCAGCGAAGAAGGGAAGAAAAGCGCGGATGTCTGTAGAACCCGTGGCGATATGTCCATCTAGGGTGGAGGCGATGACGGAAACTCTCCAGGTCGTGATGCTGTCAGCGAGAGGAACCTTTACCGTGGAGTGGCCGGCGCGATCGGTGTGAATTTCGGGCTGCCAGAGAAGCGTTTCAGGAAAATACTGGCGGAGACGAGGCGTGGCCAGGGGGATGTTGATTTGACCGGAAGCGGCCCCCGATTTGGTGGTGAGGCCGACCTTTCCCGCAAGAACTGCGACGGAGGACGATTCGGTCTGGACCTGGACATTCTCAGCCGAGACTTCGACGGTCTCCGTGGCAGCACCAACGTTTAGCTTGACCTCGACATCGGTAACATTGCTAGACAGCACTGGAATGCTGGTCAGAACGTAAGAGCGAAAACCGGGGCTTTCGACCAAGACCCGGTAGGTGCCCGGAGGAAGATTGGAGAGCAGGCAGAGTCCCTGATCGTTGGAGGTTCCCTCGTAGGCGACTCCCGTAGCTTCGTTGGTGAGAGTGATCTTCGTGTTGGGGATTACTGCACCGGTGGGATCCTGAACGAAGATACGGACCGCACCCGAGTTGCCGCTGTAGAAGGGCTGGAGTTTCTGCGGAGTGGCGGGCTTGCCTGTGGGATTGCCCGGTTCCTCGAGGAAGGGTGAGGCGAATTTGGCTAGGACGAAGTCATCTGGCGTATTAGGGGTGACGTCCGGGCCATCACTGACGATGCTGATGCCCTTCGTGGTGCGCGTAACCGGAGTTTGTGAAGTGACTGCATTCTGTCCGTAGGCGCGCAGTGTGATCTTGTCGGCGTAGCCCATTTCCACGGTAGGGACCACGCGGTACGGGCGGCCCCACGGATCGCGGAGAGCATTCCAGTCGATCGCGTGATCGGCCATCACTTTGCGGAATTCCTCTTCGGTTTCCGGGAAATGGGCGGAGGATTTTGCCATTTCAAAGAGCACATCCGAAATGCGCTGGGCGGTCTCGCGAAAGTAGGGCACGTTTTGAACGGAAACCTGCAAATCGTCCCAATCGCCGGTGGGATCATTTGGGCCGGAGCGAAAGCGTTTGTCCGGGCCAGCGCTGAGCACCTTGATGGTGTAGTTGTCGCGGTCGATTTCGAACAGGAAGTTGTAAGGCGTGCCCCAGGGATCGATGAAACTGGAGAGTGAGGTGCGCTCCTGTGCGCAGGCAGCTTCGAGGGTGGCTTGGTCGCGAATGTAACCGCCGGTGTGTGCGTGATATGCGTCGATAACCGCGCGCAGGCGCTTGGCGTCGAACTCGAAGAAGGGCCGCGAGAGGCTCATTGCTGTGAAATCGTCGGCGGTTTTGAGACTTTTGTCAGGACCTTCGCTGTTAAATTCGAAAATTTCGTTCATCCACTGATAAGTACGCCGGGCGTGAAAGGGTTGTCCCCATGGATCTCTCAGCGAGGAGGCATCGACGCCTTTGTCCTTTAGGAAACTTGCATACTCCGCATCATTCTTCGGGAAATGGCCTGTATTGGAGAAATGCTCTTGGAAGAGTTTGGCAACAGGATCTAGAGAGGCGTGAATCTGCTTCTGAAAAACCTGATTGAGGTAGCGGGGACTATCGGAGGACTCAAGTCGCAATGGCACGCCGCTGCGGTTGAAGAGCAGAGCCTCAGCTACGAGCTCGAGGTCGGGAGGAACAGCAGCATCAGGGGCTCGATTGAGAAGTTGCTTTACGGAGACTCCAGCGATCGAGTCGTTATCATCCTCGAAAGAACGGAAGCCAAGTCGCGGATCGATGCTTTCGTACCCCCTGGTGAAGAGAGTGGCTTCGGTGCGAGCTAGTTCTTCAAGCGCCTGATCGTAAACGAGCAGTCCGAGCGCACCCTCGGCGGGTTCACCTTCTGAGCCGTGCACGTGGAGATTCACGGTTGCCGCTTCACCGGGGCGATAAGTCGACTTCACCGGTTTGACGTCCAGTCGAAGATTC
>Ga0209239_1000170_pt1 | contig 38824 bp, 23 predicted proteins | sample GraSoi013_2_20cm_FD_185824 | JGI IMG/M metagenome (GOLD analysis project Ga0209239, IMG submission 185824) | Grasslands soil microbial communities from the Angelo Coastal Reserve, California, USA - Sample 10_02_2013_2_20cm (SPAdes) (version 2) | ecosystem: Environmental > Terrestrial > Soil >...
TTATCCTCTCGACGTGGCAGGAGGCGTCTTACTAGGGATCGCAATCGCTCTAGTTGGGACGAGCCTCCTTAGGAAATACGTGCAGCCGCACCTCACCAGAACCGCAGAGGCGACGGAAAGAATCCTATGGAAAGGGTACGTAGATCTCTGATGAGACCGACAGTCCCCAGTCAAGGCCGAGTCAGTGCTTCTTGACGTGACGCCGCAGACTTGTCTTCGAGGACTAGGTCGATTCAGGATCCTCTCGGAGTTTCCTCTTCTTTCCAACCGATCGGTGAATGCCTTGGTGGGTCTGGAGATTGTTCATCTGTAGCACAGCCGCCAATTTGCGATTGTGAGAATGGTACTTTGCTAGGTAGATGGTTACGCTGACTGCTCCTCCAGCGATGAGGCCGATATAAAGAAAGGTGAGCGTTGATAGTGAGTCTGAAGTGGCTGAGAGTGCGCCTGGGGCGGAGCGTCCAAAAACGTCTGACATGTAGGGAGCACCAGATACCGCGCTCGTAAGATAGGGGAGTCCCCAGTTCGCCTCGATGGTGTGGAGGCTCGCGTACTCGTCGTAGTTCTTGTTGGTCGAGACGTAGCCCTCCTTGATCATGCTTCCATACTGTATGTTGGGTGAGGGATCGTACTCGTCCCACCAGATGTAGAGCATTGTCCGATAGGAGTTGGTTGTGAAGACTGACGAAGCGAGTAGGGAGCCTGAAGCTGGGTTTGAGAGTGTGCCGCTTCCTAGGAGGAGGCTCTTGAGATAAGAATCTCCCGTCGAAATACTGTTATCGTGCATGTTGTGGTTGTCTGTCGGAGTGTACCAGAGGAGGTTTGGGGGATTTGCAGAGTTGGCTGCTGCTATGAGCGTGGTCGTGCTGACCGATGAGCTGGTGAAAATGTTGGGACTGTTGGTATCGCTTGCAAAGCCGGTGAACGGGAAATGGTCATTGCCCCTCGGGCAGCCGCTCTCGCAGTACGCTTGCCAAGTGAGCCCTGCCGACTGCATTTGATCCACGAGAGTAGAACCGGATAGACAGCAAGAGTACCCGTCACCGACCCCGTAAGTGTCGCCGGAGATTAGGGCGACGTAACATGCCGCCGAGCAGCCGCTTATCGAGGAGGTAGCGCCATAGCTGTGATAGCTGGGGATGCTCGAGCTGAGGAGGAGTAGGCTGCAGAGGAAGGGCGCGGTCCCTGTTGGACATCCGGCTGGCGTGTGCCGTCTCCAAGAACATCTGGATAATTCTGATTCTCCATGGCGATTATGATAATATGGTCGAAGCTGCTGCCGGCTGGGGTGGCTGATGCCGTTGGCGGTAGGGGAAGAAATAGGATGTTGATTGAAAGAGCTGCAAGGGCCCAGGCTATGCTTTGCCGGTCCGGTTTTCGGAACATTCTCAAACCTTCTAAGCTCAACGTGTTCAGGCTCCCTTCGCTATCAGGGAGGGATCGCTTCGGTGATGGAGCGAGGAAACAGCCCCCTCTTGACGAAGGCGGCGCTCCGCTTGTCGTCATCTATGACGGCTTGGATAAAAAAGAATCCTGATACTCTACCTCGCTATCTGCAATTCTCTCTTGGGGTTTGGTCCCAGGAAAAAAGGTACTGAGGATTCTTGTCGCTAGTTTCATTCATCTTAACAGAGAATCTATGCTTGGTTGAGGTGGTTGAGAGGGAGCTCCGCTTGGATTCTAGGGTCAGCACGGGACCTACGGCCGGGCATGGGTCTGCTTCAAAGATTGTTATCATGGTCCAGTCGGTTGTCATTCTCTCCCTGTCATTTTGGTTTGTGGAGGAGTATCTGAACAACAAGTACCTAGGCGAATATCTCAACGGCGTCTTCCAGGCAGACGGTCTGATTATGGGAATGCTGGGGACGCTACTAGTCATCGGTTCAGTCTCAAGTCTAATGCTCATGAAGAGGAGGCATGGAGAGAAGAGGTTTGAAGCAGTTTCTCTAGAAGTCACCCCTGCCGCTCCAAAGATCAAGGGAGCGGTCTTGACGAGTGCGAAGCCGTTTGAAGCGAGCACCAAGCCCAGCATGGACTTTCATCCAGTTGTGGCGGCCTTGAAGGCCGACATGGCTGACAGGCGGATGAGCTTTGGTTCCGTGCTTGGCACCGAGACTCAGCAGCCAACGACAGGTCCTGTCCCCAGTGCCGAAGCCCAAAGAACATCGGTTCTCGACCAGCTAACCCCGAATCGTCAAGCGCCTATGACGGGTCCTAGGCCAGGGCAGACGGCGATACCTTTTCCTCAACACTCATTGCACGATCTCAGGCCTCAGCCGCCGACAGGGCCGAGGGTTGAACAGCCGGGAGCATTATTGGGTCAAAAGTATCCGCCCGTTCCTAGGCCCCAAGAACCAGTCGGGTCAAACGTCCTTCAGCCTTCTCAGACAACAACACCAGAGATGCCGACCAATGTTACGACTGTCATAACTGGAATTTTGCCGACTCAGAAGAAGAAAGAAGATCCCTCAGCCAATCCAGAATAGAAGTCTTCCCCGTAGCAGTAGCTTCCGAATCCCCATTCTAATTGTGGGGATAGATACGGCGAAGCAAGAAATACGCGCAGCTAGACTCGTATTTTCATGCAGACAGGTTTCGACGGTCTCACTAGACCGATCAAGAAGCTCCTGGAGGCTAGCTGAGGATTGGCAGATAACGCTTCGCTCTTGGCGGAAAAAATTTCTTCCAAGAATGCGACAGTGTGCGTCATCGGGTTAGGGTATGTTGGGGTACCTCTCGCTGTTGCGTCAGCCCAGGCGGGCTTCGACGTCCTCGGAGTCGATGTTGATGCGAGCAAGGTGGAGAAGATCAACAGGGGCGTCTGTTATGTTGAGGACAAGTACAGTGAGGATCTCCTGCCCGGTCTAGTAAGCTCTGGCAAGATCAAGGCCTACTCGAAACTGTCGGAGGCGGTGCCACAATCCGATATCGCGATCGTCTGTGTTCCGACGCCTCTGAAGAAGGATGGAGACCCCGATCTCTCATTTCTAAAATCGGTGGCCAAGAGCCTGGCTAACCAGCTCACGGATTACAAGCTGATCATCGTTGAGAGCACGAGCTATCCAGGTACTACTGAGGAAGTGTTTCGGCCGCTACTTGAGCGTGGGGGGAGGAAGGCCGGGATCGATTTCGCTCTCGTCTATTCTCCGGAGAGAATTGATTATGGGAATGCTTCGTTCGGGGTGAGGAGTATTCCGAAGGTTGTCGGGGGCGTGGACCAGGAGTCTACTCGGCATGGTTCAGAGTTCTACAGCGCGATTCTTCAGGCGAAGGTCGTGGCGGTTAGTGGGCCTTCTGTTGCGGAGGCGACCAAGATGCTGGAGAACGTGTTTCGCTATGTGAACATCGCATTGGTCAACGAGCTGGCAGTACTTCACGAGACGCTGGGTGTAGATTTTATCGAGGCCATCGATGCGGCGGCGACGAAGCCTTTCGGGTTCATGGCTCACTATCCTGGGCCGGGGGTCGGCGGGCATTGTATTCCGAAGGATCCATTCTACTTGGTCTACAGGGCGAAGAAGGCAGGTTTTCCTCTGCGGATGGTCTCTGCCGCGGAGGTGCTGAACAATGGAATGCCCAAGCATACGGTGGAGAGGCTGCTGAAGACTCTCCGGAAGCTGAAGAAGAATCCGCGGAAGGTGAGGGTTGTGCTCTGGGGTCTCTCGTACAAGGGGGGTGTCAAGGATACGCGGAGGAGTCCGAGCGTGGACCTGTTGAGGATCTTCCAACGATTCGGTGTCAAGGTAATTGTTTTCGATCCGTTTGTGGAGACGATCAAAGTTGGCAGTGTTCACTATGCGTCTGCGGGATCAATGCTGGACTCGGTGAAGGGTGCGGACGCAATTGTGATCGCGACGAACCACGCCGAGTTTCGACAGGTCGATCTCTCCGAGGTGAAAGCTAAGATGAATGCCAATCCTATCCTCTTCGATACGAGGAACCTTCGAATCAGGAAAGAGTGTGAAGATGCGGGCTTCACATACCTCGCGACCGGACGACCCTGACGTGTTGACGATAGGTCAGAAGACAGTTGAAGCTGGCAAGTTTCGATGTTGAAAGACGTCCATAGGATTCTTCCTCAGCCCGTAGAGGACAAGAAATAGTGCTGTTGCTCCAACAATCCGTATGACTAGGCTCGTCAGAACCGGTCCGTAGAAAGCGACGATGCCCGGAAAGGGACCGCTGGCTGGGGACGATGACCAGTAGGCGAGCGTGTCAGCGAATTGGAGGAGTCCAACCACGAGAATTGTCTGTCTGAGTCTCCCTCGCATGAGGAACGGTATGACTGCCCAGAGGATATAGTGGGTGTAGACGATTTTCAGAGGGATGAGCCATGCGACCAGTCCGAGTAGCACGACGTCGATCAGGCTGAGGCTCCTCGCTTTCGTCCAGACGGCTCCAAGGATTATCGTGTAGAGGGTGGCTGTGGTTGTGATCCAGATTTGGTTTGTGAGGAGTTCTGTGGGAGCGAACTGGAGTGTCTGGGGTAAAATTGTGTTGAGCAAGCTCATGATTGTGAGTGTTGTTCCGTTGCCTTGGTTGGTGAGGTTGAAGCCGAGTATGGATTGCTGGTAGCCAGGAATCGCGAGGGGAAGGATTAGGCCTAGGCTGGTGATGATTGTGGTGGCGAAGAGGCTAGGTAGGGTCTTGAGTAGGCCTTGGGTTCGGATCAGCCAGATCTCGACCAGAGGGAGAGCCAGGACGGGGTGGATCTTGAAGATGGTGGCCGTCGCTAGGAGGATTGTCCCGGTGAGGTATCGGTGTTTTGCGAGTGTGAGTGCCGCGAGTGCTAGGATGGGATAGCCGAAGGTGTCGCTGTGGAAGAAGTAGAGAGGTGAGCTACTGACAGCCGGTAACGCTAGGAAGAGGCTTGCTGGTATGAGTGCTTGGAGGGGGCTGTTGGTTCTGGTGCGGATCGTGAAGTAGATGATGAGTGCGACTGCTGCGTCTGCGAATAGGCCGATGAATCTGATCTGCTGGCTGATGAGGTCGAGAGAGGATTGGGACGCGAAGAGGCTGGTGAGCCGGACGATTCCTGAAACCGTCAATAACAATAGCGGTGGGTAGGGGGAGGCCCAGGGTTGTGTGGAGTATGGGTTCTGGCCGTTCAGGAGCATGAAGCTCTTCGGAATGTCAGCGCTGACTAGATCACTGCCGCCATTGCTCTGCTGGATCAACAGATAGCCGTGGAAGATGACGAGGCTTATCAGACTCGTGAGGATCACAGGTGAGGCTTGAATGAGGAAGAGATTGATTCTTTCAGTATCAGGCTGAAGCCTCAGCCGGCCGAGCGAGAGCATGATTCCTTGAAGAGAATTGCGAGGAGGCTAAGGCTACATAGGCTTTGAGAGTCGAAAAGTCTGGGTGAGGTTGTGTGCACATGTGAATACAACGTGCGTGGGAATAGTTAGACGGGACGGGTTCGAACTGGCTGTTTCCGTATAGCGCCAGATAGCGGAAACAAATAATCTGTCGCTATTACTTTATTAACTTGCAGCCTTTGAGAAAATAGGGACGATAATTGAGAAGGGCTACCGTTCACTCTATCCTACTTGCAATTGTTGTTGTATCATCAGTCTGGCTTCACAGTTTTCCCCACGCTTACGCCCTGCCCAGCTATGCGCCCGGAGTGAAGGCTGGCGATTCCGTAACCTATGGAAATTTCAGTGTGAACAACACCACGCCCTATCCTTACTTCCAGGCAAATATTAGCAATATCATGGTCTTGGTCAGAAGCGTTGATGCGGCGACAAACGCGGTCGTTGCCTCGTTGATCACGACGTATCGGAATGGAAGTCAGATCACCAATTCGTTGAACGGGACAACGGACACTCAGGTTGGAAATCTGCTTCCTTACATAGTCGCAGGCGGACTGAGTGCGGGCGACCTGCTGTGGAAAAGTTCCAATCCGTATTATCCCATATCAGTCAACGAGACCGTCAACAAGGTCTATGCTGGAGCCCTTCGAACTGTCAATCTTCTCAACCTGACTTTTCAATCATCCTATCAGTCCGTAAAAGCTTCTTACTACTGGGATGTGAAAACGGGTCTACTCCTGGAAGAATACGTAAACCAGAGTTATGTCTCCTCAAATGGTGTGGAGGTTCTCCAGATCTACTTTGAGGCCACCGCAACAAATGTCTGGACCCCGGAATCGAGTCCGGACTTCGCCTTGGATGCATCAGCCCAGACATCCGGCCCCCACCTCGGCGAAACTACAAGCTACCGACTAGATCTGACTAGTCTCAACAGCTTCAACGGAACGATCGACTTACTGCTGTCTCTTCTAGGCCCAGTCCCAGTACATCCCCCTTCGATTGCCCTCAGTTCGCCAACCGTCTCCGTATCCTCCCAGAACCCGACGGCCTCGTCGATTCTGACCTTCTCGACGAACTCTACCGCATCACTAGGTCAGTTCCTGATCGGTATCAATGCCACAAGTGGAACAGTCTTCCATCAAGCTATGATCGCGGTTGATGTCGCACCTCCCGACTACACTATCACTGCGAATCCGAGCAACCTGACTCTACCGCAGGGGACCTCAAAGAATTCGACAATCACCGTGAAAAGCCTGGGTGCATTCACAGGAATGGTGACCCTCCAAGCCTTTCCACAATTCTTCAACTCGCCCCTAACAGTGCTCCTCTCGACTAACACGATCGAGTTAAACTCGACCAACCCTCAGGGAACCGCGATCCTCACAGTCAAAGCTCCACCGGGAGCTCCACCCGGAATCGGTGGGGTGAACATCAATGGAGTCAGCGGCAACGTCTACAGGTCGACCTTCGTAGCCGTTAACGTGACCGGCCCAGACTTCCGGATCATCGCATCCCCCATCTTCCTCACCTTCAAGGAAGGCCAATCCGCAACATCAGCAATCACTCTGACCAGTATCCTTGGCTTTGCAGGTGCCGTAAGTCTCTCAGCCTCCACATACGGACCTGTGACTGCGACCCTGGCCAGCAATAGTTTGAATCTGACGGCCGGAGGAAAGGTGAGCACAAACGTAACGCTCTCGACACCAGCGACCGGTCCACCAGGTATCTACTCGGTCTACGTGTCAGCTGCGAGCGGCATCATACAGCACAGCGTCTATCTGAGCCTCAATGTAACGGGGCCTGACTTTAGGTTCATTGCCAGTGTCTACTCGGTAACTCTTCTGGCGGGCCAGAGCACAAACGCAACTCTGACTCTCTCCGGGGTCGGAGGTTTTTCAGGCACGATCAGCCTCTCCACAAACACCTATGGGCCTGTTAGTGCGTCAGTAAACCCGAACAGTCTATCTCTAAACTCGACACGACCGTCCTCTACAGCTCTTCTCACAGTTCTGGTCCCTGCGGGTACCCTTCCAGGATATTACAGCGTAACGATCAATGCGGTGAGTGCCAGCATCGTTCACAACATCTACTTTAGCGTCCAGGTGATCGGCCCAGACTTCTACGTTTCAGCCAATCCCGGCTTCCTCTCACTGCCACAGGGAGGCTCTGGACAGTCTACGATCTCCGTCTCTAGCCTCAACAGTTTCTCCGGGAACGTTTTCCTCTCCGCCAACATCTATCCTCAGCTGAGCCTGCAGGTATCTCTTAGCTCGGCTGTTCTCGCATTATCTGCCGGCGGGGTTGCGAATTCTACGCTTACAATTCTGGTTCCCCTGAACACATCCCCGGGCTACTACTTTGTTAACGTCGTCGCTAGCAGTGGCCAGCTAACACGTTCCTATGGCGTCGAGGTGCAGGTGACAGGCCCCGACTTTTCGATCTTCTCCTCTCCCAACTTCCTGACCATCCGTCAAGGTGCGTCGGCCAACTCGACGATAACCCTGACTAGCATCGACAATTTTAACTCACCGGTCAACATCACCGCGTCCACCTACTATCCAAGTCTTGTTTCTGTCTCTCCAAAAAGCCTGATTCTCGTTCCAGCTCGGAACGCAACTCTGACAACGACCTTTACGTTCTCTGCAACTTCGAACACTTCTCCAGGAGTCTACTATTTCCAGATAGTAGCGTCTAGCGGGAATCTGACCCGTACAACCTTCGTGGATGTGGACGTTACAGGTCCAGACTTCAATATTTCAGTCAACCCTAGCTCGCTGAGTCTGTCCCCTGGGACTTCGGGCACTACCACGATTACGCTGAGCAGCATCGAGGGATTCACCGGCAATGTCACTCTCTCTGCATCAGCATTTGCTTTGAACGCGACCTTTGCTAACAGCGTTGTCCAATTATCCTCCAACGGAGTGGCTAGTAATCAAGTAACAATTAGGGTCCCCGCGAGTGTATTTTCGGGCAACTACCAAGTTCAGATAACGGCCACAAGCGGAATCCTCACTCATTTTGCCTATGTCATTGTTAAGGTCGTTGCGCCCGACTTTTCATTCCAAGCTGACCAGAGCTCTATCTTTGTGTCTGGTGGCGAATCGGCCCAGTCCACTTTCACTCTCCAGAGCCTCAACGGATTCAACGGCACGGTAACACTCTCCACGACACCATTCTTGCCAGCTGGTGTCACCGCGGCTTTGAACGAATCCAGCGTAACGCTTCTGCCAGGAGGGTCAGCCTTCGTAACGCTCAATGTCACCGCCAGCGGATCTGTGCCGAGCCAAACCTTCTATCTGCAAGTCCAAGCGACTGGCGGCAACGTGACACGTTACGCATACGTTTTCGTCACTATAACCAGTCCGGATTTCACCCTCACTGCCAACCCGGCGTTCCTGTCTATTCCTAGAGGAAGCTCGTCCAGTAGCGCATTGACAGTAACGAGTGTTGGCGGATTCCGTGGAAACGTCACCCTTACCGTCTCCGGAAACTTTGGACTCTCAGTCTCGCCAACACCGATGGTCGTCGATCTGTCTTCGGGAGGATCAGCCACTTCCACCGTCAGCCTGGCTGCGCCTTCCACGACGCCCCCAGGTAATTACGTAATAATTGTCACTGGGATCAGCGGTGGAATAACCAGGACCAGCTTTATCCAAGTCCAAGTGACAGGAACATCCTTCACACTTGGCGCAAATCCGTCGTTCCTGGTACTTAATCCTGGGACAAGCGCGAGTTCGACCATCCAAGTCTCAACCTTCAACGGGTTCAAAGGTACGGTCCAGCTCTCCGCAGCTCCCTATGGGCTCAATGCGACGTTGAATCCAGAGTCTCTGGTCCTCAACGCGACCGTCACATCTGCAGTTGCTACGGTGAGCTTCTCGGTTCCCGCTCATACGATCAGCGGATACTACGGTGTTAGCGTCACGGGTTCCGGTGACGGTTTCAACGCGACGGCCAATGTAACTGTCTTCGTCAACGCATTCGATTTCGTCCTACAGGCCCAGCCTGTATCTGTCACCGTCTTCCAGGGCGGGCTCAGCACTTCCACGATTAGCGTCTCCACAGTCAACGGTTTCAACGGCACAGTCTCGCTCAACGCTCTCGTCTTCTCTCCAGATGCCGGTGTAGCCGCGTCGCTTAGTCCAGGGATCCTCTTCGTGTCGAACAATCACACAGCGACCTCGACCCTGACCGTCTCAGCCTCCAATACGGCTGCTAAGGGGTCGTACAGCGTCCAGATCAACGCCGTCGGCACTCCACCGATAGGCTCACCCATCGTGCACTCTTTGATAATCTCGGTGACAGTGGCGGCGAAGCCTGACTTCCAGATCTCAGCTGATCCATCCTACCTCTCGCTCGTCCAGGACTCGTCAGCCGTGTCCACGCTTAGTCTGACGGGAATAAACTTGTTCGCCGGGAGTGTCTCGCTGAACAGCACGGTCTCGCTTCAAGGTCTCTCAGTCTCATTGGCTGACAGCGCCGTGACCCTCGCGGGAAATCTGACTGCTGATACTCATCTTATCGTCTCGGCGGGCACCAATGTTGTAGGCTACTTTTTGATCACGGTAACGGCTCAAGGTGGGGGAGTTGTTCACTCGATCATTGTCCAGGTCTATGTTGCGGCCAAACCTGACTTTACCCTTCCAGCCAGTCCTTCTTCTCTGACAGTCCAGGCGGGTTCTTCCGCCTCGACGGTTCTAACGTTGGCTAGCCTAAGCGGATTCGTGGGCCAGGTCCAAGTGTTCTCTACAGTCTCGGCAACCGGTGTATCGTTTACGCCGAGCATCGCGACTGCCTCGCTATCCTCTGGTGGGACAGCCAGCGTGACAGTTACGGTTGCTGTCGCGGTCACGACGAGTCCCGGAACGTACACGATCACGTTCGGCGGAAACGCAACATCCGGGTCGCACTTTACGACCATAGTTCTGACCGTTCTCCCAGCCCCAGACTTCACCCTGACTGCTGGTACGTCAGGACTCATAATCGCGTCGGGAGCCTCAGCCACCTCGACACTCTCAGTCCTTCCAGTCAATGGGTTCACTGGTCCAGTGGCGTTGTCTGAGAATGGTCCTTCGGGATTCACAGCCAGCTTCAGCCCCAATCCGGTCCTCGGAGGCACGGGAACCTCGATCCTCACCTTGTCGGTAGCGTCGACTGTTGTTGCTGGAAACTATACAGTTACGGTGACTGGGACTGGTGGCCTGTTCATTCACGCGGTCTCGTTTCCTGTCACAGTATCTGCTTCGTCAAGGGTTACGCTAGCGCAGACTCAGATCTCTTGGCCTCATAGGGTAAGTCTCAGCAAGAGTGGGGGAGTGGAGACGTTTACGATGCTTTTGAAGAACACCGGCAAGACACCTGCCTACATCCAGATAGTAGCAGCCGGAAACTCGACTAGCTCCGGCCTGTTCTTTACATTGAAGAGTCCTGTGACTCTTCTCGCTCCTGGAACATCCATCACCCTTACTCTCTCTCAGCCTCTCACGAGCGCGAGCATCGGATTGAAGTATAATTTCGTCGTCAATCTATTCTACGGCTCCGGGATCGACGCTTCGGGGAACATCATCAACCCAACCGCCAGTCAGGTAGTAAGGGGCACTTTTACCGTCGTCGCATAGCCGTCTAAGATGCTGATTCGCTAGAACAGATCCTTTTTTTTCTCAAGAGTCCCTGTTCTGTGTCGCGGGAAAGATTTTTTTCCCAAATTCTGGGAAGGGCAATTCGCTGGCTCAAGCTTTTCTGGGCGAAATTATCCGTTTGTCGCGCAGATGAGGCTAATCACGGATTTCTAATTCGCGGACTGACGGGATGATGCAAACGCGAACTCGGCGTCGTATAGTTCGCCTTTTTCGGATTGACGATCCGGGCTTACTCTGCGCTGCTTTTCTCTTCCCTACACTTGCTCTCCACACCGGACTTGCTTCCGTCCCTGATGAAGAGTTCTTCCTTGTCATTTCTGGAAGGCACGCGGTTGATGGGAGGCCTGTTAGTATGTCTTATGGGATCTAGTTGTGTTCTGATTGCTGGGAAGAATCTTCTTGAGCGCTTCGGGCTCATGAAATTGTATCGCGGGCGATATTCAGATATCCTTTGCGACCCTATGAATATATTCAGGGGTGCATGCGGAATCGTTATGCGAGGTCACTCCCGAATTCTGACGGTCTTCATTTTCGCTCTGATGGCTGTATCAGCATCGCAACTGGCGAGTTTAGCAACTGGTTCAGCAAATAGTTCCTCGCGGCCTGTAGCTGTATCCCAGGCGACGACTGGGGCACCGACTGGCGCCTACTTTGATCACGTGGTGATTATCTTGATGGAGAATGAGGGGGTCTATGACATTTGTCTTAGTAGCCCTCCTCCCTGCTCGACTAGCGGGCCCGCTCCGTATATGGCGAGTCTCGCCAACACGTACGGAATCGGATCACAGTATCTGTCAATCATCAATACCAGTCAGCCTAACTATGTTGCTCTCATTGGCGGATCGACCTTGGGGTGCACGTCGTCTGGGTGTCCTACGATAACTGCGGCGAATCTTGTTGATCGGTTTGAGGCTGCGGGTCTCAGTTGGAAGGGATATTTTGAAAACCAGAACGTTGCTGCGGGTTGTGACACTAGTTCTCATGAGCCGTATGAGCCGATTCATAATCCGTTCATACCCTTTCAGGACATTACAAGTAATGCCGCTCGCTGTAACCAGCTGGTTCTTGCGAATCCCAGTACATGTGGTAGCGTCACTGATTGTGTTCTGATTAACGATCTCAACTCGGGTTCAGTGCCGAACTTCATGTGGCTGACGCCGAACGATTGTAATGATATGCGGGGTGCGAGTAGAATCTGCTCAGCGTCGATCAGTCTCGGAGATAATTATCTAAAGGGTCTTGTTCCAAGCATTCTGAACAGCAACACTTTCAAGACTGGACGGTCGGCGCTGTTCATCACCTTCGACGAGGGTAACGGCTACTGCCCACTGAACGGTAGTAGTGAGAGCTGCGTCTACTCAGTCTGGGCCGGACCAGCAGCCAAGACCGGCTTCGGCACATCGCATCTTTACAACCACTATTCTTTTCCGAAGACCGTGGAGGTTAACTGGAACCTGGCGAGTCTGAGCACAGGAGACGGTAGCGCTACGCCGATGACAGAGTTCTTCAACCCCACCTCGCCTCCTCCCGACTATACCGTCTCTGCAAGTCCGACCTCGCTTAGCATCAACGCCGGATCAGCGTCGACCTCGACAATCACCCTGACGAGTATCAATAATTTTGCAGGAACCGTAACCGTGTCCGCGACGGGCTCTCCCGCTGGGCTAGGCGTCTCACTGAACCCGTCAAGTGTCTCCCTCCCGTCAGGGGGAACTGGCACTACGACTTTGACGATCTCAACACAGTCTTCCACACCTGCGGGAAGCTATACTGTCACGGTCACCGGGTCGAGCGGGACCCTGTCGCACTCTACAAGCATCCAAGTCTCGGTAGTCCAGAGTTCGCAGCAGGACTTTTCGATCGTCGCAAACCCGGCTTCGATTACCCTACAACGCGGAACTAGTGCAAGCTCTACCGTCACGGTTACAAGCCTGAACGGTTTCAGTGGAACTGTAGCGCTGACGGACAGTATTTCTCCAGCGACAAGTAATCCGCCTGTGCTCTCGTTGAGTAGTTCTAGCCTCACCTTGTCTTCTGGAGGCTCAGCCGGATCCACCCTCACAGTTACAACATCGTCCTCTACGACTTCAGGCTCTTACACAATCTTAGTAACTGGAACGAGCGGTAGTCTCTCACACGCTGTCAGCCTCGCTCTCACGGTCTCACAAACAGCTGATTTCACTCTCGCCTCCAACGGCCAGACAGTCAACATACTAGCCGGATCTTCGGGAACGTCAACCCTCACAGCGACGAGTCTCGGAGGGTTCTCGGGCACAGTCTCCCTTTCACTTTCGGCTGGAACAGGATTGACAGCATCTGTCAGTCCCACAAGCCTGGTTCTCAACTCGGGCGGGACCGCCGCGTCAACTCTAACAGTCAGTTCGGGCGCTATCGGCAATTACACAGTCACTGTTACCGGAACTAGTGGATCACTGTCGCATTCTGTCTCCGTTCTCGTTATTGTATCCGACTTTTCCGTCTCCATCAACCCATCATCACTGAGTCTGCCGCGTGGCACGTCCGGGACAAGTCTAATCACGCTAACCAGTCTCAACGGGTTCGCGGGAACCGTAACTCTCTCAACAGTAGTCTCTCCCACTTCTGGTCCAAGGACGTCGCTTAGCAGCTCAACCGTCAGTTTGACCTCGGGAGGGCAGAGCACCTCGACGCTCAATGTGAGAGCACAACACAGGACTCCAACCGGTGCCTATTCTGTTACAGTGACCGTAACAAGCGGCTCACTCTCACACTCCGTTTCCCTGACCGTGAACGTCACAGCCTAGTCGCTGAGCCTCAGCGAAACACGGCCAGTAACAAGGGAGCTCTCTTCAGAGACGCGTGTGTTCGTGGTCGGTCAATGCCACGGTCGGTGAACCGGGTTGTTGAAAAGGACTTTTGGCCCTTCAACACCATATTCCTCTTCCGGAAATCCAATGTTCCATGACTCTCGCCGATACTGGCGATCAGAAATAACCTCCCTGCGTGTCGTACACAGGATCTGAACACTTATATTGCTCACAGGTGAGCTATGCGTGTGGGTTAGGAATTTGGCGAACGTGACTGTTTCCGTGCCGGAGGAGTTGAAGAAGCGGATGGAGCACATGAAGGCTGTGAATTGGAGCGAGGTTGCCCGGCAAGCGTTTGAGGAGACTGTAAAGAGGCAGAAAATGGCGCGGGCATCTGAGACGATCGATAGGCTGAGAGGCGAGGCGGGACGGGGCAAGTGGAGCGGCGCGCGAGAGATTCGCAAGTGGCGGGACAAGAACAGGAACTAGTAATTGACTCGTCCGTCGCTGTGAAGTGGTTCAGCGAAGAAGAGGATACTGACAAGGCACTCCTGCTGAAGGAGATGCATGTCCAGGGTTTGGCAGGACTCTGGGTGAGCGATCTTCTCTATCATGAAGTGACTAATGCACTTCGTTTCAAGCCCGGATATGACGAGCCAAGGCTGGTGGCCGCCGTTGAGGGTCTATTTGACTTGCACTTGAACATCCACCGAACTGACCCAAAGATTCTGGAGACAGCTTCGCGTATCGCTCTGAAGGGTGAGGTCACAATCTACGACGCAGTACCTGTCGCCCTAGCCGAGATGAAGGGGACCGTCTGCATAACAGCTGACGAGTTGACACAGTACAAACGGCTGAAGGCGCGAGAGTATCCAGTAAGACTCTTACATTCGCAGCGCGGGATCTAGGATACACCTAATCGGGCCTTAGAGTCCTCTCATAGCCCGCTTCATCCCTCTCCCCTTTTTTCCTCGGTTGAGGATGCCTGAGGGGTAGTAGGATATCATTGATCGGGTTCGTCAAGTGGGTCGGTGTTCGACTTGATGTGGGAAGCTGCGGATTTCCTTTCTTTATATTTGAACCGGGAAAGGATAACGCTTGCTCTGGAGGGATTGTTTTTGTTTCCTCCGTTCCAGCAAGAGAACAATGACGACTACTCCCACGCCTATTACGGCCCACGCGGCGAGGAAGTAGATTATCCATGAGGGAATGGAGAAGAGAGGGAACGGGAATGGGCTTGTTGTGGATAGGCTGGAGATTGCTATCATAGCGATGGCGGTTGTCTCAGCGTTTTCCTCGGTTCCGGCGTATGTTCCGATCTGGTCGTAGCCGCTGTGGAAGCCACCGTCAGGGCCTTGCAGTCGGAAGAGATTCTCTTCTCCGTAAAAGTATGTTCCTGAGATTTTCTGGAGAGCGTAGAGATAGAGTGCGAGCTTGTAGGTCTGGTAGATTCCATCTTCCCCTGCTGAGCCTGCCTTGTAGGCCTCGTCCACGATTCCCTTACCGTCAAACATGCTTGTGAGACAGTCCATCTCATGCTGGGCACCAGTGGTGTTACCCTCCAGTCTCAGTTCTAGGGCTGTGTAGACAGTTACGTCTGCATAAGTGCAGTCGGGGAATCTTGCGGTGGCATCATGGATCTCCCAGAGAACAGTGTAGTTGCCCCCTGCGGTGGCCGGAGAGACTCCTTTGAAGAGTATGCCCTCTGTCGAATTCGCTACCCAGTGGATTGCGGCGGTGTTGATTGGAAGATGGATTCTTTCTCCGAACAGCGCCTCGTGCATCTTGTTGTAGCCGCCGTCGCAACAGGAACTGATCGACTGGTTGATCGCTTGGCTGGTCGTGGGATCGCAGGACGAGATGGCATTCACGACTAATAGATTGTCGCTCGCAACATAGTAGATACTGCTGTTCGGGGTGCTTCTTACCAGCCCGAGCGACGGGTTATAGAGGCTCTCCAGAAAGGAACAAGCAGCCTGTGTCTTCTGCTCGAGATGACTGGAGGAAACAGGTTGAGCAGAAGCCGGTGTCGCAATAGCGCTTCCTAGGAGAAAGGGTGAGAAGAGCATGATGAGTAGGATGAACGGGCGCAAGGGTTTGTTTCGCTCAAGCCCAGCTAGAATTGGAGTGCCGTTAAGTGGGCTTCGGTCTTGCCTTTTGCTGAGGATTCAAGCGTACCCTCCCAGGGACGATCGCTACGCTGTCTAGCTGTATCTGTTGGGGGTTCCTAGCTCTTCGACGCATCGTTAAGGAATCCGATGATTGCATTAGCGATGTATTCTCTTTCTTCCGGTCCAATACCGTTATGGTTGCCGAAGAAGAATCATTGTCGTATGATCATGTGAGGGTTTGGAAGTTTTCAGACTTCTCTATCGTCGATGTGTTTCATGGGCTTGCTACTCAGCCTTGCTCCTACTCAGAAACGCTGAGAGGTTCGTCTCACAGGTCAAGAGCCAGCTAAAGTCGCTCAAGAAGATCCCTGCCAATTTCAACTTGCTGAATTCTGCGGGGTCGAATGATAAAGGAATAGAGCTCGTGAAGGACTCTGGATTCCAAGAAATTATGAACTTGACAAAGGAGCTTGATTTTCGAGGAAAGAGACTCAGTGCTCACGAAGGCTGTGATACCGGCAGCAGGGCTCGGGACCAGGCTCTTGTCCGTAACGAAGGAGCAGCCGAAGGAGATGCTTCCTGTCTTCGCGAAGGCGAAGAATGGGGACCTGTGTTTGAAACCTATTGTTCAGCTGGTCTTCGAGCAGTTGCATCGCGTGGGGTTCCGTGAGTTCTGTTTTATTGTGGGACGTGGTAAAAGGGCCATTGAGGATCATTTTACTCCAGATTTCTCGTTTGTTTCGATGCTTGACAGTAAGGGTTTGGATGGTCCGGCGCAGGAGCTGGAGGCGTTCTACAAAATGGTTGACGGCTCGACGGTGGTCTGGGTGAACCAACCGCAGCCGCGCGGCTTTGGGGATGCGGTCTTGAAGGCTAGGAGTTTCGTAGGTAATGATCGTTTCATGGTGCACGCTGGCGATAGTCACTTCATATCAAGAAATGCGGACCATTTGCGCAGGGTTATCGCGTTGAGTGAGGAGTCGAACGCAGACGGGTTGTTCCTGTCAATGGAAGTGGAGGATCCGACCCGTTTTGGGATCGTGGAGGCCGAGACAAGTGCTAACGGGCTCTTGAGGGTGAAACGTCTTGTCGAGAAGCCTGAGAAGCCGCCTTCGAAACTTGCTATAATGCCTGTCTACGTGTTCAACAACAACATCATCAAGGCGCTGGAATCTACGGCGTCCGGTTTCGGAGGAGAGCTCCAGCTCACGGACGGCATCCAGAAGATGGTAGACTAGAACCTTAGTGTTTACACGACAGAGGTTGCGTCGAGCGAGATCTGGTTGGACATCGGGTCACCGGATCTATACTGGGAAGCCCAGAATCTATCCCACAAGTATTTTTCGCGTTAAACCTAGATTGCTTTCTCTAGCCAGACTCTGGGTGCGCCCTTTGTGATTTCGAGTGGTAGTGTGTACGTCGGTTCTTGGGGTCCTACCTTTCTAGCCCATTCTACCATTTTCTCCAGACCGTCCTTGAGGCCGTTCCGTGTCTCATATCCGAGGAGATTAATCGACTTCTTCACCGTGCAGTACGCATGTTTTACCTCTCCGGGACGGGCCTTCTCGTATTGGGGCTTGAGCTCTGAGCCCATTACTTCAAGAACAAGCTTGCAGGCTTTTGCAATGGCCGTGGGCTGGTCTGTTCCAATATTGAATATCTGTCCTTTCGCTTTGGCGTTGAACCCTGCATTTACAATGGCGGGCGTTACGTCGTCTATGTAACTGAATGCTCTGCTTTGCTTTCCATCACCGTATATGATCGGGGGTTTCCCTCGCATTATCATGTTGATCCATATCCCGAGAACGTTACGATACGGGTCTGAAATGTTCTGTCTTGGGCCGTAGACGTTGTGGGGGCGGAGGATGACGTGTTCGAAGTTGTGGATCTGGCTAAAGATTTCCAGCACGGTCTCGCAGTAGGTCTTGGCCGCTCCATACGGGTCCTCAGGTTTCCTAGGAAACTTCTCGTCGAAAGGTGGTTTCTGTTGACCGTAGACGGCCATGGAGCTGGTGAAGATGAATCGTTGGACGTTGTTGTTGACCGCTTCGACCAAGAGGTTGTTCATAGGGACTAGGTTGATCTCATTAATCGATATCGGGGAGAAAATTGACTGCCCCTCCGCGGCATAGGCCGCAAGGTGGAAGATCAGATCGACACCCTTGACGACGGATCTCACTTCTTGTCTTCTGACGAGATCGGCTTTGACAAACTCGCAGTCGGGATTAACGTTCTCCTCCTTCCCACCAAGAAAGTTGTCTGCGCTTACGACTTCGTGCCCTTGGCTGACCAGGCTATCGACCAGCCAGGACCCCATGAAACCCGCACCGCCAGTTACGAGTATCTTCTTGGTTTCCAAGTTTACTCGCTGCCTCCAAGGACCTCTCTTTTCAAGTTCATGCTCTATCTTGGTAATGAGTCGGAATGACTCTGATCCCGTGCTTTGCGGCACCACGAGTCCCGGAAACCGATCGAATGTAAACCCGCATAGCTCCACTGTCTAACGGGTCAGCCCCTTAAACGGTATAGGCATGAGGTGAACACTAGCGACGCACGCTACGATTGTTCGCTAGCGATGATTGATAGTTACTCACGATGAATACAAAAGGTAACTAGAGAGCAAAGTACCCTTTTCGAAAACCAACAAAATCGCATCGGAGTTCGAATGGAGGTGTCATGAGATAGATGGCGCTTGTGGGTCCTGAAATTGTCATAGTGCTGCTGGTTGTGGCAGTGCTTGTCTGGGGTCCGAAGAAGGTGCCTGAGCTTGCAAGGGCACTGGGCGAGGCTAGGCGAGCCTTCGAAGAAGGCAAGAAAGGAAGAGACAAAGAGCAAAGCTGAACAGACTGTGGGTCACGTCTCTCGAAGGGACTTCCTGAAGAAAGCAGTCCCAGTTATCGCTGGAGTGGGACTAGCCGGGGTCCTCGGCATCGACCGCGTTTTCGCAACCAACCCTTCAGCGGCCCAGCCCAATCAGGGCAATCGGATAGAACCTGCAAGCTACATCATATACCACGGGAATGAATATTACGCGCAGAATGGCACCACCGGAGCATTAGACTTCTCTGGGTCAGATGCTGCGACTGTCATCCAGTCAGCCGTCGAAACCCTAACTGAAGGTGGGCTGATTGTCCTGAGGAGAGGGGTCTACATTCTTACTGCCACTATTACACTTGGCCACGGGATCTATCTGCTCGGTGAACAAGGTTCAGTTCTCAGAGTTGGGGACGGTGCACATAGTGACACAAATCCGTTCAACATGATAGAAGTTACGGGGGACAATGTTACCATAGACAATCTCGAGCTCGACGGCAATGCACAGTCAAACCCAAATCTGGCCGGGACGACCCTCGATCCGCCTCCCGCCAACCCGAATATGCAAAGTGGGATTTTGGTGCGATCAGGTCAAAACGGAGAAATTGCAAACTGCTATATTCATGACATCTGGAACGCGGGCATCTGGCTAGCAGCAATAGATGGTGACGTTAGGGGTTGCGAGATCACCAGCTGCCAAATCCAAGGCACTGGCAAGAGCCAAACGGATCCGTCCACGACAAACGCGCCCCAATCTGCTAGCGCAGTCTATGTGTTTCGCGTAAACGGTTCAACTTCCGGCTCCATCATCCACGACAACGTGATCATAGATGTCTTCGGACAAGGAATCTACCTGCATTTCGATACTGATTCGATAGTCTCTGACAACATTCTTTCAAAGACGCCTGGCTCATCGGACAGCACGGCTGGCATAATCATCGATGACTCGGCAAAGAGAATTACCATAAGGGGTAACCAAGTTTCTGGTTATGGACCCGGGATATTCATCGCATGGGCCGGTTGCGAAGACATTATTGTGGAAGCCAATGGTTGTTTTGACGCGCCTATCTCTGGCGGGTCAGGTTATGGTGTTTTAGTCGCGTCTTCTGCCCCCTGGGGTCCCCAACTGAAGACTCTGATCGTCAAAGGGAACATCTGCAAGGGGAATGCGCTTTCCGGGATTAGTGTCTCCTCTTCGGAAACGGTCATTGAGGGTAACATTTGCTATAACAACAACCAAGACACAGCAGCCGCCCCTACTCAAAGAGCGGGAATAATCGTCCAGCCGGCAGGTTACCCCCTGATATCCAACATTTCAATCAATGGGAACCGTTGTTTTGACAATCAGCCGGTGCCCACTCAGAACTATGGTCTCTCTATCTCACAAATGTCTAATCAAATTGCGGACGTTCTCATCGCTAACAATGACCTTCGAGGCAATGGGGTAGCGGCTATTGGCGAGCTTGATTGCTCAAGGTCCAAGGTCATTGGCAATCTCGGGTATAATCCTCAAGGTTTGGCTCCAATTCAAGTGGGAGCCTCTCCGTTCACCTATACCAATTCAGACGGAGTTCCTGAAGCCGTGTACATTACCGGAGGCTCAGTCTCCCAAATATCAAAGAATGATACTCCTGTGTTCACATCAGCACCAGCAACAATTTGGCTCGAACCTGATGAGTCGGTTACAGTAGTTCACTCGGATCCGCCTCAAATGATGAAAGACAGACACTAGAGAACATGACTTCACGCTAGAGGGTCTTAAATGAGAGCCGACTACGTTGCGATTGAAACTTGTTCTCTACCGGCGAGACGCATCTCAGCCATCTTTTTCGGTAAGTGCGATAATTCCCGAGGCGAATTGGGGCAAACGTGAAAGCGTCTTATCAATTCTCACCAGCTTGCCGAGGCTCTCTAAAGCATATCCCTTCAGTTCGAGCGCCCTTAACTTGTGAAGACTCAGAAAGTCCATAAGCGCTCGATACGTGAAAACTCTGATATGTCCAACCGGACGATTGCCCTGACCCAAAAACTTGGTCACGCGACCAAGGATATACAGTGTGCTGACCTCCGTGGCGACTGGCTGAATACCCGCTAAGAGTAACAGGCGATTATACCATGCAGCTAAGTTGGGAGTACTAAGCAAGATCTTCCCTCTAGGTTTCAGGACCCGTTTGAATTCCTCGATCGCAAAATCTGGGTTGAACAAATGCTCCAGAACCTCAGAGCAGTAAATCATCTCAAAAGTAGAATCTGCGAAGGGCAAAGTCTGGGAAGACACATCCAATGAGAACGCTTCGAGTCCAAGCTTGATCGCTTCTTTGACAGAGCTCTCTGATATGTCTACTCCCACATATCTGGTCCCGAGACGGCCTACTATCTTCGTAGATAGCGTTGGGTCTTCGAATCCGATCTCTAGCAAGTTGGCTGGATGAATCTGCTCAAGAATGTCTAAACACTTGGTGAATCGGTCGCTCTGTAGAAATGAGTGTGTGGATTGTGTAAGGGGAAAGTACGTTTCGTGGACCGTCTCGTAGAACTTTTCGCTGGTCTCTTCATTATCAGGCAAACAGCGATTCACCCTCTGTTTCCATCAGGAATCGATTCTCTCTTCGACACTCTCTTGAGAGGTATTCAATGAAGAATCGTATCTTCGTGTACGGTTAAGCCCATCATCGGTGGGATGCAACAGGCGAGACGCCTGTTTCGCGCGGATTTGTCTCACTTTCGGCCCGCCTTAGAGGATGTTTTAATCTTGTGCGTGCACTTGCTAAGGCCCAGATTGTCGTGCCTGCAGTGGCTATTCCTAATCCGACCATAGAGACCAGAAATACTATCGAGTACGATGTCTGCAGTGAGTAGGTCAACTCAAGGTTAGATTCCCCCTGATTGGGAATGATCCACCCATTGGCAAAGCCGTTGACTACGAAGTGAGCATAGGTTGTGCCTCGAGAATCCGTAAGCACCCATCTGGGATCGAATTGCTCACCAAGCACCAATGCGAAAGGCCCAGTTGACGTCGCTTTGATCAAGTAACGGTCATCGCTTGTTCGCGTCGCAGAGATCTGGGCCGTGCTATTGAAAGTTGAACCAGTGGAATTGTATACAAAGGCTGTATCACTTGGACTAAATCCGGTCGAGTTTAGAAGGTAACTGATATCCGAAAGTGATGCTATTCCGAGAAGATGTTCTGCTGTATGGAGGATGGCTGTTGAAAGATTGTTCTTGTACAGAGTCAGTGGTGCTTCGGAAAAAGCAATACTAAAGTCACGGGTATCTTGCAGAATTCGATAATCAGGCCAGCTACCGACGACAAGACTGGTATCCTGTAATACCCATTCCACGTTTAGCATCCCCAGGAGCTTTGCCCAAGTTTCCGATTCGTATGTTTGGCTCCCAATCTGTATCGATGAAAATTCTATCGAATAAGGGGTGCTCGGGGTGACGAATTCTGCCCAAATCGATACGATGTTTCTTGCGTCAAAGTTCGATCCTGTCCGTAGCTTGAGGGGCAAAATGTCTTGTGTCCATCCATCGTAAGTTGTTGACGCAAATTCGTCTGCGCTAAACCAAATGACTGTGTTCGACCGGTCCATAATACCGATGTTCAAAGTGGAGGTGTCTGTTCCAGTCACCCATAGCGACATGGCATCGAAAGATGACCAATCCTGGCTAGACAGAAATGAATAGGATGCCTGATGGGTTCCACTCTTCGCGGCCGTAACATTCAACCTAATGGCCGTAGTATTGTTGAGTCCGAAGTTGGTCACTGACACAGAATCGCCCTCGTAACTTGTCCAAGGCTCCCTAGTCGCATTAGCGAGAGAAATGGCATTGATGGGGTCGATTTGGGCAAAATGTTCAAGCTGATACGCGTAGGTGACAATTGGAGCTTTTTGGCCGTACGGCGTTCCAACTCCAGTGATCATGGGGTTGCTAAAGTAATTCTGATAGAATTGAACAGCGCCTTGGAATCCCCAATTCGTTGACACGTAAATCATTGGATTGTAAGCCAAAAGAATTCTTCCCGAGTCATTTTGTACATTAAGCCATTGTCGCAGATGATTGTATTGGACCGGGATATTGACTCCCAAGCTTGTAGGTTGTTGGTAGTCTGTCGCCACCGCGCCCGTTACGAGGGGCCAACTCGATAAGATCAAAATCAAAGCCAAGGAAATTGCAGCGCTAGCGCTGAGGGCGAGTTTTCTGGTCCGCCTAAGTCTTGAGGCAATAGCTGAGATTTCGGCGTAGAACGTCCCGAAAAGTAGGGAATAGAGAAGAGCAACGAAGGGGATAATTGTACTGGAGACATAGAAGACCTTCAGGACTGAGAGTGAAACAAGGGACGTAAAGACCTGGCCCAAAAGGTCGTTGTTGCCCATCGCGAAGAAAATGCAAAACGCTGTAATCGCTGCAATAATTGAGACCCGCCTTGTTCGGTTGAACAAAAGAGTCGCGAAGCAAACCGTCGGAAGGGCGATGGTGGATAACAAGACTACGGCGTTCGAAACATACACTGACGAGTAGGGCACGTAGCCGTTGTAGAACCCCCAGTAATTTAGCAGTCTCACCGTATTGAAAATTCCCGCCCAATTGTTGATCTGAAGATTGGCTGGGAAGGCGGATAGAGTGGACTGGTAGGAGTTTAGGTTGATCAGAAACGGATACAACCAGTAGGCATTTACGACAATCGCTCCGGCAAGGATGGCCCCGACGTAAGCTACCAAAAATGTGAGATTGCGCTTCTTCGCAGCAGATAATGCGGTTGAGATTGCAACGTAGAGGATGACGAATGCAGAGGCCACAATCGCATACTGTGCGGAACTCCCAGGAAACCTGGCCATCAGAACGAAAGACACAGCCGTGCAGGGAAGCGAATACTTCATTGACTTTTTCTGATGGCCACTAATGAACAATGCCAGAAAGACTGGAAAGAAGGCCCGTTCTGGCAGGTTTAGCCACGGCATCTTGAAGGTATCGACGACCTGAGAGGGGTTGAGAAAAAAGAAGGTGCCAGCGAATACTGACGCAATCTGGTTCGCGCCTACACGAGGAATCAAAGTTCGAAGGAGATACGCTGTTCCACAGGAGCCTATCGCGAAGAAGGCGCACAAGTATAGCCAAGAGGAGAATACCGTGTCGAAGCCGATTGCCTCTAGGAATGCTAGGATTGACGCATCAGTAAGAGGAGGTCCCGCAAGCACTTGAGGGACGTTAGTCCCAACATCCACCCAAGGGTTCCATGCTACGAGATACCTTTCGAGCTCAGCTACGTTGAAGGGCGGAATTATGTTGTCTCCACCAAGTGGCAAGAAATGAGGGGGAAGCGCTAGATAGGCGATTAAGAAGGAGAAGAAAATTAGGCTCACCAAGTAGAGCCTTGGCAAGACCAATGACCGTCCTAGTTGAGTGATCTTTGCCAAGCGACTAGATTCATTCATGTCTGCTTGCCTTTCGAGGGCTAGAAGGCAAGAATTGAAGGTTGCCTATGTCAGCAAGATCAATGCCGGCACAGAGATCAGGTTAAGAGGTGCCCGATCTAAGCTACATGAACAGCCTTCGGAAAGGAAATGGAAGAGGCTTAAGCGATTCTGCAAGCGCCTTTGAGCCGAGAGCTGGAGGCTTATAACCAAAACGGAAAATCGCTTACCATGGAAATGAGATCGTACGCTCTTCAATCGGTTAAAGATCAATATGAAAAGTATCCCTACCCGAGATACCAGTCGACGGATGCTCTGCTTACCGCTAGTTGGCTTAAGAAGCATGGGTTACAGTCGAAGACAGTTATCGACATTGGCTGTGGCACTGGGCTTTGGTCGATAGCATTTGCTCTGAACGGTTCAAGTGTCACGGCCGTAGATTTTTCGACCGCTTCCCTCTCCTACGCTGACAAGATGGCGCGGGGACTGGGCGTTTCGGTGACTTTCAAGAGAGCGGATCTTTTCAGCTTCGAGACTTCTGAAAGATTTCAGTTAGTCTTTTGCAATGGTGTTCTGCATCACACCGGTAACGCTCGCGACGGCTTCCATCGAATTGCTCAGTTTCTGGAGCCTGGCGGCATGCTAGCCATCAGTTTGTACAATCGCCTCTCGCCGTTTCGCTTGGGCAAGTTTCTGGTCCGAGGTCTTGGTCGAGACAGCGTTGAGTCCAAGAAACTTGTGGCGCAGGCGATCATCGCTCTCCCTCTTTCAAAAGCTCTTTTCACAATCGCAAGTCGCACACAGCCAGGCCCGTTTGGATCAGCCTGGGAGTACATGTCAAGTGATGAGAATCTCGTTGACCTTCTGTGCCATGCTCACACGTCTTATCACACCGTTTGGGAAGTCAAGCAATGGTACAAAGACGAGGGCTTCGAGTTTATCCTGACTATTCCCCCAGAGTCTATTTCGGGGGCGGTTCTTCCCAACCTTCTGTTTTATCTCGGAAGGAGGCCGACTTCCGAGCCTGCTGCAGTAAGCTAGAGACCGAGCATTCCGACGCGGCGGCCAATAGGCCGCTTGGGGCTGCCCGAACGGAGGATCCGTACAAGACATCACGAAGAAGTAGGCACTGACTGAGTTTCGAGTTCGTTCATACTTCTAAGCTGTCCGATGCCCGCAGCACAAAACTCCAATGACTTCAGCATCAACAACCCTGCTCCATGCGATGGGTCTTCTCTGATCGCTTTCAAACTGGGTGCGAGAATCCTCGACATTGGGTTCACTTGTCGGAACCCAACCCTGGGGTGATTTCTCAGGTATTTTCCAAAAGTTTTCCCATATCCATACTTTTTTCTCAGAGCATTGACGAGCTTCAGATCACCTTCATCGTGCACGATAGTAGCTGCCGTTCTGCCGATACGGATACCGCGAAGCCTAGCTCTTATGGTAAGATCCCAATCCTCCCCAGCTTCTAGGGTAGGATTGTATCCCCCGAGTGAATGAAACGCTGTCTTGCGAAAACACCGTGGTGCCTCTGCCAATTCATTTCGAATAGAAAGGCGCTTATCGAATTCTTTGCATTTCGCCCAGAAGCCACGTCCTGTTGAGACTTCTGGGATAACAAGCGCGTCGTCAACCAAAATTCCGTCAGCGCAATCTTTGATAAGATTCTTGGAGAGGATCATGTCCGCGTCAACGAAGAGGACCCCAGTGCCAGAAGACTCTGAGGCGCCTATGTTTCGAGCAACGCTTCGATTGGCATTTGTCTGAAGCACAGTTGCACCCTTCCCTCTTGCGATATTTGGGGTCGCATCTGTGCTGAACCTGTCGACAACGACGAGATCTTTGAACGCTTCAGTCTGCTCGCTGATTGAATTCAGACATTGGGCAATTGTACGTGCTGAGTTGCATGTTGGAATGACTATGGAAACGTCACGCATGGCGTTTCAGCTGCCTAGTTTCTTCATAGTAAGTTAATGTGGATTTTCGTTGAAAGAACAAACCTCTTACCGAGAACTCAAGATCCCTGGAGGACTCGAGTGATCGTCTCTTCGAATGCTCTTGCAGACTTGTCCCAAGAATGTTCCCGTGCCCACTTCCAGGCACTCTCCGAAAGTCTGTTCCAGGCTTGGTCGTCGGTCAGCAGTCTTGATACACGATCAGCGAATGCCGTTTTGTCAGGGAACGGCGCCAGAAAGCCTGTCGTTCCATCAAGTATGGAATCTCTTGAACCGGGAACGTCCCAGCCGACGACTGGGGTGCCAACAGAATTTGCTTCTATCACCGATATACCGAAACCTTCGCGAGAAGAGGGAGAAATCGCAACGCGATTCTCACTGTAGATCTTGAATTTGCTTTGGTCTGACACTCTACCTAGAAAGCTGACATTCTTCGAAAGCCCTAGATCGTTAGACAGCCTCAGTAACTGCCCATGATACGGACCCGAGCCACCTACGACGAGTCTCACATTGGGTGATACGTCGATTATCCTTCTTAACGCGCCGAAGGCGAGTTGTATCCCCTTGTACTTCATAAGTCTGCTAACGCAAGCTACAGTCATCGGCGACCGCTCTGTAAGGGCTGATCGGGGAAAACCTAGGTTCGTGCAACCTGGCTCAATGACATCAATATTCCTGGCTTCAATCCCGCAAGATAGCAGGTCGCGCGCGGTGCTTTGGGATGCCGCGACGATCCTAGAACCAGCATAGATCCTATACATCAAAGGTTCAAGTGAAAAGCCCAGGTTCGACACCGGTCTTGGGAGTTCGTCGTAGAATATTTCCCTGACCAGTTGATGAATAATCGCTATCCGTGGGGTCCGCGAATACATAGGCGAGAGCCAGGGTATTCCAACATCACAATTGTCGACCAAAAGGTCGGTTTTGCCTGCGAACTTGGCGACGTACCTCATTGGGAGCAGAATGCGATGAAATGACTCTGGGAAGCTCCTGTAGGTGATTCCATCGATTTCTTCGACATTATGTTGGTTGTTCCAGTTTCCTGAAAGAACAGTCACGGAATGTCGAGTCGCGAGACGGCGGAATATTTCGTGAATATATCTAGCGGCTCCCCCACTCAGAGGATGTCTTACTGTACGTCTGCTCAGAACTACAATTCTTACCAAGTCCCGGTTCGAATCTAAGGCGAGAGTGTAAAGGGTTACGCTTGGGCTCTGGAGGCTTGTCGCAGTGACTCTAGGGGCATGTGAGCGATCAGGTTGAGAAGCATGATTGAATGATAAGTGATGTCGCGAACGTTATTGGGCCCGCCAAGAAAATGACCATCCTGGAAGTACTTTGATTCACCGTTCTTCCTCTCGTGCAACGTTACTGGGAACTCTGTTGATTCGAATCCTCTGACCCTTAGAAGCGGCACGACCAAGGGCAGGCCATAATCGAATATTGTACCATCACCCGCCGCGTCTCTCCTTAGGACCTTAATCCCGCAGTTAGAATCTCTAAGACTCATGCGAAATAGTATCCGCACGATCTTGTTGTAGAGACGTGAGAATGCCGTTCTTGAGGCCCCGTAGCCGTTGTAGTCTCGGCTTCCATTTACGAAATCGATCCCATTGTTCAATTTGCCCACCATGGCCACGAGGTCTTGGGCAGCATATTGGAGATCCGCATCGAAGAAAGCGATAAGCTCGCCCCTCGCTCGTCGGACGCCTTCCCGAAGGGCAGTGGCCTTTCCAAAATTGTCCACTAGGTCGATAAACCTGACCGAAAGATGGGATTCGCATAGGGCGCGTGCGCCCATGGTTGTCCCGTCTGTGCTTCCATCGTTGACAAGCAGAATCTCGTGGAGAATTTGGGCCGAACGAAATGCCTCGTCCAGTTGATTAACACAGTTCCCAATGTTGTCCTGCTCATTGTAGCATGGAACTATTACTGAGACGTGTGGCTTGGGTCCTCTCATTTCTTCATTCTCGGGGTCGCCCAACCAGCATCGCCAATTTTTCGGTAGTCGATTCGCTTCTGCTGGAAGAAGTCTCTGTAACTCTGCCAGGCACCCTCTGCATCTAGTACGAACGTGCCTGACTTGATGAATTTCAGAAGGAGTGGCACTGGAGTCTCGGTATATTCAATGTGGGGAACAGACACGACTACGGAATCGAATTTTTTCAGATCATCTGGGTAGCTGAAAGTGCCAACCCCTGCAATCTCTTCTATCTCCTTCGAGGAGTAGAAGGGGTCCTGAATTACGACATGCTTTCCAGCTTTCTTCAGAACCTCAGCGAGCATTATGGTCGGTGAGAGAACGTGGACTTTCAGATTTCGCTTGTAGCTAAGGCCGAGTATGCCGACTGTGCTTCCAGAGAGGCTCTTTGCAATGAGTTCTCCAACGAATCTAGTCTGTGATCTATTGACTTGGTTGATCTGTGAAAGAAAGTCGATGTGGTCTCCCTTGCTCCGCGATCCCTCAATCAGATATTCAGGAGCAAGGGGAATACAATATCCTCCGGTCCCCAGTCCGGGATAGTGAGCAACATAGTTCCATTTCGTCGCGGCGGCGTTGATCAGTTCTATGGTGTCTATGTCTGGGAAGGCGCGAGATAGAGTGTTGGCGAAGGCTATGTTGAGTGCTCTGAACGAGTTTTCCGTCGACTTGACCAGTTCAGCAATCCTATGGTCGGAAACGGGGACTAGTTTGGAGCAGATGATTCCTAACACGTCCATGGCGGCCCCTCTCGATTCTTCGTCTAGCCCTCCGACAACTCGTGGAATTGTGTGGACGTTGAGCCCGGGGTTGTCGAACCAGTCACGCCTTGGAGCTACAGCTATTTGAAATTCCTCTGGAACGTCCCGTCCTGACCTATGGAGCGTAGAGACCAAGACCTCGTCACACTGTCCAGGCGAGAGCGTCGACTCCACTATCACCAGATCCGGCCCGTTTTCGACCTTCTTCGCCGATAATTTCTTCGACACATCTTGCAGTGCACCGTCCCACGGCTTGCCTGCCCGTTCTGTTGGAATCGAAATGAAGTGAACTTTGATCGATGAGTCGTCAATGATGTCTTTCACCTTGCGTGTCGCGTGCATTAGGCCGTTCTTGACGAGTGGTACCGCGGAGAAGCCTAACCATTGGCCAAGACCTGCGAGCGAGATTTCACCGGCGTTGATGCTTCGGACTGTTTCTGGGACAATGTCGTATCCGACGCATCTGATCCCATTCTTTGCATAGTAGGCCATGGTCGAGAGTCCAATGTATCCCGTTCCCCACACGGCGATCTTGGCCTTGTGACTACGAAGTCTCTTCTGAAGGTTCAAAGCTACCAGCTCCCAATCATGGGCGGATACGATCTCTTGTGCGCCGAGTTCTGAAATCTCGACAAAATGTCCCGGACCTTCCGTTCGTCGATTCCTAGGTTCTTCGCTGTGTCTTCTGGGCTCGCCTTCAGGTCGAAGAGGCAGACTAGTGCTCTATCCATTTCTTTGTAGTCAAGCGGGATCTCGTCTGTAGCCCTGTGGCCTTCCCAGAGGTTCGGAGACGATGGCTTCTCGACTACTTCCGGCGAGATGCCCGCGTGCTTCGCTAGGAATCTCACCTGCGATTTGTAGAGGTGCGCGATTGGAAGAAAGTCCACGCCCCCATCCCCGTACTTCGTGAAATAACCGATGAGATCCTCACTCCTATCTCCAGTACCAGCGACGAGGAGGTTTTTCGCGTTCGCGAGATAGTAGAGGCTCACCATCCGCATTCTCGCTTTCATATTGCCTCTAGCAACTTGATGCTCGATCTTGATGGGAAACGTCTCCGAGAAACGCTTGATAAGAGGATCCAGAGTCAAGTCAACAGTTCGGATGTGGAGGTTATTCGCAATCTCGCGAGCGTGCCGCGCGTCGATGCCGTCTCGCATTCTCTCTTCGAACATGAAGACCCCTGTCACTTTCTCGGGTCCAAGGGCCCTAACGCAGAGAGTAGCTGTTAGCGCACTGTCTATTCCACCGCTGAGACCTACAACGATTCCTGCACACCCGGAAGACTCGAATGATGTCCGAACGAAGTCGACTATTCGTGAAATAGCCGCTTGAGGGTCAAGGCTAAGCCTCTTTTCGACCACATCTCGTAGCCGTACCGACTCCGCGTTCTGGATCAAACTTGCAGACCTCTAAGTTGAAGGGTTGATAACGCTAATTGTATTGGTTGGTACATCTCGCATCGTCGAAATACTCTAACCATTTGCGACATTGGCCTAACGATACTCATACACGGCAAGATCTCCGAATCTCACCAATGGCTTTGCGCCGACTGGAAACGAGCCTTGGAACCATCCCGTTCCTTCCACCCACCAGACCGTGAGGACGTGAGTGTAGGATCCTGTTTGATTGATGGCAGAAGTTGGGGAGCCTAGGAAACTGTTCACCACCTGTTTGTCGGGCGAAAGATAAGATCGCGCCCAGCCATAGAACGCCTGCTGTGTGATCAAGACGCTATCTGAGCTTAGATGGGAATCTACCCAAAGCATCGCATTCACCACATTGGGATAGTCAGAAGATGGCACGCTGTTCTGTACCATCGAAGAAGGAATGTACTGAGGAAACATGGTGTAGAAGGGGAGGGCTGATTCGGCTGGAAGAACAGCATACAGTATTGCTGAGCTAGAAAGCGAGACTAGGACCACGACACGTAACAGTCTGCCCCAATTTGTAGCCTTGTACGCTCCGTAGACCCGTAGCTTGGAGTATCCTTCATAGGCTAGAATCAGCAAAGGCAATGATAGGAGCAGGGCCCATCTGTACCCAATATCCTGGAATACGTGCCCCGGCAACAGCGACAAGAATAGCCCGATCCCGCATACGATCATCCAAGGGGTGAATACTGATCTTTCGCGAAGTTTGAGTCCAAACAGCAAAAGAGGAACGACGAAGATGTACGCGTAAACCGAGAAGGATAGGTTCGTCGTCAGGTTGGACGCGCCGGCGATGGGGCCTAAAACCGATAATCCGGGACCTAATGCCGTCTGCATGGATGCATACAGAATCAACAGAAATAGTGCGACCGGCGGGAATTGCAAGGGGATGAGTCTAGGTTTTCTTCTCATAGAAGGACGAAGAAGCGCTGTTGCTTGAGTACCAACGACTATGACTGCTACAAGCTGGTTAGAGAGAACAGTGAGAGAGAGTAAGGAAACCTTTCCTAACGTTGACTGGATTGAATCGTGGGCTTGGCCGATCGATTCCGCAAGCAGGAACAGAGCAAGTCCCAGCTCCATATGGAAGGCGTCCCAGGAGATTCGCATCATGACGAAGTATGCTGAAATGAAGAGAACTGCGTACAGCGCTTTGCTTCGCGACCAGTGGAGTCTTCTTTGGCAGAACCAGAATATCGACCAGCCCAGGAATCCGTATAGAATTGGCCCAAGAACTTTGAAGATCAACACGAGATTTGCCTTCGTCAACAAGTAGACTGGCACCGCAATAGCGTACAACGTGGGGGCGGACGTGATTATTCCCCAGACGTTCATCCTGCCTGAAGCCATGTCGATGGTGTTTGGAATATAGTACGCGATAATATCCCAGCCAACAGGATATCGCCCTGAGAGAATCTCAGGAATAATCCTGATGCTGAGCGGCACAAGGAAGGCGGCGAATGCAAACCTGTGTTGACCCATCACTTGTAGGAAACGAAGTGCAATAATGCGTATTCCTAGACTGAAGGTCCGCGGTGTCATTTTTCTAGGAGAGGTTGGTTACGCCCATACCTAGGGTCAATTGAAACTCTAGGTCAAACCTCCAATTGTGGGCTAACTCGTTTCCCCAAGCCACAGCCAACGCACCGATACTTTCAGCCAGAGCACCGCCCTTCTGAAAGACTCTCACCATGCTTCCGTTCAACGCACGCTCCAGCTTCAACAGAATCCGTGTCACGACTCGTGTCATTGTTCTGCTCTTGACTTCTCCGACCCATCGCATGGTAAGGTCTAGGAGACCTCTCTCCATCCCGCTCAACGCTCGGTACCAGACTCTTTTCCGGAGAGCTCGAGTCTTCAGTCCAGCAAGCTTGCGGCCCGTCAGCGGAGATTGTAGAAACTGGTGTAGTGTCGTCTCTTCATTCAACGAGCCTGGAATCAGCCTCTCGCTAGACAATCTTCCTTAGATCGTCCAGGATCTTCTGTTCCCTAGAACGTTTTCCCTGCCACGTAGCCAAGACCCAACCCGCCAACAACCCAGTCGCTACTCCCACCAATGTTCCGTTGAGTAACCATTGGGCGGGCCAGAAATGCGCGGCCAGCCACTGTTGCATGTAGAAGTTATTCTGGTACTCTAGGCTCAGCCAGACAAGTAGTGTTAGAATAACGAAGGACTCTCCCAACGCCGCCAGTCTTGCTCTGCGAAGCATATGCTCCGCCTTCAGGCGGTGCATGTCCAGAGTCTCGGACATTGATTTTGAAATCCGCTCCGTTCAGCATTATAAGATGCGAGAATCCTCCGGTCGAAGCAACGATACTACCGGACCTTTGACCAACGCTCTAATAAGGAACTGCAACCATTTTCCGTAAAAAATAGGATAATATTCAGCTTTCTTCAGCAATCTGCGCCTCGATCAAAGCCTTGATCACCGATATGTCCCCAAAACACCTATAGCCAGCAGAACGCATTTAATGGCAAGGTGAAAGAAGGAATGCGTAATCCGTTCAGAAGGAAATCCAAGAAAGCAGAACCAGAACCAGCAAAACAAGCATAGATCGGTTCTCCTGAGAAGCTAGTCGTCTTTAGGAAAAGATGCGCTCAGACGATGCTAGACTAAGAAGGAGTGTCGGGGAAAGACAAACCCCCGACTACTCTAACGATTTTCGCGAAGTCTCGTCTTGAGGATCACCCCTTTGTGAAATCGTTTTGAATTTTAGGTGAAACAGCCCCGACGGGACGGGCTTGGGAGGCTTTCGAGAGATTTATTCTGAAACTTTAGGGTATAAGCGGAGACGGTTCAAATTGTCATAACGGGTGCATCGGTCTGCGTCCCGAGGTTTGATGGTCGGCTCTCGGCGTCTCCCTTGACATTTGAAACAGACAGATTTGGAAACCTTCAGGTATACTTCCTGCCAGTGAAGCTTTATACTCTGACGGCCTTCTTCATTCTGTGATCAAGAATCCATCCAACTTTCCCATCGTTCTCATAGGATATTCTCGGATGAATCATGTTCTCGATATAGACTCAATCTCGGATAAGCTAATCACTTCGGTTCTTTCACGTTTTCAATAAGCAAGCAGCCAGCGGGACTAGGACTAGGGGGGATGATTGGGGTGAGCCGAAAAGCGGGTATGCGCGTGTTAGTCTTCCTCCTAACAATCATTCTCGGGGTGTTCGCAATGGCTCAGGCGGACGCGCAGAGCGGTTCCTCGGCCAGCCTTCATCGATCCACTACGGTGCTAGTATCTCCCGGCACCGCTCCGGCCGGCGCATACTTTGACCATGTAATCATAATCCTGATGGAGAACCAGGGCATCTATGACATTTGCAGGGCAAGTCCTCCTCCCTGTTCGACGACTGGACCAGCACCCTACATGGCGGGTCTCGCAAACAACTATACCATTGGCGCACAGTACCTCTCGCTGATCGAGACCAGCCAGCCCAACTATGTGGCACTCATCAGCGGCTCAACCCAGGGCTGCACAAGCACCGGCTGCCCCATCATCAAGGCACCGAATCTGGTTGATCGCTTCGAAGCTGCTGGTCTAACCTGGAAGGGATACATGGAGAACCAGACGCTCACAGCAGGTTGCGATCTTAAGGATCACGAGCCATACGTGACCATTCACAACCCGTTTCTTCCGTTCCAGGACATCACCAACAATACGGCCCGCTGCAACAAGATAGTTCTAGCCAACCCGTCCAGTTGCGGCAGCATCACAGACTGTGCACTGGTCAATGATCTCAATAATGCCACAACCCCGGCGCCGAACTTCATGTGGCTCACACCCAACGATTGCGACGACACGCGAGGAGCAGCGGGCATCTGCCTCTCATCAATCACGACCGGCAACAACTATCTCGCAAAGCTTGTGCCCCTAATCCTGAACAGTAGAGCTTTCACAACAGCCCGCTCAGCCCTCTTCATAACCTACGACGAAGGAAACGGATTCTGCCCCCTCAACGGCAGCAACGAGGACTGCGTCTACGCGGTCTGGGCCGGACCACAAGCAAAAACCCATTTCGGAACTCCCAACCTGTACAGCCACTATTCCTTCCCCAGGACCATAGAGAAGAACTGGGGCTTTGGAAACTTCACGGTAAATGATGGGAACGCGAATTCGATGGCCGAATTCTTCAAGTCCACTGGTCCAGATTATACCGTCACAGCATCTCCCGCCCTTGTCACACTTCCGATCAACGTGAGATCGAACTCTACTATCGCAATCGCCGGGTTCAACAACTATGCCGGAACAGTCACATTGACAGCCGCCATTTCACCAGTCGGACCCACGCTCACGTTATCTCCATCGACAATCATACTCTCAATCAACGGTACCGGCTCCTCCACGCTTTCGTTCATCTCCAATGCGGTCGGAACCTACACGGTGACAGTCACCGGCACAAGCGGAATACTTGCTCATAACGCTACGCTCGTCATCAACGTCACTCCACCACCCAACTTCACAATATCCAGCCCTAGTAGTTTGGTTCTAGGCCAGGGGTCTTTCACCTCAGCACCGACCACAGTAACTACGACGGACGACCACAGCTCCTTCACTTACTCCTACCAGCGAGACTCGTTCTACGCCAGGGGTCTCATCTGGCTCTTTTACCAGGACCCTAGGAACACGTGCGAGCACCAGAGCGGATGCCTCGAATTTACAACCTCAACAAATGGGACCCGATGGTCAACCCCGACAACCGTCCCCGTCCACGTAGCTGACGGAGATTTCAGCGTCTACACGGACAACTCCAACATATTCTATGTCCGCTACAACGAGACAAGCTTCGAATCCACCTGTGGCCAGAAGCTCCAGTTCCGGACCGGAACGCTCAACATAAACGGGACAGTCTCCTGGCAGCCTGAACAGACCGTCGTTACAGGCGCATCATTCCAGGCTCTCCCTGGAGAGCAGATAATAGTCGACAGTAACGGCCAAGCCTGGATCGCCTATTTCATCGAGAACAAGTCCGGGTGCGGCGGATCTGGCACCGATCGACCCCAGATAATCCACTCAACCGGCACCAACTACGCAGTCTGGTCCGGGAACACGACCCTCTGCGTCGCCTCATGCCACTCTAACATCTGGCGCATCGGACTAGCCAGCCTAGGAAACGGCCGCGTCTACGCCAGCTACTGGCTGACAAACCGCGACTTGCACGGCCGTCTCTACAACGGAACATCATGGCAGGCCGAAGAACAGATCTCGCCTACGGCCACAACAACGGACGCGAACGCCTGGCTCTTCAACGCGGGAACAAGCCTCTACCAGATCTACTATGACAACACAACTGAAACCTTCAGCCTGGCCACACGCTCCTCCACAGGGATATGGACGACTAATCTGATAGGATCAGGCGAGTCTCACACAGGAACGATCGCCTTCTCACCAAGCTACACTTCTCTCCCCGACGCCGCCGGCTACGATGTCACGAACAACCGGTTCTACCTGTTCTGGATGAACGCGACAAACCATGCAATAGACCAGTGGACCGGCCTAGCCAACACCTGGACGAAAACAACAGGAATAGTCAGCACAGGCATGGTCACATATCCAGACGGGATCACCTGCTTCATCCAGTCGCCACCAACAACCATCGGCGCAATCTTCTACACAAGCAGCACAACTTCACCATTCACGATCAACGCCGTCACTACCTCGTTCTACTCAGGCAACTCTACCGGACGTCTCGTCGTCACTGTCACCGGTCAATTCGGATTCACAAACACGGTGAACCTCGCAGAAACCATCAGCCCCACGGCCGGACTCACCATGAACTGCAGCCCGACCAGCATCCCCACCGGAACAGGCTCGTCCACATGCAACCTCTCCAGCTCCACACCTGGAAACTATACGCTGACAATAACCGGCACGAGCGGGACACTCAACCACTCAACCCAGACATTAGTCCTCGTCCCCGTAACATCCCCCCCAGACTTTGCACTCACAGTGGCCAGTCCATCAGCCACACCCGTCGGACAGTCGACACAATCAACCATAACCGTCACAGCGAACAACGGATTCTCCGGAATAGTCCAGCTCACCGACAATGTCCCGACTGGCCTAGCATGCACTAGCATAATCCCGAGCGGCATAACAGGCTCAGGAACCGCATCCTTCTCCTGCAGCTCGAACCTTTCAGGCAACTACACTGTCCTGATCACGGCAACATCTGGATCTCTGTCTCACGATGCTAGCATCACGTTCCATGTTGTCGACTTCAACCTCGCGATGACAAACACGATCATATCTCCAATCGGCAGTAATACGACCACGACCATCACACTATCGAGCCTCAACGGCTACTCTGGAAACGTCAGCCTCACAGTCACTGTACAACCCGCAATCCTAGGATCCTCAGGCAGCCTAGGAGGAGGAACCCGCGCGCTATTCATGGCTCCACCCTCTTCAACGCCAGTTCCAACCATCACCCCCGCTTTCCTCGTCCTCGCCCCAGGATCCTCGGGACGCTCCAACCTGACAATCACAATGTCAACCGGTGTCCAACCCGGCAACTACACGATAACCGTCACAGCAACATACGGACTCCTCACTCACGTAGCGCAGCTGACCCTGACAGCCAGCGACTATGGAATCATCGCCTCCTCAGGCACCCTAGTAATCCAGGCAGGCTCCAACTCCACCCAGACCTTATCGCTCTGGAGCATCTACGGCTTCACAGGAAACATCGCTCTGACCGCAACCATTAGCCCCACCGGACCCACCTCCAGCCTGAATCCTAGCATGGTCAGCCTAGCCTCCAACACCGGCACCAGCAACCTAACAATACTAGTCCCATCCAGCACACCCGCCGGAAACTACACCCTCACAATCGTAGCAACATCCGGAACCCTCACCCACACCATCTTCGTAGAGATCAGAGTCACCACGGGAGCCACCTCGCTCCTAACGAGAATCCTCGGCTCAAACCAGATCTCGGCGACCGACACCCTCAGCATCATAAGCGGGATTTGCATCCTCTCGATCTGGTCCAGGATCAGGACGAAGGGGAAACCCGGAATGACCCGCAAAAGGCCATTCATGAGAACTGGAGCGGCATGTCGGATTTACGATCGGAATCGGTCATACAATCTCGTCCCGGGAGTGCCCTACATACGCTATGCATTAACAGAACATGAAAGCTAGTTTCAGACCGCAATAGCAAGCGGCTTATTTCGATGTCTTTGGATATACCAACGGCTACAGATACCCAGCCGGCCGGTGAATCCTTAATACCCTGAAAGCGGAAACTCCATCCTTGTGATCAGGCTAGTCGACGCTCTTCCTAGATCATTCCAGGGAGAACGAATCATGCTCCCATCTTCAGAATCATCCTGTAATACCACGTTGATAATAGAATATGCAGGCTCCGGCCGAAAATATCTAGATTTGTCCTAGCGGGAGAGCTGTGAATCCGAGAGATGAGTGCATGGGCCAGGCACCTTAATCGCGCGACACTACTATTATCCATAGCCATCGTTCTCGGACTAGTCGCCATCATTCTTCCGATTTCCGAGGCAAGCCTTCTCTCCCACGAATCTACAGCCCCAGTTATTGTCCCGCAGTCAGCTCCAAGCGGGACTTACTTCGACCATCTCGTTTTCATCATAATGGAGAACGCTGGCATTTCTGATATTTGTGGATCAAACCTCCCGCCTCCCTGCAACGGATCCAACACCCCCTACATGTCCAGCCTGGCAAACAGCTATGGTATCGAGACGCAGTACGTGGACCTTGCAGGCTCAAGCCAGCCTAACTACATTGGCATCATGGCCGCAACACTCAACGGTTGCACATCTGGCTGCGGCCCCAACAGCCTCACAGAGGTCAACCTTGTTGACAGGTTCGAGGGTTCGGGAGTCACTTGGAAGGCGTACATGGAGAATCAGACTCCCACCGCAGGCTGCGACAACAGCGATCATGGCTTTTACGAGTTCATCCATAACCCGTTCGTGTCATTCCATGACATCGACACCAATACTACACGCTGCAACAGGATAGTCCTCGCGAATCCAGCCAACAACTCCACCTGCACCGGAACCGACTGCGCGCTCATCAATGATCTCAACTCAGGTTCTGTTCCAAATTTCATGTGGCTAACACCGAACGACTGCAACAACATGCACGGTAATAGCGCCTGCTCAAACGGTTGCCATACAAGCTATACGATCCCATGCAACAAGGCCGGAGACAATTATCTAAGTGGACTGGTGCCGAACATTCTGAACAGCAACACTTTCCAGACCACTAGAGCGGCCCTGTTCATAACTTTCGACGAAGGCAGCGGGTTCTGCCCTTCCCCGAACCCCGGCGGCGCAGACTGCATGTACACCGTCTGGGCCGGGCCCACAACCAAGACGAACTTCTCTAGCAATCACGCCGATACCCACTACTTCTTCACCAAAACAATTGAGACGAACTGGGGCCTTGCGACCATGACGTCGAACGATGCTGCAGCCACTGCGATGACAGAGTTCTTCACTGCTCCCTCTTCAGACTTTTCCATCTCAGCCAGTTCACCAGCCCCGACCAACACCGGCCAATCTGCCACCTCGACCATAACAGTGACCGCGCTCAACGGATTCTCTGGGACTGTATC
>Ga0209239_1000171_pt1 | contig 38565 bp, 36 predicted proteins | sample GraSoi013_2_20cm_FD_185824 | JGI IMG/M metagenome (GOLD analysis project Ga0209239, IMG submission 185824) | Grasslands soil microbial communities from the Angelo Coastal Reserve, California, USA - Sample 10_02_2013_2_20cm (SPAdes) (version 2) | ecosystem: Environmental > Terrestrial > Soil >...
GTTGAGCGAATACGTGACTGAATGATCCTCCCTGGTATAGAGGTCCCGAACTGAATGGATCAGAAACCAGATTGGCCGTGTCATTCGAAACGACCGAATGTGTGAGCCGGCCGGTATTCTCCCATACGACGGTAGTTCCAGCTGAAACGAACAACGACGGTTGACTGAACCCGCAGCTGAACTTTGTCGCTGTGCAGGTCAGGTTATCGTAAATTGTTACGAAGGAGGTGGACGGGTAGATGCCCAAGCAGGCCTCGTTGTAATAACTAGCGGGACTAGCCGAGCAGCTCTGCGTCGCTGATACAGACGATGCAAGACTGTAGGAGGCTGTTGAGCCTACTTTGAGATTAGGCGCCCCATAGACTGGCGCGATTGCCAGAATCAGCGTGAGAGCGGCCACTAGCGTCACATAGCGTATTCTGAACAATTCTAGACCCAACCTACCGGCGACGAACACGGATAAAACAATTGCTCTCAATCTCTATGAATACTCCTCAGAACAGCCGCAATCCATCCGCCTAGGTAATCAGACAGAACTGTCCTAACTCGCGGAGAGTGTTTCGAAAAACTTCATCAACTCTTCCTTGAAACTTCGAACCCAGTCTGCGTGTACCGGATTGAAGATTCCCCGTCCCGACAAAGAGTCAGTGGACCTCTTCCAGTCTCTTGTGCCGAAAGATGATCGAGTGACGGTCCGGCCGATGTTCGGCAACATTTCCGCTTTCGTTAATGGGAACATGTTCTTCGGAGTATTCGGAAACGACCTATTCGTACGACTCTCAAGCAAAGGTCAATTGGAGCTTCTCAAGAACAAGGGATCGTCAATGCTGGAACCGATGAAGGGCAAACCAATGAAGGACTACGTCGTCCTGCCAAACACCTGGAGAGCCAGGCCGGAGACCGTTCGTTCCTGGATTTCGAAATCACTTGAATGGTCGAGCAAGTTACCGCCTAGGAAGGCAAAAAAATAGTCAAGTCTTGCTGAACGCTATTCTCAGAGTGATCGTCCCTGGATTTGGATCTGATAGCGACTCTCAAGTCAGGAAGGGAATAGAAGTATAGCTATGCAAACGATAGAAGAGCACATGTCTCATACCGACCCCGAGTTTCATCGAAAAGTCGCTGCCGAATGTTTCAACAGAACTTGGGACTACCTCAAGCAGAAGAACAGAAGTCTCGACGACGACCAGATGATGCTGAATCTAGCACACGCGTCCAGATATCACTGGAGCCTCATTGGGAAGCCCTGGAACTTCACAGCTGGCGACTGGCAGATCTCTCGAGTCTACGCCGCACTAAACCAATCGGACCTCGCACTCGGCTTTGCAAAGAAAGCCCTTGAAACTTCTCAAAAACACAATCTCTCGGAAGGGCTCATCTTTGCATATGAGGGCATGGCACGGGCTCATGCCGTGGCAAGGGAGTATCCCCTCGCCAGGGAGTTCGTCAGCAAGGCTCGCGAGCAGCTGCGCGTTGTGAATCTAGACGATGAGGACCGAAAGATCTACTCGGATCAGATTGATGAGACAGAGCGAATGATACCCAAGTAGCTCTAATCAGACTCATCTGAGCATTTTCGCTTAGAGATACTTTCGACTAAACGTCTTTCTTGGGAGGCTTTGATGGTTTCTTGATTATCTGCTTCGGGAGTCGGAGGGTTCGAGGCTTGTAGGGTTTGACAGGGCCCTTTGTGCTTCGTCCTAGTCCTGCGGGCTCGATGTTGCCTTCTTCCTCAAGCTTCTTCAGTATTCTAGAGATTGCTTCTTCCTTCTGGTCGAATACCCATGCTACTTCGTAGGTGTAGGTGGCTCTGCGGTCCCTGATCCAGCGGGATCGTATCATTTCCTGTACGAGGAGTTGGAGTCCGCTGGGTCCGACTTTTTTCATTCCCTTGATTACCTCTTGCAGATTCTGTTTGTAATCCGCTAGGAAAGGGTCTCTTGCCTCAAGCCGGTCAGATCGACTCATTTACTGCAGCTCCTTACTCATTACTATCCCGAATCTGATCAGTTTCACGCAGCTCATCCAGTCCGTTACTTACGGGTCCACCTCTTGTTATTATTCACGAGAGTATGATGACTGCGTTAAGGTCAGGCTCTTCGGGGGCTCAGTGTCGGGAAGAACAATTCCTTCATGGCGAATAGTCGTGGAAGCAGAAATCGTTAAGCTGAGAAAGTTCCAGGAGTTTCTTCGGACTGAGGATAAGCTGGTGTTCCAGGATCTTCTGAACCAGTGCAAGCTCTATGCTCCCTACGCCAGCACCATGGTCTCTACGATCAAGGAAGTGCCACTGTTCATTTCGATGCTTTTCGGCCAGCACAAGAAGATCATCGAACTGGAAAAAAAGATCCTGATGCTTGAAACACTAGCAACAAAGACTGAGACAGCAGTTTCCGAGCGGACAGTTCAAGGACCCGTCGAAAAGGTAGAGGCTAGTATAGTTCAGACGAACAGATCCTCTTGCTAGGATCTTTCCTTTCTCCTATGTTCACTCAACCAGTCGGGAATTATTACCGTTCTGAGCAGTTCTTGTATCGAAGCTCCTCTAATCTTAGCCTCTTTCTGAAGAACACGATAGGTCTGAGAATCAAGCATCTGCATGAACTTCATCTTGTTGCTCACTTTCGCTTTCACACTTAGAGCCGCAATTGCGCCAAGACCCTCTAAAAACCATGCGCATGCAAACAAACATGCCCAAAAACAATTCCGGGCGAGGAAAGTATCGATTCACAGTCTTGAGATTCTAGGCTACTCGTCGTCCTCCTTGAAACACGGCCGAGATCAATCTCAGCGCGCCAACATTCTCCAAGGGGTTCGCGTCCAACAAGACTAGGTCCGCGATTTTTCCTTTCTCTATCGTCCCGCGTTCATCTTCCCCGATTAACTTGGATGCGCTCGAGGTTGCAGCTATTAGCGCGTCGCGTGGCTCCAGCCCGCATTCAACCATCAACTCAGCCTCTCTCGCGATTCGACCATGACGGGCTGCTCCGCCGCCGGCGTCCGTGCCCAGCGCTATCTGCACGCCTGCTCTGACAGCACCCATGACTGCCAGACGCGATCCCTGTCTTAGATCCTCAGCCCGTTTCTTACGGGCCTCATGCCAATCAACCGCGTGCGCATAGTAGAGCATTGCATCCCAGACTGACATGGTTGGAACGAGGAAGGTCTTGTTGTTCGCCATGGCTTCAAGATCGCCTTGCTCGAGAAACATTCCGTGTTCAAGTGAATCAACACCCGCACGGGCGGCGATTCGACAGCTAGCTGGATCGTTGGCGTGGCATGCAATCTTGAACCCGGCTTTGTGTGCCTCTTCAACCGCTACCGAGAGCAATTTCTTGCTGAACGGAATCTCCGCCGCGTCTTTGGGACGGGCACCTTCGTTCCATCCAGAGAGCGCAACCTTGATCAGCTCTGCGCCCGCCTCAATCTCCATCCGAATCGCATCTCGTAGCTCGTTTGCCTCACCAAAGTGTCTGGAGAAGGAAACGTAAGTGCCCCGGTGGGCGATCCAAGTCCCGGCCGCACGAATGTTCGGGGCGTTTATCTCGCCTGCTCGTGCCATGTGGGCTAGCTTTATGCTGACACCGTGAGGTGCGCCTACGTCTCGTGCGGTGGTAACGCCGCTTCGTAAACTGGCCTCGGCGAGTTCGACTGCACGTATCGAGATTTCGGGGAGCGGATCGCTGAACCGGGTGATCCAGTCAGGTCCTCCTGGACTACTGTAGTGAACGTGGCAATCCATGAGCCCAGGGATCAACATACGCGCCCTTCCATCAACAATTCGAACAGTAGCTCGACTACCTTGCCATTGCGAAGCAGGCCCTATCCAATGGATCCGTCCGTTGCGAATCTCTACGGACGTTCTGGGCTTAGCAGGAGAGCCCGTCCCATCCCAAAGCTGAACCTCGTCAATCAAGACGTGCAATTTTCACACCATTATCCCCGTGTTCCAAGAACAGAAAAGCCGATCAACCGGATCAGAAAACAACTCTACGTGAACTGCGGCAATACTCTTCCCGTTCTCGCCTTGTATGCAGGAACCCCGAGTCCGACTGCGATCATCGTGCTCTTCTCCTTCGCGTGAGGTGAGAAGAACTCGGTTACGGCGTCATCATAGAATGTGGAGCCTGAAGCACCTAGACCTAGCGCGTAAGCTGACAGGTAGATCTTTCCAGCCACTATTCCACCTTCAAGCTGAGCCGTGCGATATCCACGGTTGCCAAGGGCTCGCAGAACTTCTCGGAGTCTAGTCATCAGAAAAAACACCACGCTAGCCTCGCCGAATAATGGTTGTCCGAGGCACAGGTACGCCGACATTTGTCTCAGCTCGCCCCGCCTCAATTCCTCGAGAGAATTCTGTTCCCCTAAGTAGAAGTACGAACCGGGCGCGAGTCCCTCAACTGCATTCGCTATGAAGTAGGTTTCGATCAAATTCTCTTTCTCTGGAAGATAGTCGCGCGGAATCGGGCCAGTCGAAGTTCTCAATATTGCCGATAGCTGGGAGAGTTTGATGGGTAAACGGGAGAACCTTCGAGTTGAGCCTCGTTGGAGAATGACTCCTCCGAGATTCCTAGACTCCGTAGCCTCAGTAATTGGAGGCGGTAATGGAATCTTCGGGTGGCTCGTTCGTTGCGAATTCGTGATCTCCAGACGCACTTTCGCCCATTTGTCAACCTCTTCCTTGCTTTGGAGGAAAGAGGCTCGATGCGCCTCCCAAATACCAGCGTATTTCGTCTCCTCCACAGAGAGAGGCTGGACCTTCGGTAGAATAGGATCGATTCTTTTCAACTGGCGATCTGTGAACCGGTGTCCTTCTGGACCCACGGGTGAGAGACAGATCGTTGCCTCTTCCTCTTCTTGCAAGCCCAAGAGTTCGTTGACGGTCTGATCTACAAAGCCTTGGACTATTCTCGTCGGCGAGCCCATGGAGGTTGACAACGCCATGAGATTCGCGGCGATTACTCCGCCGTCCCAGAACCAGTGTCTGTACGATCGGGCTTCGTACTTCCAAGCATTCTTCCAAGCTAGTGATGTGAACGCAATAGTCGCCGGAGCCAGCGCAATGCTGTCGTTGCTTGCCGCGGCCAGTTCTGCTCTGTAATCGCCCTTCCTTATTCGTGAGAGTTGAAAGCCTAGAGGGTCAAAATGGTAGACCCCCGCTTCGAGTCCCGCAACATCCCCTGCGACTACGTACAGCTCGATTGGATAGAGAGCACCCGTAGCTGATGCGGCGCGCATATAGTGAAGCTCGCCCCCGAACCGATACTTTCTGGTAAGTCCAGCAGAGAAGTAGAGTAGTTCGGCAAGTTCTGTGAGTCCAAGGTTCAGCGGTTCTGTCTGAAACAGCCCTCCAGAGATCGCCATCAGAGGTTCCGCTTCCGGCTGAGGCAAATTTTTTGGGAGGGATATTGAAGTAAGACCCTCGTATATCTTGAATTGTGATGGCTTGTCTGCCCAGTCGAGATAGTGTCCCGATGTTCGCAGGCTAATTTCAGAATGCTTCGTAGACTCGTGATAGTTCAAGGCGTAGGCTGTGTCCTGATTTTGTGAGGATCGAGTAGACGCAGGGGCTGTTCCAGATTTCAAAACGGGCAAGCTCTGTTATACATCCCAGACTCTGGCTAACCAAGGACCCTTAGACATGAGCAGCTCTGGAGAGGTAAAGGCTGTCGAAGTACGGAATGCATCTGATATCGACTTCGTATTCCCAAATGGCTTCTCATTCTTTGAACCTTACCTTCAATATTTCGTCAGAGAGACTCTTGGGGCCGGCGGTGAAGCTTACGCGTCCAGAACTTCCGAGGGAACTATCTCAGGCATATTCCTGTATGACGACTCTGAGAAGACTGGAACAATTTACACGAGATCAAAGGAAGCATTTGACTACTTTTACGAACTGAGACCCGCTAGTTTTCTCTTCGCGGAGCTGAAGACCGAGCACGAAAGCGAAGTTTACGATATTTACACCGTAGAACTTGAGAATCTTTCTGTTGTTCATAGGTTCAGCTATGAAATCTCGATAGCTGAAGAGGGAGATGTTGACGAGATAGGACAATTCATGGCTTCGACACATCCTAGGATAAACAGGAGATGGGTGAATGTTGCGCTTAACGAGGGCGAAAGGTGCTTCTTCGTCAGGTTGGGCAAGGAAATTGTTGGGTTGGGATGGCTCTCAATCGTGAATGGTGTTGGCAGACTGCACTCTCTACATGTGAAGCCTCAGTTCAGAAGAATAGGCATAGGGGAGGATATCCTGTTTGCCCGACTTCTCTGGCTCAGGTCGAAGCGGGCCCGTTCGGCGTTCTCGGAGATCTCCCGCGATAACCCTCCATCTTCAAGAATCGCGATGAAAGGGCGTATGATGCCATCTGGAACGATTTTTCAATATTTTAAGAAAGACCGTGGTGGAGAGATGGATCGGAAGAGCTAGCAAATTCTCCTAGGTTCTGGGGGCTCCGCAGAATGGGCAGGCCTGAACCGTAGAGTCTATCAGTGCTCCACAGTACTTGCACTTCACCTTCACGACTTCTTTGATCACGATCTGCTGGACGGGCGGTTGTTGTTTTGGAGTCAGATCGATAGTCGGCGGCGGCCGCTCTGACGGGAAAGGATGCTTCGGAAGAGAACGTCTGCTTTTCGCGACAGCATAGATGACAACTATGACGATAATAATGAATATGATGAAGATGACCAGTCCAACGATTAGACCAAGGTACTGCTGCAGGAACCCGGGGCCGGTTCCTGTTGTTAGTGGATAGCTAGTGGTGGTGACGTACAAGTTTTCGGTGTAGGTGAACCCTGCGCCCGCGTTGTTGTCGTGTTCAGTGTAGCTGTATCCTATGATGTATCCGGTTAAGGGATCGAAGTAGGTGTCCCAGGTATAGGTGGCGGTGAAGATCCCGTATACGTCGTTTCGTTGATAGCTCGAGGTTCCTTCGGCAAAGATAGCCTTCACGTACCTGTTCTGGGAGGGAAGTTGGTAGTTGGCACTCGTCGACATGACGGTCATCTGAGTGTTCAGAAGGTAGAATGAGCCGCTCTGTCCCGTCCGGTTGTCCATGTAGAACCAGACGAATGGGTTGACATATCCTGTCTGATTGTCGGTTCGCTTAACGTAGTGGAAAGTGGTTGATGACCAGGTGAAGTTGCCGGATGGTTTCTGCGACTGTGTTGAGCCTGAGCTATTGCTCCAGTTCCAGGTGTAGGTGTAGTTAGCAGCCACTGTTCCGTTGGGATAGACATTGTTCTCTCTCTCTATCCCGTTGACAACGGCGTGTTCAGTGTATCCGGTATAGCCGCCGGTTCCGCTTCCGAGATCCGTGACTTCGTAGTAGCTGAAAGTGTCTCCTTGACGGGGAGTGTAGCCCGCGACGGCGTGCACTGGGAAGAATGCTAGGGAGAGCGACAGGACGAGGGCGAGAAGAATTGGGGTTCTGATCATTAGCCTCCGAAGCCTCCTCCGACACCGTGTACGTGGGCTGGATGGAAGCCTCCGATTCCGCTGAATGTTGAGTAGTAGGATGAGTGTACGATGATCAGGGGTGCATAATATCCGAAGAAGAGAGCTGATGGGGCATGCGTAAACTGGACTGGAGTCCGAGTTATCTTCGCGGTTGGATCAAGTTTCTCCACTATCTCGTTCTTGATCCCGTGAATCATCCTGACTGAGAGACTCACTAGCTCGGAACGCTCTAGTACGGTCGCGAAGGACCAGAGTGAGGAATAGGCTTTCTCCATGAGGTCAAGGGTCTCATTCGCTTCAAGCGTCGGTATTGAGGTGAGTATTGCAGCAGCCACTAGCGGATATTCTAGATAGTTCTTGAGCGCAGTTACGATTATGGACATTTTCCACCTCACATCATCAGGTCCCAAGTCGGAAATCGCCAGAAAGGCGGAGGCGAGTTCGGTGTCCTCGGAGGTCTGATACCCCCAGAGGCCGAACATCGATCTGAACGATTGGAACTTGCCCGGAAGCTGGTTTGACGGATCATTCATTACGGAAAGTATCGCGGCTGATTCGAATGAACGGGTCATTCTCGAAAATTCCAGAAATCGGTCGGTGGGATATGTGCCATCATATCTCCTTCCAAACATTACCAGCGCAGCAACTCCCGTTGATATTTGCTTTGGAACTTTCGCGTGATGCCTGAGATCATGATCCAAGTTCTGCAAGGTCTTTGTGAGGTTCTGAAGATCAGAATTGTCGATCGAGGATTGAGACGGGTTCGTGCTGAGGGAAGTTATGATCTCCGCTGCCATCATCTTGTTGTCAAGTGTAGAGTCGAAATGGTGGAGAATGCCTAGTGCGAGAAGGAATCTCTGATTGATCTGGCTCTGGTCGGCTCGAAGCTTTGCCAGTCCTATTGATACGTTCCAGAGCTGAGAGAAATCAGCCTCTAGAACCCTCGTCCTGAGGTTGGATACTTGGAAGCTACCTCTCTCTGCTATTGAGTGTAGCTCGCCAAGTGTCTCCATTCGCTCTTCGATGAAATCCGAAAAATCGCTGTCGGAGACTCTGTAGTTCCTGACATTGAGATCGTTCAGTGTGAGTACTCCGAGACCAGTAAGCGACAGGTATAACCCGTCGTATGGCACCATCCTGTCAATCGCTGATTTTTTCTGAATGAGCTCCTTTATCCTAGAGTCCTTTTCTACAATGTCAGCATCTTCCCGAGCTACGGCGCCTCTTTCGCTCTCTACCCTTGCAACTTCCGTCTCCTTCTCGTCTCTCCCCTCAAAATGAAACAGTATTGAGTGGGTTTTCCTCTCGTCCTTTGCCAGAGCGCCGCGCGCGATCCCTTCCTGCACCATCTCATTCTGCAGCGCGTCGTTCATCTGTGTCAAGTTTGCAACGTTAGCTGCAACCTGATCGTAGTCTTGCTTCTGCATTACGGAGAGGTAGCCGTTGGTGGAGAGAAAGTTCACGTCGGATTGTTGAACTTGGATTGTGACTGACTTTCCGGCTATTTGGGACATGAATGTTCTTGCGTCATTGCACTTCATTACGGTCACCAATCGATAATTGGGAATTTCCCGATTACACTCTGCTCGCCGAGAATATTGCCCACGACCAGTTCGAGGCTCTCCCCTTCGCGTGCTAGCTGGATAACTTCATCATCCTTGAGCGCCTGTCTGAGTAAGTGTTCGAACTGTTCCTTTCTGTCCGTCATGTTTCCGAACCTGGCGGAGCGTTCTCGTTCTATCTGTTCATAAGCGTATATGAATTCGTAAAGTGATCTGTATATCTGGTCGTCTATCTTTTCCTGGACCTTCTCTCTCACGATAGTTATCCATTCTAGGCCTTCAAGGTCTACGAAGTGGATGGTACCGTCTGGAGCGAGGACCGCGTCTTTGTCCAACCAGACATCGTAAAAGTCTAGTCCGCTGAAAGTTCCATCCTCGTTGCTCTTCAAGGATCGAGCGAACAATGTTAGGAACGCTATCCCGCTCTTGACGAAGTTCTCCAGAAATCCAAGTGCCTTATCGTTGTCGTCGATTCCAAAGAGGTCGAAGACTGAGCCTATGTTCCCGCCGATCGTGCTCCCAGAATGGAAATAGATCCTTACGTTAGATGGGACCAGTCTTGCTTCCTGGACCATTCTTCCCCTAAATCTCCGATACCAATAGACTTTCTTGATCTCGTTCTCTAGGCTTTCAGGCAGGAAGAGTATCTTTACGAGAGGCGCGACTCGGAATCCGTGGATGGAGGTAAGGTCGGCCATTTCGGAGACTCTCATCGAAGTAGTAGCGTGCTGAAGCCCCTGCCCTCCATATGGAGAACCTCTCAACCACAATTCCCCTGTCAGGTATCGTGGCGCCGTTTCCTTTGAATTTACGATTCTGTCTTTCAGCGCGGAGCCTTTCAGCAGATTGCAGATTTCAACCTTCCCGAGAAGCTGATGAGAAAACGGATTAGTTGTAGAACCTATGCCCTTGACTGATAGGTAGAAATCTGTGCCGTCGATTTCCAAGCATGATGAAGTGGAGACTGCTCCTCTGTTATCATCTACAACGAATTCTTTCGTACCTTTAGGGACGAGATCGGTGAAGGGTCCCATACTGTCGGGCAGATGGATCCTTTCGAATTCAGACATTTTGAATTCTTGAAAATGTTTGTTCGTGAGTGTTTCGGAGGCTTCATACATGTTCAGATTGAGGGGCAGACCTTTCATCTTCATGAGAGTTGGTCGCTTCGGGGAAGTTTCGGGATGCGTCTCGAAGCGAGTTTCTTGACTTGTCAACTGGCGGACCTTGGAACCGGTTGCTGCTGACTGTTCTATGCGATTGGTCGTAGGGTCTTCACTGAAGAACTCCGGACCCTATTAGCTACGGGGTCGCTTCTCGTACTGGCTCTTCAACAGGCCAAGAACAACGCTGTCGTGAAACTGGTTGTTGAAGAAAATTTGTTCTTGCAGTCGGCCTTCTTCTTTGAATCCGAGCTTCTTCGCCAGGGCGATGCTTGCTTTGTTCTCCGCGAAGGTCCACCATCCGACCTTGTGGAGGTTCAATTGTTCGAACGCCTCCTCAAGCAGGAGTTTCGTAACCTCCGTTCCGTATCCTTTGCCCCATTTGTCCTTCTCTCCAATGCACAAACCCAGGTCAGCGTTGTGGTATCTGCGAGCCCAGGTGTGGAATCTTATCGAAGACCATCCTATCGCCTTCCCGCTGGATTTCTCTTCGATCATGTACCTTCGTACTTCTGGGTCTTCTCCCTTCAGATCCTTCTCCATCTCTGCCTCAATAGACACCATTGACTTCACATGGTCGGGCATCGATCGCGCCAGAGTCATGATCTCCTCATCATTCTGCCACTTGTGAAATGATTTGAGATCTTCCCGTTCCGGAGCCCGGAGGATGATACGTTTCCCTGTTAGCATTCTAGAACCAATCTTGTTAATCTAGACAACGGATAATAGATTTCGCCCTTGTGCTTCACCGTCAATATGTCGCAGTTGAGCTGGCAACCGATAATCAATTGGGCACACTTATATCGAGCGTCACAGATTTTTGATTGATGCGAAGATAGCGACGAATGCGCATCCCAAGTTACGCTGTCCTGGTGTTTTCGACAATGCTGTTGGTAGGAGTAGTACACGGCGCGAACATTACAATTGGACCCACTCAAGGGCACGTCGAATACAGAATTACCCTCAACAATCAAACCTCGACTCTTGCAAGTTTCTTGCTGAACGAATCTGCTCAGCCTACGGGTCAGAACGGGATCGTGCTCGTAACCGCCAATCTGCTATCGACTGTGAGGAATTTCACCTATTCTAGAGCTCTAAACACGAGCTCATTTCCTGAAGTCTTTCCATATCTGTTAGGAGTTAGCAATCAATCCCTGTCCTACCATGCGTACGGGGTCTCACTCACTCTCCACATCGTCAACACTGGTAACGCGCAAATCACGTTCGACGGGCAGTCCTTCCAAGGAACGAGCTATCAGGTGGCCGCATCAGCCACCTACGCGTCGGCGAGTGCATCAGTTTCTGCCAACGGCACGATCATCACAATGCCTTCTGGGCTAATCTACTCGGTCCAGCTTGACTCCATCAATTCCTATTCTGTCCAAATGCGGCTCGTAGCGACAAACCTCGCGCTTGTCGATCCTTCTAACAGCAGCAGCCTGCCTATAGGAATCGCACTAGTCAGCCTTGGTCTGCTCGGCGCCGCGGTGTTTGCCGCTCCATCAATTTTCAAGAGACTCAAACGCCAACCAGCCACAACTCCCAGTACCCCTGGCGAGCCTGACACTGGCGAGAAACCTCCCTACTGGGTAGACTAGTGACCGAAACCTAGAGGCGCACAGCTTTCTCCAAAGCATCAGACCCAGACAAGACAAGCCCATCCGTAATCGAATTTCGCGACACAATCAAAAACTACGGAAGCAAAACAATAGGTCCCGTGGATCTTGAAGTCCAGAAAGGACAGGTTGTGGGCTTCCTAGGACCCAACGGGTCCGGAAAGACAACTTGCATCAGACTGATACTTGGACTGATTCGGGCATCCTCTGGCACAGTGCGAGTCAATGGGTATGATCCGATCTCAAAACACGTCCGCGCTCTGAGACACGTCGCGTATTCGCCTGAACTTCCCAACCTCCAAACCTTCCTCACCCCAACTGAACTACTTTCGTTAGTCTCCCATGAGCTGGGCCTTCCATCCTCGTCGAATGGAAGGCAGGAGGAGATTCGTAGGGTCCTGGAACTTGTTGGAATCTTGGAATATGCTGACACGAAGATCGCTAAGCTCAGCAAGGGAATGGTTCAGAGGCTGAGCGTCGCTCAAGCGATGATGGGCTCACCTGAGGTCTTGATTCTTGATGAGCCAATGATAGGCCTGGACCCGGCAGGCTCAGCGCATTTCAGAGAAGTATTCAGAGAATTTGCAAGCCAGAAGGGCGGGACCGTCTTCATGTCTTCTCACATCATGAGCGAGGTGGAATCGCTCTGCACTTCTGTAGCAATCATCCACGGTGGAAGAATCCTCTACCATGGAAAAGTGGTGGATGTGATAAAGAAGGTGCTTGATTATTCCGTCGTCTATTTGGAGGCTCAGGGCCTCACAGAGCAGACGATCGGTAAGATTCGCGAAATAGCCAGCGTGTCAAGAATAGTCCCGAATGGAGATTCTCTCGAAATCATAGTTCAAGGCCATACGGACGTTAGACCGCAAATATCTGACCTAGTCGTGAAGTCGGGCGCAAAGCTATACTCCATCAGACAGGCGGAGAACATGCTTGAGCGAGCATACATCGAAGCCCTCTCCAAAACCAACCCAGGACAGCGGACGATATGAGCCGTCCCGATGTTATCCTATCCTTCATGAGATATGAGATCAAACGGGCGATCGCTAGAAGGAAGGTTCTAGCCCTCATCGCCTTCACAGTACTACTGGACACACTGCCCTACTACGCTCTCTCAACCGCCGGGACTACTCTCATCCCAGGCTCAGCCTATCCATACATCTGGGTCGCAGGGGTCTTCGCCGTCCAACCACTATTCCTCAACTTCACCGCGATCCTCATCGCCGCAGGCGCAATGTCCGAGGAGTATGAACAGGGAACCGCCGAACTTCTCCTATCGAAGCCCGTTGAGAGAAACGATTATTTCGCCGGAAAATTTCTGGGAGGATACACTCTCTTCCTCACCATTCTTGCATTCAACATCGTCTTGAGCGTTGCTTCAGCCTTCACGTTCTTTGGGATCCAATTCGGCCTCGAAATTCTTCCAGGTCTGTTTCTAGTCCAAGCCTTTGCCGCGCTCATCTTCTACTCACTCGCGTTCATGCTTGGAGAGCTCGTCCGACGGTCCTCACTCGCCTACATCTTCTCCTCAGCTGTATTCTTCTCGAGTTTCATAATCAGCGCCTACATGGACCTGATCTACACGCTAACAGGAAAAACGATCTATAAGACAATCCAGATCTACCTGCCAACCTCACCGGCGAACTCTCTTCCAATCCAGTACGCGAGTCCTCTTCTGCCCCAAACAGTAGGGATAGTTCTCCAGTTCGTCGGCTCGGGCAACGCCATAGTGCCAACATTGGACTTGTCCGTGGCGATTCTTCTCGCCTACACCATCCCTGCAATCGCGATCGCAGCCGCCTATTTCTGGTTCGCAGACATTTCAAGAAAGATGAGCTAGAAACCTGAGCCGACATCTCAGTGGGATGTTCTCTCATATAGAAATGGGAGCAAGAAATCGACGCCGCCGATATGGGATCTTAGGCATCACCGTGGCCTTTAGAAACCTCGCAATACCTTTCGGAGTTCTAACATTCCAGGTGATTGAAATTGGCGATAGGACAGTCTTATTGTCCGAATTGTGGAATATCCCTTCAACAGAACGCCGCCTTTTGCGCAAATTGCGGGACCAAGACTACCGCGCCGCATTCCCAGCTTCAACAGGTACCTCCCGTCTACTATCCCCTGACACCAACCCAGGCGTCCGTAGCCACGGGAGCTTACAAAGCCGTAATTGCTGTCTTGCTGTTGATGATAGTACTCCTAGGCGTCGGACTGTACGCGACATCTTCGGGACACCTTTTCTCACTCACTGGCTATCGCTACTCTCTGGCTAACCCGCCGAACGCTCAGAGTGTCCAACCACCTAATACTTCAACGGCCCAACCGCCTTACACCGTAATATGGAATTCTTGTGGAGGATCTCCTGGCTCGGGCTGTAACATGTCATCGAACGGGTGGAGAGAGGGATCGGTCCCTGACACATACGATTATTTCGTCTCGTTCACAAGTACAGTTCCCGTCCGGGTTTACTTCTTCACCCTCGGACAGTTCGTTCAATACACGGTCTGCAGTGGGGATGTGAACTGTGTATCGGGATACTATAGTTCTCTCCCTGCTACTACATCTCAGTCGACGGCTGCGTTCAAACTCGCTGAAGGATGCGGAGACTATGTTGCCATCTACGTAGCCTCATCGAATGGAGTAATGTATCCTAACATCAGCGTGAAACAAAACGCTGCACCGTTCATAACCGGGTATTGTGCTCAAGCAGGCGGGGGCTAGATCAGAACCACGCGATTATGGCTTTGTTGAAGACGACTGTATCCGAATCCTAAACCTGCAGGGTAAAGCTTCCCTTTTTGCGACCAGAGCGCCTCCAATGGCCGAGTAGTGACTAATGAAGAAGCGCCGTATGCTCAAACCCGGTGGATTCCATAGTGGGCCCGGGTTTCGCAGAACCCTAACTGTTCATGGCCGAGACACCCCGAGAATCTGTGCGCGTTGTGGAAAGAAGACAGATAATGCCAAACACGGTTTTTGTCCGGAGTGTAGAAGAATCCTTGGAAGATGGGCCTAGTCTACCACTATTCAGATGATTGCCCTTCGCTGTTAGTCTAGAGTTGACCGATCTTGTCGTAGATCAGAACGTATAGTGATACGATGAAGATTACTGCCATGATCATCCCGAACGCTAGATATCCGTATGCCCGTTTGGGACGGTAAGCGTAGCGTGTGCTCATGAACATCATGTAGAGACCTAGGATTCCCATCGCGTAAATCAGGGTTGTAAACACTGCCTCCTGGGTCGTCTGATTGTTGATGTCTCCCGGATAGACGAATGAGTATCCGCTTGCCACGTTCAACAGCCCCTGACCTCCCTGGGTGAGCACGAATAATCCGCCAGACAGCACGAATACGGTGAACCCGACAATCAGGAACTCGGCGATTGGTAGTAGGGGTCTGCTGGATCCTGGTGCGAGTCTGATGAAGCTCATTCTGAAGGCCAGATTGTTCAATGATCTCTTCAGCTTCCAGAGACTCGTTCTCATGCCCATGAATGACCAGTCCTCGTTTCTCGGTTCTGCTTGTGTGACTCTTGAGATGTCCCAATAATAAGCCCTGCTTTCCTGCGGTTCGTCTTCGCGCGTCTTCTGGAACTGTTTTAATACCGGATCGGAGAATTTACGCTCATCGTCGAGGTCTTGCGACTATTTGTCCCCTCAGAGAATAATATGTTCGAAGTGCGGAGACCTCCTCTACACTGGGCTTGAACTAGAAACGCCCAGTGAGATTATCCAGCGAAACGGTGGCTACTGTCCCAAGTGCGGCAAGAAACTCGGATTCACGATTGAGACTTTGAAGATAGGACCCCAGACAGCTCCGCCTACGCAATAATCTCCCTTTTCTACCCAGCAACCGGCGTCCAAAGCAAGGCTGACAATGCGGAAGAGAACACAGGTCTACGACTATCACAAGAAACACGGCAACATCGTCGATTATGCCGGCTACGAGCTTCCTGTTTGGTTCGAGGGAATAATTCCCGAGTGCAAAGCTGTACGAACACACGCGGGGCTATTCGACGTCTCGCACATGGGAAGAATTATGGTTGAGGGCAAGAACGCGGAGGCATTTCTCAACCGCCTAGTAACCAACGATGTTTCCACACTTTCAATCGGTCAGGGACATTATTCTCTCCTTTGCAATCCGAGCGCGGGAATAATTGACGATCTTACGATCTTCCGAACGGGTAAGACGAAGTATCTGGTTGTATACAATGCTGCTAATCGAGAAAAAAACTGGGCCTGGCTTGAAAAACATCGAGAACCCGGAGCTGAGTTGAGAGATGTCTCTGACCAATCCGCCATGTTTGCTGTGCAGGGGCCGAAGGCAGTGCAATTGCTGCGGAGCATCTCCGGTGCTAGGCTGGAAGAGATCGACAAGTATTCAGGAAAAGATGTTAGGGTGGGGGACCTTTCGTGTCTAGTGACGCGGAGTGGCTACACTGGTGAGGACGGTTTCGAGATCTATGTCTGGAACGCGACCAGTCAGAATCCTGAGCCCGCGTTGAGGATATGGGACAAGCTCCTTTCAGCCGGAAAGCATGAGGGCCTGAAGCCTTCGGGTCTTGGAGCCAGGGATGTCTTGCGATTGGAGGCCGGAATGTGTCTGTACGGAAACGACATCGACGAGAAGACATCACCTGTCGAGGCCAGACTCAATTTCGCCGTTCGACTAGACAAAAAGAGTGATTTTGTCGGACGAGGACCTATTCAAAAGGAGAAAGAGAAGGGACCCCCTCGGGTCCGAACCGGCTTCAAGATTACAGGCAAAGGAATCCCACGACAGGGCCAGGAAATCGTTCTCGAAGATCAGAGCATTGGAAAGGTTTCGAGTGGGACGTTCTCTCCAACTCTAGGCATCAGCATAGGCATGGGCTATGTTCCGCCAAACATCTCGAAAGTGGGAACCGTCTTCGGAGTCAAAATCCGGGAACGGGTGGTTTCTGCGGAGGCGGTGAAGCTGCCGTTCTATCAGCGGCGATCAGAGGACACTGTTGTGGTTATGGGACAGGAGATGGGGCTTCGCGAGTTTCGGTTACACCATGGCGCAACAGAGGCTGCTGTGGTTCATGCTTGAACCAGTTCTACCCTTAGAACTGTTACCTATCGAATGACGGTTTTTTCTGGTTCCTTGTTTCTTAGCCTGCGACTGCGTATTCTCTAGATCGTAGTTTTTCGCAGTCGTGGCGGCCGCTGTGTTTCTCGCAGAGGTCTCTTGTGCAGTGGGGGCAGTTCTCTACGGCCAGTAGCTGGCACTCGGAGCAGACGACGCCCCATACTAACGCCAATTTTTTCTATTCGCTTCCTGTAATTTTACTGGATCCATTAGCCCTGATTAGAAAAGAAGTATGGACCATTTTTACTCAAAAAGATACTTGAACTTCTACCTGACAAGACATGTAACAAGCAAACGACCTGATTCTTCTTAGTGATCGCTTATCGACGCGGCTTCTCCTTCTTACCCCTCAACAACGCGTCCAGACTAACACCATTAACCGTGAAGACCCGATACCTCGTCCCCGGCAAGTCCCCGTACGCCTTCCCTTCTGCGCCTCCGATACCCTCGATCTGAACCTCATCATGCTCGTCGATGAAGTTCAAAGCACCATCGCCAGGCAGGAATGCAGTTATGACCTTTCCATTTTTGATGATCTGTGCACGGACGCATTTTCTGACTGCACTGTTGGGCTGGCGGCATTCAACCCCCACCTTCTCCAGGACGATCGCTCGTGCCTGGGGTGAGCCTTCCAGCGGGTCTGCCTTGTAGTCTAGTCCGAGCATGCGTCGCTTGTAGGGAGCATAGGCCCACCTGAAGCTCTGACGCCGCTTACACAATTTGCGGCCGGCAAACATTCCGCTTGAGGTCTTGACCATGCTCGAAGCCCTATGAACTTGGGAGAGAGCGGAGCCGCGGACTTGCTTTTTAGCATGACGCCAGCCAAAGATCCTGAATCGCGGCAGGCGATTTGAGATCGCGAGATCTTCACGCTGATCTCTACGCCTAATCTGCGATTAGAAAAACAGTTGACGGTTCTATTCTGCGCGTAGAATCACTAAACTCGCCTGGTTCAGTTTCAACCGGCGAGACCCCTCGTCGAAAAATGTCAAAAGCAGTTGCTCCTCGCGACACAAAACCCGACTCTGGGAGGGAATTAGCAGAGAGAAATCCATCCATCACGCGCTCTTCGAAGCCCAAAAAACCGCAGAATGTTCTTCACCAGACCCGACAATCGCAGAACAAGCCTGGATCCATGATTAGGGCAGGCGATTTTTGACCTTGGGGAGATTCACGCTTGATGACCCGGAGAAATCCGAGATGGAGGAATGCTTGATTGGCTTGTTCTAAGCCCTGAACTGGAAGACTTGCCTAGAACAGTTCCAGCTGGCGAGAGCCCTCGGAGAAAAAGGGGGGTAGACTATTTTTCTCGCGGCACGAGACTGCTCTCTGAGACTGTGACCAACCAGTCGGGGGCTCTTAGTTTAGCCGTAGGCTCTTGTCCGCGTCGAAGCCCCGTCTCCGTCCCCAAGCCTTGATCCCGTCAAGTATCTTCTTTGAGCCGAACCAGCAGAGTGTCGTGAAGACGCCCTTGAGCACCGGGTTCAGCTGTAACAGCGTCGGGGGCATCGTGTGCAGCTCCAGCACCGTATGCCTCCAGCTCCTGTAAATGACCCAGAACCGTGCCTCATCCACCTGATCGTCAATATTGTAGAATCCGCTCTTCTTCAAGACCCCCAATGGGACAAAGCTCAGCGGGGTCACGGTGAAGTGTGCTTTGACGCCGATTTCCTTCTTCAGTCCATGCTCCATCCGATCAATCAGACGTACAGTCTCCACCGCATCCTCAGACGTCTCCCCCGGCAGCCCAACGATGATCGTGTAGGCCGGGAACCAGTAATACTCGTTGAAAATCCGGGTCCCGTTATAGATCACATCCTGCCACTCATCAGGGCTGAAAGGCTTCACCTTCAAAGGCATATACTTCTTGATCAGCTCACTAGAACCCGTCTCCAGACCCGACTGGATCCCAATGTGCCGCTTGGATCCTTTCAGAACAGTCTCGGAAATGTCCCGTATTAGATCAGGATCAGCCCAAGCGGGCGCCGCCGTCCCATGAGTCGGATTCGCATAACCAATACCCTTCTGGGACATGACCGTGTTGAACAGGTCAACCACCGCGTCATGGTTGGGCATGAAGCCTCTCTTGTCCTCCAGCTTGTATAGGAAGATATCCTCGCTGTGGACCCAGACGTTAGGGTTTCCGATCTTCCGGTTGACCGCTATCTCTCGCTCAACCTTGTCTTTGGGATAATATTTCGCTATCCTAAGATTAGGCTCGCAGAACTGGCAGTTGCGGCCGCAGCCTCGCATCACCTCGACAAGCCCGTGAGTTGAAGGAGCCTGAATGTCCGGAATATCTTCCAGCTTCGGACCGCGAGGAACATGAATGAACTCTGGGCTGTTGTTCGACTCGATGTCGTTGTAAATGTCTCCAATAACATGGTCGCACTCGCCAATGACCACATGGTCGACGCCTAGCGCTTTGGTGTCCCGGTCGCGCACCTCCATCTGCCAGCCCCCAGATCCACCCAGCACCAGCTTCGCCTTCGGATACTTTTTCCGGGTCCTATTGATCTCTCCAACAAGCTCCAGGAACTTCCTCTTCGTATACGCCGTAAGCTTTCCGCCATCGGTGAACATCATACTCACAGGTCCCAGACCCATCGGATCCATGGTCGATATTCCGATAATACTAGTCTTGTCGTCTACGAACTTGGAGACATGGTCAGGGTGAGCAACAACCACCTCGTCCGCGCCATACTTTCTGAGAAGCGACGACTCTAGCTTCCGCAGCCCATAAGGCGCCTTCTCCGCCACACCGTCAAAGTGTCGGACTGACGGAGCAAGAAAGTCGAAGACGAACCGTGGTACCTTCTCAGCCGGAGCACAGCTGAAGAAGGGAAGAAGAGGTATCCCCCAGTACTCGCTCATCTGGGTGGAATCAGCGGTAAGAACAATCCTAGTCAATCACGTACACTTCCATCATCCGGCAAGATTTTTCGATGTCTTGCTCCTAAAACAAGGTATTCTCGGGTCGCTCCGTATTTTAAGCTAGTGGAGGTTTTTCTCCGAAAAACGATTCCCGTTGTTCTGAGAACCCCTATTTGACAGTCAACCATTCCCCTAAATTTCGCTACTACCCGACTCTTTCCTCTCAATCGTTCCGCAGAATCAGGACTATTACCGTATTACCTCAGAAAAGTTAGAGGGATTCTCTCGATCCAGGAACCACATGATCAAACGAAGGTGTGGATATTCGAAAAAATGGTTCGGTTGTGATTCCATGTGAGCAATCGTACACGTGCAGAATAAAGCCTCAGACGCCTCCGGGACGCGGTGGAAATACAATTTGACTGAAACAGAGAAAATCGCAACACCCCTTCGACACTTCTCAATCACAGCCAGTCTCGCACTGATAATAGTGATTGCAATCTCGCCAATCGTCCTGGTCAGGGCTCCAACCTCCGGAACCATCACATTCGCAACCAGTGGACTTGCAGGAGCCGCAGGAATCACGTGTCCAAACTCCAACGGCAACTGTTACAACAACGCCGCCGAACCAGCAATCCGAGCCGACGGGGCAGGCAACTTCTACGGATCCTCTGAGAATGGACTTACAGGTGGAACCGACGCCTGGAGATCTACAGACGGCGGCTTGCACTACCTTACCCTAGTCTCACCGAACAGCGCCTCCGCAGCCAGCAACCAGTTCTCGCCAGCAGGAGGAGACACCGACCTCGCAGTCGCTTCTCAACCCAACCTCAACGGACTCTACAACGTATACGTCGCAAGCCTCGCCCTGACAAACGTCTACGTCAGCACTAGCAGCGATGGAGGCAGCACATGGCTTCTAAACCCGACAGGAGCCTCGGTGCCCGGCGATGATAGACCCTGGATTGCCGCTGAAGGAACAGGCAAGGTCTGCGTATCCTATCACAGCATAACCGCCACTAACGACATATTCGTCACATGTAGCAGCGACGCAGGGCTAACATTCTCACAGACAGGAAACGCGTTCGACGCAAATCATCTCTGGCTCGCAGGCTTCCAGAACGCAATCGGCAACCTCGCAATTGACCCAAGCAACCACTACATCTACCAGTCCTTGAGCGGCGTCGCAACCGCCACCGAGACCACCTGTACAAACTGTGGACTCCACGCCGTCTGGCTTGCCGTCTCCACCGATGGAGGCTTGACCTTCACAGACCACGCCGTCTACACCAATCCCAGTACCAGCGTCTCCTACGGTCACCAGTTCGTCAATGTCAGTGTGGACAGGGCAGGCAACATCTACGTGATCTTTACTGACGACCATAACCTCTACTACAGTTTCTCGACAGACCACGGAACCACATGGTCGTCCCCAGTACAGGTTAACAAGACCCCGTCCAACACTGCCATAATGCCATGGAGCACCGCCGGGGGAGCGGGTAAACTGGACATAGTATGGTACGGCACATCATACTACGACGGGACAAATCCACCTGACAACTATCCCAAGCAAGCAGCATGGTACGTCTACTTCGCCCAGAACCTCCAAGCCACAACAAACCCCGGCAACTTCACTCAAGTCGCCGCCACACCAATCATCCATTACGGAGGAGTATGCGAAGGCGGAATCAGCTGCACAGGTAATCGTGACCTATACGACGATTTCGGAGTAGCAGCAAGTCCAACGACAGGGCTCGCATCGATCATTCACAGCAATGACCAATACGTCAACACGTCGAACGAGCCAGCAGCCCCTGGCTGCACATCCAGCACGTCAAACACTGGCAGCTGCGACCACACCGATATCGCGACACAGACCTCAGGGCCTGGCATCTTCCCATAGGGAGGAAGACCCAGGCCTCTTCTTTTTTTCCTGAGCGTGTTGTGTGGTAGAAGCCTATCCAAGAGATAGGGTGAAAGTACTCTGCGACTCGTGAGACCGTCCACCGACCTAGTCTCAGGCGATTCTTCTCAAGACCGTCAGAATCCAGATCTGCCACCTATCTCTCTCCCTGACTCTTCGAACATCGACTGACATAGGTAGACTATGACTCAGTCATTCTACAAGACTCCAAGAGCTGGACGAAAATCGGCGTAACTGTCGCATATCTCTCCGAGAGCGATGTGCATAAATCAGCCAAGCAATCTCAACAGTATCAGAATGCAGTCGATAACCAATCCCCAAGAGGGAACCGCAGCCCCCGACTTTACCACGCAGAACACAACAGGCAAGACAGTCCATCTCAAGGATTTTCGGGGCAAGAAGCTCGTCCTCTACTTCTACCCCAAGGATGATACTCCAGGCTGCACGGTCGAATCCTGCGGGCTCCGTGACCAATACCAGAAAATCCGTGAACTTGGCGCTGAGGTGTTAGGAGTAAGTGTGGACAGTGTCGAGTCGCATCAAAAGTTCACTGAGAAATTTCACTTGCCATTCCAATTACTAGCTGACACGGACAAGAACATCACGAAAGCCTACGGTGTTCTCAACGATAAGTCGAACATGGCTCGGCGAGTCACATTTCTGATCGACGAGCACGGCAAGATTCTCAAAACATTCCAGACAGTAAAGCCCGACCAGCACCCGCAAGAGATCTTGGACGCGCTGAAAGGCAAGCTCTGACAATCATCACTTCATTTCTTGGACAGCACCGGTGTCTGACCTAGCCAAAGCTATCTATCAGGCAAGAACAGCGCCTGTATCCAGTGACACTCTACGGTTAGAGTCGGGGTCCACGTCTCCATCGCAAAATCCTTCGACAATGCAGTAGACACAGCGGTTGTGGAGAAGTGTGATACTTTCCAAGTCTTCACAAGGAATCCTCGGGGCTGGAAGTTCAGCAGCCTCGATCCGGAAGAAGTGAAGGGCTTCCGAGAGAAACTCGAGAAGAGCGGTCTCGGACCCGTTGTTGATCATATGCCGTATCTCCCGAACCTTTCCTGTCCCGAGGACGAGCTCTACAAGAAGTCGGTCGACACTCTCGTCGCTGAGGTTGACCGTTGCGTCGAACTCGGAATCCCATACCTAGTCACACATCTCGGCAGCCACCTTGGAAAGGGTAGAGAGATCGGACTGAAGAGAATTAGCAACGCGCTCAACCAAGCAACGAAACACGCCAAAGACAACTTTCAGATCTGCTTGGAAAACATGGCGGGCACCAGCAACAGCATGGGCTCAAAGTTCGAGGAGGTCCAGGAGATATACGACAGCGTTAAGCAGAAGGACCGTGTCGCTGTCTGTCTCGACACCTGTCACGCGTATGCAGCTGGCTATGATCTCCATGTGGAGAAGGCGGTCGACAGGACCCTTGCAAAGTTCGACGATATTGTCGGTTTTGAGAATCTCAAGGTCGTCCATCTGAACGACTCTGAAGACGGGCTCGGCTCTGGACACGACCGGCACCAGCATATCGGACTAGGCTACATTGGAGCAACAGGCTTCAAAGCAATACTCCATCACGAGGCCATCAAAGACCAGCCGCTCATACTTGAGACACCGATCGACGAGAGACGAGGCAACGCAGGCAATCTAGAAACAGTCCGGAAACTGGCAAAATAATTGCAAGTAAGCGTCAACGCACACTCAGCTCGTGAACTACACAAGATAATTCAAGACGCAGCCCACGCGATCGAAAAAGCCAGACGCCAAGACCCAACAGCTCTACAAGAGATCAGCGACTCGACAAACAACGATCCCTTCCGCGTCCTCATAGCAACCATACTATCACACCGGACAAAGGATCCCGTCACCGCACTAGCATCCTCACGACTCTTCGCCAAGTATCCCCGACCAACCCAACTCGCCCAAGCAGATCCAAGGACCATTGCTCGACTCATCAAGCCAGTCGGATTTTACAAGACCAAGGCTAGGACGGTTAAGCGGGTGGCCCGAATCATCCTGAAGGAGTACAAAGGCAGAGTCCCGGATGAGATGGAAGAGTTGCTGACGCTTCCGTCTGTAGGCCGAAAAACAGCAAACTGCGTGTTGGTCTACGGGTTCAAAAGGCCCGCGATCCCTGTCGACACTCACGTGCACAGGATCTTCAACCGTCTAGGGGTGGTCAAGACAAAGACTCCTGAAGAGACAGAAGAGGAACTAACCAGGGTCGTGGACCGAAAAGACTGGCTCCCACTCAACGAGGTCTTCGTCAAGTTCGGACAACTAATCTGCAGACCCATTGGACCAAAATGTTCCCTCTGCCCACTTAATGATAGATGCGAGTGGTATCGAGAGAACTACAAGGAAAAGAACTAGAGATGTCTCGGAGCATCAATAGCGGCCTCAATCTTCCGACCAATCTCATCAAGTTCAGCACGATGTGTCTCCTTCCGATTTGGGAATCCGCTCATCATCTCATGATTAAACCTCGGAATGATGTGAACATGCATATGGAAGATCTCTTGGGAAGCGGCCCTGCCATTTGATTGTCCTATACTGATACCGTCAGCCGCCGAGGCTTTCTGAACCCCCTTCATGACCTTGGACACGGATGCGAAGACGCGCCCTACTTCTTCGCTCGGCATTTCCAGCATGTTGCTGTAGTGTTTCTTGGGAATCACCAGTGTGTGTCCAGGGTTTAGCGGATGAATGTCCAAGAAGGCCAGGGTGTGAGGGTCTTCATAGACGACCGTCGCATCTGCCTCCTTCTCAGCAATCTTACAAAAGACACAATCCTCCGTCATTGAGATCCGCCGATCATTTCTCTCGGACAAATTCCTCTTCAGGGACCCGTTGCGTCTTGTTTACTGTTCGGGCAAGAACGAACAGGAGGCTAGACAACCTGTTGATGTATGGTAGCACTTCAGGATTTATCGACTCTCTCTTCGACAAGGTTACGATTCTCCTCTCAGCCCTTCTGCACACTGCTCTAGCCACATGAAGTTCGGCCCCAGGAACGCTTCCTCCAGGAAGGATAAATCTGCGGAGTCTGGGCAGTCCAGAGTTCAGTTCGTCAGTAACACTTTCTAGCCGGTCAAGCTGTTCTTTGCTGATTCGAGGAATATTCGCTGTTACAAGTTCACTTGCCAAGTCTCCACCTAGGATCCAGAGATCCCTCTGAATCCCCTTCAGAATCAGGTTCAGCTTCTTCGCTTTGACGTGTGCTCTTGCAACTCCCACCTGAGAGTTCAACTCGTCAACAGCGCCATACGCCTCCACTCTCGGGTCCGCCTTCTCAACCCGGGTCCCGCCGTAGAGACTCGTCTCACCTTTATCGCCGGTTCCAGAGTATGCCTTCATCCCATCAACTCACGTTACCGTATAGGAGGTAAGGAAAGGGATTTCAAGCTGATTGACCTAGAATCGCTTGGGCCGTAGCGGTTGAAAGGTCGTGTATGGCCCAGTAGACTAGTTTGAAATGATAAGAGAGGCGCAGCTGTACCAGCCACTTGCCGACGAGAGGGTCCGATGCACAGCATGCGCTCGCTACTGCAACATTCCGGAGGGGAAGGTTGGACTGTGTGGGGTCAGGCAGAATATTGGAGGCAAATTACATCTCTTGGTTTATGGGAAAGTGATCACTGGACACATTGATCCGATAGAGAAGAAGCCCGTTACCCATTACATGCCGGGCTCGAAGATATTCTCAATAGCCACTACTGGTTGTAACTGGCTCTGCTCGTACTGCCAGAACTTCGACATAAGCCAGCGGCGGAAAGTGGAGGGAACAGACATGATGCCACCCGAGGTTGCGACGTTGGCTTTGAGCCATGGTTGTCAGGGTCTCGCCTATACGTACAATCAGCCGACGATATTCATGGAGTTCGCACACGATGTAGGTGTAGAGGCGCGGAGGAACGGCTTGATCAATATCTTCGTCTCAAATGGTTACGATACTCCGGACACGGTAGGTATGATGAATGATTTTCTAGACTGTATCACGATCGACTTCAAGGGGAACGCAGAGACAAATTTTGTTAGGAAATACATCGGAATTGCGAACGCCGAACCGATCTTCCAGACTATTTTGGAGATCAAGAACAAGACCAAGGTCCACATGGAATTCACAGACCTAGTAATCCCAGAAGTCGGAGACAAGCTAGAGGACGCAAGAAAGCTCAGCCGCTGGCTGTATGATAATCTGGGTCCTGACTACCCAATCCACTTCCTACGCTTCCACCCAGACTACAAAATGATGAACATTCCACACACACCCGTCAAAACGTTAGAGGAGCATTGCAAAGTCGCCAGAGAAGAAGGATTACGATACGTCTACGTAGGAAATGTTCCTGGCCATCCCTGGGAACACACCTACTGCCCCGAATGCAACTCGATAGCCATCAAACGTTACGGATTCGACATAACCGGATGGAACCTAGACGAGGCAAATAGATGCGCCAACTGCAGATATCAACTACCGATCGTAGGAGGACTAAGCTCCGCCGTCTCTGAAGAAAGATTCCTACCAGTAATCAACTAACCCGAGTCTTGACAGGCAAACACCGAACTCACATCGCTCAACCCGAATACCCCACCAGCTAACGGTAAGCTATCCCTGCAGAGCGGGCACGCGAAACGGTCCAAAAGTCGGATTCGAAGTCCATGTGGACGGCCGTATGTAGTAATCCGTATCTTACTTTCTCGCTGCCCGCTCTCCCGACACGATGTAAGGTACGGTCTCGCCAACATACGTAGCGTGGTCTGCTATTCGCTCCAAGTATCGGAGAATCAGGGTCCCTGACACGATGCATTTCAGGTTCCCTTCGCGTTCCAGAGCGGACTTTTTGACGAAATCGAGATAGATGTTATCAACAACGTCGTCCATCTTCTTCAATCTACCCGCCAGTTCAACGTCTCGTTCAGTAAACGCTTTGATGCTGACTCGGATCATGTCCTTGGCTTGAGACCCAGCCTCCTGAACTGTCTGCCTATCACAGTCTGACAGATCACCAAAGATCCCGATAACGTCAGAAATATCGTGGGCGTATCTTCCAAATCTTGAAAAACCATAAGCGACTTCCATGCATGATTTGATGAATCTGAGGTCCGACGCTACGGGCTGGTATCGGGCGATCAGTTCAACCGCTAACTCGCTCACCTCGTCTTGCAACATGCGAAGCTCTTCGGACCAGCTGTAGATTCGATCTCTGAGGTCCCTTCCTTGGACGAAAGCGTCTATTGATGTGGATACAGTGTTCTGAGAAAGGTCTGCCATGTCGAGGACCATATTTCGGAGCTTTTCCAGACCAATGTCCATCAGTCTTGGCATTCGTTTTCTTCGTCCTAACCAAACTTTCCTGTAAGATATCTCTCTGTTAATTCCTCCGCTGGGTTCTCAAAGAGGCTCGTCGTTTCGCCGTACTCGATGAGCTGGCCCAAGTAGAGGAATGCCGTAAAGTCCGATACTCTCGCGGCTTGTTGCATGTTGTGGGTAACAATTACGACCGTGTAATTCTCTTTGATGCTTGCAATCAATTCTTCTATCTTTGCCGTGGCTATAGGATCAAGTGCTGAACAAGGTTCGTCCATCAAGATGACTTCAGGTTCAACAGCTAGTGCGCGTGCGATACAGAGTCGTTGCTGCTGACCTCCAGAGAGACTCGCTCCCGACTTATCCAAGTCCCCCTTGACCTCGTCCCATAGGAAGGCCAACTCGAGGCTACGTTGAACAGCTCTGTCAAGCACTGCATGATTTCTCTCTCCGTTCAGTTTGAGACCTGCGGCGACATTATCATAGACTGACATGGTTGGAAACGGATTAGGTTTCTGAAAGACCATTCCGACTCGCCTTCTGATAGTGACAGGGTCGACTCCGTTGGCGTAGATGTCTGAGCCGTCAAGAATTACTCCGCCCGACGTCTTCGCTTTAGGTACTAGCTCATGCATCCGATTAAGACATCGAATGAATGTGGACTTTCCGCACCCTGAGGGGCCGATTATTGCGGTGACTGAATGCTCACGGGCCTCGATATTGAGCTTTTTCAAGACTTGGTTGTTCCCGTACCATGCGTTCAAGTCCTCGGTGCGGACCTTGCTGTTCTCCAAAGTCTTGAGAGGCTGAACAACCCCCTCGCTACTTAGGGATTGTTTCTTTTCCGTTTGCAATAGCGTCAAGCTCGCGACCTCTTTGAGTATAACCGGCCCCTAGTTGCCAATCTCACTCCAATGTTAACGACTAAGACCATGAGTATTAGCGCCAATGCTGCCCCCCACCCTTGCGCCTGTGCATACGGATAGGGCAGCAAAGCCAACCGGTAGATTCGCAGTGGAAGAGCGTCCATCGGGCTGCTCAGGCCTGAGAAGAAATACTGGCTTCCCAAAATGGTGAAGACCAGAGGGGCACTTTCGCCAGCTACTCTAGCAATCGCCAGCAATATTCCTGTAACGACGCCGCTCTTGGCAGTTGTAAGTACGACGCTCAAGGTCGTTCTCCATCGTCTTATTCCGAGAGCTATGGAGGCGTCACGAATTGAATTCGGAACGAGCTTCAGTGATTCCTCTGTGGAGCGCGTTACTACCGGGAGCATTATGATGGACAGGGCAAAGGCGCCTGCAACGACTGAGAAACTTCTAAGGGTGAGGACTATGAGAGTAAAGATCACGACGCCAATTACGACTGAGGGAAACTCGGCCAGAACATCGTTCAAGAACCTGATAGTCCGGCCGACGGGATTGTGTCCAAATTCAGATAGGTAGATTCCAGAAAGAACTCCCAAGGGTACACCGATGATAATTGTAAGTCCCACCAGAATGAGCGTGCCCTGGATGGCCGGCCCAATTCCTCCGCCTGGCTGTCCTATTACGCCGGGCGCTGCGGTGAGAAAGTCTATGTCGATGGTTGACGCACCGTTTTTTACAACCTCATACAGGATGCTAATTAGCGGGATCATGGCGAGCACTGCACACAGTGCTCCGAGCCAGAGAGCGAGTCTGTCCTTGAATCGTCGCATTGAATAGTTTGACATTTGCTACTCGACAGCGCCTCCTTGAACTTTGAGGACCCTCCACACAAGCAGCTGGGCAACTACGTTGATTGCGAACGCGATGGCGAAGAGAACTAGACCTATGCCGAGCAAAGCAGCTAGTTGAAGCGAGCCGGACTCAGCCTCGCTAAGTTGGTTGACCAGAATCGTGGCCATTGTTTGGCCCGGTCTAAACAGTGACGTCGGCAGGGCAGATGCACCGGTGGCTCCTCCTATGACCAGGGTCACGGCCATCGTTTCTCCAATAGCTCTTCCAAGACCCAGAATCGCAGCGCCGAATATTCCGGATCGCGAATAGCTGAGCACTGACATCCGGACGACTTCCCAGCGAGTTGCGCCCACACTATAGGCTGCTTCCCGCTGGGAAGTTGGAACGGAGGCCATGACCTCTCTGGAGATAGAAGCAATCGTGGGAATGATCATTATTGCTAGAACTAATCCAGCAGTCAGAAAGTTTAGGCCATAAGATGTGCCACCGAAAATGGGCAGAAATCCGAAACTGCCTTGGATGGGAGCTTGAACGTAGTTGGCAACCCATATTCGGAGTACGTAGAGACCCCATAGACCGTAGATGATGCTTGGAACGGCTGCAAGTAACTCAACGATATTGGACACGACGACTCTTATCACGTCGGGCGCCATTTCGGCTAGGAAAATCGCGATTCCGAGGCTTATTGGAACTCCGATTATGATGGCGATAAAAGCAGTTAGAAGGGTTCCCAAAATATAGGGAAGCGCGCCAAAACCGGTTGCAGCGTCCCAGTTGGTTCCGGTAAGAAAGCTGACACCGAACTTTGTCAATGCGGGAAAAGCTCCCTGAGTCAGGACGACCAATGAGAGAACGATTATCGCGACAACTGACCCGGCGAAAGCCAGCGAGCCGTACTTGAAGAAACCATCAGAGGAAGGGTGTTTCAAACCCTCTAGCAACTTTTGGAGGCTCAGACGGTTTGACATTTGTCGTTGGCTCCCGAAAACCTAAGGTTCAGATGAAAATGACGGAAAGCCCTCACGGATCGAAGTGCCTCCCCGAGCTTTAGGTCGGTAGGCTTTGTCCATTGTAAGTTATTGACTTGATCGATGTCTCATCGATCGTTACAATTGACGCGGGAAGAGTCGCGTAATTCAGACTGACCCCGGCAGACTGCCCTTCGTGAACCATATACCAGATGAAATCCACCAGGGCCTTGGCCTTGTCCAATGTCATCAACGGCCGAACATTCAACTGTTGATAGACTATGATGTAGGTGAAGCTTACAATTGGATACGAGTTCGCGCCCGGTTGAAGAATGAGGCTGACAGCACTCCAGTCTTGAAGACCCGTCGGCAAACTGCTCACGTCAGCGCTGTTCACTGCCGCGGTGATGTTAGCAAGCGTGGGCTTAATGTAAGAAGAGCGGGCCTGGTTCTGCACATAGGCAACGTTCATGTTGTTTTGAAGCGCGTACGCAACTTCCACGTATCCTATGCTGTTTGGAGTAGTCAAGACATCGGTGGCTACTCCATTATTTTGGGCGCCGGCGAGCGAAGCTCCACGTGCACCGCTTGGCCACGACTTGCTTTGAGGAGCGAAGGGCCAGAATGACGACTTGAGGAGGTATCCCTCGAAAATGAAAGTTGTTCCTGACGAGTCACTCCTGTGAACGGTCGTAATGAGATTATGAGGAAGACTTAGTCGGTTGTTAATTCCCGTTATCGACGCGTTATCCCAGTACGTTATGGCTCCGTTGAATATCTCCGCCGTTAGATTCTCGTTCAGATTCAATCCAGTTGGGACCCCTGGGATGTTGTAAGCAAGAGTAACAGCTCCAATCGTCTCCGGTATAGTTAGAGTAGTGTTTGGCAACGAAGAAGGAACAGGCGCAGCCTCTGTGCCAGCGAAGTCGACGACCTTGTTTGTGAAATCAGTCACTCCCGCTCCACTGCCTACAGATTGATAGTTGACCTGAATGTTAGAGTGTAATCCGTGATAGTTTGAAGTCCACTGGGAGAGAAGAGGATAGACCAGGCTCGACCCGTCTCCGGTTAACTCAATAGTCGGCGCAGTCGGGTTCAGAAACGCATTGATGAAATATCCTCCTAAACCAGCCGCAACAACCGCGACCACAAGACTGATTACGAATATTGTTCTACTTATCCCGCCACGCCTTACTATCTGTCCTGGAACGCTCGTCATTTCCGACCAGCGTGAGAAGCTGGAATACTGTGTAATTAACCGTCCCACTGATTATACGGAGCGGCTACATAGAGCCGGAGGTCACAATAGCCTCTCGCATCCTTGGACCTTGATCTGCAACTGATCCTTCCGTGTCGCGAACAAGTTGTTCGACGTCGTAGGCCTATCCGCTTTCACCCGTATCTGGATGGGAAGTTCTGATCGTTCGGTCGGCGCAACTTTCTGGACCCGCCCATACCCGTGATGCACGAAGTCTTGAGTAACGGCTCGATGGCGCAACTCCAATTCGATTTCGCCCTTTAGGCGATGCAAGAAAAGCCATGTGCAACTATTTCCTAACGCGCCGCTAACTGAGCGCATATACGTAGATGCCGGGCCGAGTATATAGTTGCCCTAAATATATCCATATGTGTCAGTAGAGGTGGCGAAATTGAACTCGGTTGAATTGCGAAAGCTGCAGATGACTGGGGGCGCGAGTTACACGGTTTCTCTGCCGAAGGACTGGGTGAAAGAGCAGGGTCTCAAAGTTGGCGACATAGTGGCGATAATGCCCCGCTCGGACTCATCATTAACGCTCATTCCCCATGAGAAGATCCCTACCGGTAAGAATCGAGGTGCGGAGGTTACTGTTTCTCCCTCAAAGGAGCAAGACAAGGAACAGATTCTTCGAACCGTTCTCGCCCAGTACCTTGCGGGATATGATATAATACGAGTAAGATTTCCCGCCAGTGCAAAGCCTGACCTGAGAACGTACCTAAGGGAGGCCGCGAGAAAGATGTTCGTAGGATCGGAAATCATCGAAGAGTCCAAAGACGAGCTCATAGTGCAATGCCTCTCCAGCTACGGCGATCTTCCTGCACCGAAGGTAATTTCCCGCATGAGCCTTATCGCGAAACTGATGCTGAGAGACGCGGTGGATTCTTTGAAGGGGCGGGACCCGGCCTTGGCCGAGGAGATCATTCGCAGAGATGAGGAGGTTGACCGATTCTACCTGTTCATTATTCGACAGCTGACAATGGCTGTTCTCAATCGGAGCCTCATCCTTGAGATAGGTTTGGCTGATCCGAGGGACTGTCTAGTCTATCGTGTCGTATCGAAGAGCTTGGAACGCATCGCGGATCACGCAACCACCATTGCCAAGATGTCCGCCAGCATCGAAAATCCGTTGCCGCCCCGCCTCGTCGATGAGATATCCAAGGCCAGCGACATTACGATCAGCGTGTTAGAAGACTCGCTAAAGGCACTCGCTAAAAGCGATGGGATCCTTGCCAACAAGTCGATAGCCTCGGCCGAGAGCGTTGAGAGAGAAGCTGAGAAAGTGATGGACAAGCTCTTCACTTTCAAACTGAGCCCTAAGTCTACCGTCGCGGTCCGCCTCGTACTCGAGAGCCTCAAACGCATCTCGGAGTATTCGGAAGATGTCGCTGAAATGGCCATAAACCTAACGGCTCGAAGAACAGAACTCTATTGATTCCCTGACATATTACGACTTATCGCGTTGAGCAGGCGTCTCGTCAAGAAGTTTGTAACAGTTGTCCGTTGTCTAGGACCGCGGTGGGACCATCAATTACTCGTGATAAAAGAATCTTTGAAAACCTCGTATCGCTCGATATTGAATGTAGCTGGAGTTCCGACCTCAAGTCGCTCCATGCTCTTCACCACCGAGTGTTAATGGCAAGCAAGTCTTCCTCTCGAGAGAAGATGACTCGGACGAGTCTCAGCTTGAGACGGCAGCAGACCAAAGCAGATATCCTCGAAATAAACCATCTCTAACCAACTAAGGGAGACAGTCAAAGAATACTATTCGCTCAGAAAAATCCCGACAACGTCCACAAACGGCCAAACACGTCCCGACAAGACGGAAAAAGTACGTTTTCCAATTCTAGAAAAAGCATGCTTAACACCGATCCTCAAAGGTCTCCAAAACTCCCTGGAAACGAATCACAAGTTCGTAACATAGTTATTTACAGCTTGAACGCGAGGCTCATCGAACGCCGGGATCGCCTAGCCAGGTATGGCGTCGGATTGCTAAACCTGCCCAAGCGGGTGTGGAGATCCGATGGGCCTTGGGCCCTCGTGGGTTCAAATCCCACTCCCGGCGCCACCATATCCGAAAAGACCCTCTTACACCGGAGAACGGGGCGATACCATCATCGTAAAATTCATCGCAGATTCAGCAAAGAAATCGTTCAGAATCCGCCCTGATCCGGGATCTGGGACGGGCATTTCATATGATGCCTAGTTCACGCTTGCAATGATACAGATGGATGCTTCTCGAAAAACGGCTGATCAGCCATTTCTGCGGGACAAGTCTACAATTTCGCCCAAAACTGTTTCAGATGGCGAGAAGACCCTTCCTAGAATTTACAAAAAAATTCTTTCCTGCGACACAAAACTTGGAAGCGGGACAGAGAGTCAGACAAGACAGTCTTGCGGGGGAAAAACGGCTAATACTCTGCATTATTTCTGAGCGGTAGGACGATTGACCATCAAGACTGACGAGAGGCCAGTTTTATTGAGCCTCAATGGCCGAGGGTTCTACGTGCTTCATTACTCGGCAATCCCGGAAGAGAAACTCAGCAGAATTAGTTTCGACCTAGTGGATCCGAACACCGGTGAAGGCGGTTCAGCTGAAGCGCTAGTCGACCCCAAGCTTCTGGAAGACTTGAACTCTTACAACCTTGGAACGAACAAGGGACAAGCCTTCCTAATATGGATCGACACCAATAGTAACGAAGTCCGATGGCAATTACGCAAGACAGTGAAGAGTGAAACTCCAGGTTTCAACCCAGCTTAAATATCCGTTTTCTAGAAACCCCAGTCTAGGGGAATTACTCATCATGAACTGTCCGAGATGCGGAAGCCCCATATCCACACCGCCTGAACGAGAGTGGACTTTCCAGAAGTACCGCGTCTCACGATTCCGATGCGACAATGGCGACAAGTTCAACCTCTACGCTGGAGCAACAAGGACATTTACGATACCGAGACCTTCGAACTTCAAAGGTTTCTGCGAAAACTGTAAGACCCAGAATCCGGACCATGCAGTCTATTGCAAGAACTGTGGGACAAAACTAGGCTTGTAACCCTCGCGTGACCTAGCACTCCTCCTAATCCTCAGAGCACAAGAATATTAACACCCAAGGCAAACAGCCGCCTATCCCAGTAGCCCGAGACAATTAGGGGACCACGCTTCAAATGACCATTGAGCCAGAGGGATTTCTCAGCGGGATAAGAGGAGGGCTTAGTCGAGAAAACATCTCAGCACGCTTTAGAGCAATCAGAAAGACCCTCGGCGGAATTCCTCGAGCAACCGTCCTACACTATTCAATACTTAGCCTCACTCTGGCAATGGCAGCAATAATCCGACTCCTACCTCTAAGATGGGGCGCCTACATCAGCGAGTTCGACCCGTACTTCAACTTCAACGACATGCGCCAGATAACCGCCAACGGCTGGCAGAGCTGGTACGCCTACACTGACTTCAAGGCATGGTATCCGTTCGGTAGACCCCCAGTTTCCACTAGTTATCCCGGCACTAGTTTCACTGGGACCCTCATCTACCAGTTTCTCCAAGCCATCGGCATTAACATCAATCTCTACGATGCAGCCGTCTATTCACCCGTAATTCTAGGAGTTTTCGGCGTGCTGGTTGTCTACTTCTTCGCTCGAGATATTTGGGGTAAGAGTGCTGGGCTGTTAGCAGGGCTCTTCACCGCTTTCAGTTCTAGCCTGATCAGCCGGACGGATCTAGGCTTCTTCCGAAATGAAGCCGTCGGAATTCCAACAATGGTAATGGCCTTCTTGTTTTTCATACGCGCCATAAACCCAAGCCGATCACTGAAGGGCACTATCATCTACAGCATGCTCTCCAGTGTGAGTCTCATCTACATGACCTTCGCATGGGGAAGCTTCAGGTACGCAGCTGAAGTGCTGGGACTGTTTGCGCTGGCCCTGATTGTGCTGGGGCGCTACTCTCCACGTCTCATGCTCTCTTATGGAATCACGATAGGATTCTTCTTGTACACTGGCACCGAACTGCCTCTGCTAGGGCACACATACCTTACGGAAAGTACAACGGTTGCTTTGCTCGGTGTGATGGGTCTGCTCGCGGTTATGGAACTCTCACGACTGGCCCCGACCCCAAGAGGAAGACTGACAGTGCTCGGACTCGCAATCGCAGGTGTCGTGGCTATTGCCGTTCTTGGAGTGGGGACAGGGCTGATCTCCGCGGGCTTACGGGGAAAATTCCTAGCGACCATAGATCCTTTCGTCAGGAACAACATTCCACTCGTAGCATCGGTTGCAGAGAATAGACCCTCAACCTGGTCAAGCCTTTATCTGGAGATAGGAAGTGTCATACTCCTAGCTGTCTTCGGGTTCTTCTTCGCATTCCAGCGCCTGCGTGACAGTGACGTTCTACTCATCGTCTTTGGCGTAACCGGCTTCTATTTTGCCGCGAGCCTAGTCAGGCTGACCCTGATTCTAGCTCCTGCGATGGCAACGTTGGCAGCCATAACCGTGGTGGAGCTTGGTAAACCAGCGATGGACATAATCCAGCAGGCGGTCATATTTCCACGTCGCAAACTAAGGTTCACCAGCAGGGTGAGTAGAGAATTCAGCCTAGGAATCCTTCTCATAATCCTCATCCTGGTTGTGCCGACATTCATCAACGCTGTACAATCCGCCTACACGCCCACCACCATAGCCTCCGCGAGCCTTCCGGTACGAGGAAACTTTCCGGACTGGCTGCAAGCGCTCACATGGATGAACAACAATCTGCCCTCCACGAGTGTAGTCTTTGCGTGGTGGGATTACGGATACTGGATCTCTGTAAACACGGGGTTACATACTCTTGCTGATAACGGAACTGGAAACTCGACTCAGATACAGATCATAGCGTCAGGTCTGATGCTGAACGAGTCGATGGCGGTAAATCTACTTCACCAGTACGGCGTGACACATGTGGCGATCTTCGTAAGCTACAACTATCAATCTGGCGGATCGCCTCTATGTCCAAGTACCAGCACCTCCCCAGCCGGATCCCCTCCGGTTTGCGGCTATGGCGACGACAGTAAATGGTACTGGATGGTCCGGATCGGAAACGGTACCCAGATCAAAACCCCCCTCGGCCCGGCAACGGTAACCTACCAACAACGGAGTACAAGCACCTCGAATGGCCAGACACAAACTGATTACATACGCTACATCACGATGAATCGTCAAACCGACAATGGCACTAGAATAACAAGCAACTACCAGGGAGCCCTCATACCCACCAGCAATACCTTGCTAGGAGTGCTGTTGCGAGACGGATACCCTGCGGGAATCGGTAACCAGCCGAGCGGGGACACAGGGAACCGGGGAGACGCGAGGCCCTACTTCTTCACAAAAGCCTTCCAATCTACAAACGACTACGTCCTAGTCTACCGAGTGAACTATCCCCAGACACCCACTCTCACAACGATGCTTAGCAATCCTTACGTTCCGAAAGGTAGCAGTAACAAGAACAACATAACGGGAACTCTGGCATATCCCAGTGGGCTACCCGTTTCCACTAAAACCCCTGTATTCCTTGAGTGTACTAAGCCGGACGGAAACTGGAATCTCATTGGGAGTGAGAATGTTACATCCACTGGTACGTTCGAGAAGCCTAACTGGACTCCTCCTCCTGCGTGTAGTGCCAGCACAACCTATGTGAGAGCTTGGTGGAATGGAGATCCAAGTCTCGACTTGAATCTAGCGTTGAGTGCTAATCAGACGCTGATTCAGCTATAGGCTCAATCGTCGAAGCTCATTCGGAACCTGTCGCCCGGTATTTGGCGTACTTATCGTCCGGCGAAAACTTTGCCGGATGAGGGCTCTTAGTCCAGGATCCACAGTAGGGGCAGATGCCTTTCATAGTGTACCGGAGGCATTGGGTGCACTTCCGTATCATCCATTTCATCCAATCTTTCTTCCTTCTCCCCCGGACTTCTTGATAGAGTCGAGAATTTCTTCAGTCACCAAGTTCAGTGTTTTCTCGGCTGCTTCGAAACTTCCGGCTTCAACCTCTATCCGATACTTGGGCGCTCCAATCGTATAGATCTTGACTTCGCTCCCTCTCGGCCTGCGGATTTTCTTCGCACTGAGCAACGTCTGTCGGATAATCTCTAACCCTCCAGGCTTGTGGCAGGTGACTGCCACAGTTCCTCGAACCTTCGACCTCTCTAGTCGTATCTTGCTCTTAGAGACTTCTGCGATAGCCTCGGCCCATTCCTCTGTGAGTCCCGCTTTGACTAAGGCCTCTGGACCCACGTCCATAGCCTCTTCCAGTGGATCATAGAGACCGCCAAATTTTTCTAGAATCGTGTTCTTGATGGCTTCAGCGTCCTCCTCTGGTTTGTTCATTTTTTCGGCCGCGCTCTTTAGAATGGCCTCGGCCTTTCTCTCCTTTTTCCATTCAAGCATCTTCTCCGACTTTTCCCTTCCAGTGACTCGCCGGAGTGAGAGGTCTATCTGGTTCCGCTGAGGATTCACTCTCAGAACTTTGAGGACAAGTTTCTGGCCTTCCCGCGCATGGTCTCGTATGTTCCGTACCCAAGTGGTCGCCATCTCTGAGATATGGACGAGGCCTTCAATCCCTGCGAACTCGTCGAGTTTGACATAGGCCCCATAATCCTCGACCCTTTTGACTGTAGCTACAACAAGGTCTCCGACTTCAGGGAAGATGACCTGAGAAGTCTGGGTGGACATTCGCCTGCGCTCTGTCTAGCTCAACGACTGTAAGACTTCTCCACGAATCTTGGCCTTTCCACCTGCAGGCTGGGCGAGGAGTTCGTCGCAGACTGTGCATTTTACGTAACTGCTGGTTCTCTCGAAAACAATCTGCTCGTTGGAGCATTTCAAGCACTTTACCCGAAGGAATATGCTACGAGGTTTTGGAATTAGTTCCCATCTCATCTATGCTCCAACCTCCAATTTTCTCAACCTTATGCCCAATCGCATGAGTGTATAGTTACAGGTCCGGCATTTCAACCTCACGAGAGATTTTTTCGTTGTCTTGGCGGTCCGCTTGAGTTCCGGGAACTTTTGGCCTCCGTATCCGTGCTTTCGTCTCTCCTGACGACGACTTCCCCAGGCCATGGTGCGAGCTTTGCCAGCCTTGTAAACTGTGACGGAGTGAGCAGTATGATGCCCGCATTTGGGACAAAAAGTGTTGACCTCTTTTGGAAACTTCAATTGCAGCACCAGTGAAAGACTTCGAGAGAACCCCCAGTCGCCCTTTTATTCATTATCTTGAACTGAGCTTCGTATTTCAACAGCGGCGCCCTGTCGAATCAGGCTTTCCGCGTTTTCAAACGGTAACTTGGCAATGTCCTCCTTGAGGAAGGGTCCGTGAGTCTTGAGGTCTACTCCGATTATGGAGGGAACATCCTTGACAAAGCGCACCAAAAGATTTGTCTTGTCCCTGTTTATCTGACTATATGGCTCTCGACCTTCCAAGAGTTCTTCCTTGAACTTCTCGTAGTGTCTAGAAACTCCGGAGAGGTCTTGGTAGACTTGCTTCTCAGAGGATTCAAGATTAGTTGACTGATCCTGGTTTGCATGAGTCCAGAGCTTTTCCAAT
>Ga0209239_1000172_pt1 | contig 38564 bp, 38 predicted proteins | sample GraSoi013_2_20cm_FD_185824 | JGI IMG/M metagenome (GOLD analysis project Ga0209239, IMG submission 185824) | Grasslands soil microbial communities from the Angelo Coastal Reserve, California, USA - Sample 10_02_2013_2_20cm (SPAdes) (version 2) | ecosystem: Environmental > Terrestrial > Soil >...
GGGAGGGGAACTCTTGGTCATGGACTTTGTGGTTAGGAGCGCATGATATCGCTCTTGAGCCGCGAGCGAAAGCGAAAAAGAGGGCAAAAGCAAGATTGCTTGACAATACGTTGGCCATTTTGTGTACGTAGATCATGCCAGATCAAGAACCTATTCCACCTCCGCCTCCGCCTCCGCCAAGTGCCGAACCCGAGCCGGCCCCGAAATCCACATCGACTGGTTTGCCTTCGAACGTGGCTGCGGCGATTGCCTGTATTCCGCTCATCGGCGGCATCATCTTTTACATTCTGGAAAAGCACGACAGTTTTGTGCGCTTCTATGCGATGCAGTCGATCATCTTTGGCGGCGCGTGGATACTCTTTGCAGTGGTTTACTCAGTTGCTCACATGATTTTAACCCCCATTCCGGCAATTGGCTTGTTCTTCGCCATTGTCTTGTGGGTCATTTGGGCATTGGTCGGCCTTGCATTCCTTGTTCTGTTCATCGTGACAGTCGTAAAAGCGTTTACGGGCGTCCGCTGGGAAATTCCGTACATCGGACCGATGGCGCGCCAGCAGATGGAAAAAGCGTGATGTGCTGTAGCTTCTCCCCTTTGCGAAGCGTCACGTCGAATTGTTAAGCAGGCTGAGCGCCTCGCCCGCCTACGCGGCGGCTTCTACAGAAGTCAGCTTTCTGCCAACAACTTCACGATCACCTCAGTCAAAACTAGTTCGTGATCTAGTTGGGTGGTAACCAATTGAACGTTTGCGGTCAGACACGCCCGCATGGCGTCAATTAGTTGATCGGTCTTGAAATGCTGCGCGTGCTGCGCGGCGATTCCCAGCGCGTAGGCATTGATCGAACCGTCTTTCTTACGCGGCAAATGTTCGGTCGCTTTTGCCGGCAAGCGATTGATTGCAGAGATAAACTGGAATGGCGAATGCGCACGCGGAAGGCGATGTCTTTCCATTAAATCTTTTGCGAGCAGCAAATTACGAATCGTCGGGGCAATTGCAGCCAACAAAATACCGATAGCGCTTTCCCCCTGATCCAATAAGCGTCGAACAAGCGTGAGCGCGAGCTCGAGATCACGCATCGCCAGGGCGTTGCTCAATTCGAAAATGATGCCTGCGCGCGAGAGGGGCACGATTTTTCGAACAAGATCGACATGAACTGCGCGATCTTTTTCCAGGAAAATGTCGATCTTCTCCAGCTCGTTCTCGATCTGACGCGTGTCGCCTCCCGTGAGCAACACAAAGAGGTCGAGCGCGTCATCATCAAATTGGAGTTTTCGTTTTTTCGCGCGCCGTCGAACGATTTCAGTCGCTTCCTCTTCCCAACCGGCGCGACCCGAGTCGATCCGGTCAAAAACCTGCAGCTCTGCTCGTTTGACCAGCGCCTTGTAGAACCCGCGGCGCTTGTCAACTTCGGTGGCGCTGATCAGAAATGTAATCTCGGAACCGAAACCCCGCCCGAGTAGTTCGGATAATTCTTCCAGTGCCGACTGCACCGCGGTCGAGCGCGCCTTTGGGTCGTCGCCGAGGAAATTCACGTTCTTCAGCCAAACGACTTTTGTGCTGCCGAAAAACGGCAACGTTTGCAACGCATCGATCGTGGAGCTAACTCTTGCGGCGGCCTGTTCGGCGTTGTCTGCGGCGCCATCGATCGTTTCCAGTCCAAAGTCACCTGCGCCTGACGGCGTTAGGTTACTCGCCAGCTCTGCGGCCACCCGTTTCACCTCAGCTTCGTCCGAGCCGACGATTGCGTAGATGTTTGCGTCTGCTGCTTTTGTTTTGGTTTTCACCATTTGCAGCTTTTTCTCGCATGTGCTGCGAAGATCGACAAGGTGGATCGACTTCTCCGAAGATGATGTAAAGAAATTCGAGCTTGGCGGCCTAAACAACGCGTTGAGGATAACGCGTTCCACTACACGCGCGAGCGACGACGCCCCGCATTGCGCGAGTATTTTATTGGCCGTCGTTTTGGTTCGATTTTATCAATTCCGGCGCCGCTTTTCACTTCCATGATCTGGTCGCGTAACAACGCTGCGCGCTCGAATTCCAGGTTTGCCGAAGCCTGTTGCATTTCCTCCTCAAGTTCGCGGAGTAATTCCGTCAGATTGAAATCGCCCCCAGCTTCGCGGATTACCGACGATTCAATTTCGCGCCCACGCAAGATTGTGTGCAGGCTCTCCTGTACAGCCCGCCGGACTGTTTGCGGCGTGATTCCGTGTTTTTCGTTGTATTCCATCTGCTTGGCGCGCCGATATTCGGAGATCGACATGAGCGCCTCCATACTTTGAGTAACGATGTCGGCGAAGAGCACCACTTCGCCGTTCACGTGACGCGCGGCGCGGCCTGCCGTCTGGATGAGCGAAGTCTGGCTGCGCAAAAATCCTTCCTTATCCGCGTCCAAAATACAGACGAGCGAAACTTCAGGGAGATCGAGACCTTCGCGGAGCAAATTGATTCCGACCAGGATGTCAAAATCCGCCGCGCGCAATCCTCGTAAAATTTCGACCCGCTCGATCGCATCGATGTCGCTGTGCAAGTACCGCACTTTCAATCCAACATCGCGCAGATAATCGGCGAGATCCTCCGCTGTTCGTTTCGTCAGCGTTGTCACCAGAATCCGCTCGCCCTTTTCCACACGCTGACGGCACAGCTCAATCGTTTCGTCGATCTGATTCTTGAGCGGCTTGAGAGTAATTTTTGGATCGAGAAGTCCGGTAGGACGAATAATCTGCTCGACGATGAGCGGCGCACCCGGCGTGTGCGCATCGAATTTTTCAGGCGGTTCGTCAGTGCGGGAAACGTGGACTTCTGAATTGGACGTTCGGCGTTGAGCCTTGAGCATAGAGCGTTTTCCGCCGGGCAACACAAAGGGCACCAATTCCTCCTCGCCAATCCGCTGTCGCCGATGCGGGATGTATCCATTATTTCCAACGACGCTATTTTGAATTTCAAATTCTGCCGGTGTCGCGCTTACATAGATGATCTGGTTCGTGACCTTCATAAATTCGTCGAAATTGAGCGGACGATTATCGAGCGCACTCGGCAGGCGAAAGCCGTAATTTACCAGCACGGTCTTGCGGGAGCGGTCACCTTCATACATGCCGCCGATTTGCGGGACGGTGGCGTGCGACTCATCAATCACCACCAGAAAATCCTTCGGGAAAAAGTCGATGATCGTGTACGGCTTGGAACCCGGCGGACGTCCCGACAAATGGCGCGAGTAATTTTCAATCCCGTTGCAGAACCCCATTTCCTGCAACATCTCCAGATCGTATTCCGTGCGCATCCGCAACCGTTGCGCTTCCAGCAATTTGTTTTGTGACTCGAGTTCGACGATGCGTTGCTCGAGTTCCTCACGGATCGTGCGTAGCGCTCGATTGAGCTTGTCCGCCGGCGTCACGAACTGTTTCGCCGGATAAAACGTAATCACGGCGAGCGATTCGTGCGCCTGACCCGTCAAGGGATCAAACCGCCTGATCGCATCAATTTCGTCGCCAAAAAACTCAAGCCGAATGCCTTCCTCATCGGCGCTTCCTGGATAGACTTCCACGACGTCGCCTCGAACGCGGAACCTGCCGCGTGTGAAATTGACGTCGTTGCGTTCGTACAACATATCGATCAAACGACCCAGCACCGCCTCGCGCGAGATGTGTTGACCGCGTTTGACCGTGAGCAGCATGTTAAGGTAATCCTCTGGCGAAGTGATGCCGTAGATGCAGGAAACGCTGGCGACGACGATCGTGTCGCGGCGTGAAAGCAGCGCGCTTGTCGCCGCAAGCCGCAATCGCTCGATCTCCTCGTTTATCGAAGAGTCCTTCTCGATGTAAGTGTCGGAGCGAGGGATGTACGCCTCGGGCTGGTAATAATCGAAGTAGCTGACGAAATATTCGACTGCGTTGCGCGGAAAGAATTGTTTGAACTCGGAGTAAAGCTGGGCCGCGAGCGTCTTGTTGTGCGAAATGACAAGCGTAGGCCGGTCCAGCTTATGGATCACGTTCGCGACGGTAAAAGTTTTTCCCGAACCCGTGACACCGAGCAGCGTCTGATGGCGGTTGCCGGCCTCGACGGACTTCAAAAGCTTCGCTATTGCCTGTCCCTGGTCGCCGCGCGGTCTGTAATTAGATTCGAGCTGAAACGGCATCCGACAATTTAGCACAAGATCGGCAGCACAATCTCGACGTACACGAGCAAACCCTCGTCCGTTTTCCCGCTGTTAGGCAAGATCGACAATAAGCGGGAACAATGAATCCAAACCGATTCTTAGCTAAGCTAAAGGGGCGCAATGTTTATTGCCCCGCCGTGGGTGACCACAAGGCATGCCCTCAAGCTACTGCGCAAATGATTTCTAAGGAATCGGGTTGAGGTTGGCGTGGCAAATCCATTGCCAGTCGCGTGCTCCTTTTTTCCAGACACTCAAGCGTGGAGTCGGCTTTGTCGGCAATTGCTCGAGGTCGATCGTCTCCTGCACCGAAATCATGTAGGTAACCACAACGTTCTCGCCGCTCATGGTCGACTTAAAATCGTTAAACTCTACCCGGCCAACGTTCAGGTTTTTGATCAAAGATATTTCGCTGGCCCGGTCGCGCGCTCCATCCTGATGAACGGACTGAAAACCTTCAGCGATTTTACTTTCTACCACCTCCCAATTTTTTGCCTTGATGTCTTCCCACATCTGTTTTTCCATTTTTTCGCCGTCGTTGCTCGTTGAGTTCATTTTAGATCGATACTAGCCGGTCGTTGTTGCTGTCAACCGCCAAATGTGTTGGTTGCCAATCGTGCACGAAATACGAATTTCGGGTGGCTGACTAAGCAGTGAATCTCAAGAAATTTTTTGCGGAGCTAAAGCGGAGGAAAGTTTACACCGTCGCGGTGACGTACGCCGTCGTGGGTTGGCTTCTGATCCAGGTGGTCACTCAGGTTTTCCCGCCTTTCGAGATTCCGAACTGGGCCGAGCGCCTCGTCATCGTAGCCATCGTCCTGGGTTTTCCGGTCGCGCTCGTTTTTGCCTGGATCTACGATTTCACGCGTTATGGAATTGTTCGCACAGAAGACGCGCAACCGGAGGCGAAGCTCGATATAATTGAGCCCGCGAACTCAACCGAAAAATCGATCGCCGTTTTGCCTTTCAGCGATTTGAGTCCGCAAAGGGACCACGCCTATTTCGGAGAAGGTATCGCGGAGGAACTTCTCGGAGCGTTGGCCAAAGTTGATGGCTTGCGAGTGGCGGCGCGGCGCTCTTCGTTTTGGTTTAAGGACAGGGAAACCGAACTCGCCGAAATCGCGGCGAAACTAAACGTCGACCATGTGCTTGAGGGCAGTGTTCGGCGCGACGGCAATCGTGTACGCGTCACGGCGGAACTGATCGACGCGTGTGATGGATTTACGATCTGGTCGGAGACCTATGAACGCGAAATGCATGGAATTTTCGCGCTACAGGATGAGATAACGCGCTCCATCGTTGATACCCTGAAACTCAAGCTGGCGATCTCTCCGCCGCGTCCATCTCGCAGCACAGCTGCCTACGATGCTTATCTTGAGGGCCTCTTTTATTCCGACAAGAGCACCGAGCCCGAATTGCGGAAGAGCCTGGAATTTTTCCAGCGGGCGCTTGAACAGGATCCAAAGTTCAGTCGTGCGTGGACGGGGATCGCAAAGGCGTGGTTGTGGCTGGCGGATGCCTTTGTACCCCCGCTCGAAGCTTACCCGAAAGTTCGCGACGCCGCCGTGCATGCGTTACAACTGAACGACCAGGAGGCCGAAGCGCACGTCTACCTTGCAGAGACCAAACGCATACTGGATTGGGACCTCGACGGCGCGGAAGCGGAATTCAATCGGGCGGTGGAGATCGAACCAAATTCGACGCCGTCGAATTACTTCATTGCTGCGTTCTATGCGGTGCGCGGCGATCGCGATAAAGCCCTGACTTATTTGCAACGCACGTCGAAAATCGATCCGGCATCACTTTGGGTGAACAACTTTGCCTGTGAGCTTTATCGTTACTTTGGTCTTTACGATGAGGCGATCGCGGCCGGAGAGCGCGCACTCCAGCTTGATCCGACATTTGCCCATTATGGCGAGCCGGCGCTCGCAGCATTGTATCGTGAGATGCGGCGGTTCGATGAAGCAATTGCACTCTACGAAAAGACACGAGAGTTCAACGGCAGGCCAGGGTTTGGTTTGGCGATCACTTACGCTCGCATGAACCGCCGCGAGGAGGCGCTGAACACTCTCAATGCAGCTATCGCAGGCTGGGGTTATCGGCCGGGTGACGCCATTGCGCACGTGCATGTAACGCTTGGAGCGCATGACGAAGCAATTCGCGACCTCGAGCGCGCTTGCGAACAGCGCTCGTCCTCCTTGCACGGCGTTGGGATCGCCCCGGAATTTGTGCCACTTCGTTCAGACAAACGTTTCAGCTCGATTCTCCAAAGAATCGGACTCGAACCGGAGAAAATCTTTGCAGCGACAAGAGCGTCGTGAACTATTCGCCAAGTCTTCTGGTTTGTTTCGTTCAATCCGTCACAGTAAGACCGTGAGGCACTACAGAGCCGGAATAGAAAGGCGGAAATGATGATCAAACGTGCGATGCCTTTCTTATGACAATGCAACAAAGAACAACAGGCATTGCAAAGGCGGCGCTTTCTTTCCTCGCATTACTGGTGCTCACTCATCGTGCGTGCGCCCAGAATGCTTCCAAGGTAGATATCCCCGGTTACGGGGACAAATATTCCGTGTTCGTAAAGCAGCTCGAAGCAGGTCAGACTAATATTAACTACACGGAATTTAGGCAAAGCTTCTTAGAGAGCGAGCAGTTCAGAGCTTCCAGTAATCAGAAACCCGATCTCGGCGCGTTGAGGAAGACAATGCACGAGCTGATGAAAACCTCAAAGTATGCCGAGGTCATCGAGGTCGCAAACAAGATGCTGAATATCGACTACACCGACATGGAGGCACACAAAGTCCTGCGGCAGACTTACAAGATTCTCGGTGATGCCGCTAACGCAAAGAAGTATCACGACATTGAATTCGGCCTATTGAATTCAATCGTAAAGAAAGGAGACGGGAAGACCTGCCAAACGGGTTGGCCGGTCACCCAAATCGCAGAGGAGTACTTCATTCTGGACATGCTCGGCGCGAAACTTGTGAAGCAAACCCTGGATAATACCAGCGGTCTTTGCGACAAGATGGAGGTTCAAACTGCCGAAGGCAGAAAAACGTACTACTTTGAGGTCAGCAAGATTTTCGAAGGGTACAACAAACGGGGAATTCATTAACATGCGAAGGGTTGCCGGCTAACCAAGCGCTGCAGCCAGGTTATCCAGCGCGCCTGATCTTGTCTCTCGTTAGACTTTAGATCGAGGATTCTCTCGCGAAGGTTATTGTACGATCACGTCTCGTCCGTGGCCGTGGGAACGCACTCCGTATTTGGATAAATCCTGCTGCGCTACATGCATTCCGAAGAGCAAGACCGCAATCAGGCCGAAATAGAGTATCGACATTATCCAACGCTGGGAAGATGTAACTTCGAAGTAACGCTGTTCTTCCTCCGTTCGTTTGCGGAATAGAGAGTAGATTCGCGGCAATGACAAAAGCACAATCAACCAGATAATAAAATTCGGATACCTCCACCCGAACCAAAGAAGCAGGGCGAGCCCGGGCACCCAAAGCCAGCGAGATAACGCGGTCACGATACGTCCGCCGTCGAGCATTCCTACCGGCGTCAGGTTAAACAGATTCAGGAAATATCCGAACCACGCGAGCGCAATGAATATTGGCGCGGCGAACACTTCACCGAGGAAGTTGCAGACCAACGCGCCCAAGCTCCCGAGCATTGGGCCACCGATCCCGACGCATGCTTCGATCCAGGCATTGCGCGGCGCTTCCTTCAGCGCGATGAACGCGCCCATGAATGGAATAAAAACAGGCGCACCGACCTTGAGCCCAAATTTTTTAGCGACAAGCAAATGGCCGCTTTCATGTACGAGTAAGAGAAGGACAAAACCGAGCGCGAACTGCCACCCCCATAGCTGGGTGTAGACCCAGATCATGAGCAGCATAGTGCCGCCGGACTTCAGCAATATCGGAAGAAATTTCAGGAGCGGCAGAAGAACGAACTTGAGCTTCGCGAAAAACTTTGCTACGACGACGCCTACTACCGCAATTGGGCCCAGAGCCTTTCTAATTCGGCTCCAGGCGGTCTCAGTTTTTGGCGCCTCGTACTCTGTTTGTTCGGTTTGCAGATTCATGGCTTTGTTTTGCAGCGTCGCCGTTTGAAAAGCTTTTAATGGCTGAGTTCCTCAAATGCCTCGCCAAGACGATGGAGAACATCGCGAGGCAATAACGATTGCTCGCTTTGACCGTTATTGAAAATGGCGATTTCCGCGGCGCGTCCGCATAACCACGCACCTACGCGCGCCGCATCGTAGAGAGACAGGCCTTGTCCGACCAAACCGGCGCAGACACCTGTGAGAACATCGCCCATTCCCCCAGTAGCCATCCCCGGATTTCCTGTTGTGTTATAGCTCAATGGGCGATCCCGTTCGGCCACAATCGTGCGACTGCCTTTGAACAAAAGTGTCACTGGAAAACGATTGCAGAATTTTGTCGCTGTCTCGGCGCGCGACTCTTTATGATTTGGGAGAAGCCGTTTCATCTCACCGGGATGCGGCGTGAGCAGTCGTTCGCCTTTGCAACCTCTGAGCACTGAGATTTTTTCTGAGAGTATGTTGAGTCCGTCGGCGTCGACCACCATTGGTTGCTTTGCTTTTTCAATCAGTTCGAGAACCTCGTCTGCATGTGATTTACCAAGGCCGGGTCCCAAGGCCCAGGTATCAGTTTTTTGCCTGACCAGGTCGCGGTAAGACTGGACCGGCTTGACCATCGCTTCCATCGGCGCGGCGCCAGCAACTATTTCGTAGATTTCTTCGGGCACAAAAAGTTCCACCAAACCTGCGCCTGCCCGCAACGCGCCCTGCGACGTCATCAGGGCAGCGCCGACGAATCCCTTGGAGCCAGCTACGATACCAATGCGTCCAAATTGATTCTTGTACGCACTGTATTTCCGTCTCGGGAGTAACCCGTGAAAAGCCGGCGGGCTAACGATGATTTGCTTCGCCTTCTTGTCCGGCGAATGCAGATCGGGCAGCGGTACAACTTCAAGCCTGCCGACAAAGTTCAGCGCGCCATCCGCGATCAGACCCGCCTTTGCAAATCCGATGGTGACCGTAAAATCGGCAGTTACACAGTCACGATCTACTTTCCCTGAGTCGCCATCGAGGCCTGTTGGTAGGTCGACCGCAAACACATAGGCGCCATTCTTGGCCCGGAGCTGATTGATGGAACGGCAGGCGGCTCGTATCGGCTCGCGTAGCGGCGGCCTCGCGCCCACCCCAAGCAGACCATCCAGAATAACCAAGGGAGCGGCCCTGCCCAGGTACGCCTCTGCCGCAATTCGTTCCTGCGCGGCAGATAACTCGTCCGCGACTTCTGCCCAAAGCTCGAGAAGAGTAATGCCGAGATCGGTAGCGCCGCTGACGGATGTCGTCCCCAAAATCTCAGGTGGCCGGCGCCGCAAACTTTCAAGCTTCTTGCGCATCAGTTCGCTGCAATCCTCTTGCTTGAAAGCAAGCCGGACTTCGATTTTCCATCCACGCCGTCGTAACACTTCCGCAGCAACCAGCGCATCCCCCGCGTTATGGCCTTTTCCGGCGAACACAATGCATTTGCCGGGCTTCGCGAAAAACTTCGTGACTGCCCGTGCGACACCGGCGCCTGCCTGGTCCATGAGCGCTTCGACTTGTACCCCCTTAGCGAACGCGGCCTCTTCCGCGGCTCGCATCTGTGCCGAAGTCAAGATCGGCAGGTCCAAATCAGCCCTCCCGGTCTGTTGAGCCCGAACGTGCTTCTGAGCCGGCTGGTTTTGATGAGCTTTTTTTCTTTCGCGCGCTTTTTTTGTGCGAACGCTTGGACTTGGAGTGTTTAGATGACGTCACCTTCGTTTGATCCATGTACGGTTGCAGAGGGATGGTCTCACTCGTCGCCACTCGAGTGGTGGACATGGCACTGCCAACGGAATTGCGTCCTCGGACTCCAGCTGCAATTTCTTCTGCGAGTTTTTGCCGATACGAAGCACTTTGGGCGTATGCAGCTTCGGTTGGGTTGGTAAGGAAGCCGCATTCCACGAGCACTGCTGGAACGCTTGTTCTTCGCAAGACGTAATAGCCGCGCCGGCGCACGCCGCGATTAGCCGAAGGCGCGCCGCCAGTCACAAAATAGTGAATAGCTGAGGCGAGCGGTAGACTGTCGCGGCTGTAAAAATATGTTTCGATGCCGCTCGCACCCGCCCGTTTTGTTGCGTTGAAGTGGATACAGACGAAGATCGCGTTGCCGTAGGAATTGGCGATTGCAACGCGGGTCCCCAATGGGACAAAGACGTCGCTATCCCGGGTCATTACGACGCGGTACCCGCTGGCGGCCAGAACATTTCTAAGACGCTGCGCCACGTCGAGTGTCATTTCTTTTTCCGCGACGCTCTGGCCGGGAATTCCGCCGCGATCATGACCTCCGTGCCCCGCATCGATGACTACGGTAATGGGCGCGCTGCTGCTCGCAGAGCTGCGACCGGTCTGCGCTGCAGAAGAATTGTCCGACGCAACTAGTGTGATCACCAAACTTGCGAGAGAGACCTGACGTTGGAAGAAAACTGTTCCCATTATTAATCCTCGTTAGGCAAACCGGGCGGGCGAGCGGAAAGTTTCGGTGCCGTACTGCGCGAGCTCTGCGCTGGCGCTTCAATCACGCCGCCGCGGACTGCTACTTCGCCATTTGCCGAATGGGCAAGACGAGGCCGGGTTTTGGTTTCCATGAACGACGAGTGTTCCAGCAGTTGGCCATTCAAGCCGATTCGTGAATAGGACCAGGCGCGCGGCGCTGCGCAATGTAAGACATGCAATTGATTGGAGCGGTCGATCTCCGCCTGCGGTTGTTCGAAGGTGATGGTTCGACCTAACGAATAAGTCGCATACACAATTCCCGTGTCCTTATCCTGCACGCGCACGTATAAAGACGTATGATCTGGGAATCGATTGGTAAGCAGCGAGTACGTGCGCACCTCCCCGGAGGCGGCAACGCCGGTTGGAATTCCCACTGTCTCCTGCCAGATCGGTCGCGCGTCGGTCACTTCGAAAACCCGTGTTCCAGAGTAAAAAAATTTTCCCAAATCCGCGAAATGAACGTGCGTGCGGACATGATAGGCGCCGAAATCGTGCACGGGATAGAGCGGGCCGAGATCAATCTGTCGCGTGACTCGCTGGCCGGCTTCAATTTTCAGAGGCGGCTGCGCATTTTCACTGTTGAGCGGCGCTATCGGCTGACCCTCGTTTCCCGTTATCTCGAACCCGAGCCATGATTGCCTGTCGCTGTCGTGAAGCTCAATATCGCGCCCGGCTAAATTGGTAATTGCAAGTGTCGCTACCACCGGTTCGTACGCGATGTACTGCAAGCGCTTGAATTTCAGGTCCACCTGAATCTGCCCGTTCGCCGCGGCGGCAAAAAGCAGAACAGAGGCACACGGGAGAACGCGCGTCAGCTTTCGCCAGTGCATGCAGATTGCGGCGAAGCTCATGCCGTTTCCCGGACGAGAATGACGAATCGTATCATTGTGCCAACGTACTCTTCGAAGGAGGAAAATGCTGTAAGAGCCGCGACGGTTCTGCCTGGACCGCTTGCAAGTCATCGTCGTAATACACCCGGATAATGTAACCCAGGTATTTTCGTTGTCCGCTATCCGTCGCAGAACTTTTGCCTCGAGTTTTCTGGCCAGGCCGGACTGTTGCCGCCGCCTCAGAAAGCGATGATTCGGGCGAACCACCAGCTGTCTTTGCGCGCACGTACCTCACTGAGAGGACCTCTGGGTTCGTCTCGCTCCAATCGTGTTTCGGCGTCAGCCATTCGTAATTCACGTCCGCGTTCGTGAGCTTAATATCTTTGTCACCCACCGTGTCGTAGAACTCTACCAAAATCTTCACTTTCATGTGATCAATGGTCGCGCCGGGCTGTTTTTTTATACCGATCTCCAGTGTCAGGTTCTTCTCGGCATCGGGATCGGGTGTTTCCGTGGTTTTTACCTCACTGATTCCCATTACGGAGCCGTCCCGATTGCCGCCGATATCCTTATGTGGTGCGACGTCGACTGATGCAGCCGCACCGCCGGACTCCGTCGTTCCCGCAACCGGTACGCCGAGCTTCAATCGTCGATCGGCCAGCTCGTAGGCTGCGCCAGCCGACGGGCCCATTTCCTGAATTCTGCGCCAGGTTTGGTTCGCCCGGTCAAGTAGCTGCATGGATTCATAAGTCTTGGCAATCTCCTCGAGCAGGGCGGTGTTGTTCGGTTCGCTGTCCAATGCTTCCTCAAAACGAGCGAGGGCGGTTGTGGTATCGCCGCGATCGCGTGATTCGATGCCTTCTCGCAACAACTGATCAGCAAGCGACTGAGAAGGACTGGGGAGGGCCGCCGCCGGCGAAATCGCGGGCTGTACCGCAGCCGGTGCAGCTGTTGGCAAGGCCGTCGGTCCGCGCGTCACGGTCGCGGCGACTGACGGTGCGGAGACTCGAGCAGCCCGAGTGCGACCGACGTAATAGGAGGTTGCGGCGAAAATCTCGACTATGGCCAGAATCACAATCAGGCTGAGCCCAATGTGGAAGGTTGGATCAACCTGGATCGCGCGTGAGAGAAGAGTGCGCATGGCGCAATAAACCCATTTCTGTAAGCGCGCCTGTGCCAGCCTGTCAACAGGCCGCCTTACGTTAGATCGTTAAAAACCTAGAAGCTGCCGAAGACGGCGATCTGCACAACAAGATCGATCTGGTAAAAAATTTCCCGGCTGCGCCGGTCTTTCTATCGCGAAATGTCGTCCTGGCTTAGGATTTTGAATCCTTCCCCTCTTAGCACAGAGGACGCGCATTCCGTATCGTCCACGTGCAGCGCGATCGTGGCAAAACCGCGCGGCCGGATCAGCAATGGATAAGCGAAATGGACGTTGACCTCCGCCATCACTAATGCTGCGAGTAGTTTCACCAATTGAGTAGCGACTTCTCGCATCTCCACCACAACCACCTGGCTTACGCCAAAGGGAACATTTCTTTCCCGGAACAATTTCTCCACACGCGCAGGATCACTCGCGATTATACGCGCAATGGCCGAGTCGGTGGACTCCGATACGCTCAGCGCGACAACATGGGTGTTTTGCGTGTTCAGCAGTTTCACAACTTCTAACATCGCCCCGACCTTATTGGGCAGAAATACGGAGAACTGCTTCACCAGCGGTCCTTCCATTTTTGAAGTTGTTTCTGGCAAGTTAACAGTCATTTGGATAATGACGCCACGACCAACCTTTGATGGGCGCGCCACAGGGAGTATCTCATTTTCAGTCTTATGTTGGCAAACCAATATCTTCTAACACTTCAACGCGTTACGGAGACTGTTCATTTTGTACATCCTCACTATACTGCCGCAATGATTGCGGGAGCGCATGTTCTTCTCTACAGCAAGGACCCGGAGACCGATCGTGCTTTCTTCAAAACCGTCCTCGAATTTCCGTCGATTGATCTTGGCGCCGGTTGGCTGCTGTTCTCGCTGCCGCCTGCTGAACTGGCCGTTCATCCCGGTGACGGCCGATTTGTGTAAATGCATGCGGAGCATCCAATGCTCGGAGCCGTGCTCTACCTGATGTGCGTTGATTTGCGCAGTGTGATGCAGATGCTGAGTAGCAAAGGCGTAGTCTGTGCGACGCCGGTAGAAGCCGAGTGGGGAATCAGCACGAGTCTTCGGCTGCCCAGCGGAGGAGAGATCGGCCTGTATCAACCCGCGCATCCGACGATGACTGGAGCGCGTTCACCCTGACAAAGGCGAGGACTTTCGCAAATTAAATTCGACCGCCGAACATGGAAGAAGAAAACGAGCTGATCGCGCTGCGGCGCAAAAAGCTCGATGCCCTCCGTGCGAAAGGGATCGAGCCATTCAGTTCTAGTTTTGAAGTGACCGGCTCCATTGCGGAGGTGCGCTCGCAATTTAAGGAAGGCGAAACTCTTCGCGCGGCAGGCCGCATCACGGCGCATCGCGATATGGGCAAAAGCCACTTCCTCGACCTGCGCGACGCGACGGGGCGCATTCAAATCTATATTCACGCAAAGGAAGTTGGCCCGGACCTAACCGATCTTTTTCGCCTGCTGGATATTGGCGACCTCATCGGGGTTGAAGGCACATGCTTTATCACCAAGAGCGGAGAACCGACATTGAAGGTCCGCACGTTCCAGCTGCTTGCGAAGGCGTTGCGGCCGCTCCCGGAGAAATGGCACGGATTACAGGACATCGAAGCACGGTACCGGCAACGTTATCTCGATCTTCTCACGAACGAGCATTCCCGCGGAGTGTTCGAAAAACGAATCGCAATTGTCCGCGAAACGAGGCGCTTTTTGGAGGAACGCGCCTTCGTCGAAGTCGAGACGCCAATTTTGCAAACCATCGCTGGAGGTGCAGCAGCCGAACCATTCACAACGCATCACAAAGCGCTCGGCCTCGATCTTTACCTGCGCATTGCGCTGGAGCTTTATCTGAAACGTTTGCTCGTCGGCGGATTCAACAAGGTATTCGAAATCAACCGCAACTTTCGAAACGAAGGGATTTCCCGGAAACACAATCCCGAATTCACGATGCTCGAAGCCTATTGGGCGTATGCGGATTTCGAGACCATGGCCAATCTGGCTGAAGAACTGATTTGTTATCTCGCCGAGAAAATCTGCGGTTCACTAATAATCGAGCATCGAGGCGCTGACGGGAAAATTGTTCGCACCATTAATCTGCAGCGGCCCTGGCGCCGAGCACGCTACCATGATGTGGTGCGGGAAGTTGCCGGGAAAGATTGGTTCGAGCTTTCCAGGGAGCAGCGGCGCGATCGCGCCACGAATGAATTCAAATTAGAAATCCTGCCGCAACTGGCTGATTTCGAAGTGACGCAGCATGTGTTCGAAAAACTCGTCGAGGAAAAGACCGTCGATCCTCTGTTTGTGACGCATTGCCCGAAGGAGCTGGTGCCGCTGGCAAAACAAAACGCAGCTGACAACTCGCTCGTGGATGTTTTTGAACTGATCATTAATGGGGTGGAAATCGCTCCTGGCTACAGCGAATTAAATGACCCGCTTGTGCAACGCCAGCGTCTGCTAGAACAGGCAGGCGAAGAAAAGCAAGAGATCGACGAGGAATTTTTGCTCGCGCTCGAGCACGGCATGCCGCCGGCCGGCGGCATCGGGGTAGGAATGGACCGGCTCACCATGGTACTCACAGGCGCGGAATCCATCCGCGACGTGATCCTGTTTCCTTTATTAAGGCCGAAGAAGTAGCGTAGCGGACGCGTCCCGCGTGTTGGCGATTGCATCGTATGTGTTTAGCGCCAAAGGCGCGGTCCCCCCGCAAACCTGGGGCATCGCCCCAGGAAGCCGAATCGTCGTGTAGACAAGCGCTGAAAGCGCGCTTCAATCGGCGAATCAATCGAGCTCGTGGCGGTGAATCGCGCTTTCAGCGCTCAGCTTTTTTGGATGCCATGGGTCCTGGGGCGGTGCCCCAGGCTGGCGGTGAAATATGCGCGGCTTTGGCGCTAAACACGTGCCCCCAAATTGCGGACTCTTGGTGAGCATACAAAGAATTGGATTAGGTAGAGTCGCTCGGCGCGCCACTAGACAAGGTTGTTTCGGCGAGACGCCGAAACCGGCACACGAGACGGGTGCGTTACCCTCAGCGTTCCGCCTCTAAATCAAAAGTGACCTTCGCGTTGATACGATAGTTTGTGATTTTGCCGTCTTGCACTTCAGCGGTGAATTCCTTGATGTAAATCGAGCGAATGTTCCGTAGGGTTTTCGAGGCTTCCTTTGCTGCGCCTTGCGCGGCGTCTTCCCAGCTCTTCGGCGATTGTGACATCAGTTCAATAACTTTAACGACTTTAGCCATGGCAGTGTTATTCTCCTTTCTGTAGTTATCGCAGACCGCTGGCGCGTTGCGCGTCTGCGTGCGTTGCAACGTTGCAGCGCGAAGCAATCCGTTTTACCGCTTGAAAGGTGCAAGAGAACAGCATGAAAGCCTTCGAGATTGCCGGACTGCCGCGTGACGAGGTGAGCCGCTTCGTCCGCGGAATTCATTCTGATCCGTTCCGCGTGTTGGGTCCGCACCGCGTTGGTGATGATTTGGAGATTCGTGTCTTTCGCCCTGACGCACGCGCGGTTGAGATACTGCTCGATCGAGCACCGGAGAAGCCGATCGCAGCACAGAAGATTGAGCAGGACGGATTCTTTTGCGCGAGTATCCCCGGGGCGCCCCGCGATCTTCCATACCATCTCCGGCTCACTGCGTGGGACGGATCGCAACATCTCACGCGGGATCCATATCAGTACGGGCCAATCATGGGCGAGGTCGATCTGCATCTCTTCGTCGAAGGGCAACACTGGAAAATTTACGATAAGTTTGGCGCGCATGTGCGCACGATCGGCGATGCGGCAGGCGTTTATTTCGCTGTATGGGCTCCTAACGCGCAACGCGTGAGTGTGGTTGGCGATTTCAATAACTGGGATGGCCGGGTCAATCCCACGCGCAAACTCATCGGCAGCGGTGTATGGGAATTATTTGTGCCCGGGATCAAGCAAGGCACGCACTACAAGTTCGAAATCCGCACTCAGACCGGCGCGCTGCGGCTCAAGAGCGATCCATTCGCATTTTTTAATCAGCCCGGCAAATCGACCGCATCGCTGGTGTACGATCTGGAGCGTTACACATGGAACGATAGTGCATGGATGGAATCGCGCCGAACGCGGGATTGGCCGAGGAGCGCCATTAGCATTTACGAAGTGCACCTCGGCTCGTGGCGTCGCAAAACTGAAGAGGGAAATCGCCAGCTCAGTTATCTCGAACTTGCCGGGGAGTTGCTGCCGTACGTGCTCGAAATGGGTTACACGCACATCGAGTTGTTGCCGGTTGCCGAGCATCCATTCGAAGGTTCGTGGGGTTATCAGGTCACGAATTATTATGCGCCCACCAGCCGGTTCGGGCCGCCTGACGACCTCCGCCATTTCATCGACAAATGTCATCAAGCCGGCATTGGCGTGATCATGGATTGGGTGCCTGCACATTTTCCAAAGGACGCCCACGCGCTGGCCGAATTCGACGGCACCGATCTTTACGAACACATGGACCCGCGCCAAGGCGAGCAACAGGATTGGGGCACGCTCATTTTCAATTTTGGCCGCAACGAAGTGCGCAATTTTCTCATCGGCAACGCGCTGTTCTGGCTCGACAAATATCACATTGACGGTCTGCGCGTGGACGCCGTGGCTTCAATGCTTTACCTCGATTATTCGCGGAAACCCGGCCAATGGATCCCGAATGTTTACGGCGGCCGCGAGAACCTCGACGCCATCTACTTCCTCAAACGGTTCAACGAGGTTTGTTACGAGCGTTTTCCGGGGATCATGACCATCGCCGAGGAATCAACCGACTGGCCCGGCGTATCGCGTCCCACTTATCTGGGCGGGCTCGGCTTCGGTTTCAAATGGAACATGGGCTGGATGCACGATTTCCTGGAATACATGAGCATCGATCCGATTTACCGGAAGTACCATCACGGCAACATCACCTTTTCGCTGCTTTACGCGTTCCAGGAGAATTTTATTCTCGTGCTCAGCCACGATGAAGTGGTGTACGGGAAACGCTCGTTGTTATCCAAAATGCCAGGCGACGAATGGCAAAAGTTTGCCAATCTCCGGATGTTTCTGGCATGGATGTACGGCCATCCCGGGAAAAAACTGCTCTTCATGGGCGACGAATTCGGCCAACGGAACGAATGGAACCACGACACTACCCTTGACTGGGAGCTACTAAAGTTGCCGCGCCATGACGGGCTGCGTCGTCTCGTGCAGCATTTGAATTACGTATACAAGAACGAACCGGCGCTCTGGCAGCTTGATGATTCTTACGAAGGATTCGACTGGATCGATTTTCACGACGCCGAGAACAGCGTCGTTTCGTTCCTGCGCAAATCACGCGACGGCGACCTTATCGCGTTCGTGGTGAACGCAACGCCTATTGTGCGTTACAATTACCGGCTCGGCGTTCCGGAGTCCGGTTTCTATCGTGAAATTATCAACACAGATGCAGAAACGTACGGCGGAAGCAACGTAGGAAATCTTGGCGGCGTACAAGCTGGGGAGGTCCCCTGGATGGGCCGCGAACATTCGATCCTTATCCACTTGCCGCCCTTGGCAACGATGGCGTTTAAGTTAGACCAGTGAGCTTTTGAGCAACCCTTGCTGTCCGCGGGAGGGGATGTCTGTATAGCGAAGCTACTGGCATTCCGAGCAAGGAAGTTTTTCATCGCGAAGGCGACGACGGGTACTAAGAGGCCAAGAACAGAGCTCTATCTATCGCAGAAGGTTAGCAATGCGGCGATCTTTGATGGCTTTTTCAAGTTCAGGCTTCCACGCGACTAGGCTGACATCCAATAATGCGATGGAATTCGAAGCGTATCAACAAAGGGGTTAGGGAAACATGAAATTATCTGTCGAAACGAAAGTGGCGGCTGGCATAGGCGCAGGGTTCATAGCCCTGACCGCAATCGCGATAGCGCAAGGAAACAGTGTGGGAGAAACGGGTGGGCCCAATGGTTACGGCCCTAGGAACAATCCCGAGTTTAACACCTACATGAGCCAGCGGAAATACAATAGCTCGCTACAGCCACCGCAGGGGATTGATGCGATTCGTTTGTAACGAGGTGAAACTATGTTAGGTTGGGCTGTAACGTTTCTAATAATCGCACTCATAGCAGCGGTGCTTGGATTTGGAGGGATCGCAGCGGCGTCGGCAGGAATTGCGAAGTTCTTGTTCTTTCTGTTCTTGGTGATGTGCGTGATCTTCTTTTTCCTCGGCTGGAGAGGAAGAGGAGTCTCATAATCACCGGCTATCTTAGGGTGCTGCGGGATTAAGTTCACAAGATGGTTGTTGGGGCGATCCCCTGCGACCCAAATCCGCATTTCGAGGTCACTTGGCGTATCCAAAAAGCAGGGAAACTTGTGTCAATCCTCCTCTGGAATGGATCCATTTACTTGGATGTACGGAGGTACGCCGAAAGCTTTTCGTACAACTCGAGCTGAATACGACGATCTTCCTCGTTAATCTCGTGCACCTTAAGTTGGTCGGGAGACATTCGGCTAAGGCTGTCGCGCAATGCTACAACACGTTGCAACAATTCCTCGCGGCTACCCTGCATTAGATACCCAGGCGGAATGGCACTTGCGAACGAGTTCGCAAAGATCACAACCTTGCCGCCCGGACGTAGTTGATACTGTGGGCCGCCCTCTAACATTGGTGTTTTGTCGTCATAACTCGAATATTCGATAGTAGCTTCACGAGGGTTTGTGCCCGGGCTTCGCATAACCGCTGAGACGTCCACAACCGCCCGTGCTTTGATGTCAAACTTCGTTCGTGTCAGCAGGCGCACTTCTTTAACAGAGCCCACATAGACGACAGTCGCCTTTCTCCGAACGGCTTCTATAAAGCTGCGCATGTTGGCCGCCATCACTTGGCTTGTACCAATCGACGTCAGGAGGCATACCAACGCTATTGTCTGCGGTACGAAGCTCTTTCTGCACATACTACCTTTATTGCATGCTGCGGAATACTCCATCTAATCCGCGATGTTAAAATGGGTTAGTGCCCAGCGCGATCAAAAAACTCGTGAAATCGCCGCCCAATTTGATCACCGGTTGTCTTTATTCACCATGATTCGCCCTCACGGCTAGCTCTACAACACCTCGGAGCCGAATTCACCATCGCTGACACGGGTACGAATTTTCATCTTTGGCCGGACTGCTGCGATTGTGCGGATAATTTTCCCGTGCTCGTTCATGGTGATGCTGTAGCCGCGGCGTAACGTCGCATCTGGACCAAGGACGCGCAGAATTCCTTCGATGCTCTGGAAACGGTGCCGTGCGTTTTCGAGTAATCGCGGCGGACATGAAATCAATCGCCGATGCAAATCGGCAAAACGATTGCGGCGCATCGTGAGCTCGCGCGCAGGGCTGCGTGCTTGTAGCGCAGCTGTGATATGGAGGAGCACGCGCCTGTAGCCTTCGACCTTATGCGTAAGGCAGCGCTGCAAAATCTCGCGAGTGTGATCCAGCCGTTGCTGTGCGTCGCGTACCCGGTTCAATAACTGGTGCGCAAGTGCGCGCGTGCAGCCATCGAGCCGCCGCTCGAGATCGGCAATGTCGGGCACAATCAATTCGGCGGCAGCACTTGGCGTAGGCGCGCGTAGGTCTGCGACGAAATCGCAAATGGTGAAATCGATTTCATGACCGACTGCCGAGATAACCGGCAGGGCCGAATGGAATACGGCGCGTGCGACAATCTCTTCGTTGAATTCCCATAAATCTTCAATGCTGCCACCTCCGCGTGTGACTACGATGAGATCGACTGGCGCAAATGCTTGATTAGGCAAAGCGAGTTCGCGAATGGCGACGGCGATCTCCTGCGCTGCGCCGGTTCCCTGCACGCGCACAGGGTTAATCACAATCTGCAACCACGGCGCTCGTCGGCGCAGCACGTTCAGCATGTCGCGAATCGCTGCGCCGGTCGGCGAGGTCACGATCCCAATTCGTCGTGGAAATTTCGGCAACGGCCGTTTGCGTTCTGGCGCGAACAATCCTTCCGCTTCGAGTTTGCGTTTCAGCGCTTCGAATTTTGCCTGGAGCAGGCCGACTCCGCGCGGCTGAAGAATTTGGACATTGAACTGGTATTGCCCGCGTGCTTCGAACACCGTGACAGTGCCGTAGGCCTGCACTTGCGCTCCATCGATAAGCGGTTGTCGCGGCGGCAACATGGTATCGCGCCAGATCACGCACGCGATCTGGGCGCGCTGGTCTTTGAGCGTGAAATACTGATGCCCACTCGGATGCAGTTTGTAATTTGAAATTTCGCCCTGTACCCAGACTGCGCCGAATTTTGTTTCGAGCACGCCGCGAATGCTTCGCGTCAGCTCGGAGACACTGAACACTTTAGAGCTCTGCTGGAAAAAATCCGCCGCGAAATGCTTTTCCATCGATTGAATTAACCACAGAGTTTACAGAGAAGACAGAATTGCTCTGATTAAAGTCTGGAACTCTCCGCGATCTTCGTGCCCTCGGTGGTCAGAGGGCGCCGCTACAAGGCATTCCACACCAGATAACGATCGTTCTTGACAGTTTCGCTGGCGTGGAGATGGTCGCGAGTTCATGAAAATTCGCGTCGTCTTCCGTGTCATCATTTGTGGATTGGTCCTTGCCTTTGTTGGTCGGGCAGGAGGGGATCCACCTGCCCAACAGCATTCCCAGCGGGTATTCAAGGTGGGCGTGCTCGTGTCGTTAACAGGATCGTGGTCGTCTCTCGGGCAAAACACGGTTGCAGCGCTGCAGATTGCCGAAGAGCAAATCGAAGCGGAAGCGATTCGTCAACACGGCGGATATCGGTTCCACTTTTTTGTTCGCGACACGCAACTTGATCCCTCACAGGCACTCGATGCAATTACGGATCTCGATCGGCGCGGCGTGAAAATTGTCATCGGGCCGCAATCCAGCGCCGAGGTCGCCATGATTAAACCGTATGCGGACGCGCACAATATCCTTGTAATAAGTCAGGGCAGCACGGCTTCTTCGCTCGCCATCCCTGGAGATAACATCTTTCGTTTTTGCCCAAACGACACACGCGAAGCGGAGGCTATCGTTGCGTTGCTGTGGCATGATGGAATTCGCACGATCGTTCCGCTTTGGCGAAATGACACCGGTAACAACGGCTTGCACGATTCCGTTCAGGCCGCTTTCCAGTTGCAGGGCGGCATAGTCGAAGCCGGCTATCGATATGAGCCAACGACTAGCGACTTTTCCGTGGCTACCGCCTCGGTCGCGTCACAGATTGAAAACCTAATCGGCGGCGGGACAGACCCTTCGACGATTGGCGTGTATCTGGCCGCTTTCGATGAGGTCGTGGGTGTATTTCATAGCGCACAAGGGAACACAACGCTCTTAAACACTGCGTGGTACGGCAGCGATGGAGTCGCGCTTTCTGCCGTTTTGCCGGCTGATTCGACAGCCGCTGCCTTTGCAGTCAACGTCGGCTATCCCAATCCAATCTTTGGACTCGATGACGCGCTGCAAAATGAGTGGCAGCCGATCGCCGATGCGATCGAAGCACGCACGGGCATCACGCCGGATGCATTTGCGCTGTCTGCTTACGACGCGCTGTTCGTCCTGCAGCGCGCGCTGGAAGATGTGGGCGACTTGAGAAATTTCGCTAGTTTCAAAGCGGCATTTGTTGATGAAGCCAACGCCTACGAGGGCGTGACTGGCTCGACAGCACTCGATGCTGCCGGAGACCGACTGAACAGTGATTTCGATTTTTGGTCGGTGCGACCCCAGGGTGGCGGCTACGGCTGGGTGCGTATCGGGGCTTATATTGACGGCGTGCTCACGCTATTCTGAGCACCCATCCATTTACACGTTCCAGCTTGCGGTGGTTGTAGAGGCGCTTGTACCAAGCGCGTTTGCGGACGGTGAGTTTGATCTGACTCTCGTGTCTTATTTTCTTTTCGCGTACCAGGATCGGCTGGGATACGAATTCCACCGAGATTCCATCTTTGAAATCATGCGTGTGACCCGAGGCGAAGCACGCATTTATCCGACAGTGACGTTCGAAGCTCAATCGAGCGAGTATGTGCCAATGCTGCGATCCGATCTCGCGCTCCAGCACTTTGCATTCACAGAAGTAAAAACCGATTTTGAATTTCTGGTGAATTCCAATTCCTACCTGCGCGTGACGCGCGATTGAATCCCTCTGGAATTACGAATCATGATTCGCGGAATAGCTCGGCTTGCGCTCCAGTGGGTGGTTTAAGTCCGAGCTTGCGATAGGCGTTCGCTGTGGCTACCCGGCCCTGCGGCGTGCGTTTGATGTAACCTTCCATGATCAGATACGGCTCGTTTACTTCTTCGATTGTTCCTGCTTCTTCGCCAATTGCGACTGCGAGCGAATTCAATCCGACGGGACCGCCGTTAAATTTGTGAATCAACGTTTCAATGATGCGCTTGTCCCACTGGTCGAACCCGTCGCGGTCGATCTCCAGCATCGCAAGAGCGCGATCGGCTAGTTCTGCGGTGATTTTCCCTTCGGCTTTTACCTGCACATAATCGCGTACCCACCGCAAAAGGTTGTTTGCGGTTCGCGGCGTGCCGCGTGAGCGCGCGCCGATCTCTGCTGCACCCGCGGCATCAATTTCCACGCCGAGCAAACGCGCGCTGCGCATGATAATTTTCTGCATTTGGTCGGCATTGTAGTAATCGAGCCGCGCGGTCATACCGAAGCGCGACCGAAGGGGCGCGCTTACCATCCCAGCGCGCGTGGTCGCGCCAATCAATGTGAACTTTGGCAAATTAAGGCGCAGACTTCGCGCTTGCGGCCCCTGGTCGATGATGATGTCCAGCCGGTAATCCTCCATCGCCGGGTAAAGATATTCCTCGATCGCCGGTTGCAGCCGATGGATTTCATCGATGAAAAGCACGTCGCCTTTTTCCAGGCTGGTCAAGAGACCGGCAAGTTCACCAGCCTTCTCAATCACCGGACCACTGGTGTTTTTGATGTTCACATTCATCGCGTTCGCGATGATGTAAGCCAAGGTCGTCTTGCCGAGACCGGACGGGCCACTCAACAGAATGTGTTCCAGAACGTCGCCTCGTCTCTTGGCCGCTTCCACCATCAGTTCCAGGCGCTCGCGCACCTTTACCTGACCGTTGAACTCGCTGAAGGCCGGCGGTCGCAGCGAAATTTCAAATGCCACATCGGGTTCAGGCGGTTTCATTGGGATATTGGTAATTCTGTAGGGGAGCTGTCAGCTTCCCAATAACAAAACACGGGAGGCTAGCGGCGTCTCCAACAGTTTGCGCGGTATCGGTCATCAATCATTCCAAATTTTTCGTGAGGACCAGCTCCGTGCCGCGGCGTTTGTGTATGTAATCGACTTCATCAAAGGCATTGCGAATGAGAAACAAGCCGAGACCGCCCGGTTTGATCATGTCGTGAGAGCGACCTTTCATTTCGTGAGGAAGAACCTGTTCGCCCCAATCGCGGACGCGCATGCGCACGCATTTGCGGAGTCCCTCCATTCGCAGTGAGATGAGTTGATCGTCGCGCAAACGGTAAGCATATCGGATAACGTTCGTGCAGGCTTCGTCCACGCCGAGTACCATCAGCAGACGCTCTTTTTCGGAGAACGGGTAACCGTCGAGAAAATCGCGTACGCAGTTGCGTAGCAGAGCAAGGTTCGCAGTATGACTGCTGAACTCGACGTGTCTCCTCTTCATCGCAATCCGCAAAAAGGTGAGCGGATTCGGACGGGCATTCAAGCACAGAGCGTTTTTTGGAGGCGGATACGTCCGCCCTTTGAAAGCGGCGATACGTCACCGTAATCCAAAACGGGATGGACAGCGTGCGAAACCGCTGTTCAATTTTGCGGCATGTGGCGACTCATTATTGCGCTGTTGCTCTTGAGTACACGGCAGATTTGGGCGCAGGAGAACGCCACTGCGTACGAGGCATTGCGTGTGGTGGGCACGCAACTCGGTCGCGGCGCTTTGAATCACATTGTGTCGATTACTGGTGTGAAAGGCCACCCGCAACCCGAGAAATGGAAAATTATTTTGGAAAGCCCAGGGGGTAGCGGTGTGCGCGAGCTGGAGGTTGCTGACGGAAAGATTGATTCCGACCAGACACCAGATCGCTCGACAGCCGGTTCTACCGAAGGCGCAATGATCAATGTTTCACGGTTGAACCTGGATTCGAGTGGCGCATTTGCGGTAGCAAGCCACACAGCGGACGCGTCGCATACGCGGTTTGCGACAGCGGATTACGCGTTGCGCACAGACGAGCGCGGCGAACCGATCTGGGTCGTTACTCTTTTGAACAGATCGTCGCGCCCAGTCGGCACGATATACATCGGTGCGAATCGCGGCACCGTGAAGAGAACCGAGGGAATGTTTGCTGGCGCGACCATGGAGGACGTTGAGAACGATTATGACCAGGGAGAAAGAAGCGGCGTCATCAGCGGTGTGAAAAAAAGCATCAAGCACGCGTTTCACAGGACCCAGGATGAAGCGCGAGGTATGTTCGAGCGCGTGAAACGCTCGTTTTCCGATTTTATTAACCGTGAGTAGCAACACGAAGTGAACGGCACGTCCAATGTTTGGCCGGCTCTGCCTTTTGCAGAGTGGAAAGATACCGCCATTACTCTGCACATGTGGACGCAGATTGTCGGCAAGATTCGCCTGACCCTGACTCCATGGACGAACCATTCCTGGCATGTCACGCTGTACGTCACCTCTCGTGGGCTGACGACTTCACCGATCCCGCACAGTGTTTGCACGTTCGAGATCCAGTTTGATTTCATTAATCACCAACTGCTCGTCGATAAAAGCGATGGCGCCCGGCGAAAACTCGAACTGAAACCGCAGTCAGTTGCAGACTTTTACCGGACGTTGATGAGAACTCTCGAGGATCTCGATCTGCCCGTGACTATCAACACCATGCCTAACGAGATTGAGAATCCTGTTCCGCTGGATCAGGATGAAGAGCACCATTCCTACGACCCTGAATACGCGAATCGATTCTGGCGCGTTCTCGTGCAAAGCGATCGTGTGTTTAAGGAATTCCGCTCGCGTTTTTGTGGAAAGTGCAGTCCGGTGCATTTTTTCTGGGGCAGCTTTGATCTCGCCGTAACGCGTTTCTCCGGCCGGCCCGCGCCGCCGCATCCTGGTGGGGTCCCGCATCTGCCGGACGCGATTACGCGTGAGGCTTACTCGCAGGAAGTAAGCAGCCTCGGTTTCTGGCCTGGTAACGCGGCCATACCGACACCTGTTTTCTACTCGTACGCATATCCAGAACCACCGGGATTCGCAGGAGCGAAGGTTCAGCCACCGGAGGTTTATTATGAGTCCAAGCTGCGCGAGTACATCTTGCCATACGACGCGGTGCGCACCGCTGAAAAGTCGGATGAAGTACTGCTTGATTTCGCGCAGAGCGCCTACGACGCCGCGTCAAAGCTCGGGAAATGGGACCGGGATGCGCTGGAGGAAAAGAAACCAGCCTTGCATTCGCCTCGGCAACATTCGTAATTAGCAAGATGAATCCCGGTTGCGCAGCCGAACAACACGCCTGGCGTGAAGTGAAAGACGGATGGCGCCCGCTGTACGGCGATGTGGACAAAATTGGAGTCGCGATCGAATGGCACGACTTTCGCACCGATCACTCCTTTAATTGGGGACGCACGTTTCACCGGCAGAGCTTGGAGTTTTGTTTGAACCTCAGCGGGCACGGCGCCGTAGGCGAGGACGGCGGCTCGCGGAGCGATTACCTGCCAGGCAACTCCGGCTACTACGCCATCGCCGATGAACCGCTGCCGGCGTCGCGCCGCGCACATGATCATCATCAATTCGTCACGCTCGAATTCTCGCGGGAACATTTGCAAAAACAATTCGTGCGGAACGAGGCCGATCTTGAGCCGGAGATTCGTCGCATTGTGTTTGGAGACGAAGGGGAGAACGTGGTCGCTCCTGCGCGTCCGATGACAATCCAGCAACGCGGCGTGGTTGCGAGTTTGGCGGAACCTCCGGTCGCGAAAGCAGCACAAGTCCTTTGGTACGAGAGCAAGGCGCTGGAGCTCATGGCGCATTTTCTCTTTGCGCCGAAGGATCCGGAATTTTTCTGTATGCGGCAAAAACGCGTCGCCCGTGAGCGGGTGGAGCGAACGAAGGAACTGCTCGCGCGCGATCTGGCTAATCCTCCGACGCTGGAAGTGATCGGCCAAGAGGTGGGCTGCAGTCCGTTTTATATAAGCAGGATTTTTTCCCGCGAAGTTGGTCTGACCATTCCGCAATATTTGCGTAACCTGCGCATGGAACGCGCGGCCGAATTATTGCGGACGGGGCGCTACAATGTCACTGAGGCAGCTACAGAAGTCGGTTACTCAAGTCTGAGCCACTTCAGCAAAGCCTTTTGCGAGACCATCGGTTGCTGCCCGGTGCTTTATCCGGCGGTCAAGAATGTCATCTTGGACCGGTGATGTTGTGGCGGCGCTTGTGCCAAGCGCCGATTTAAAAAAGCTCGGCGGCTGGCACAGCCGCCGCTACAACTTTGGTTCGGCACTTAGATATCATTTTCGGCCTCAACTAAGTGAAAATCACTCGCGCCCTAATTTCCGTTTCCGACAAAACTGACGTGGCTGCGTTCGCGCGCGCGCTCGAGCGGCAGGGCGTAGACATCATTTCCACAGGGGGAACGGCGGATCTCCTGAGAAAAGAAAAAATTCCGGTGCGCGAGATTTCCAAATTCACTGCGTTTCCCGAAGTTCTTGACGGTCGGGTCAAGACTTTGCATCCGCGAGTACATGGCGGGCTGCTTTACAAACGGGGCAACGCGAAGCACGAAGCCGAAGCCCGCGAATGCGGCTTTGAGCCGATCGACCTGGTGGTGGTCAATCTTTATCCGTTCGAAGCCACAATTGCGAAGCGAGGCGTCACGCTGGGTGAAGCAATCGAAAACATTGATATCGGGGGACCATCTATGATTCGCAGCGCAGCGAAAAACTACGAATCAGTCACGGTAGTTGTCGATCTCGCAGATTACGATGCCGTGCTCGAAAACATGCGTGATAACAAAGGAGAAACGACGCTAAAATTGCGCGAGCGCCTTGCTATTAAAGCATTTGCCAGAACGGCGGAATATGATCGCACGATCAGCAGTTTCCTGAATAAAGAGCAGGCAACCGACGCCTCGTTTTCACTGACGCTTCCATTGGCGATGCGATTGCGTTACGGGGAAAATCCGCACCAGACCGGCGCGCTCTACGGCGATTTCGACAAATATTTCGAAAAACTTCATGGGAAGGAACTCTCGTTTAACAACATTCTGGACATTAGCGCGGCCACAAACTTGATTGGCGAATTCGAAGAGCCAACCGTCGCGATCTTGAAGCATACGAACCCATGCGGAGTGGGTTCGGATAACGATCTTCGCAAGGCATGGGACAAGGCGTTTGCTACGGATAAACAAGCGCCCTTCGGCGGAATCATCATTTGCAACCGACCCCTTGATGAGCCATTGGCGCGGGCGATCAGTGAAATTTTCAGTGAAGTAATTATCGCGCCTGATTTCCAGCCCGAGGCTCGTGCTATCCTGCAAAAGAAAAAGAGCCTGCGCTTGATTCGATTATTGACCCTGCCAGCAGAGGCAAAACCTGCGTTTGATGTGCGCTCGGTCTGTGGCGGATTGCTGGTTCAGGACCCTGACGTTGCGGAGGAAATAAAACAAAACGTCGTGACAAAAAGGCAACCGACCAAAACAGAAGTCAAAGCGATGTTGTTCGGAGCGCGAGTGGTCAAACACGTGAAATCGAATGCGATCGTTTACGCCAAGGCAGACCGGACACTCGGCATAGGCGCCGGGCAGATGTCGCGCGTCGACGCGTCGCGTATTGCGATTTGGAAAGCCAAAGAAGCCGGGCTTTTACTCAAAGGCAGCGCCGTCGCCAGCGATGCTTTTTTCCCGTTCCCCGATGGTTTGATCGCCGCGGCAGAAGCTGGCGCGACGTGTGCGATTCAACCGGGCGGCTCAGTTCGTGACGAAGAAGTGATCGCAGCTGCTAACGAGCGCGACATGGCGATGATTTTCACTGGCGTTCGCCACTTTCGCCACTAAGAATCCGCGCCGTGGGACAGATGTCTCAATCGGTTCAGGCACCGCGCGTTCTGAATATCGAAGATTTGCGCCGCGCGGCGAAGCGCCGGCTTCCGCGCGTCGTGTTTGATTACATCGATGGCGGCGCGGAAGACGAATGGACGTTGCGCGCTAACTCTCGCGCATTTGAGGCAGTGACATTGCGTCCGCGGTGCGCTGTGGCAGTGCCGTCATGCGATCTGCGAACCGTCGTGCTTGGTGCATCTCTCCCGATGCCTCTGATTCTTGCACCCGTAGGTAGCAGCCGGCTCATCCATCCGCGCGGAGAAGAAGCTGCCGCGCACGCCGCGGGTGCGGCCGGAATTCCTTATGTGCTTTCAACCTTTTCCGGCTGCCTTCTGGAAGATGTCGCTGCTGCATCGAGTGCACCGCTGTGGTACCAGCTTTACCTTGCAGGAGGCCGCGATTGCGCGCTGCCGGCGCTCGACCGAGCGAAAGCCGCAGGGTTTTCTGCGCTAGTTGTTACAATCGACACCGCGGTGGCCGGCATGCGCGAGCGCGATTTTCGAAATGGCGTCAAGGAACTTCTGGGCGGCAAAATGCGATCGATGCTGCCGTTTGTGAGCCAGTTGCTCGTAAAACCTCGCTGGCTCGCCGGCTTTTTCGCGGATGGCGGACTGATGAAATTCCCAAACATCGTCGTTCCCGGGAAGGGGCCGATGTTGTACGCCGATGTTACTGCCGCTCTCGAGCAGTCCGTCGTGACTTGGGAGGATCTCGAGTGGATTCGCGAGGCGTGGACCGGACCCATCGTGATAAAAGGCATTCACACGGCAGAGGACGCCCGCCGCGCAGTTGACGAAGGAGCGGATGCGCTGGTCGTTTCCAATCACGGTGGCAGGCAACTCGATCGCGTTGCGCCGTCTCTTCAGATGTTGCCTGAAGTTGTGGCAGCCGTCGGCGATCGCATCGAAGTCCTGTTCGATGGTGGCATTCGCCGCGGCAGCGACATCATCAAAGCGCTGTGCTTAGGGGCTCGAGCCGTGCTGGTCGGACGCGCGTACGCCTACGGGCTCGGCGCCGCAGGTGAGGCAGGGGTTGCGCGAGCAATCGAGATTTTGCGCGCCGATCTCGTCCGCACGCTGAAATTGCTTGGCTGCGCGTCAGTCGGGGAACTGGCTCGATCGTACATCGATGTCCCGCGAGACTGGCTCGCAAAATGACCCGCCTCCGCGCGAGGCTACGGCGGGCAGGCGAATGACGAATGTCGAAGGAATCACAAATGATGCTGTAGCGTCCGCTGTCCTCAGCGGATAACGCTTTCACACCGAGTGAGCTGGGGGCAGCGCGCGCCACAGCAATTCTGTCTTCTGCATTGTTTCGTGATTCGTCGTTAGCGTTTCGTCATTTGATGCAGCGTTTTCACGCGCCTGATCGCGACGAGAGTCGCCACAGCCATATGGAAAAAATGACGGCGACGATCAGCGCGACCCAGCTTAGGCCCATCGGAATGGTGTGGGTCCCAACCGTGACTTCGGCGTGATTAATTAGCCGCAGCAGATGACCGATGGCAAAAATACCAAAGATAACGCTGGCAACGCGTAATCCAGTTGCTGGTGAGTTCATGTTTCGATTCTTGTGTTTGAGCGTCGGTTTGTCAGTAAAAATTGGCGCACTCTATAGCGCACTTCTGCGGAAAGATGCCGCCTGCACCACGATACCGACGATCGCGACCCCGATGAACACGATCGTTGATCCTGATGGCGGAAGAACTATCGCACTTTGGATCAAGTGTGCGCCAATGAGTGAGGAGACGACGATGAGAGCCCAGTCAAACAAAGTGAGCAGGAGAATTGCGCCGATCACTCCGCCGACCACAAAAATGACCGTAGAGTACTGGACATAATGAACAAAAAATGCAGCGGCGATTGCACCGGCGAGTTTGCCGCCCGCTAAAAAGCCGAAGACGGCAATCGCAACTTTCTGCAGGAATAGCGCGAGCAACGCTCCAATTAAGCCAAGAACGATGGCGACGGTAAGTTGCAGAAGCGCGGATGGCTCATTAACGAGATGCGGCGCCAGTTCGACGCCCGCCACGAATCCCACAGCTGCCACGCACAGCCAGAAGAGTTTTCGCCCGAACAACAAAATCACAATACCGATCAGCGCGCCGACAAGCGGAACAGTGAACTGCATCGAATGAATTTGAGTGGCCATGGTTGTAGAGGCGTTTGTACCAAACGCCTGTTTATTTGATTTCGGTGCTTGACACAAGCACCGCTACACCTCGTGCAAATTCCGTATCGCAGTGGCAAGATTCAGATCCGGTTGGTGGGATTTGAACCCACGGCCTGTCGCGGCGGCGACCGCTCTACCACAGTTTATTATCGGGCTGGTGGGATTTGAACCCACGGCCTCCTGGTCCCGAACCAGGCGCTCTACCAAGCTGAGCCACAGCCCGAAAACGATTACTACCTACTCTAGCATGCCACGCCGAACGCGCCCCTTACTTCGCGTATTTCGCGGCGCATGGCAAGCAGGTTCCAAACACCGCTGTGACGGAGTGTTCTTCAGTTGTAACGCCTGACCCTGGGACAGCGGTTTGTAGTTCTGTTGGTGATTGTCAATTCAGCCGTTGGCGGGCACTTTGGAGAACGACCGAACGCGTCACAGACGGCAAACCGTTTCAATTCAATGCCGAAAAACCCTTGCCGGAACTTAATCGAACGTTTGCCTTGGCAATTCTACTATTGGAGCGGTGTCACCATACTCTTCGCTTATGCTGCTTGGCAAAGATTTGCGGTTCCACTCGACCCAGTCGCTGACCCCGATACTTGGGGCTATTTGTCGCCAGCGCTGCGCGAACTGACTGGCGGCGCGTTTGGCCATACATCAGGACGCAACTTTCTCTATCCAGGATTTCTATATCTGCTGCTGCGCGCATTTGGTGATTTTCGTGCCATTACGGTGGCTCAACACTTCCTCGGACTTTTAGCTGGCGGCGTGTTGTTGCTCACGTGGCGGCGAACGCGTTGTTTCGTAGCAAATCCACGGGTTAGTCTCGGCAGTTACCACGTGTTGGGGCTGCTGGCTGCGGCGATTTTTCTTTTAGCGAGCGAACCGATTCGCCTTGAAACGCAACTTCGTCCCGAGGGCGTGTGCGCTTTTTTGCTCAGCATCAATCTTTACGTTGTTATTCAGTTCGTGGCCTGTTGTTTCATAGAGGATCACAGATTGTCTGCAGCAGTTTACGGTGTCGCGGCCGTGTTTACTTCGATCCTGTTGGCTTCAATCAAACCAAGTTTTGTTTTCGTTGCCATCATTGCGCTTCTGGCCATCGGAACATTGTTCTCCCGACGTCGCTGGGGCTGGCAAAAAATTGTGCTTGCTGGCGGGGCGGCAGCGAGTGCGGCCGTATTGTCGTTACCAGAGCATTTTCTCAGCCACAATGACAAGGTAAGTCAGACCTTCTTGCCGACCACCTTGTTCGTGATTCACGCCAACCTGATCCGCGATCAAATGTCTGACGACATCCAGCGCAATGCAAAAGTTCCGTATTCTCCCGAATGGCTTGGACGTGTTCACACCACCCTTAGTGCCGAGATTACAAAATCTATTGCCGCCGGGCCATTGCGTTATTCCACACTCGGCTTCGATCCTGATTATCTAATGTTCGACCGAAGCTCAGTCGCAGCACAGTTACGCAACGAATTTGGTAACAACCTGTCTGCTCTTTGCGCATTTTATTGGTTCTATTACTGGCGAACGTGGCAGCAACGACCACTCGCCATCGTCGAAAAAATCGGCCGCCAAATGGCAGTCTTTTATACGTCGCAGTGTCCCGCCTACAGCCAGAGGAAACTTTGGATGCTCAACGGCGAATATAGCCGAGGCGTTACGTCCCTCGATCGAAAGCCGTATCGAAAGACTTGGACGGCCTACCCACCTGCCGTGGAGTTTATGCGTCGAACCGAATTGCTGGCGCGAAGCGCGCCGGTTGTTCAACAGCACGGCTATATTCGTAAGCCGCTCGCTGTCCTGGCGGCAACGTACCTGCCATTGCTTTTGATTGCGTTGGCTTTAAGCGCAGTCGTGTTTTTGCGGCAAGAGCGGCGAAGACGCTTGGGATGGTTGGCGGCATTGGTCTTGTTTGTGTACTCATATAATCTGGCGAGTTGCCTCGAGGTAGCAGTCATTCATTCGCTGCAAAATCCCCGCTACCTTACCGTGCAAGTGTTCTTTACTATTCTCGCGCAATTTCTCGCTCTGTGGTTCATCCTCGAGTTTGCATTGGGATTACGAGCTCGTGAAAAAGAATCACTTGCAAACACTGACTCCACGTAAACGCCGTCACTCGCGTACAATCGGTTCTCTCACGCTCCGGATTGAGCAGTGATGCCAAACGAAATCCATTCACACCGAGACCTTTCAGGGTTGACAACGAGGCAGTTCGCTTGGAAAGTCCACACTCGCTTTTTACCATGCTCACCCCGCAACTTACGCCATCCACCCTCCCGGCCAGGATGCCGGTCATTCTTCAATTCCCGACAGAAGCAACCCGCTCCGTTCGTTCCTTGCGCCATATGACGACACAACTTCTTCAAGAAGCAGCCCAGGTGATTCCCAATCAGCAACTCCTGATCAATGTTGTTTCCAAGCGTGTGCGTCAGCTTGGCTTGGGACATCGCCCCCTGGTGGAGACAACGCCGCGGATGTCGTTGACCGATATTGCGCTTAAAGAAATCATTGCTGGCAAGCTAGCTTACGAGTCGCTCGAGAGTTCTTCGGACGGCGCTTAGTCCCTGGCGCAATTTCAGCACGGCAACTCGTGTTTCGCGAGCCGGAGCACAATATGGCGAGCGAATCGATCACCAATCGTAAGGCGCTTCGCGATTATCGCATTCTTGATCGCTACGAAGCTGGGATCGAACTGAAAGGGAGCGAGGTGAAATCGATCCGCGCCGGTAAGGCAAATATTAGCGATGCGTTCGCGCGAATCGAGAACGGCGAAGCCTTCCTGTACAACGCTGACATTCAACCCTACGAACGCGCCAGCCACGAAATTCCTCCCGCAAAACGCATCCGAAAGTTGTTATTGCATCGGCAGGAGATCGATAAGCTTTATGGCGAATCACAGGTGAAAGGCCGCGCGCTTGTCGTTCTCAAGCTCTACTGGAAAAACGGAAAGCTAAAAGCTGAGCTTGGAGTGGGGCAGGGGAAGGTTGCGGGGGATAAACGGGCCGATTTGAAGAAGCGCGCGATGGATCGCGAGACAGCTCGTGAAGTTGCGCGTTTCAATCGAAAACACGGGTAATCGTATTAAGGAGTGACCGCTTTCCAGCCATCACATTTGGCTCGACGGCTCGGAAGCTGCCGTTCCTTGTTCACGGCCGTTCGCTGCGAAGCTTTCGTATCTGATTTAGAGCCCTCGACATGAATATTCGCGTTGTGCTCTCCGTAGGCGCTCTTTTACTTTGCGCCTGGATAATCACGCGGCTTATTCGCACCGTGCGTTATCCGCTGCGCGAAAAGGTTGTCCTGATCACCGGTGGTTCGCGCGGACTCGGACTTGTGCTCGCGCGACATATTTGCGCGCACGGCGGCAACGTTGCTCTCATTGCGCGCGATCATGAGGAATTGGCGCGTGCAAAGGCTGATCTTTCTCCACGCGGTGGCGGCGTCCTCACAATTGAATGCGATTTGCTCGACTCCGGACAGATTCAGGTGGCTGTTCGGCGAGTCATCGATCGTTTTGGCAAGATCGACGTCTTGATTAACAACGCCGGAATCATCGAAGTCGGTCCCCTTGAGCATCTGACGCCGGAGGATTTCAATCGCGCCATGTGCCTGCATTTTTGGGCGCCGTACGAATTGATTTCACAGGTCGTTCCGGAAATGCGCATCTGGGGCGGAGGTCGCGTTGTTAACATTTCGTCCATTGGCGGCAAAGTCGCCGTGCCACATATGGCGTCCTACAGCGCGAGCAAATTTGCGCTGACGGGTTTGTCCGACGCGCTTCGGGCCGAGCTGGCCCGAGATAATATTTATGTGACGACGGTGGCGCCCGGATTAATGCGCACTGGCTCACATGTGAATGCAAAATTCAAAGGCAACCACGACAATGAATTTGCCTGGTTCGCTGCTTCCGCCGGAGCGCCGCTCATTTCCATAAGCGCCGATCGCGCGGCGCGGAAAATTCTCGCGGCGTGCCGTCGTGGTCAGCCGTCGCTCACACTCACTCTTGCCGCGCGCGCGGCTATTGTTGGGAATGCGCTTGCGCCGAATCTCACCGGTTACGCGATGAAATTTGCGAATCGGCTTCTCCCTCGAGCGGGCGGTGAGGAGGGTAATGAATCGCGAGCCGGCTCGCAACTCAGTCGGTTAACACCGCAATGGCTGACAAGGCTCGCCGACCGCGCGACAAAGAAAAACAACGAAGTCAGAAGCAAGCTGTAGCGATCGTTCTTATCGCCGCCAGATTGAATTGGGCGTTGGACGTTCGGCGTTGAGCGTTGGACGTTTTCAGGCACATGCCGAAGCGTCTCTTCGTTGCAATCGATCTGCCGGACTCAGCGCGCCAGTTGCTTGCAGAGCTTGATCCGCACATTCGCGGCGTGCGCTGGGTGGACCCGGATCAGATGCACCTGACGCTCGGCTTCTTCGATGATGTTCCAGACGATGTCGATTCTGCGCTGCGCGAAAAACTCAGCGCGATCGACTTTGGCGCATTCTTTCTGCCTGTTCGGGGTGTCGGAACGTTTTCTACAAAAGGCGCACCGAAAATTATCTGGATCGGCGTCGGCAAGGCGCACCCGCATCTGTTTCAAATCCACAAACGCGTGCAGGAGGCCGCGCTTGCTGCCGGGCTGGAGCCGGAGCTGCGCCCCTGGCATCCGCACATCACTATTGCGCGCTGCCGCGATGTGGGGCCGCGATCGCTCCGAAATTTCTTAAAGGCGAATGCCAATTTCGATGTAGGAATAATCCGCGTGGAAGCTTTCCATCTTTATTCCAGCAAACTGACTCCCGCCGGTCCAATTCATACGCGCGAGATGAGCGTGCGTTGCCGCGATGAAAAATTGTAGGCCGTCTCCTGTGAGACGGCATGTGTTTAGCGCCAAAGGCGCGGCACTCACCTCGAGGCCTGGGGCAGCGTCCCAGGATTCGTGGCACGCAAACAAACACTAGCGCTGAAAGCGCGGTTCACAGGCGACGTCATTCGTTACATCATTGACACGGTATTCATTTCGCGAGGGTATTTTTTTGGATTGAGAACCATCACTGAACTGAATCGCGCTTTCAGCGCTTGGTTACCCGGATGATTGGGTTCCTGGGGCGATGCCCCAGGCTAGCGCTTGCACAGCGCCCTTTGGCGCTAAGCACGTACGGCAAGGGCGGCGTCTGACACAGACGCCCTAGAGTCCTTTGCTCGAAAGCGGCGCCGCCACGTGCTCAAGGGAGCGTCGTTCTGCTGGCACTCCAATCCATGCCTCAGTGACCGCGCCAAAAACCATCAACACCGCAGCCAGCGTGTATCCGATGAACAATACCGTGATCGATCCGGTGCCGATGATCCATGCGAAGAGCACGGGCGCGCCGACTCCGCCAGCCAGGGTTCCGATCGCGTAAAAAATTGCGATCGCCATCGCACGGATTTCCAGTGGAAAAATCTCGCTCACCGTCAGGTACGCCGAGCTCGCCGCGGCCGAAGCGACAAAAAAAATGATCGTCCACGCAAGAGTTTGCGTTTGCGCGGTAAGCACGCCCGCGTGAAAAAGCCACCCGGTCAGTGCGAGTAAGATGCCGGCGAGCCCGTACGTGAGAGTAATCATTTGTTTGCGTCCGATTGTGTCGAACAGATGTCCGAGAAGCAATGGCCCGAGCACATTTCCAAGCGCAAACGGCAGGAGATAGCCGCCCACATTTTGCTCAGGCACGCTGTAAAACCGCATCAGGACGAGGGCGTAAGTGAAAAAGATCGCGTTGTAGAAAAAGGCCTGAGTGGACATAAGCACAAAGCCGAGAAACGAACGGCGGCGATGTTCGTGCACAATCGCGTCCCAAATTTCCCGCCAAGGCGTGTGCGTGCGCGTTCGAATCCGCGTAGGCATTTCCTTGTAGCCGGGATCGGTGATCCCGGCCGCATTTGCTCCCAGGATCTTTCGTTCCACTTCAGCAACGATTTCTTCCGCCTCGACATTCCTCCCGTGAATCATCAACCAACGTGGGCTTTCGGGAATCCAGCGGCGAAAGAAAATCACGATAAGCCCCAAGGTCGCGCCGATTGCAAACGCGCAGCGCCAGCCAAGCCAGATCGGAATGTAGCGGGCGTCGAGCAGAACGAGTGTCGCAGCTGCGCCTATGGCAGCGCCGATCCAGTATGAGCCGTTGATGATTAGATCAACTCGGCCACGCACACGCGCCGGAATCAATTCGTCAATCGCGGAGTTAATCGCGGCGTATTCACCGCCAATGCCCGCGCCTGTGATCGCGCGAAAGACTGCGTAGCTCCAGAAGTTCCAGGAAAAAGCGGACAGCGCCGTCCCGATCAGATAAACCGCAACCGTAATGAAAAACAATTTCTTCCGGCCGAACCGATCAGTCCCGTAACCGAAAAGCAGCGCACCAAGCACTGCGCCCGCGAGGTAACAGGTCGCGCTGGCGCCGACCTCCGTATCGCTCAATCCGAGCGTCTCATGTCGCGTTAAGATTCCGCCCACCGCTCCAGCCAGCGTCACTTCGAGTCCGTCGAGAATCCAAGTCGCGCCGAGCGAAACAACAATGAGCCAGTGCCACGAGCTCCACGGCATCCGATCCAAGCGCGCCGGCACGTAGGACTCGATTATTTCGCCGTTTGTCATTCTGGCAGTCTTTCGCGCAAAGAGACACGCGATGCAAAAGCAGGCCGGGGGCGGCCTGGCTCCATCGGCGAATGTGGAGACGGCCTGCCCTCAGGCCGTTCTTAGATTTGAGAGACGCTTCTAGCCTAACACTTCCACCGAATCGCCCATGTGCAGCCTGCCTTCGACAATGACCGCACCATAAACGCCCGCCATGCCGTCATGAGCCTGTGCTACTTTCTTTAATATTTCCGGCGATTTTTCCCCAGTGTCGGGATCGAGAGTGATCATCACACAACGTGCATCGCGTTCCAGAACCGTGACGACCACCTTAGGCCCGATCCGCAACGATTTACCCACAAACTCATTCTCGGCGAAGCCTTGAGCCGACGTTAAGTCCACATAGACGTTTGCTCGGAAACGCCGTTTGTCGATCGGCGTACCTGTTTCTTCCCCCAATTGGCGCGCCGATTGCAAACTAAAGATCGACACTGGGCGGCAATCGGTCAGCGCGCGCTCGGATCGCATCAACGTGAGCTGATGTTTTTGGTCGATGTCGGCTCGGATCATGTCGATTAATGCCGGATCATCAACGGCGAGTGTTCGTCCGTCCGGAGTTTCAACATCAACCATCAACTCTAAATGGTCGGCCCAGACCGGATTCGCGCCCATGCTCTCCGCTTCCGTCAAGTTGATGGGCCGCGCCGCTTTGTCGGGATAACGGAAGTGCGGCCGATATTGTAAAAGTCTTTGCTGCTCGCGAGCTGTCAGGTATGGGAATCCCTTCGGGCTCGCTGAGCTTTCAAAGGCAAACAGGCGATCGCCATAAATTCCTGAAAAACTTGCAAACGCTTCGTCCAGTTCTTCGCCGCGCATGCTCTTAACAGGATAACGCCAGAGGCTGTCAATCTTTCCGACGATGCTCATGTCTCAGACGCGATT